>JAEEGL015290832.1_pt1 | contig 21033 bp, 23 predicted proteins | sample 9134231 | NCBI WGS metagenome assembly JAEEGL01 (sample SAMN16246548, study PRJNA631951) | gut metagenome | biome: gut microbiome; feature: rumen; material: fiber-attached | host: Bos | place: Iran: Karaj | collected 2018-10 | reverse complement strand
CAGGCGTAATGAACGGTGTCACCGAACTTTTCAGCGGGGATAAGGAAGAAGGTCTTGGCATGATCCGAACCGGCATCGACAGCCTGCTGTCCAACATAGCTGAAAAGCTGCCTGCTTTCGTGGAGACAGGAGCGCAGATCCTGACGTCCATCATACAGGCGATCAGTGAGAACCTGCCCAGGATCATGGAATCGGGAACGCAGATTGTTGTACAGCTTGCGCAGGCGGTCATTGAAAACCTTCCGACGTTACTGGAATCCGGCGTGCAAGCCATCGTATCCATAGCGACCGGATTAGGGCAGGCACTGCCACAGCTGATACCGGCAGCAGTCGGGGCAGTACTCACGATAGCGACGTCTTTGATCGACAACATCGATCAGATCATCAGTGCAGCCCTGCAGCTGATCATCGGACTGGCCGAGGGGATGATCACAGCGCTTCCGACGCTTATTGAGCGGATCCCGCAGATCATCACAGCAATTGTTGGCGCCCTGGTTGAGAGCATCCCGAAGATAGCGGAAGCCGGATTGAAACTGCTCAGTGCTCTTGTCCAGAACCTGCCGGGGATCATCGCGGCAGTCATCAAAGTAATCCCTGAGATCATCACAAGTATAACGAGCAAGTTCGGGGAGTACATCAGCACGCTTGTAAATACAGGTAAGGACCTGCTTGCCGGCGTTGGCCAGGGCATCAAAGAGAAAGCCGTAGACGTATACAATGCGATCAAAGACTTTGCCGATACCCTGATCAGCAAGGTTAAGGGATTCTTCGGTATAGCTTCGCCATCGACTGTATTTAAGGATATCGGCGTGAACCTGATCAGCGGCCTGCTCAACGGTGTGAGGGAGCTGTGGGGGAGCGTTACGGAGTTCTTTTCCAATGCTGCCTCTGCGGTCGTAGGCATCTTTCAGGGCATCCCGGAAAAGTTCAAAGCGTTCGGATCCGGTATTGTCAACAGCCTGAAGGCTGGCGCGGGCGAGATGTGGAGCGGTGTCACGGATTTCTTTTCCAAGGCAAGGGATGGGATCACCGGCATCTTCAGCAAGACACCTGATGCGCTGAAAACCATCGGCGGAAACATCGTCAACGGACTTGGCGCCGGTGCAAGCGGGGCTATGGGAAGACTCAACGAAAGCCTCAAGGGGATCGTAACAGGAATCACCAATTTCATGAATGATCTGAATAAAGGCTATGAGTCCATGAAGACCGTCGGCGGTAACCTGATGACCGGCCTTGCGAACGGCATCACGGAAGCCGCTTCCAGGGCGTGGGAGGCGGCAAAGAGCGCGGCCTCAGCGCTTGTAAATGGCGTCAAGGGCATATTTGGCGTAGCTTCTCCGTCAAGGGTCTTTGAGGCTATCGGTATCAACCTTGACGAGGGTCTTGCAAAGGGTATCGCCAGGAAAGCGGATGTTGTTGATGATGCCATGACGGATCTGTCCAGGGGACTTGCCGTTGACGCAAAGCTGTCCATGTCCACTGGATTTTCCGCTCCGGCTTCCGGCCTCAGATCGGGTACCGAGGCATCCGACATGCAGACGCTGATTAATCTGCTGACAGTTTACCTGCCGCAGCTCGCCAACATGGTCGTTACGCTTAATGGCAATATTGTCGGCCAGATGGCGCCGGGAATGGATCAGGAGCTTGGTCTCAGGGCCTATTATCAGAATCGGGAGGTGGTCGCAAGATGAGCAATACCAGGAACTGGCCGAACATCGCGGCCCACTCCATGACGATCGGGGGAAAGCACACATTCCAGGACTGGGAGATGGTTCCTATGGAGATACCGGTGTTTTCCCCGCCTCCGCCAAAGACGAATTATGTGGACATCCCGGCGTCGAACGGATCCATAGACTACACAGAGGAACTGACCGGAAAAGTCTATTATGGCAACAGGACTGGCAGCATCACCTTTCTTGTGCTGGATTCTGGCGCATGGGCGTCCACATACAGCACGATCATGAATTTCCTGCATGGGAAGCGGCTGAACTGCATCCTGGATGATGACCCGAATTTCTTCTATACCGGCCGGTTCGCTGTCAATGAATGGCGGTCCAGCCGGAAGCACTCCACGATTGTCATCGACTACAATCTGGAGCCCTACAAGCAGGGCGTCGACACGACAGGATCATATGACTGGCTGTGGGATGATCTGTTTGACCTCACGATCTATTACGGTACATTCGAGGTGGACGGATCGAAAAGCCGGAACCTTGTAAACCCTGGCGGTGACAACATTGTCCCCAAATTCATCGTGAGCGACCAGATGCTCGTATCCTTCAATGGGCAGAATTTCATCCTGGAAATCGGGGAAACGGTCAATCCTGGTTTCTCCCTCGCTCCAGGAGACAACATAATGACATTTACCGGATCCGGCACGGTTCTCGTTGATTATTCGTTAGGTAAGGTGCTATGAACTACTTTTCTGTGATAATGGACGGGATCGAAATCTTTAACCCGGAATACAAGGAAATGTCCCTTGATGGTGCGGTCTGTACTTCCGGGGTCGGCGAAGCCGGTAATATGGATTTCACTTTCCCGACAGATCATGTTTTTGAGAAATCATTAGTCCCGTACGGAAGCACTATCGAAGTCTTTGAAGATGGCGTTTCCGTTTTTTATGGCCGTCCGCTGCCGCCAACGATCGACATCCTGGGGCGGAAAAAGATCCACTGCGAGGGAGCCCTTGCGTTTTTGGGCGATGTGGTCTGCCCGCCTGGAGTAATGGGCCTGTCGTTGGAAATGGATGACGGGCAGTATTACGCTTTTTTGATAACCTATTACAATTCCAATCAAAACAGATCAGACAGACGTCTTGTGATGGGCGCGGCTCCATCCGGCGGCGTGTCCAGAAAACGTGAATGGACCTTCCGTTCCTGCCTGGATGAGCTGCGGAATAATATCCTGCCTTATGTTGGCGGGTTTGTATACACACGGCGTGAAGGTAACCTTACGTACATCGAGTGGACAACCGACTTCACGCAGACAGCCACTCAGCCGGTGGCACTGGGGCTCAATCTGGTGGACATCACAAGAGCCGGAAGGCAGTTTTATACGGCTGCCATCGCCAAAGGCGCCGGAGACGTGTATATGACAGAGCCTGTTGAGCTTGGAGCGGCTATCCTGCAAAAGTATGGATTCATATGCGCGTCACTGGATTATCCTTCTGTCGGGACGGTAGAAGCGCTTCAGGCCAAGTGCGCCTCGTTCCTCTCCGAGCAGCAGTTCAACGGCATGGATTTCACGATCGATGCGCTTGACCTGCATATTTTCGGCAAGCATGCCATGCTTAAGGTCGGGCAGATCGTGACCGTGAGGTTTTCGGAGCTTGAGGATCCTGTGAATATACCGATCAGGAGCATACAGACGAATCTCAATACCGGGATAAAGAAGATTACGGTTGCCTTCCCGGCAGATGTGGAGCTCAGGAGCTATACGAAGGCAAACACGATCAGCGGATTGTCTGCGGATGGCTTTGTGGTGCAGGATATCAATTCCCAGAACATTGACTGGATAAACTCACAGATCCCTGACTGGGCAGACGTCATAAACCCGACAGGTCAGTATCACTATTTCATTGATGAGTTTGGGAACACGATTGCCGAGCATCTGGAGATCGTTGAGGTGATCGATCCGGAAACCGGGGAGACGGTAGAGAAGTACGAACCTGTTTTCGAGAAGATCCCGGACAGCATCGAGATTATACCGAATCCGGACAATCCGCCTCCGGATGCGTATCTGCCAGGCGATCAGTTTGATCCGTCACAGTATCAGGTGGAAATGCACTATGGCGACGGGACGATAGAGGTCACCGATGTGGATCCGAACGGGTTCAATATCCCGGACGGGTATGAGTTCCAGGGGGATGGGCTGGATCCGAGCAGCCTGGACTACACTTCGCCAATGGGCGGCGTGCCGCTCAGCGCAAGTACGGGGCTGAATGTTTCAGATTTGTTGCCGTCACGCATCGAAATCGTTACTCCACCAACAAAGACAGAATATCAGGATGGGGAGACTATAGACCTGACAGGCATAGTTGTTATTGCCAAGAATGCTGATGGGACTACGTGGACAAGCGCACAGTATCCTGACGGACACATACCGCTTGAAGAGCTGAGCTGGGATCCGTCTGCAGCCACTGGAAATGTGGGTTATGCATCAAATACTGTTGACGGGTTGATTTATTACGATGAGGACGGTCATCAAAACGTTGACGGCGGAAGCATGACGGTATATCACACTAACGAGCCGTTTTCAGTTGAAATACTCAGTGGAGTTCCCTTTTCTGGATATGTATGGAAACTTGATTTTAACCCACAAGGCTCAACAAGGGTAGTATTGGTTGGAATACAATTTATTCATCAGCCAAATTTTCCTGTAGTGAGTATATATGTTCATGGAGCGACTTGCATCATTGGCCCAAAAGCAGAGTACGACTATGCAGAACACCCAAGCATTCACGTACAATATCACGCCGAGGGCCCAATTGGTTTTCATGGTACACAAGACGTTGTGTCTCAAGTTGGTAAAACATACTATGTTGTAGAAGACGGCATATATAAACAAATTGTGGTTGAGCAACCCGATTTAATTCCAAAGAATACATATTATGAATACGGACCGCGCGGCACCCAAGAATCTGTTGATGGGACTATGAGATATCTTGGAGGGTCAACGTATACAAGTGAGACACATTACCGGCTCGATGTGACAGATGAGGAATATGGAAATCGCCATGATTATTTACTTATAGAAGATGAAAACCTGTACATTCCGCAATGGTCAGGAGGCAGTACAAGTATTCCGCATCTTGATCTTCATGATAATTCCTACGAACCAATCAATAATACATTTGCAGGTTGGTTGATTAAGTCAGAATTACCGTTGACCTTGGTAGAGAATAAGTTGTATCGAAATCTTGATGAAAAAATAATAGAAGCCATTGATGGCTCAAAAGGCGATAACGGTCTGATAACAATATCGTGGGCTCGCCCGGTAGATAGTGAAATCCTTACGACAACCTTAGATATCATATCAGAAGCATAAAGGAGTGATTGTAATGGCTGATATATCAACTTATATTGCAGCTATCGAAACGGCGGCGAGAGGGGAAGAGGTCAGAGATGCAATATCTGACGCGCTTACAGCCATTAATGATGCAATAGACGGCATCCCGATCCCTGCTGCAGCGGACAGCGGAAAATTCCTTCGTGTCGATACAGATGGTGAATGGGAGCTGGCGGCCGTTCCGAGCGCTGAGGGGGTGAGCTTTTGAGTGAATATATGATTCAGGGATCAACCCTTACAGACATAGCGGACGCGATCAGGGCAAAAACCGGTTTGTCAGAAGCGTTTACGCCCGCTCAGATGGTGAGCACTATTTACAGCATTTCCGGCGGTGGGGAAGCTGTAATGTCGGACGGATTTTTTTCTGAAAACGGTGTTTATACTCCGCCATCCGGCTATGATGCTTTTTCCCGGGTGACAGTCTCGGTATCCACTGAGGCTGATGACTGGCACATGCAATTTGTTAATCACGTAAACGGTACGCTTTCGAAGGTAGATGACGCGCAAGGTTTAATAACCAATGTTGTTTCCAGTGCTTTCTATCGCTTCTTACAACTGACTTCTGTTAATTTACCTTCGGTTTCATCAATGGGGGTAAGCGCTTTTTATTGCGCATATAATCTGGAATACGTGAATATGCCAGCTCTCCAGGTAGTTCCAAGTTATGCGTTTTATATGTGTTCAAAATTAACTCAAGGGTATTTCCCATCTGCATCGATTATTCAGGCGAGTGGATTTTATTATTGTGAGCAACTTTCAAGTGCAAATTTCTCACAGGTAACCAGTGTCGACAATAGTGCTTTTGCTTTTTGCAAAAAATTAACCGAATTTAATGCTCCGAGTTTGACGACTATAGGCACTAATGCATTTTATACTTGTACCTCAATCAGCTTTATAGATTTTCCTTTGCTGACTAGCATGTCGTCCAGGGCGTTCGGTGGTTGTTCTAATTTAACATCTGTTAACTTGCCTGCTTTAACAGTTATATCAAGTTATGCTTTTACAGAATGCGTTTCTTTGACATCTATAAATGCACCATCAGTATTATTGATAGCTGAGAGTGCTTTTCAATCGTGTTCCGTTGGTTTAGCATCTGTTAATTTTCCTGCTGTCAAAAGTATCGGAACATATGCTTTTTATAATTGTATGGCATTATCTAAAGTGAGTTTCCCGGTGCTTGAAATAATTGGAGTGCTTGCATTTGGAGGATGTAAAATGCTTGCAGATACATATTTTCCAAATGTTAAAAGCATATACAGATATGCGTTTTCATCATGCAGTTCCTTAAGCGTTTTGAGTTTTCCAAACCTCGTGTATATGTCGGAATATGCATTCACCAGATGTTCAGCCCTCATGAGTTTTTACATTTTAAATAGTTCAATTATTGCATCTTTGGGTAATGTAAATATTTTCGCAAGCACACCTATGTCAGATTCATCTCTGACCGGTGCCTTCGGTTCCATCTTTGTTCCGTCGAGTATGGTGGAAGCCTATAAGTCAGCAGCCAACTGGAGCGCATATTCAGACCGTATCACCGCATATGTGGAGGGCTCATGAAATTACAGATTTTAGTCCCACAATATAACGAAACAGAAGATGTTATAAAACCTCTTTTGGATTCCCTTGCTCTTCAGCAGCAGGTCGATCTCACGGAGGATCTGGGCGTGATCATCGCCAATGACGGATCAGATACATATTTGCCTGAGGACTTTTTCAAGGCATATCCCTTTGAAATCAAATACCTGCGGTGCGATCACAACGGAGTGTCTGCCACACGGAACGCCTGCCTTGATGCTGCAACAGCTGATTATGTCATGTTCATAGGGGAAGAGCTTGAAGAGTGGCGCGATGTAAAAGGGTATGAGGAGTTATATAAAATCAGCTCATTCGGGCGTGTATTAAGCGTAAAACGGTCAAAAACTCTTGGCGGTTTTATGCGTTACTCAATACCCAAAAACGGATATAAGCAAACGACATTCTGTAAAGATGGAATTAAAAAAACTTTCATGCTTCACAGGCTTGTTGCAGAGAATTTTCTGGAAAACCCACATGATTTGCCAGAAGTAAACCACAAGGATGAAGATAAGGTAAATAATTGCGTCTGGAATCTGGAATTCTGCACGAGGAAATACAACAATAACTATGGAACAAAGATCCAAAGGTCGGTAAAGTCGCATGACTATAAGAAATCAGCCATAAAGTCAGCTCTTCATCATGATTACGCAGAGGTCGGGAGAAAACTATCAAAGAAAGTTCTTCAGATAGATTGCGATGGTAACATTGTAAAAGCGTGGGACAGCCTCAGAAGCATAAGCAGTATATATAAGAATTCAAGTGGAAATATAAGCATGGTGTGTAATGGCAAGAAGGAAAAGGCTTATGGGTATTTCTGGAAATATGCGGAGGCTATGTAAATGAGGAAACTTGATATACTTATTCCTATTTATAACGAAGGAGTAAGCGTTGTAAAGCCGTTACTTGATAGTATAGCATTGCAACAGAGCGTAAACCTTCAGCGTGATGTGGGCGTGGTCATTTGTTGCGATGGCGGGTCAACAGAGTTGCCAAAGGACTTTATAGAATCATATCCATTTGCTATTGAGTTTTATAAGTGTGAGCATGAAGGCGTTTCTGCTACACGAAATAAATGTCTGGATCATTCAACAGCAGATTATGTGATGTGGGCTGACTGCGACGATTTATTTTTCAACATGTGCGGCCTTTACATCATCTTTCGCGAGATGCAGGGGGATGGGTTCAACGCTCTTTCTTCCGTTTTTGTGGAAGAAACAAGACATCCCATTACAAAAGAGCCTGTGTATGTCAATCATCCTATGGACAGCACGTTTGTCCATGGCAAGGTTTACCGCAGGTCTTATCTGACAGGCAACAAGATCAGGTTTAACGACAATTTGACGGTGCATGAGGACAGCTATTTTAATTGCCTTGCCCAGAAGATGTGCAAGGAAATCAAATACTGTCAGCAGCCGTTCTATTTATGGCGATGGCGTGACGGATCCGTATGCAGGCATGATCCCAAATACATCCTGAAAACGTATAACAACATGCTTGATTCAAGCACCGCACTGGTCAATGAGTTCATTCGGAGAGGGAAACAGCCGGATGCACAGTTTTACGCTACGAGCATGATCTATGATGCGTATTTCACGATGAACAAACATGAATGGCTGAATCAAGAGAATCAGGCGTTCCGGTTGGCAACAGAACGAAGGTTTAAAGATTACTATTTGGAGTTCAAGCATCTTTTTGAATCCATCCAGGTGGAAATCAAGTCGCAGATCATCATGGGAATCAAGAACAGGTTCTTCCAGGAAGGCCTGCTGCTGGAATCAGTAACTTTTGACGATTGGATCAAGCACGTATTGGAGCTGTAACTATGGAATCTAAATTATGGTCACTCGTAGACGGCCAGGCATTTGTTCAGTGGCTGATCATCTTTGTACTGGTTGTGTACTTTGTATATAAGGAATGGCCAGGTTTCTGGTCAAGGATCAAAGATCAGGCAAAACGGGAGGATGCTCCCGACGCGATCACGGCAAGGCTTGACCGGATCGAGACAGACATCCAGGAGATCAAGGAAAAGTTGGGGAGGGATTACGACCGGATCAACGTGGTAGAAGAGCGACAGCAGGAAGATAAGCGTGTTGTGAGGGAGATCAAGTCCGAACAGGGCATAATCATGAGAGCTCTGCTCGCATCGCTCGGCGGCCTGCAGGAGTTAGGGGCAAATGGGAGCACGGAGAAGGCAAAGGAAGAGATCATCAACTGGCTGAACCGGCAGGCACATGATGGGGAGGATTGACCAATGGATTTTGTGAACAGAGCCACAAAGCGCATGATGATTACCCGTGGAGATTCAGGCCGTGCGAAATTCGTCCTGAAAATGAACGGGGAAGTTTACGAGATGAATGCGGGGGATCAGATCAACTTCGGAGTCAAGCGGGCATATACGGATACCGAATGTCTGATAGAAAAGACATATACGGAGAATCCGTTCATATTGGCTGTCGAGCCGGAAGACACGAAACCCCTTGATTTTGGAAACTATGTATGGGATATGCAGCTTGTCACGGTTGACGGTTTTACCAAGACTCTGATTGCAAAGAAAGATTTCACTATTACGGAGGAGGTGACTTGATTGGCGGATTACGATATGGACATTGACAGCCTTGATCCGGAAGTGGAAATCGAAATCAGCGGGGTGAGGGGACCAAGAGGTTTTGTCGGCCCGGAAGGACCCATTGGCCAGACTGGACCGAAGGGCGATACAGGCAAGCAGCCTGAGCGGATCTGGATAGATGATGCTTACAAGCTCAATATCATCTTTGACGATGGTACAAGCTGGAAATCAAACCAGTCACTCAGAGGACCAAGAGGAAATGGCCTGCGGTCTGCTGAGCTGACGGATAATTACACGATCCTCCTGACATTTTCGGATGGAGAGACTTTTGAGACGGGATCTGTCCGCGGCGTGAAGGGGGAGATCGGCGCGACCGGTAACGGGATCGCGAGCGCCGTGCTCAACAATGATTATACGCTGACCCTCACCTGGACCAACGGTGACAGCTACACCACGCCTCCGATCAGAGGGGCAAAAGGGGACACATACACCCTCACCAATGCTGATAAAGCCGATATCTATAACATGCTGCTTGAGGTCTACCCGGCAGTTGAGGAGGTGGAGTTCTGATATGCCAGCAGTAACAAGAGTACCCGGTCAGTACTACTCCATCCATGATGATACGATCCAGGACATGGCAGACGCCATACGCTACAGGACGGGAGCAGTGGAAGCGCTGACACCGGCGGAGATGATCGAGGAGCTGGAAAAGCGGTATCTGGAGGATCTGGACATTGAGCCTTACGGCATAACTGGGGACTGGGTACGTCCTTCGGACTGGCCTGACCTGGACAGCCTCAACCTGGAGATGTCAGGCAGCACCGACTTTGTATATATGACCTATGACGCGGATTCCGATGACGCGCACATAGCGTGGCATATCGATACGTCCAGTGGCAAAGCCACCATCGATATAGGCCATATAGAAAACGGAACTTATGTGGTTGATGAAACGGCAGAGGTTTCAAGCGGCACGAATTACAGCAAGTCCCTGGAGGAGTACAGTGGTTATGTGGTCGTGCGGATCACCGGGACGATCACGCATTGCTATGGCTTCTCCGTAACAGCCAACGGGGCGACGGTGATGCCATACAGGGCCCAGCCTGTTATGGAGAGGATTGCCTATATCCCTCATTTTACGTACCTCGCTCCTTCATCATCTTATGCCTGGGGTATGTGGTCGCTTGAACATGAGGTGATCTCACAGGGCAGCAGTTACGGTTATGCGCTTACGAGCCTGACATATGCCTACGCAGAGTGCGCAAGGCTGCGCTCCCTTGACATAAGCGGAGTGATAACGCCGAATGTTACCAGCCTGTCAAGCACTTTTAACGGCTGTTACGTCTTGAAGGAACTTGACCTGAAGCATTGGGATGTGAGCAAGGTGACATCCTTTGCATCATGCTTCTACAATTGCCGAGCCCTGGAGACCCTGGATCTGACCGGGTGGGATACTGCTGTCGCAACAAACTTTTCATCGATGTTCTATGAGTGTCGTAGGCTTGCGGAGATCCCAGGTATCACCGCTTTCAAATCGGATAAGATAACGAATCTTACAAGCATGTTTTACGGATGCCAGTCACTCAAAGAGGCCGATGTGTCCGGATGGAAAACCCCGAAGATCACAAGCCTTGCAAGTGTGTTTGCATACTGCAGAAGTCTTATCACGATTGATGTAAGCGGGTGGAACGTGAGCGGGGTGACGAACCTTTCAAGCCTTTTCCAGGAGTGCAGCAGCGCGAAGGTCATCAAAATGCCGTCCGGTCCGACCGGCACGCTGACAACAGTTAACTCCATGTTCTCCGGGTGTAACTCTGTCCAGCATCTTGATGTCAGCTGGATACAGGTGACAAGCGCATGCACCAACATCTACGCCATGTTCAATAACTGCTGGTCACTGAAAGAGTTGGATATCCCTTCGACCTGGAACGTTACCGGCATCGGATCTGGAAGCAGCACGGCAAACTCGATGTTCGCGAACTGTTACAGCCTTGAGCGGCTCACAGGGATTGCAAATTGGGATTTCCGGTTTACAAACTCACTGGCGTCGATGTTTTCCGGCTGCAGGTCGCTCAAACAACTGGATGTGTCCGGCTGGAACGTCTCGACAGTCACAAGCCTTGCGACAATGTTTGCCAATTGTTGGGCATTGAGAGAGCTTGACCTGACAAGCTGGGCGCCGAGTGCTGCAGTAACGTCCTACGCGTCTATGTTTGCCTATTGTTACAGCCTTAAACGGATTATCGGCAATCTTGGATCCTGGATCACCAGCGGCGCAACAACCTTCGCAAGCATGTTCCAGGATTGTTTGTCTCTGGAATCCCTTCCAGAACTCAGTTCCTGGAACGTGGCAAAGGCAACGACGGTAGCGTCAATGTTCAGTGGGTGTTCATCGCTCAGGGAGATCACCATCAAGAACTGGAACCTGGCAGCCTGTACGACCATAGCGACGATGTTCCGGTACTGCTATAACCTCCGAAAGGTGACTTTGACAGGATGGTCAATCCCGAAGGTCACGTCAACAGCCCCGGCGCAGTTCCTTGGCGACTGCTGGAACCTGGAAGAGGTTTACATTTTCCCGATTCCGCTGAACCACAGTTATACAAATTGCAGATGCCTGTCAAAGGAATCCCTTCTGAGGATCATTAACAGCTTGCCAGTGGTGACAACCACGAGGACGATCAACCTGACCGCATCCAATGTCAACAAGCTGACGGCAGCGGAAAAGGCAGTAGCAACGGCGAAAAAATGGACGATAGCGAACTAAAGGAGGTGACGGGATGGGCTACACGATTGACGCGGATACTTGTACGATATCCCTTACCAGGGGCGACAGTTTTGTATGTAATTTTGAGGCTTACCAGGATGACGGGACGTTGTATGAGTTACAGGATGGCGATATCGTCCGGTTTGCTGTTAAAGCTGACTATGATGACGCAGAGCCGTGCATTGTCAAAATCCTTGACGGGTACACGCTCCGCCTGGATCCGGAGGATACGGAGGGGTTGGAATTCGGCGTGCACAGGTACGATGTGTACATAACCTTTGCGGATGGGCAGCGGGATACATACATCGAACGTAAAAAGTTCAAGATACTACAGGAGGCGCACAGGAGATGACGGGAGAGATAAGGGCGGAAACGCCAACGCTGAGGGGCGTCATAACCAAACCGTCCTCCGGCGGTGGTACGGGTGAATGGACGCAGGATTACACCAACAAGGTAATAGAAATCATACATAACGAGGTACAGGCTGATCTCGGGCTGGAATTAGTTGATGGCTTGTTGAATGCGGTTTACGAGGGGGTGGAAGAGTGAATGTCTTGAAGAAACCTGTTTTGTTGGATGATACAGGGCAGAGGATAGCCCTGGCCTTGGAGGCCATGTCATCCGGGTATGAGAATGACGCTGCGCGAGTGCATTCACTTACAGAAACGCAGCTCATGTCCGAAACGGTCTTTGAAGTGGCAGGGTATCCGGAGTATGTGGATGACATATCCAAGTATGCCAGCTTCGGGATACAGGACACGGGGTGGTATATCTTTGCAAGGATTTTCGCAAAGGATGAAGTGAGGGTGACATCCGAAACGACCGTCGAGGGGACTGCCGGATATATCGCAGTCAACGGAAACGGGCATGTGGACGTTGCCGTCCGGTTCGACGTTTCAGCTGTCTCACAGGTTGTCGTGATTGACTGGGGGGTGTACTCGGACACCTATGTTTTCCGGGCAACAGACCTGGCAATCCGAAACCTTGATTACCGCGTAACCTTCTATGTCTACGATGCGGATGAATTTGCCACATGGGAGTATGAGCCTACAGGCGACGCAAAGTATTTAGAGTTTGTCGGATATTTCCGTCTTGTAAACGGTGAGTACGTCCAGATTGATAAATCCACATACACATATGGCGATCAGATACCAGGCTATTATACGCTGTCTTATGAGTTCACCCTGACAGAGGATGCGACCTTCAAGGAGGGATCGACTTATTATACTTATGACGGGTCCGACTACACGGAGGCCGACGACATCGTAATAGGCGCGCCGATACCTGTTATTTATAAACACTCCAACATCACCTTTGAGGGATTGACCCGAAACATCACATACCGGTTTGACCAGATCATTGATTGTCCGACGACATTCATACTTCCTGAAATCGAGGATGATGGTCACGGGGCATGGTATGAGATCAGGTGCAGGCATGCAGGTACATACAGCACGACGCTTGTACCACCGACGGATGATGTGAAGATAGCGACAGAACATACACAGATTGAAAGTGCCGGGATGAACATGATCAACCTGCACTACACCTGCACAGCCGGATCAAAGGTCTGGAGGTTCATGAACACGCACAGCTCCTTTACGCCTGATGGACCCGCACTGGTTTCCATTTCCTTCCGCTCGGTACCGGAAAAGAGAGAATACACTGCTGGCGAAACCCTTAATCTGACCGGCGCGGTCGTTGTGGCGACCTATGAGGACGGCACTTCACGGCGCTTTACGGATCAGGTAACCTTCACGCCGGCAGCGGGTACGGAACTGACGGTGGAGGATACTGAGGTTATGGCAACCTATACCGTTGGGGAAGGAGAGGATATAACCACATGGACGGCAAGTTTTGAACTGACCGTGACAGAAGCAGAAGGGGGTGAAGGTAATGGCTGACATCACCTGGGATTATGAAAAGTATGATGAGAAGGGACAACGGATATTAACACCTATAAATGACTATGACGGAAGCGTCACAGGCAGGATTGTGATGAACGTCAAGGCATACTTTGATGAGAACCCAAAGGAGCGGATACGCCTGGGCTGGATAAAGCATATAAACCACCCAATGCCAGAGGTGGAGTATGACAAACAGACGCAATATGTCATCCGTGGGTTAAAAGCTAAGGACCCATATACCATAGAGGATACCTACTATATCATGGACAAGAGCGAGGAACAGATGGAGCTGGAAGAGCTTCTGGACTACGCGTTGAAAAACAGCGGTGGAATTTACTTTATGTAAGGGGAGGATATCATGGACGAGAGATATAAGATCATGACAGAGATCCAGACGGAGAAGGAAAAGGACTACACGTCACAGGTAAACCTTGACGCTGAGGGCAAGGCTATGGCCGAGAATAAGCGGTTTACCTTTGACGTGATTGACAGTCCCGTTGATCCTCTGAGATAAGGGGGTGGACAGATGTTTGATGTAAAACCGGTAACGTCCCCGAAGGAGAATGACTGTGGCGCGACCTGCTTAAAGATGCTCCTTGCCTACCACGATATAGACTTACCACTGGAACAGCTGGTAAAGGAGTGCAACACGAAGTTCATCGGGTGCACAGGGCTTGATATCATGAGAACCGCAAGACTTCATGGTTTAGGCGATATCAAGGCATACAAGATGGATGCGGCGGAACTGGTGGAACAGGACCGCCCGGCGATCATCCATTGGAAGCACGCGCACTGGTGTGTGTTCTGCGGCAAGGGCGATGACGGGGAACCGGTCATCTGCAACCCTGACCGTGGACGGTACAGGGTAAAGTATGGCTCTTTCAAGATCTTTTACGGCGGAGTTGCTATTTTTAATGGCGAACCACATGACATTGATTCTGATTTGGACGAGGAGGTGGAAGAATGAGTACCGTAAAGTTGTCGGCACCCTGGGTATCATACTATCGTAAGATCCAGGCCCTTTTTGGAGCTGATCCGGATATCAGAACAGACTACGATGAAGAAAACCAGATCATCAGGCTATATGTCAACGGTCAGGACAAGGCCAGCGCGATCACCCAGCTTCTCCCCATCGAGAAGGAGTTCGGGAACGTAACAGTTGACATAGAAGTCATCCCTGCGAATACGGAACCTTCGCAGGCGGTACTGTTCCGCAAGGCGTTTGAGGGTAATCCTGCTCTGTCTTACATCGCCACTGTTGAGGGGATCATGACGAACCCGCTCAGCTATGTTGTCTTCCGGAACCAGGTCGTGCAGTACTGGAATGACAACCTGGGTGATGTGAATGGAAACTGTTCGACCCTGTACCAGGAACTCGCAAAAGAAGTGATCGGAAACATAGACGGGATCTTTTATTGCACTGACGAGGAACGCAACCTTGGAAAGCCCGTCAGAAAGGAGGATCAGAAATGAAAAGAACGTGGATACATGCTGCAAGCGTAAGAGCGGGCAAAACCATGGCTCAGGCGGCTATAGCGACCATCGGCAGTTCAGTGGCGCTGGGTGAGGTAAACTGGATCCTGGTGGCATCATCCTCCGCGCTGGCCGGGGTGCTGAGCATCCTTACCAGCCTGGCTGGCCTGCCCGAGGTAACGGAGTGAGCAAAAGGTATGACCTGTCAGCGTCTCAGCTCAAGGCCATCGCGAACCTCTGCCACCAGGAGCAGGGATCCGTAAAGGGAGCAGCTGCCGAGGCATCTCTGATGTGCAACAGGTTTGAGAATTTCGGCCGGAGCTATGGCAGCCTGTATAACTACGTCCGGACCTGCGGATGGTTCGCGAAGGCGGCCTATCACATGGACAACGGATCATCCTCTGACGAGCTGGTGGCCGCGGTCCGGGATGTCATCTGCAACGGCAATCGGACGCTGCCGGATCACATCGACGAGCACGACTGTTTGTCAGATATCGAATCGATCAGCACAGGCAGGGTCTATGACCGGTCGGCTTATGTCAGGGGTAAGACTCTGATCGTAAACACGTACGGGGCACGATATACCTTCTGGTGTTTCCCGGATGCCGGGAGTGATCCTTTCGGGTACACCGGCAAGATCAAGGCTGTAGAGGAGGTGCCAAAAGTGACAGGCAAAACAAAGTCCGAGGGGGCTATCTGCTGGATGGAAGACACGGCTGCCGATGACCGGCATCATGGTTATGACCAGGAAGACCGCTGGGGGGAAGAGGGCGACTATGACTGTTCCAGCGCCGTGATCATGGCATGGGAGCAGGCAGGCGTACCGGTCAAGACAAGGGGCGCGACCTACACCGGAAACATGAAGCGGATCTTTACCCAGTGCGGATTTGAGGACGTGACAGATGAGGTCAATCTCAGGACCGGCGCCGGCCTTCGGAGGAGTGATGTCCTGCTGAATGAGGTCAACCATACAGCCATGTACTGCGGGAACGGCCTGCTGGTCGAGGCTGCGATCAATGAGTATGGTGGCATTGTCGGCGGATCCACCGGGGATCAGACAGGCCGTGAGTTTTGGATCCATAACTACTACAACTATCCATGGGACTGTGTTCTCAGGTATAAAGAGACGGCGCCGGCTCCCGCTGCCGGATGGACGATCACACTGCCCACGATCCATCCTGGCGATAAGTCAAAGGCCGTGAAGCTGATGCAGCTGATCCTGAGGGGGAGAGGTTACAAGGACGATCGGGGAAAGGCTCTGGCAAGAGATGGCAAGGCCGGTGACAGGACGGTGTATGCTTTGAAAAAGTTCCAGGAGAAGTTCGGTCTGGAGCCGGATGGGATCTGCGGTCCGGAGACGTGGAAGAAGCTGACGGGGATGTAAAAAAAAGAAAGCCCGGGGGATTATCCCTCGGGCTCTTTTTTTAGTTCTGCATCCAACAGACTGGTAATCAATCCTGCCAAAGATACACCCCTGGCATCAGCAAGCGCCTTGTACTCAGCTCTTTTTCCTTTTGGTACTCGTATAGACAATTGTTCAAGGTGTGTTTTTTGATATTTCTGCGTGGCCTTATTTTGCGCTTGAGTATACGCCATTTCATTCACCCCCATATCTTTTTTTCTCCCACAGAGTAACATAAAAAACATATAACTAGCAATATACAATTTACACAAATTCAGGTGATGAATTTTGGTTATGATTTTAGGCCTTATTGGTAGAAAATGCTTGATATATAGCTAGCAATATGTTATATTATAGCCAGAGAGAAGAAAGGAGGTGTAAGGAACGGAAACCCAATAAGTCCCGAGCGGCACACCGGACCTTGAAAAAAGAAGAAAGCAGAAAGCGGAAGCCCTCAAGCTTACGGAGGGCGGCAGGAAGCGAGGCGAACAAACCAAACCGCAGCCGATCAGAGACCTGCCAGTAACGGGAAGCGGCCACGACGGCCAAGCGTTGAACCGCAAACGAGGATCCGGACAGGAGGTCATAGCGAAAAGCCGGAGATGATAAGGAGAGCCAGCCGGGCGGGTTGTAAGAGAGCGACGGCAAGAACAAGCTAAGGATTAAACAAAGAAGTAAAGAACAAGCTAAGGATTAGCTAAGAAAGGAGCCATCATGGCAAAGAGTATGATCATTAACGTAAATGTTGATAACATCAACGCATGTGCATATGTCACCTACTCATCAGGGACTGAAAAGACATACCCTGCAGACAGACTTCCGAAGACGGTGCAGGCCTGGATCGAGGCGCACACTGAAGAGCCGGAGATCATCAAGGAACAGGTGATCGAGGAAGCAACAGTTGAACAAGAAGCTGTCCAATTTGAGCAAGAAGTTGTCCGAGATGAGCAAGCAGTTGTGCAAGCAGTTGTGCAAGCTCCAAAGACTCCGAGACCACGGATCATCAACACGTCGGATGTGGCATGGCTCTCTTACGTCTGGGATCTGGAGACCCTGCTTCTGATCCTGATCCGGGCAGGACTGATCGGAACGGTGTGGATCTTGGAGGGAACAGCCAAGGCGCTGCCAGTGATCCGGGCGGTCATCACGGAGACGGTGGCTGTCATCAAGGATGTAACCGGATGGATCTTCGAGGGTGTGGATCTGGTCAAGGAGGCAGTGGTGTATGTGGGGGCACTCTTGTGAGTGTCCTTTCCGGAGCACAAATAAAAAAATCCCCGGCAAGTCGGTTACACGACGAGCCGGAGATTTTTTGTTGTCCAAAAACCCTCGGAAAACTGTGCTTTCCTTGGTTTAAATAGTGTTTACACGACACAAAAAAGTCACAAGCGAAATCAGGAATGCCCTGTTTGCAGTGCTTTCAGGGTTTGAAATAGTCTGAATTTTTAAAAACACATTAAATTTCGCTGATTCCACGGATGCACTGAAACTCCGCTGAAAGTGCCTGATACCAGTGCTTTCAGCCATTTTCAAAGCCTTTGCTTTCCTGGCATTTCCGGCATATAAACAGTGTTTACACGACACACAAAAGTCACAAACCATCAGGCGCCGGGATCTTCTCGATTTCCACCCGGAGATCGCTCAGTGTGCGATGCCCATAAACGCCATTGGTTACATCAGCCCCGAAGGAGTGCCCGAGCATGCGCTTGCGGTCGGCTTCCTTAACCCCGTACTTTTCGCAGAGTGCCGAGAAGGTATGCCGGCAGTCGTGTGGCGTATGCTTCTCAATGCCCAGGGACTTCAGGAGCGTGTACATGTCAGCCCGGAATCTTTGCGCTCCGTTTGGCAGCAGGCTCCCGTCTCTCCGGATCCGCTCAGTGATCAGCGGCAGTATGGCGCTGTGGATCGGGACGACGCGCCCCTTGCCCGCCTTGGTCTTGATGCCGCCGGTGAAGGATCCGGCTGTCAGATCGACCTGCATGGTCAGATAAGCCGAGATCCGGAAGCCGGAATAGCACATGATCACAAGCATTTCTGCAGTCGGATCCGCACGGTGCTCCCACAGTGTCTTTATGTCTGCAGGTGTGAAGGGGACGCCATTCTCGTCTTTCTCTGCCGAAGGGATCACAACGTGCTTGGCATAGTTCTTATCACACAGCTCATGAGCTTCGGCGTAGCCGTACATCTGCGTCATAAGATTGCGGATCAGCTCCAGGGACGACTCTGCCAGCGTGCAGCTATCCAGGACGGCCTGCAGATCGTCAAGACGCAGATCACGGAAAGGACGGTCATGGAGGGCCGCGCAGTTTTTGTAGGCCGCCTTCGTGCTGGCTATGGACTGCCTGGACAGCTTCTTCGGGGCGTGCTCTCCGAATTTGGCCTCATAATAAGCCTCATATACCTCCGCAAAGGTCAGACCCTTACTATCCGGCATCAGGCTCACCTGAAAGCCTTTCAGGGCATCCAGAAACGCTCTGCAGCCCTGATCCGGATTGTCCGCTGCGGATGGCCGGGCATAGGTCAGCTCGTCACCTGGCTTATACGTCCCGCTGTGGTGCGCGGCCAGGACCTGGAATCCGATATACCAGTCATCGACGTAACACAAAGCCTTGGGTCTTGTATAGCCTGTTTCCGTCTCCTGCGCCGGCGGATGGACTGCATAGGGATGCAGCCGGTGCGGTCCGAGATAGCGGATCTGACCATAGCCGGAAGGAAGGCGCTGGTGCTTCTTTCTTTTGGGCATAAATAACCTCCTGCTTGATAAGTGGCGGGAGGAATGATATACTCTCTTTGTGTCTGTGGAGCATAACATTCCACTCACGAAACCGGTCTCCTGTTTCCGGCGGGAGATCGGTTTTTTTATAGATTAATCATGATTATTATGGTATAATATAGCTACAACTGAATAGCCTGCTGCGCGCTGCCTTACCCGCGCGGCAGGCGCTTAAGGATGACGCTTTTTCGTATTTCGCCTCCTTTCTTTGGCAACCCCGGTGCTTTGCAGAGAGCGCCGGGGATTTTTTATTTGATTCGGAATAAGCTTGCAAACTTGTTCTTTCTGCCCTGCTTCGTGGTCGGGATCCCAGTGGCTTTCGCTATTTTCCTTTTTGCCTTTGTGATTCCAAGCGCTCGTTTCCAGCTGAAAGATAGCCCAGGGATCTTGAACTTTTTCTTCATTACCATTTCTCCTTGCCGCAGGTTGTGTATCCCATCGCCTGAAGTTCTGCTATTGACAGATCCGTCATCGCGTAATTATCCGGATCAATTTTATCAACGTAAGAGCATCCGGGCTTATGAATCTTTTTGGTGTCTGTGTTAAGGACATATGTGCTGCCATGAAATCCCTGGTCTGGAACTGGAGTGGGGGTAACAGTTGGTCTCACTGGTGATGGAGTTACTGTCGGCACTACTGGTGAAGGAGTCGGAGTCGGATTGACTATCACGTAGCGCGCAGATGGTGTAAGAATAATCGTTCCGGAAGAACGCACTTCGATTTTATGGCTGTAAGTCACGCCGGCCACCGTCGCCTTTATAACCGCTCTGCCTACTTTTTTTCCGGTCACTCTGCCCGACTGATTAACCGTGGCTACTGTCTTATCAGAAGATACCCATTTGACTTTTAGGGCGGCCGCGGCCATGAGCTTCAGAGTAAACTGGTGACCAACAGTGATTGTGCTGTCTGTATAGTTTAAATACGGATCCAACACAATTACTTTGAGGGGAAGGGTGTTTTTCCCATACGTTCCAGTTAGCGTGGTTGATCCTTTCTTTTTTGCTGTCCATATCCCCTTTTTGTTTACGCCTACAATTGCCTTGTTCTTTGTTTTCCATTTAATCGTTTTGGTGTTGCCCTTGATGGTTGGAGACAGCTTTTCGTCTTTGACCATATAAACCGTCTTTGTTTTTGTGGTAAACTCCGGTTTCTGAATTTTAACTGCTGCCTGTGTTGGTATGACCAGTGACAGGATCAGGAAGATACAAAGTATAGCGGATAGTTTCTTTTTCATGATAAACTCCTTTCTTTGTTTTCAGTAATCTGCTCCTAAGCGTTGATTTTCTAATCTTGCGATCACCACCTCCCAATATTTATCTGATGTCAGTCTTTTTCTGAGCACATTATCTCTTTCCTCAAATTTCCGGTATTTATCCCTTACGGCCGGTTTAATGCGCCTTACTACAGGTTGAGTCACTTTATGAGCCACGGCCTCGATCTGCTGCACATCCTCTTTCTCAAAATCGTGATTGACGATATGACCGATGGCGTGCTGATAGGCTT
>JAEEGL012435340.1_pt1 | contig 21033 bp, 10 predicted proteins | sample 9134231 | NCBI WGS metagenome assembly JAEEGL01 (sample SAMN16246548, study PRJNA631951) | gut metagenome | biome: gut microbiome; feature: rumen; material: fiber-attached | host: Bos | place: Iran: Karaj | collected 2018-10 | reverse complement strand
TCGGTCAATGATTCATGTTCCCCGAATGCGGCCTCGCTGATAATCGTGATCCCCTCCGGGATTGTAACAGAATCGGGGCCCTTTCCAAATAAGAACAGGATGGATCCGAAGATAACGGGGCCTTCTGTCTCTCGCAGTTGCTTCATCCAGGGGGATTGCACGGGGAAAGAAAGGGGAGATACTTCTTTCAGTTTAGGGCATCCATCCGTAAAAAAGACCGTTTTCAAATTGCTGCACAAGGCAAAGGCCTCCTGGCTGATGCTGACTAGTGTTTTGGGCAAAATGACTTCTTCCAGTGCGGAGCAAGAACCGAACCCCCAGGGTCCAATCTTGGTCACGCCGTCAGGAATAATAACCTTTGAGTAGTTTTTCTTGTGGAATTCATGGCTCTTGATCTCGGTTCTTCCTTCGGTGAAGGTCAAAACGCCGTCAACGATCTTATAATCGGTTTTCATTTGCTTTTCCTCCTGTTCTGATTTGATTCTATTCCGCTACGAACGGGATATTGTGCTCTTTCGCGTACTGCTCTGCATAACTCCCCGCCGGGGCGTGGATGGTACATTTGCAGCCGCTGAATGCATCTCTGCTGATGTTTCTCAGTCCGCCCGGAATATGCACATCCGTCAGGGAACTGCACCAGGAAAATGCATTGCTCCCGATGTTTGTCTCTGTTCCCCGTATCATAACGACAGTCAGGCTCCAGCATTCACAGAACGCTTCATTTTCGATGAACATCACGTTTTCCGGAAGAACCAGCGTTCTGATTCCGCTTCGCCAAAACGCTTTCTCCCCAATTCTGGACAGCTTTTCCGGCAGAATTACGCCGCTCAACGCGCTGGTCCAGGAAAATGTCTCGTTCCCAATCCTGGTCATGCTATCAGGAAAAATGACTTCTATCAGCTTGCTGCAATAGGTAAAAACCTTATCTCCGATCCATGTCACCCCGTCTGGAATGACGACCTTTTTGATGTTATCCAATCCATAGAACACTCTTCTTCCGATTCCCTTAACCTCATAATTACCCGCCATTGCCGGAATGACCACTTCCGTATCGTTTCCCTTATATCCGTTTATGACTGCTGTATCGTCGACTATAGAGATTTTATATATCTTGCGCATCTCAGCCAACGTTGGCCCCTTGTCCAGGTTCAGTTCGTCTTCGACCTCCGCTTTCTCTGCTCCCAGTCGTCCGATGTACTCCATCAACTGAATTTTCAGCTCGTTGTCCTGCGTTTTCTCCAGCAGAGCGCGGGCGCATTTTGCTGAGACAAAGCCCTCTCGCAGCATCAGATCCCGCAGGGCGGGTTTTGCCTCAAGGGTATCCTCCAGCGAACGCTTCTGAGACTCGATTGATTCGATCCACAGCTTTCGGTATTCCTCCGTCGGAGCTTTTCCGTCATTGATGATATTCGCAGCTGCAGAGGCAAACTCCCGGCGTAGCGTGGTGTTTAGCTGCGTGGGCAGCAGTTTTTGGATCAGTTTCGGGAAAACCCTCCAGTCAAACGCCGAGCTGCCTATCTTCGTTTCTTTGGACAGAAACGTTACGGAATGAATCACACCGCATTCATTAAAAGTGTATCCGGGAATGGTTTTGATACCTTCTCCCACGACTAATTCCGTGATCTTCCCCGTAAATGCGTATCTCTCAATCGTTGGATCTTCCCCATTGAGAACAAGTCTCCGGATCGCACTCGGGAAAGCATGTTTTTTTACGCTTTTCAGGTGAGCGGGAAGGATCATCTCCTTGAGTGCGCCATGTCCTTTTTCCGATGTACCGCAGTCACGGAATGCATCCCGTTTGATCTCAGTAACGCCGTCCGGTATACGCATGTTTTGCAGAGCGCGACAATCCATGAACACGGCTTCTCCAAGCTGAGTGAGGTTTTCCGGGAGCTTGATTTGCTCCAGCTCCTTACATCCGGCAAACGCAAAGCTGCTGATGCTCGTAAGGCTTTGCGGAAGCGTGACTCGTTTGAGCTGACGGCAGTTTTTGAAGGCATCCTTGCGGATCTCCTTCACGCCCTCGGGGACTTTGAGCTCACGCATTCTCTTCATTGCGAACACACCCGCACCGATGTACTTTACCCCTTTAGGGATCACAACAATGTCAGCGTTGCCAGAGTACTCCTTCAGGATCCCGCTCTGCACGACGAAGTCCTCTGGCCGACTGTTATTTCCCGAACCGTCGGAGCCTTGTTCTGGTTCACCGCTCTGTTTGAGTAAGGTCATGTCCTCCGCTGCCATCTTCAGGAACGCGGCATAACCTATGATCTGGATGGGCTTTCCCTCGCGGATCAGCTCTTGAGCGCGGGCGTACTTATTAGTCTGCTTCAAATCGGTATCTGATACGATCAGGTAGTCCGTCTTACCGGATACAGCGCTCTTCACCATTCCACCGCACTTTTCCGCATATTCAGCGACTTTGATCTCCTGCATTTCCAACAGACAGGTTGTTACGAGGCTCTTGCCTTCAAAACGTGAAGTAAACATGTTCTTCTCTCCAATCTGCTTTTCGTTTTGTTATCCGTACTTTGAGATTCAAAATACTCGTTCCGGTGGTCGTCAGATGGCGATCCTTTGCTCCCCGGCGCTGTTTTATTCCGCCACAAACGGGATTCCGTGCTCTTTCGCGTACTGTTCAGCATAGCTCCCCGCCGGTGCGTGGATGGCCTTGAACGCGGGCTCGCCGCTGTCGAATTCCAGCTCGTCCGCGATCTCGGTAACGGACGCCGGGATGTGCAATGTCAGGTTCTCCACCGCGCAGAACAAGTCCTTCGGCAACGATTTGACCGTGCTCGGGAAAAAGATCTCCGCATTCATTGCGCAATCAAATGCAGCAGCGCGGAATTCCGTGATTCCCTCCGGCAGAATGATCTTCTCCGGGGACCAGAGCTCCGTTTCACCTTTTTTCAAGTAATAGGCAAAAGCACCGCTTTCAATCACGCGCACACGCTTCTCCCCGATGTGATCCGGCAGTTCAATGACCGGTTCTTTGATCTTTACTTCCTTAATGACTACGTCGCCGTCTTCATATGAAAACTTCAGCAGCTTCCGCCAGTCGGTTGCGGTCATTTCTGCTGCGAGCGCCTTCTTCTCCGCTCGCTCCACGGATTCTTCCAGAGACTTCTTCACTTTATCATCTGCCAGCAGCCGGTTCTGATACTCCAGCAGCTCCGCCGTGATCTCCGTCTGTCCTTCGGTCTGCAGCGCGGTAATCAGCCATTTCAGATCCTTTGCAGGGATGGCGTCGGCCTCCAGCACCACCTGGCGCAACGCGGCGTTTTCCAGAAGATAGTGATAAAACTGCTTGTTCCCGTACTCCTGCGGCTGCTTCAAATGCGTTCCAATGAAACGCAGGTTGTCCCGATAAGTCTCGGATACAGGGTCGAATTCCGCAAATCTCTGATTGAACACGCGCAGCATGCCATCCTGCGCCGCCTTGGTGAACGCGGAGATCGGAACGGCAGAACAAACCGAAAGCTGTAATGCTTCTTGTGGAAAAAAGCTACCGAACGCATCCTTCCCCGCCTTTTCGATTTTCCCGCGTATCGTGATCGTCTTCAAGCTTGGACAGTATTGAAACGCTTCCTGCTCAACCATTGTGACGTCTGCGGGGATCGTTACGGCTTCGATCGCGCTATTTTTGTAAAAAGCCCGTTTTCCTATGGTTGAAATGCCCTCCGGAATTGTAACTTCTCTTTCATTGCCGTGATAGGCGACAAGACATCCGAATTGGACGGCGAATAGGTTTTTCATACCCATTGGAAATCCCTCAGACCGACAGGTTTTTGCAGTCCTTGAAGGTTTTCTTATCGCACTTGACGTTTTCCGGCAGGTTGATGCTCTCAAGACTCTTGCAGCCTTTAAACGCATTCTTTCCGATGGCTTTGATCGTTTCCGGAAGTACAACAGTTTTCAATTTGGTCAAACCGGAAAAAGCATTCTCGGGGATCGTCTCCGACCAGGGGAACTCAAAGCTGTTACCTTTTCCCGTGCCGATCAGGCCTGCCGTTGTAAGCTTGGAGCAACGGAGAAATGCCTCAGCATCTATCGCCGTATTTTCGCTTTGAATCGTCACTATTTTCAGTGCGCTGCAATCCACGAACGCACGCTCTCCGATTTTTTCGACGGATGCCGGAATGACGATCTCCTTCAACTTTTTGCAGCTGTCGAATGCGCGTGGTCCAATCTCTTTCACGGTATCCGGGATCACAACAGCACCTTCATGCGCCGCAGGACAGGCATACAGGATCGTCATATCCTTACTGTACAGAATACCGTTGTCTGAAGCACAGTACGGGTTTTCCGAGGCTACATTGATCGACTTCAGCATGGCATAGAACGATGAACGACTCGGACCGCAGCTTGAGCACTTGAATCTAGTTCCCGCAGGGATATTTAATTCAACGATTCCCTGGGAGAGTAGGACGCCGAAATCTGCTGTCATATTACCAGACAGAGTCAGCGAGAAGGGTTCCCAAAAATCACAGAATGCAGGGGCACCGACAAACTCTGTCACCTCATCGGGAATCACAACATTCCCGCCTGGCCCTCTATACGCTATAAGTCCGCCGTTTTCAATGACAAAATCGCTTCCGTTGCTCATGATAATACCTCCGTTTAAGTTTTTATATTTCTTCTTTTCGTAATACAAGCTTGATTGCCCATGGTGGAACATTGTAATTATTGTATTCCTCGTCCAGAAACACAAACGCCGTCTCGTATTCCGGCATCTTTTCCGGGAAGGTCCCGAAGCCGTCGGTGAAGTAGATGAGGCCTTTGAGATTCGTGAACTCCTGCTGCTCCCGCAGATAGTCCACATAGCCGAACACCGGGCGGAAGTCCGTTCCGCCCAAGCCCCGGATCTGCATGGTCCTGATGTATTCGTCGAACTCCTCCTGCGTGGTGATCTTTGCGTCCTCCTGGATGGTCGCATCGCACTGGATGATGTGCAGGTTGATCTTCGTGAAAAAGCTCTCCGTGCTTTTGAGAATGTTCCAGGTCTTCTGCACAAACTTCTGCACGGTCTCGCCCGCCACGGAGCCTGAGGTGTCGATGGCGACCACGAACTCCCTGACGCGCTTGACCTCTTTGTACTCCAGCGGCTCGATCAGAGGCATGTTCTCATAGAGCTGCAGGCCGTAGGTATAGAAGATGTAGTCGAATTCGTCGTCGTTGACCTTCATGACTTCGCCCATGACGGCAAAGCGGCGCAGGAAGGCGGCGTAATCATACTTCTCCCGGTTGACCTCCCGGAGGTTTTGCAGCATGGCCCCGGGGTCGACCCCCTGCCCCCTGGAGAAGGTCTCCATATCCATCTGCATCCGCTGGGAGACGCCCTGCCAATCCTCTTCGGAGCAGAGCGCCGCCCCGCCGCCCGCTTCTGCCGCCCCGCCGCCCGGCCCCGCGGCGGAAGACGCCAGCCCCAGGGCTGTCTTTTCCTCCTCCGTCATGTACCAGACCTCGTGCCTGTCCGCGTAGAACAGGCCCCGCAGCTACGCCAGCTCGGCGCTCGTCTTTTTGCCGTCCAGGAAGAAACGGTAGAGCTTTTCCGCCGTGAGCTGCCCCACGGCGTTCTTCAGCGTGTCGATCGCGGCCTTCTGCCGTTCCTCCCGCCAGGAGGCCGCAGCCTTCAATCCAAGTCCGCTGACGGCGTATTCCACGGCGACGTCGCAGGCCAGGTCCCAGGCGGCGTGGTCCACCAGCGTGGACTTGCCCACCTGCCGCGGCCCGGTGAGCAGCAGCACGGGAAAGGTCGCGCTGACGCTGCGGACCGTCGCCTCGATGGTTCTATCATAATACATAGGGCTGCACCTCGGTTATTCAAATCTAAATCACTGATTTAGATTTGAATGAGCCCTGAGTTAATTGTCAACAAGAAAAGCCACGAAGCGAGTCTCGTTCACTTTTGCATTTTGATTTTAATATTTCTAATGTAGATATTATCACACGTCTGCCAAGGTCTTGCCTTCCGGAAGGGTCAGGAGCAGTTGTACCGCATCATCGGAGACAAGCAGTTCGAGTGCGGCTTTACTCTTTTTCCCGGTTAGGATGCGCACAGTCTCGCGTATGGTCTCCGCCTTGATAAAACCGACATAGGAGATGGCAAATGTTGCGGCGCGTTTGGAAACGGCGGACGAGGCTTTTTCCTCAGCGGAGAGGATGTAATGAATCTCCCGCAGAATCGCATCCGCCTGTTCGTCCCTGATGCGCTTGTCCAGAGCCTCCTGCCACGGCTTGCCGGACTGATACAGCGTCAGATAGGCAAGCGTCCGCGCGGAAAGCTTCTCCGGCAGCAAATGCGCTGTCGCGGGAAGGCGTTTTTTGCTTGTCTGATAATACGATTCATTCGCAGCAATCTGCGCAGGGCAGCCTTCAAATGCTTTTTTTCCAATTTCACTTAAGCTGTCCGGGAGCGTGATACTCGTCAGGCTTCTGCAATCGGAGAACGCATAGTCACCAATGCTGGACACGCCATCCGGGAGCGTCACACCAGTTAGTCTGCGGCAGTCATAGAATGCATTGTTGCCGACTCTTATTATGCCCACTGGAATTATCACGCTCGTTAGTTTGCCGTGGCCAGCAAACGCATAGTCGCCAATCCTCTTCACACCACCTGGAATAACTACGTCCCTTCCGGATCCATAGTAATCAAAAAGGATCTCACCGACAATCACGAGGCCATTTGCGTCCGCCAGCCCTTTGCAGCGCCAAAATGCACAGTAGCCGATGTTCGTTACGCTCTCCGGGATCGTCACGCTTGACAGTTTTTCGCACCACTGAAACGCACTGTTGCCAATGCTTGTCACACCCTCCGGGATCGTCACGCTCGTCAGGCTCATGCATCCGATAAACGCCCCATCACCGATGCTCGTCACGCCTTCCGGGATTGTCACACTCGTCAGGTTGCACTGACGGAACGCACGGTCGCCGATCTTTGTTACGCTTGCCGGAATCGTCACGCTTGTCAGGAGTCCGCAGCCATCGAACGCATAGTCGCCGATGCTCGTGACGCCCTCCGGGATCGTCACGCTCTTTAATCTGCTCAGCTCGAATGCACCGTCTCCGATCCTCGTCACGCTCGCTGGGATGATCACGTCTCCACCGGGACCTTTGTACTCCATCAATATACCATCTTTGATCATAAAGCAATGGTCTTCCATAAGTATTCCTCCTGTTTCTTTATTCCAGCGTGAACTCCGCCATCGGATCAAAGTCCGCATAATGAGTATTCTTATATTCCAGTAGCAAAGCCGTGCAGTTGGTCGCTCCGCGCTCGGTTGCCAGAGTCAAAAGCTCTGTGATCTGCGCCAACGTAAAGCCGGGGAGCAGCTCTGCGATGCTTGCGTCATCCTTGGCGATGCGGTCGCGCACAGTCCAGCGGTCCAGAACCGCGACAATGTGATTTACCATCCGGGTATAATAGTCAAAGCTGATCTCACCGAGTGTGAAAACGCCATCTTCGATCTCTGCGTTTTCAATCATGCAGTCGTCACAGGAGAAGCCTGCTCCCTCGCCGTAACGGCGGTTTCCCGGCTCAAAATGAATGCCGTGCCGAGAAGCGTTCATGGTAAACTTAACCGGGATATTGACGCCCTCGTAGCGGTTTGGCGCAATCTCGTTCTCCCGGCGAACCGGCTCCCAGACCTGGGCGAAGTACTGTTTGAGCCCGCGAGAGGTGAAATAACGCTGCCACGCCTCGGTGACGGTCTCCGGCAGTTCCATCGGGTGGGCGAGATAAATTGACGCCTCCGTCAGCGCAACGGTATTCCCATCAGCGTCCACGCTTTGCTTTCCTGCTAGAGTGAATGTCCGGCCATCCTGCTCCCAGACTAGGAGGCTCGCGATCTGTCGCAGCAGCGGATTGATCAGATACGCCGCTTTCCAGCTTGTGGCAGGAAAGGCCGTGCTGTCCAGAAAGGCAGCAAACAGAAAATTGTTGCGCGCCTTGGCGATTTTCTTCACATTTGCGCGAATATCCTTGAGATCGGCGGCAGCGACTTCGTATTTGTCTGGGTCCTCGCCACGCTTCGGGAGCGTCCGAACCTCCTTGCCCGTCGTACTATCATATAGGCCTACGGTCAGATCGGGGTTGAGTCGGGCAATCACGATCGTATTGCCCAGATCGTAAACCTTCTCGCCGTTGTCGTCGAGGTCAAATCCAGAGAGCACAGTGTCCCGCAGCGTCTCTGCGTCCGTGGCGCGCATTTCAGCGTAGCGGGACAGCGCGCCGGACTTGTCCATATATAGCATAGCCTCCCGCGTATCGCTGAGCAGCAGGGCTTTGTCCGCTTCCGCAGAGGCGGTTTTTCCCTTCGCCCCCGCTCTTATCCAGTTGCGCTTCTCCCGCAGCAGCAACGTGATCATCGCACCGGAGGCATAGCGGCAGTAGGGGTACAGAAGCGCAGGGTAGAACAGCAATGGAAACTGCGCCACGGTCTCCTCCAGCGCCGCGCACAGGGAACCCGGCTCCAGCAGCGCCGCCGCATCGTCCGCGTCCGACATCAGTGCTGGGGCTGCCTTTGCCTGTGCCACGTATACGGCAAGAATGTATTTATATAATATCGTCGGCGCAACAGCCCCATCCCCTGCCAGTGTGACCTCTGGGAATGCCGCGCCCGCGATTTTCATGTAGCTCAGGACCTTGTTTCCCTTAACCAGGGCAAATTTTGCAGTATATCGCGTTTCTAGAGCAGCCTTGTCGATGCTCATGGTATCAGTTCCACCTGCTTTCATAATTCGTTATAACTCGTCCTCCTGAAGCACCAGCCTGATCGCCCAAGGGGGCACGTCGTAGTTGTTGTTTTCCTCGTCCAGGAACACAAAAGCCGTCTGGTACTCCGGCATCTTTTCCGGGAAGGTCCCGAAGCCGTCGGTGAAATAGATGAGGCCCTTTAGATTTGTAAACTCCTTCTGCTCTCTCAGATGATCCACATAGCCGAAAACCGGGCGGAAGTCCGTGCCGCCCAGGCCCCGGATCTTCAAGGTCCTGATGTACTCGTCGAACTCTTCCTGTGAGGTGATCTTCGCGTCCTCCTGAATGGTCGCGTCGCACTGGATGATGTGCAGATTGATCTTCGTGAAAAAGCTCTCCGTGCTTTTGAGAATGTTCCAGGTCTTCTGCACGAACTTCTGTACCGTCTCCCCCGCCACAGAGCCGGAGGTGTCGATGGCGATCACGAACTCCCGGATCCGCTTGACCTCCTTGTACTCCAGGGGCTCGATCAGCGGCATGTTCTCATATAGCTGCAGGCCGTAGGTATAGAAAATGTAGTCGAATTCATCGTCATTGACCTTCATGACTTCGCCCATCACGGCGAAGCGGCGCAGGAAGGCGGCGTAATCGTACTTCTCCCGGTTGACCTCCCGGAGGTTTTGCAGCATGGCCCCGGGGTCAACCCCCTGCCCTTTGGAGAAGGTCTCCATGTCCATCTGCATCCGCTGGGAGACGCCCTGCCAATCCTCTTCGGAGCAGAGCGCCGCCCCGCCGCCCGCTTCTGCCGCCCCGCCGCCCGGCCCCGCAGCGGAAGCAGCCAGACCCAGGGCGGCCTTTTCCTCCTCCGTCATGTACCAGACCTCGTGCCTGTCCGCATAGAACAGGCCGCGCAGCTCCGCCAGCTCCGCGCTCGTCTTTTTGCTGTCCAGGAAGTAGCGGTAGAGCTTTTCCGCCGTGAGCTGCCCCACGGCGTTCTTCAGCGTGTCGATAGCCGCCTTCTGCCGTTCCTCACGCCAGGAGGCCGCAGCCTTCAGGCCAAGTCCGCTGATGGCGTATTCCACGGCGACGTCGCAGGCGAGGTCCCAGGCGGTGTGTTCCACCAGCGTGTGCACGAACATGTGGCGATAAACGCAGTGCAGGACGATGTGAAGGTAGTCCCGCACCGGGATCGCCCGGTCGGAGCGGTAGCTCTTTAAAACGTGCATCGGGTCGTAGGCCAGGCTGCGCCCGTCCGTGGCGTAGGTCAGCTCCGGCAGCTCCCGGAGCTCCAGGCGGCTCAGCGCCGCGTCCAGAAAGCGCAGATTCACCAGCAGTTGGTTGCGGGAGAGGGTCAGCACCTCCCGGGCCAGCGCGGAAACGCGCTCTTCCTTACTATCCATGGCCGTCACCATCCGTTATCAAATAACCGGACAGATTCAATCCGCTGTCTCGGAAACCGGGAGGGCATTCAGCGCCCTGGAAAGATCCCGTTTTGCCCGCTGCGGTTTCGACTGCTTTCCCATGTGCTCCAGGACCGATCCGCAGTCGGCGTCGTCCATCGTCGTCAGGATATCCAACCGCAGTCTGGCGCGGGAGGTCCCGACATAGTAGAGCAGCACGTTGTTTGCGTTGTGCTCATCCTTTCCCAGAAAGGTATCCGCGTCCACATCCAAAAGGATGACCGCGTCGGATTCCAGACCCTTGAACTTCCGGCATGTGGTAAATCGGATCTTTTTTCTTCCCGCAAGGTAGCTTCCCTCCGTCAGATATGGAGCAAGAGCGCTGTTCTCTTCGGTTTTGCAGGTCAGGAGGACGATGCGCTCATAGCCTTCGGAAAACAGCTCGTCCAGCGTACTGTCAAGCGCGCATAAGAGCACGTCCTCATCCGGGCAGAAATGCAGCTTTGCGGGTACGCCGATGATGTACCCTTCCATCAGCTTCGGGTTTTGCTCTGTCAGAGGACGCAAGGACGTCTTTGCGATGTTCTCCGTATTTCGGCAGTTTCGATACAGAGAGAGTCTGCAGTCCGCTTCCTCGAGAAACGTGGGCAGCCTCTGGGCCTGGATCAGCTGAAGCTTATCATAAAAGACAAAGAAGCTGGAATCCTCCTGTTCCTCCACGTTGGACTTCAGAAGCTCCAGGATCTCCGCTTCTTCGATATCCTCATTGCCGAAATCCTGGCCTTCGTCCACCACAATGTGCTGATAGGGAAAGGTATGGTGGTCCGCCATGTCGCAGAGCAGCTTTGCCAGCGCAGAATAATCTGCGGTCGGCCCCGGGAAGTAATGGAACGCCAGGCCGGCGATCGTATAATAGTCGATATTCTCATGGGGATAGCTTTCGGCGAGATGATTTCTCAGGAAGGTGTTGAAGCAAAGAAACAGCACCTTTTGTCCCCGGAGGGCATGCCGCTTTGCCTTTTCCACTGCCACGAGCGTTTTGCCCGTGCCGGCGGCGCCATTGATCACCGCCGTTTTCTGTTCATCCAGGTAGTTGAGGATGGCCGCCTGCTCCTTCAGCAGCCGATGAAACACCATGCGCTTTGTATCGTTCCCGAAGGTCGCGGTGGGCGCGATCGAAAAGCTGGGACACAGGATCTCGTTGACGATCCTTTCGGCCATGGTCTCGCTGATCGTTGTTTCCGTTTTTCCGCGTTCTGCAATGCTGAAAATACGTTCGATGTCCGGCTTTGCGTCGTACAGGGCTTCTTCCGTCAGGATCAGCTCCGGCGCGGCGTCCGAGGGCAGAGAGAGGGTTTTCATATAGTCCCTGGAAACCAGCGGGAACCAGACCGCATAAAGGAATTTGCAGTGATCGATGATCGTCTGCATCTCGTGGTCTCTCATATAGTCGCGGATCGCGTACATGCTTCTTTTCGCCTGTTCAAAGGGCCCGCCGCTGTGCATGGTCATGCCGTTCCCATAGCGCCATTCCCCATATTGATACTTGACACGGGTCGCCTTGGCCTCAATGCACAATATCCCTTTATTGCGATTGAATACCACGAAATCTGCTTCGGCATCAAACAGGCTGTTGTCCTTCTTCACTTTGTTGATATGAAATGAGTGAACGACATAGTAATCATCCGGGAGAGCCTCCAAAGCGTGGAACAGCAGATCCTCCCGACTCTCCGGCGTAAAATCCCGCGGTTTTTCCGGTATCATGACAGCCATTGTTCATTCCTCCTGAATCGCCCCTGCAATCATTTCAGGGGACAGTATTGAATCCTCCGCCAAAAAACACGTCCATGCACCATTGCAGAGAACCTCATACGAATCCCGGTTCTCCGCAGTGAAGAACAAGACTTGCGATTTCGGCCAGAGCAGATCGCATCGATAGCCCTCCCCTCCGGAGGACTCACAATCATAGATCGGCTTTTCCTTGCCCGCAAAAAGCTCGCTGCGTTCAGCCAGCGCGCGGAATAGCCTTTTTTCCACATCCCCCTCCGCAAGGTCGAGAACCTGTTTCCAGATCCCTTCCCAGTCGTATTCGCTCAGGTTCATCCCTGTCTCAGGATCAAAAACCGGCGAATTTTCCGTGCTGTTCGCCGCAGACGTCTCAGCGCCTGCGGGTTTCATTTCTCCCTTCCAGCGCCGAAGGAACTCTGCGGCCTTGTGACGATCCAGAACGTCATGGATCTTCTGATTGTAATAATTCCGCAGGCAGTTATAGCAGGAGCTTCCGCAGTCACAATGTTCGACGACAGCCAGGGATCTTTCCAGAACGCGCTGGAATGCTTTCCCGTCCTTCGTTACGATCCGACGAACGTGCCCCGCCCCTCCGGCTACCGCGTCATACAGGATGATCGAATAGATCGCATGACCGTCTTCGCTGGTTTTGAACAAGCAGCCCTTGATGTCCGTCCTCTCGATCTCCATCTCCCGGGAAAGTCCTTCCAGCAAGGAATACAGGACCGACCGCATCGTGTTCTCGTCCTCCGCCGCGGGGGTCACAAAGGTGATCCTCGCCGCGTCCGTCTTAAAGTCATGGGAAAGCAGATATTCGGTATACTTTCCTTCCCGATTGGAGCAGGTATAGCCACGCATGTTTTTATGCTCAGCCGGCATGGCCTCCGCATCCGAGTAACCGCAGATCGGGCAGACCTTGAAGGGCGTTAATCCCGTGACCACCAGCGAATCGTTGGTCGTTGAAGCGATCTTGACTCTCTGCTCATTGACAAAAAACTCTGTCTCCAGCAGAACGTTTCGCTGTGGATCCCCGATGTAGTTATCCTCGGTCTTATACCCATGCTCAGGCCGATGCCTCGGAACGGCGTCGTCACGCCTGGAAACATCCGAACCGAACCCAAGGCGAGGCTCCAGCGTTCTGTGCCACCTCTTATTGGGTATTTTGGTATGGCATGAAACACATTCTCTGCTTGCCCCGATCGGTTCTTTTGTGAAATTCGGCTGTAAGCAGGAGGGACACCGTGGACAGTAATACCCGAATTCCCAGCCGATGTTCGCGTTCTTTCCCGGACTCTTCCGGATGTAGCGGCTGGTGTAAAGCTTTCCGTCGGCAACGATCTGGGCGCCTGGCGCGTAATCCGCAATGGCCATCTGCAGATCGCGGGATAGCTGAAGCTGCTTATCTTCATCATACTGCATCCCGTTTTTTGAATAAGGCAGAAGCTCAACGGTGTCAACGGGAAATCCGTATTTTGGAAGAACGTTGCTGCGCACCAGGAAACTGACCAGACTCTTTTTGCCCGCGTGGTCCTGTTCGGCGCAGCGGAAGCTTCTGAGCGCTCTCTGCCACTGTGCGGCGAGCTCAATGTTCTTTTCTCTTTCCGCGCTCTTCCTTCCTGCCTCCAATTCCTGAACCGTTCCCCGAAAAACCTCTACCGCTCTCTGGAGCACGCCGTCCGGCCCGCAGAGGCGATCGACCCAGCCCCAGTCGCTGATGCCCAACGGATCGAGCATCGATCCGGGCATGGAGTTTTCCAGGAGGGTCTTCAAATGCGCCGGTCTTCCGGAGAGATACTCTTTCAGCCGTTCATAACCGCCTTCATTCAGGAACGTCGTCTGATCGTCCCCGTTGTACTCCTCTGGGAAATCCTTCAAAAAAGCGCTGATCGCGACCGCATTGATATGCCGATTCAGGATCTTCTCGTTCTCGACCTCGAATACCGGCGCGCCGATCTCTCCGCTGATCATCCGCTCCGGCGCAGAATAATAAGTAAAATCGTGAGAGGAAAGCTTTGCATAGGTCAGGATAAACGCAGCGGAACCGCGGCTTCTGCCTGCGCGGCCGGCTCGCTGCACGTAATTCGCCGGTCCCGGAGGGACGTCGCGCATGTAAACCGTCTCCAGGCTGCCTACGTCTACCCCCATCTCGAAGGTCGTGGAGCAGCTGAGCGCGTTGATCCGATGATTAACGAAGGCTTCCTGATATCTGGTCTGTTGATCCTTTGCCAATTGCGCCGTATGCTCTTTGATATAAAGCGGGTGCATTTGACCGCTCATGTACAGGCGGACATAATGGTTATTCTTCGCTGCTTCTGCCGGTTCGATCGGTTCCAGTTCGCCGCCGCATTTTACCGCCGCGCACTTCCCCCTTACGCTGTATGGGGTGATCCTTCCGCACTTTCTGCAGCGGTAGAAGCGCACCGCGTCTGTTCCTTCGAGCAATATGTCAAAGTCATTTGCGTCCAGGGAAAAGAATTCGCCCTCCGGACTGAAGACCCCGTCCCAATATTCGGACAGCACCTTGTCCGCGTCCTTCTCGGAGATGCCGAGGGCCTGCATCAGGCGCTCGATCCTTGAATTTGGATAGAAGGCCCTTTTGCCCTGGCCGCTTCTGCTCCTGCCGCACCAGCCGCTGATGTTGGATCGCCTGCTGTATTCGGGACCTTTTACCTTGACCAGCTTTTTTTCGTAAGGGGTGAAGAAGATATACTCCCGTTCCGCATCCGTCAGCGTATGATCCTTGCCGCAGGTGATCGCGCCGCTGAAAACCGCGTCCTGGGTCAAAAGCTCCAGCAGCGCCTCAGCATCCTGCCAGCTGATCCCGTATGCTTTTTCGACGTTTTCCGCCAGACCGGCATTCCTCTGGTAGGAAAAAGCGATGAAGCCCAGGGAAGCCATACTCGTTGCGCGGCGAGAGTTAAACATCTCGTTCAAAACCGCGACCCATGCGTTCTGCCGACTCACGGAGATCAGGCCGGTCCCGGGGGATGCGTCCCATTCGGCAAAACAACGGGTCTCTTCAAAGAGTCTTGCCAGCTCATCGACGAAATCCTTCACCGGAATCCGTGAATAACCGTTCTTTTTCAGTTTTTCCGCGGTATGCCAGATACCGCGACGACGCAAAAACTCCTGATAACTCCGCTCCATATCCGCAGCAAAATAAGCCGCCTCGCTTCGGCTGTCTGAGAAGCACAGGAACTGCCTGGTCAGTTCTTTCTTCCGGATCTGTGTTTTCGGGGCACGGGAAAACAAACCGGTTCCCTCCGGCCTTGTCTCCACGACTTCTGTGATTTCTTCTGTGGGCAACTGTTCGTAGAGTTCCGTCCCCAGAACCTCGGTCGCCGCTTCACTGCCCAGATAGAATCTGCGGAAAGAACCGAATCCGCATGCCGGACACTTGGCTTGCCCGCTTTTGGTCTTGTCCGCCTGCCGGAGCTTAACAAAGCCGTCTTTTCCGTGCTCACAGGGAGAGGCGAACCGCAGCTCCGCCTCCGGGGCGATCGCCCCGCAGACAGGGCATACAACGTAATCATGGGTGCCGTCGTCGACGGTTTCATCGGGTTCTTCTTCATCAAGCCCAAAGAACTCTGCTTCTCCGCTTCCTTTCAGAAGGTAGTATTCCGCATCATCCTCCCGCCCCTGTCTTGCGTGCTGCACGAAATACCGCTTTTCTGTCCTGCCCGCTTTTTCGGACTTGCCAACGAGGGCAAGCCGACCGCAGTCCGTACAGACAGCGGCTTCAAAAACCGTCTGCGGCCTATCCGGCGATCCGCATGAAACCGTGCGCTGGAGAAACAGCTCTCTGGGCGATGCGATGGTAATATACGCGCCTTCCAGCGCGCGCACAAAGAAGTGGTAGCGGGGCTTGATCAAGCTAGCGCCATCCTTCTCTGCCTTGGCGCAAACCGAGATAAAGCTGACTACCTGTTCTCTTGTGATCCCGGGCGAAGCGTTGGAGAGTATTGTCTGGAGTTTTGAAATGGTCAGCGGTTTTGACGCCGCATCGCGTAATACCGCGAATAACCTCAGCCGCAGGAAAAAGTCGCAGAGGACCGCTTCCGCGTCTCCGTCTGGGGAATAATCCGGCCAATACTTCCTGATGATTTCTCCCGCTCTCGATGAGGAAGCGCGCAATTCCGGAAAGACAGCTGGGTCGATCGTCCGCATTTCGATCATTTCCGGTTTTTTCTCTTTGGAGCGGATGATCCCGTCCTCCTTGAAGTCCAGCCCACAGGTGATCCGTTTCGCAAATTCGATGATCCCGCGGTTTGCTTCAGGCCCGCCAAGCGTCGCGCTGGTCAGAATGTACTGGACTTTCTCCCGATCGCTGATCCTTGCTCTGAGCCTTCGCATCAAAAGGCTTGTCTCCATGCCGGTCGCGCCTCTGTATATGTGAGCCTCATCCAAGATGATGTACTTCAGCTTCGCGCCGGAAAAAAGCTTGTCATCCTTTGGCCGAAGCATCATGTATTCCAGCATGGAGTAGTTTGTGATCAGAATATGCGGCGGATCCTCCTGCATCGCTTCGCGGGAGATCATTTCGTTCTCGAGAGGATCAAGCGGTTTGCCGTCGCGGTCCTTGTGTGTCTTGCGATAATCCGATAGAGCGTCCTTTTGCGTGTGCTTGGTATTTCCGTTATAGATTCCAAAATGAATCCTGGGGAAATCCTTCAACAGCTTGCGCATACGCTTGATCTGATCGTTTGCCAGTGCGTTCATGGGGTAGATGATGATCGCACGCACGCCGGAGTCAAGCGTCCCCTTTTCTGCTTCGGTGAGGAGCTGCTGAAGCACCGGCAGCAAAAAGCATTCTGTCTTGCCCGACCCGGTTCCCGTGGTTACAACAATGCTCTGACCTTTCCCGGTCTTGTCCAGAGCGGTCTCCTGATGGAGATACAGCGGCCTTTCCAGCTTCAGTTCTTTTTCTTTTTCCGGAGCCTTCTCCAGTTCCAAAAACAAGGGCGAGACCAACCCGTCTTCGATCAGCTCGTGAAGCGTTCGCCCCGTTTCATAAGAGCCGCCGATATCCAAATACGGTCCCTTCGCGACCGTTCCCTCTGCCTCCAGCGATCTTTTCAACAGGACGTTGTATTCCTTGTCCGCCATGTCAAAGGTGGTGGTTATATAGTCAATATAGCTGTTTTTTATTTCTTCAGCGGAATGGATCGGATCGAACATTCTGACTTCTCCCTTCTGCGTAATCAAAAAAATCCGGATTCTTTACCCGTCGGTATAGTTCTCTGTTGCTCAGGCGGAGCTTCTGATTGACGATCTCCGCTCTTTGCGTATCAAAATTGACGGTCATCTCTTCTGCGGGCTTAAGGATCAGGCGACTATCGTTGACGATCCACAGCTCCACCGGATTTGTACATTCAAAATCCGTATTGTTGGGGTTTGCATTGAAGTAGATCCTTCTCCCGTCCCTCGTTTCAAACTGGAGCCTTGCAATGTAGTGAGGAAGTTTTCCGTCTTCCCATGAGGGAGGGTCTGTTTTTCCTGCGTATTGCAGACCTACAAGTATTCCAGCGCCTCCCCGCATTTCCTGCTTTTTTATTCCGTCGTTCCAGTAGATCGCATCTGTCAACCGGAGTTCTATCCCTTCATATCGAAATTCCTCTTCGTCCCCAACGTAAAACCTGGATCGCCGCAGAGGTAATTTCATCTCACCGGAAAACAATTGACGCTTGATCTGGAATACCTGATACTCATACCTGCCATGTGGAAGCGCACCGGCGGGGGAGATCTGTCTGTCACTCAGGCCGATTTCAAAGGAAAGGTTTTTCTTTCCCATGATCTCAACGAGAAACGTGCTGTCACGGCTGCCAAAAAACAGCTTTGATGCTTCCCAATACAAGGATTCACCCCGAACCAGGATAGGATCAGCAGTAAACAGGGGAGAAAAAACCACTTGTGTCAGCTCTATCCTTTCGGACCTCCCGTCAGAGGCACGGAGCCAAAGCCATAACGGCTCCTGCGGGTTTGTTTCGGACAAGGAATGCAGATAGTTGCCGATCTCGACTTCTCCGCTGCTGTTTTCCCTTATTTCCCGTTCCCTCAGGATGACCTTTCCCTGCCAGCCGGAGGGAACCGACACTTTCATGAAGGTCGTCTTTTCTATATCTCCATACCACATTTCCTGGGGAAGGAGAAATGCGCTCGTATCACCAAAGCTGCATGAAACCGTCGGAAGCTCAACTTCATAATCGAAATCTCCGGAAGAGTCTCCTGCCTCTGCGCAACCGCTGCCGGGAACCCGGAACGCCTCCAGGTGGGATTCCGCAGAATCACAGCAGATCGAGAGTTCTGCCCTGCCTTCCGTTTCCAGATACCAGGGCTTATCCAAGCGATACCGAAAACCGCGGCGGAGGATATAGCCGAAATCTGCCACGACCACGCCCCGTTCGATGTCAACGACCTTCGCAGTATGCTCGACGTCGGGTGCCGTATCTACCTGGAAATGATAGGTGTGGTTTTCGATCCTTTGTGCGTTGATACACCGAATGCCGTCTACCGTCAGCTGATACTGCAGAGGATTGTCGTCTTCCGGTATATGTACGGTTAATCCGAATTCTCCGTCAAACAGCGAATAACGTTGTCCCTCGCGGATGACGGCAATCCCCGGGATCGGACTTCGGGAAGGGTAGATTCTCACTTTTCTTTTATAATGTGGGTCGGCATATACCTCAACGCCGTCGACTGTGATCACTCCGGTATGGGCTAAACCGATGTGATACAGCGCTCCCGGATGACTGGGCATAAACACATCGGCACCCTCAGGAAAAGTGACACTTTGACCCTCAATGGTAAATAAGTATATTGAATCTGATGGTTCAGAGCGCTCATTCCCGTTCTCGTCGAAGACCAGATACTCTCTGAACAGCTTCTTTTCTGACGAATAGAGGCGCTCGCCGTTGTACTCGATCTCCGCCCGCAGCCGGAGCTTCTCAGAAAAGTCCAGCGCCGTTTCCTGCAGAGGAACGAAACAATGCCGAGTGGTCAGCGTCAGGTCATTGCCGGCGACAGAGAGTTCACTGCGATATACTTCAGTTTCACCTTGAAATATGCGAATAACCGGCCTGTTCTCTGCCACGAAAGACAGTCTTATGCGAGGGACCAGGAGCCCGATCTGCCCCTCATCCATCAGGTATTGAACTCGGATGCGCTCCGTTGAAGTCGCGATGAATTCCACTCGCTTTTCCCGTTTTTGCCCCAGCAGCTCGCTGCGCTCCGCCTTGCTCTTCTTCGTATACCATCCGCAGAGCAGTTTGTCCCACCGGTCGTCCTGCGTGATCCCGTCTCCCCGGATCAGGGCGTCGATCTTGCGGACCAATCGATCGCAAAGGTCGGCCATATAGTCCGGGCGCTCCAGGAAAAGAGTCTTAAGCCCCGACATCACCGCGGTTGACCGCAGTTTTACTTCAGAATCTCGCTCTGACCATCGCGCCTGCATTCCCTTTACCAGGGTCTGATAACTGATATCGTTTTCAATATACTGATAATCCAGGTTGTCGATGTAAAAATGGAACAGGATATCTAATAAATTCTCAATACTTTGGGTTGGAGCAAGGGCGTGCAGCAATAATGATGTGTAGTATCTCTGCGTATTCTTTGGAGCCAGAAACCTTCTGTAACGCTGCAAGGTATTCTTTACTGCTGAGCAGAACGATTTGTAAATGCTCTGCGCTGAGAGATCGGATACCTCAGGATTGAATCCGTATTGCTGAAAGATATAGTTCCAGAAGGTCCCTTTCCCGGAATCATCGGATTGTTCGTTATCGTCGGTCATAACAAGGGCATTCTCAGGAGACCATTCCTTCAATCTTTCAATGGTTGCCAGTGTTAAAACTGCCTCATCAGAGGAGGACAAACCAAGTCCTCCGCTGATCCTTCGGAATACGATATCTGCGGAAGAAAAGAGATGGTCCTGTTCTTCCGGCGATAAACAATACTGCCCCGCCAGCGGATATTTCGTAAACACATAATCCACCAGCGAAGCAGCACTATGGTTGTCGATCTTCGTTTCGACCGGGAGCATATCCTTTTCTATTACGCGAAACCCATTTTGAATCAACCATTGATATGAGTTTAAGCCGCTGTTTTTAGCCAGTGAGTAAAGCGCGCCATGATACGCGGCACCTATCATTTTCGAATTAAGATCCGCTCTGCAGAGGAAACCGTCCGGGAAAACAGAACGCAGCCGTTCAATCACTCTATCTCTTTCTATCATATGCTGATCCTCTAATCAATCATCGGCCCAAATTGATGTTTTCTGATTTAAGGGAAGCAGAATCGGTCCTACAGGTCAATTCGTTGTTTCGTATTGCGATTATATGCTGTAGATATCACTCTATTATTTATTATACTGCGTTTTCTGTTGAAATGCAATCTGTTCTGAACTGACGACGGTGTCAAGTTATTATAGGAGAAAAGAGCCTATCTCCGGGTAGGCAGGAGAATTGCGGCATTTCCCGCAGCGTGGGATCGACTGTTCCGGCTGGATTCTGAAGAGTTTGTCCATCTGCGGATGAATATGGCCACCCAAAAAGATATCCGCTTTGGTGACTGCAGTAACGGCTGCATCCAAATCTCGGAGGATCCTTCTTCCTGTTGACTGCGTTCTCCGGGTTCTCTTGAGGATTGCACGGCTGTCGTGAATAAAGATGGATTCCTTGACGTGGAAGGGGCCAACCATACGGCTGATGAAGTGGGCTGGCGTTCTGCTCTGTGGCTAGATACCAGCCAGTTTAGACGGATGAATTCTGCATCTGAATCTGATGGATGTTCCTTCACACATTTTCCGAGAAAAAGAAACCGGGTAGGATTTCACCCATTCATTGAGTGACTTCCTACCCGGTTTCCGTTAGCCCCGTACCGGCTTTGCCCCTGGGTTCACTTCGTGTCCCTATGAACATAAGCCCTTGATATTCCTACGTTTTTGCTTTTTGAAGGGGTCATTTTTTGACCTGTTGTTTTTCTTCCGCACAGGCTAACATGAACTCACAACGAGGCTGTGAGACTGGCTGAGTTGAATTAAATAACGTTAGCCTGATTTGCAATAGGGCGAAGGATACATAGACACGGGACTCTCTCAGAGCTCCGTGGGGAAGTACCCGATGATGCCCTATGCCCAAATCAGGCAAAAAAGCGGGC
>JAEEGL011013598.1_pt1 | contig 21033 bp, 16 predicted proteins | sample 9134231 | NCBI WGS metagenome assembly JAEEGL01 (sample SAMN16246548, study PRJNA631951) | gut metagenome | biome: gut microbiome; feature: rumen; material: fiber-attached | host: Bos | place: Iran: Karaj | collected 2018-10 | reverse complement strand
GGACTGGACTTCTCCAACATCATGGAGATCCGGGACGCTTATGAGAATTTCACCAACATGCGGGTACACGAGAGAGTGCCTTACGGCGGAGACCTGGTCTTCACCGCATTCTCCGGTTCCCATCAGGATGCCATCAGCAAGGGTATGAACTGGAGAAACGAGGGCAAGACCGGCAAGCGCTGGGATGTGCCCTATCTGCCCATCGATCCCGCGGATGTGGGAAGAGAGTACGAGTCCGATGTCATCCGCATCAACTCCACCTCCGGCAAGGGCGGCGTAGCATTCGTGCTGAAGAATCAGTTCGGATTCTCCCTGCCCGCGCAGATGAAGGAAGAAGTGGGCTACCTCATCAAGGGCGTCTCCGACAGACGTCACCAGGAACTCCTCCCCAAGGAGATCTACAGCATCTTCGCGGAGTCCTACGTCAACCTCAGCACCGTCTTCGGCATTCCGGAGTGCCACTTCAAGCAGGAGAACGGCATCGAAGCCACCATGACCATCGAGCAGAACGGGGAGAGACGCAGCATCGTCTCCCGTGGAAACGGTCGTCTGGATGCGGTCAGCAACGCATTGAAGACTTACTTCGGTATCGATTACGAGCTGAGCATTTATGAGGAGCACGCAATCTCCAAGACTTCCAGTTCCAGAGCCGCCGCTTACGTGGGCATCATGCACGACGGCAAGATGTACTGGGGCGTGGGCGTGGATGAGGATATCATCCGGGCATCCGTCTCCGCACTGGCCAGCAGCGTGAACAAGTTGGCAGGCGATCAGCACATCACCCGTGGCCGGGACGAGCGCATCGTGGAGATCATCAGTTACATCCAGCGGAATTACCAGGATGTGACTCTGGATACCCTGGCTTCGGAGTTCCATCTCTCCAAGCCCTACCTGTCCAAGTACATTCGCGAGAAATCCGGCGCAACCTTCCAGGATGTGGTCCGCATGGAGCGCATGAAGAAGGCCCGCACTCTGCTGAAGGAGACCACCCACAGTGTGGAGAGCATCGCCACCGAAGTGGGTTACGAGAACGTGGAGCACTTCAACCGTCTCTTCAAGAAGAGCTACAACATGACGCCGGTCCAGTACCGCAAGAGCTGATCCAAACTCAAATCCCAACCCCCGCTTCCCGGCGGGGGTTTTTCTTTGGAGAAAAAGGGCTTTGGGAAGGTCCTGAAGCCCCTTTTCAGCCATGAAATTTCTGTGAAATGCCTTTCTTTTTTCAGGTAAATGCGATAAAATAGGGCACTGTGTGGATATATCACGCGTCACAGAAAGGAGACAGGTTCCATGTCCGACAAGAATCAGATTGAGGAGGCTTCCCCCGTAGTCGAAGAGGAAGCGCCCGTTCAGCGCAAGAAAACAAAATATGATGAGAAAATGGAGAAGAGAGCGGCCGATAAGAAGAAGGCCCGCAGAGATGAGACCGTGTTCAACGTCATCGGTACGTTGATCATCGTAGCTCTGGTGGCACTCATCGCATCCTTCCCCATCCGTTCCTATATGGCAGTCCATGAAGTGATCTGCACCGTGGACGGCGAGGATGTTTCCAAGGTGAAGTTCGATTACTACTACAACAACTTCAAGAACACCTACATGAACAACTACGGCTCTTACCTGAGCTACTACGGTGTTTCTTCCGATGCCGACCTTTCCACCGTCAGCTACGACGATTATCTGACCTTCGCAGACTACTTCGAAGAGCAGACCGTTGAGCAGCTGAAGCAGACCATCGCCCTTCGCAAGGAGGCTGAGGCTGCAGGCTTCGTCTACAACACCGACGAAGATTACGAGAACTTCGTAAAGAACATCGGCGAGAATGCTGCATCCGCAGGCATTTCCGTGAAGGAGTACTATCAGACCTACCTGGGATCCTATGCTACCGCAGAGCGTCTGGAGGACGTTGTCCGCGAAGCAAGCTACGTGAACGCTTACTATGAGACACTGAGCGAGAAGCTGGCTCCCTCCGATGAGGATATCGATGCTTACTACAACGAGAACGTTGATACCTACGATCTGGTAGATTACCGCCTGACCACCGTTAACGCCGAGCTTCCCACCGCTCCCACCGAGCTGGCTGACGAGGGAGCAACCGTCGCTGAGGACGGCAGCTACACTCCTTCCGATGCTGAGAAGGAAGAGGCTATGTACCTGGCTCAGGTCCAGGCACTTGCTGCAGAAGCAGCCATCAAGGACGAGGGTGAGCTTCACACCGGCGAGTCCAGTTCTTCCGTGCTCTACAACATCCGCTCCTGGCTCTTTGATGCAAGCCGCGTCGAGGGCGACACCACTGTGATCGAGAACACCGCTTCCAGCTGCTACTACGCAGTTGAGTTCGTAAGCCGCTACATCGACACCACTCCTACCGTAGACCTTCGCGCTATCCTCACCTACGAGGACAACGGCGCTGAGATCCTGGCAGCTTACGAGGCTGCAGGCGCTTCCGAGGAGAACTTCATCGCCATGGTGAAGGAGTACTCCGTTGACACCTACAGTGAGGACGGCCTCTACGAAGGCCAGACCGTCAGCGGCCTGGGCGAGGAGATGGAAGCATGGCTCAGTTCTGCAGACCGTCAGGCCGGCGATGTGACCTCCGTCTGGGATGAGGAGAACCAGACCACCTTTGTTCTCTACTACAAGGGAAAGAACAATCCTTCCTGGTACTTCAGCGTCAAGTCCGTTCTTCAGTCTCAGAACGTCAGCGAGTATGTGGAGAATCTCACAGCGAACATGACAGTGGCTGATCCTAAGGGGAACCTGGAGTTCATCGCACTTCGCGAAACTCAGGCGCTGGATCAGGCAGCTGCCGCTGAAGAGACCGCGACCGCGACCGAGGCTACAGCACAATAAAATACGGGGGGCTGGCGAAAAGCCGGCCCCCTTTCTGATTTGAATTGAAATATGGTATGATGAGTAAGATGGATCGAAACAGAAGAAAAGCACTGGTACTGGACATTGACGGTACTTTGACAACGACGAAGAAAGAGATCACGGAGCGCACCAGAGCCAAGATCTGGCAGGTGCTGGATGCGGGACACCGTGTGGTACTGGCCTCCGGACGCCCCACCCCGGGTATGGCCAGATATGCGAAAGAGCTGGAATTGAAGGAGCGCGGCGGATATCTGCTGAGTTTCAACGGGGCCAGAGTGGTGGATTGCACCAGCGGAGACGTGGTGTTTCAGCTGAAACTTCCCGCAAGCATTCCTGCGGAGCTCTACCAGGTGGCAAAGGCAGAGGGCATGGGCCTCATCACCTATCAGGACCGGGAGATCATTTCCGCATTTGAGCCCGATGAATACGTCCTCTGGGAGGCCAAGATCAACAACCTTCCCGTGAAGACGGTGGAAGATTTTGCAAGTTACGTGGATTTCCCCGTGAACAAGTGCCTCCTCACCGCACCGGATGAGAAGGCGGCCCGCATGGAGAAGATCCTCAACCAGCGCTATGGAGATACATTGAGCATCTATCGGTCCGAGCCCTTCTTCCTGGAAGTGATGCCCAAGGGAGTGGACAAGGCAAGTTCTCTGGACAAGATGCTGGATGCTCTGGACGTGGAGAGGGAGAACACCATCTGCTGCGGCGATGGATTTAACGACATTTCCATGATCCGGTACGCCGGACTGGGAGTGGCTATGGGCAATGCCCAGCAGGCTGTCCGCGAGGCAGCGGATTATATCACCGGGACCAACGACGAAGACGGCCTGGTGGAAGTGATGGAAAAGTATATCATTGCATGAGTGATCGGAAGAAGATTTCCGTTCCGGAGCGGCCCGCATCCATTTTGCGGACCCTGCAGGAAGCGGGATATGAAGCATATGTGGTAGGCGGCTGCGTGAGAGATTCCATTCTGGGCAGAGAGCCCCAGGACTGGGACATCACCACTTCGGCAAGACCGGAGCAGGTGAAAGCCCTCTTCCGCCGCACCGTGGACACGGGGCTGCAGCATGGCACCGTCACGGTCATGATCCGGGAGGAAGGCTTTGAAGTCACCACCTACCGGATCGACGGAGATTACGAGGACGGACGGCATCCTAAGGCCGTGACCTTCACTCCCAACCTGGAGGAGGACCTGCTGCGACGGGATTTCACCATCAACGCCATGGCCTACAACGAGACCAGAGGCCTGGTGGATCTTTACGGCGGCCTGGATGATATCGACAGCAAGACCATCCGCTGCGTGGGAACCGCAAAGGAGCGCTTCGGGGAAGATGCCCTGCGGATGCTCCGTGCAGTGCGCTTTTCCGCCCAGCTTGGCTACGACATTGAACCGGACACCATGAATGCCATCCGGGAGCTGGCACCCACCATCGCCAGGATCAGCGAGGAGCGGATCCAGACGGAGCTGGTAAAACTGGTGGCTTCCGACCACCCGGATTACCTTCGGAAGGCCTGGGAGACCGGCCTGACCAAAGTCTTTTTGCCGGAATTCGATGCCGCCATGGCCACGGAACAGCACAACCCCCACCACTGCTATACCGTCGGGGAACACTTGCTGAAGGCCATGCAGAACATCCGCCCGGAGAAGGAACTGCGGCTCACCATGCTGCTGCACGACATCGGCAAGCCCCTGACCCGCCAGACCGATGAGAAGGGCGTGGATCATTTCCACGGCCACATCGAGAAGAGCGAGGAGCTGGCCAAAAAGATCCTGCGGCGGCTGAAATTCGACAACCATACCATCGACGTGGTGACGCACCTGGTGCGCTACCACGATTACGGATACAACTACGAACCCACGGAAGCACAGGTCCGGAAGGCCGTTAATCGGATCGGCAAGGACCTCTTTCCCCTGTATCTGGAGGTCCGCCATGCGGATACTCTGGCACAGAGCGACTATTACCGTGAGGAAAAGCTGGAGAATCTGCGGATCTGGGAGGAGGGCTTCCACCGGGTTCTGGACCAGGGCGACGCAGTCTCCCTGAAGGACCTGGCCATCGGCGGCAAGGACCTGATCGATGCCGGAATGAAGCCGGGACCCCGACTGGGACAGATCCTGTCCACCCTTCTGGAAGACGTGCTGGAAGATCCGGCGCGAAATGAGAGAGAAGAACTGCTCCGCCGTGCGGCAGAGCTGATGAGGGAGTAAAGCTTGAGGAACAAGGGCAGAATAACTGCATATGCGATCCTGCTTGCGGGCCTGATGGCCCTGGGAGGATGTTCCTTCGGAGCCGGTAAGGCAGAGCCCGCACCGGAGACCGTCACCGCTCCCACCCAGCAGGGGGGCATCATCCTGTACGGCCCCGGGGATTACGACTCCATCGACACTCCTATTCTGATGGAGGTCAACACGGAGGAGAAGACCCTGACCTTCCTGAACACCACCGTCAGCCGCCAGTACACTCTGTCCTACGACGGGATCTCGGAGTTCGGCTCCCAGTACGGCGACACCATGTCCGTCAGCCAGTTCAAGCCCGGCGATATCGTGGATGTGAAGTTCGTCAAGAGTAAGAAATACCTGACTTCCATGTGCATCAGCTCCCAGGTCTGGGAGATTGAGGACACGGACCAGTACATTTTCGACTATGTGAAAAAGAACGTCACCATCGGAGCTGACACCTACAAGATCAGCAACGATGCAGTTTTCCTGGAGGACGGCACCTTCATCCAGTACCGGGACCTCAACGCCGTAGACAGCCTCACCTTCCGGGGCGTGGGCACCACGGTTTACAGTGTGGAACTCTCCAAGGGACACGGATACCTCCGGCTCAGCGGCCATGAGTACTTCGTGGGCGGCCTCATCGAGGTGGGCAGCAAGCTGGTATCCTCTGTGACGGAAGATATGCTCATCACCATGCCGGAGGGAACCTATTCCGTCATGATCAGTAACGGCGGCACCATCGTGGACCGGACGGTCCTGATCCGCCGGGGGGAGGAGACCAGGCTGGATCTCAGCGATGTGGTCATTGAGTCTCCCAAGACCGGAATGGTGCTGTTTTCCCTGAACCCTTCCAACGCGGAGCTCTACATCGACGGCGAGAAAGTGGATGCCAGCCAGGCGGTTGTGCTGACCTACGGCATGCACCAGATGATCTGCCGGGCGCAGGGGTATCAGTCCGTGACCAAGTATTTCACCGTGGGACAGGATTCCGCGGGATTGAACATCACCCTGGAGGAAGGCGAGGGAGAATCCACCTCGGATGACACCACTTCCACCACTTACTACAAAGTGTACATAGACGCTCCGGAGGGAGCGGAGGTCTATCTGGACGGTACCTACGTGGGTGTTGTACCCTGCAGTTTCCGGAAAGAAGAAGGCTCACATGTCGTAACCCTGTCAAAAACGGGCTATGTGACAAGAAGCTATACTGTGACCGTGGATGGCGAAGATAAGGACGTTTCCTTCTCCTTTGTGGACCTGGTTGCCCAGCCTTCTGTGAGTGAGTGACAGAAGATCGGATAAAAAATGACCCTATCTATAGTAAAATAGGCCACAAAAAGCTTGAAAAATCGCGGTTTTTAGGGCAAAATGCCTTGACAAACCATGGAAAAACCGATATAAGTATGTATAGTGGTTGATGAAAACCGCGTAAACAACAAACTATTTCATATAGGAGGAGTTTCATCATGAACAAGACTGAATTGGTTGCAGCTATTGCTGACGAGGCTGGAATTTCCAAGAAGGACGCTGAGAAGGCTGTTAAGGCTTTCACCGATGTTGTTACCAAGACTCTGAAGAAGGGTGACAAGGTTCAGCTGGTTGGCTTCGGTACCTTCGAAGTAGCTAAGAGAGCAGCTAGAGAGGGCAGAAATCCTCAGACCGGTAAGGCTATGAAGATTAAGGCTTCCAAGGCTCCTAAGTTCAAGGCTGGTAAGGCTCTGAAGGACGCTCTGAACTAATTAAGATTCATGAGTGAATAGGCGCACCTGCTTCGGCAGGTGCGTTTTTTATAGGAAAGCACACCACCCAACGGGTGGCGTGCAACACGGTGCGGGGTACCCGTACCGTGTGCGGGCACGAAAGTGCCCGTTCCTATATGAGCAATTTGCTACGCAAATTGCGAATTGTACTCGAGGAAGGATAAACTATGAGACTGGATAAATTTCTGAAGGTATCCCGCCTGATCAAGCGCCGTACCGTGGCCAACGAGGCCTGTGACAGCGGCAGAGTCCTGGTGGGCGATAAAGTGGCCAAGGCTTCCACGGAAGTCAAGGTGGGAGACATCATCACCATCGCTTTCGGCAACAAGGACGTGAAGGTGGAAGTGCTGGATGTGCAGGAAACCGTGAAAAAGGACGAGGCGAAAGAGCTGTTTCGCTACCTCTGACCGATATGGTCATTTTCGAGTGGTTGACGTAACTCGGAAAAAAGTATTATGATAGACACGTGGAATGCTTGGATCGGGCGATATGCTCCGCATTCCGCAGGGAGGTTTGAGTATGGCAGGAACAGCAGTGGAACGCCGCCATCGAAAAGCGAATTTTGGAAGTTACCTGGGATTGTCCATTCTGATCCTGCTGATCTGTGGACTGATCTGGTTCCAGGCCAGCGATGTCAAAGCCAAGATCGCAGTGAAAGCTCAGCAGGAACAGGAGCTGGATGCACAGATCGCTGCAGAAGAAGAGCGGGCGGAAGATATCGAAGAGTTTGAGAAGTATGTCCAGACCAAGGCTTACGCGGAAGAGCAGGCTCACGAGAAGCTTGGACTGGTGAATGAAGGCGAGATTGTTTTCCAGCTGGAACAGTAAAGTGGGAACAGCCATTGAATAAGCATACGTTAGAGGAAAAAGTCTCCTCCTACATGGAGGAGAACCAGATGCTGCAACCCGGGGACGCCGTGGTTGTGGGAGTGTCAGGAGGGGCAGACTCTGTTTGCCTCTTATTTTTGTTGTGCAAACTCCGGGAACAATTGCAATTAAAATTGCAGGTCGTGCACGTAAATCATGGCCTGCGAGAGACCGCAGAGCGGGATTCGCAATTTGTCCGTCATCTATGCGAAAAATGGAACGTTCCTGTTACCTGTGTCACCTTCCCTGTCAGTACGCTGGCAAAGGAACAGGGACTGACGATCGAGGAGGCGGGTCGCAAGGTGCGCTATGAAGCCTTTGAAAAGGCGGCTTCGGAGCTGGCTGCAAGCCATCCGGAACTCCCCCGGGAGCCCCGGATCGGGGTAGCACACCATGCGGGTGACAACGCGGAGACCATGCTGTTCCATCTGATCCGCGGGACAGGCCTTCGGGGACTGGCAGGAATTCCTCCTGTACGGGGGAATATCATCCGGCCTCTGCTTTGCGCGGAGCGGGAAGAGATTGAAGAGTGCCTGAAAGCCGCAGAAATCCCATGGGTCACGGATGAGACCAACGATGATGACACTTATGTCAGGAATAAAATCCGCCACCGGATGATCCCGGAAGCGGAGAAAATGGTCCAAGGCAGCGTTTTACATATGTTTGACGCCTCAAAACGGCTCCGGGAAGTGGAGGATTATCTCCGGGAACAGACCGATCGGGCAGTACTTGACCTCTGCGGTCAAAAACAGGAAAATCCAGCAAAATCAAGCACTGATACATACGACATTAGTGTCATATCGCTCCAGACCTATCATATTGCTCTTCAGGAACGGGTCATTCTCCGTTTTCTGGAATCGCTCTCTCCGGGAGGGAGAGATATCGGCAGCCTTCAGGTGGATCAGGTGCTGGATCTTGTCACCAGACCCGGGAACCGGGAGATCCATCTTCCCTTTGGACTGCGGGCGGAGCGGAGCTATGACCGGCTCCGGATCTACCGCGCGGGGGACGCGGAGGGCGCTTCGGAAGTCGCGGCAGAACCCGAGGGGCACATCGAGGTGACTTTTCCGGGATCAGAATCCTTGAAAGACGTGGATTTCCGTGCTGAATTCACGGAAAATCCATATACGAAATACATGGATTATGATAAAATAAATAAATCTTTCGTTCTGCGAACCCGCCGGGAAGGAGATTTCATCCGGATCTGCGGGAAGGAAGGGGAGCTGGCCAGCCAGTCCCTGAAGAACTACTTTATCAACAGCAAGATCCCCGCTGCTCTGCGGGACCGGATCCCCCTCATGGCCTTCGGGTCTGAGGTTTACTGGATCATCGGATATCGGATGAGCGACGCGGTAAAGATCCTGCAGGATACAGCCAACATCATCAGAGTGGATTACAAAAAGGAGTAAGAACATGGCAAATCATCATATTGACGTATTACTTTCCGAGGCGGAAGTGGATAAGCGGATCCAGGCGATCGGCGATCAGATCAGCAAGGACTATGCAGGCAAGGAAGTGCATCTGGTATGCGTACTGAAGGGCGGCAGCTTCTTCATGTGCGAGCTTGCAAAGCGCATCACCGTTCCCGTATCTCTTGATTTCATGTCTGTTTCCAGCTACGGCGCAGGCACCAAGTCCAGCGGCGTGGTCAAGATCGTGAAGGATCTGGACGAGCCCATCGACGGCAAGGACGTGCTGATCGTGGAGGATATCGTGGACAGCGGAAGAACCCTGAGCTACCTGATGGAGATGCTCAAGGACCGTCATCCCAAGAGCCTGCACCTGTGCACTCTTCTGGACAAGCCGGACCGCCGTGTAACGGATGTAAAGGTGGACTACACCGGATTTGAGATCCCGGATGAGTTCGTCGTAGGCTACGGCCTGGATTACGATCAGAAATACCGCAACCTGCCTTACATCGGCATCGTGCGGTTTGACGAGGAGGCTTAAGGTTGAATCAGAACAGTCCAAGGGGGTTTCGAACCTACCTAAGTTTTCTGCTGGTACTGCTGGTGGTGGTGATCATCCTGTCGGCAGTGCGCGGTAACGCAAATGTCTACACCTGGAACCAGCTGGTGACGGACATGGAAGAAGGCAATATCCAGGATATGGTCATCAATCCGGATCCGGATGCCGACAGCGGATATGTCACCGTAGAGCTGAAGAACGGTGTGAAAAAGGAAGTGTACGTCACCAGCGTGGCGGATGCAGAAAAGACCGTTCGGGAATATGGTTATGATCCCGTGGTGAACGATCAGACCTGGCAGGTCTGGGTATTCAACGTACTCATCCCGCTGCTCATCGTGATCGTGGTGGCAGTCTTTATCTTTATGATGGTCTTTGCCCAGAATGCCGGAGCCGGCGGTGGCAATAATAAGATGATGAACTTCGGCAAGAGCCGGGCTCAGATCACCAACGGAGATGGTAAGATCGGATTTGACGATGTGGCCGGTCTGAAGGAAGAAAAAGAAGAGCTTCAGGAGATCGTGGATTTTCTGAAGGATCCCGGAAAATACACCAATCTGGGTGCCCGGATCCCCAAGGGCGTGCTCCTGGAGGGCCCTCCCGGAACCGGTAAGACCCTGCTGGCCAAGGCTGTGGCAGGAGAGGCAAAGGTTCCCTTCCTCAGCATTTCCGGTTCTGATTTCGTGGAAATGTTCGTGGGCGTGGGTGCATCCCGCGTGCGCGATCTGTTTGAACAGGCAAAGCACAACAATCCCTGCATCGTGTTCATCGATGAGATCGATGCCGTGGCAAGACGCCGCGGTACCGGTATGGGCGGCGGACATGATGAGAGAGAGCAGACTCTGAACCAGCTGCTGGTGGAGATGGACGGATTCGCCGAGAATTCCGGCATCATCGTGATGGCAGCTACCAACCGTGTGGATATCCTGGATCCCGCCATCCTTCGTCCCGGCCGTTTTGACCGGAAGGTGGTAGTGGGCGGTCCCGATGTCCGGGGCAGAGAAGAGATCCTCAAGGTTCATACCCGTAAGAAGCCTCTTGGAGACGATGTGGATCTGGAGCAGATCGCCCGGACCACCGCAGGCTTCACCGGAGCGGATCTGGAGAACCTGATGAATGAGGCTGCCATTCATGCAGCCACCCGTAACAGCGCATTCGTGGCCATGGAAGATATTCGCCAGGCCTTTGTCAAAGTTGGTCTCGGAACAGAGAAGAAGAGCCGCCTTGTGACGGAGAAGGACCGGAAGGTCACCGCTTATCACGAAGCCGGACATGCCATTCTGTTCCATGTTCTTCCCGATGTGGGCCCGGTCTACTCTGTGTCCATCATCCCCACCGGTGTGGGAGCGGGCGGATACACCATGCCCCTGCCGGAGAAGGATGAGATGTACCTGACCAAGGGCAAGATGCTGCAGGATATCATGGTTTCCCTGGGCGGACGTATCGCGGAGGAGATCATCTTCGGCGACATCACCACCGGCGCATCCAGCGATATCAAGAAAGCCACCAAGCGGGCGAGAGATATGGTGACCCGTTACGGTATGAGTGACAACATCGGCGTGATCTGTTACAGTGACGACGATGATGAAGTCTTCATCGGAAGAGATCTGGCTCATGCAAAGAGCCACAGCGAAGCAATCTCCGCTGAGATCGACAAGGAAGTCAAGACCATCATCGATGAGTGCTACGCCAAGGCAAAGAAGCTGATCCTGGAGAACGAAAACGTCCTTCATTCCTGCGCCGCACTGCTGCTGGAGAAGGAAAAGATCGGCCGGGACGAGTTCGAAGCCCTGTTTACTACCACCTGATTTGGTAAATATTACCAAAATCTACAATCTGCTTTTGTGAAATTTGTGTAACGTGCGAATAGCGCACAATAGGGGGTAGTGATAGTATATTCACGTACCCCCAATACATTTCGTTTTTGACATACCCCAAGAAATACCTTCTCTAGGAAAAGGACAGCTTCCCCGGCTGTCTTTTTTCATTTCCGGGGGGGTTGAGAAGTAGCTGTCCGGAGACCGTATTTTTACGAAAAGATTGTAAATACTTACACTTTTGGGTAAAATACAAGAAGAAAGTTCCTTTGCAACACGGAGAGACTTGCTGAATGGATCTGGAACGGAAAAGAAAAATAGACTATACACGGAATTACATCGAGAACATGCGGCCCGTGTTTAACACGAGAGCCCTGTTCAGCGATACTTCCGCAGAATACGTGAGTCCGGAGGAACCTGAACCTTTTCAGAAGGTTAAGGTTCGGTTTCGTACGGCAAAAAATAATGTGGACCTGGTGCTACTGATCTGGCATGGCAGACGTTTTGTCATGGAGAAGGTGGATACTGCGGTCCATTTTGATTATTACGAAGTGGAAGTGATGATCCAGAACGAGCGGTTCAATTATCATTTCGAGATCCGTACCGGATTGGTTACGGCCTATTACGACACCAGAGGCGTGGTACGTGAGCCCCAGGATTACTATGATTTCGCCATCATCCCCGGCTTCAAGACCCCGGACTGGGCCAAGGGAGCCGTCATGTATCAGATTTACGTGGACCGCTTCTGCAACGGCGATACCACCAACGATGTCCTTTCCAACGAGTACTGCTACATCGGAGAACCCGTGATCCGGGTGGAGAACTGGGACCAGTACCCTCAGGCCATGGATGTTCGCTGCTTCTACGGAGGCGACCTTCAGGGCGTCATGAGCAAACTGGACTACCTTAAGGATCTGGGCGTGGAGGTTATTTACTTCAATCCCCTCTTTGTGTCCCCCTCCAACCACAAATACGATATTCAGGACTACGACCACATCGATCCTCACTTCGGTGTCATCACAGACGAGTGGGGCGATGTCCTGCCAGAGGGCGACCGGGATAACAAGAATGCAACCCGCTACATCAGCCGGGTCACCACCAGAGCCAATCTGGAGGCCAGCGACAAACTGTTCCGGAAGGTGGTATCGGAAGCCCACAAGCGGGGCATGCGGGTCATTCTGGACGGTGTGTTCAACCATTGCGGTTCCTTTAATAAATGGTTGGATCGGGAGCAGATCTATGAGAACGCTCACGGCTATGAGCCCGGCGCCTATGTCAGCCAGGAAAGCCCCTATCGCCACTATTTCCGGTTCCATGACGATTTCAAGTGGCCTTACAACGGGACTTATGATGGCTGGTGGGGACATGATACCCTGCCGAAGCTGAATTACGAGGGCTCCAAAGAGCTCTACGACTACGTGCTTTATATTGCGAAGAAATGGGTCTCCGAGCCTTACAATGCCGACGGCTGGAGACTGGATGTGGCGGCAGATCTTGGACACTCTCCGGAATTTAACCATCAGTTCTGGAGAGATTTCCGGGATGCGGTGAAATCCGCCAATCCGGATGCCATCATTCTGGCGGAGCACTACGGCAACACCCGGGACTGGCTCCAGGGCGACCAGTGGGATACCGTCATGAACTATGATGCTTTCATGGAGCCTGTTACCTGGTTCCTCACCGGAATGGAGAAGCACTCCGACGATTTCCGGGAAGATCTGCTGGGAAATGCGGACAGCTTCATTGGCGCCATGATGCATCACAACGCAAGTTTCACCATGCCCAGCTGGCAGGTGGCCATGAACGAACTGTCCAACCACGATCATTCCCGGTTCCTCACCCGCACCAATCACAAGGTGGGCCGTACCAACACCCTTGGCCCCAAAGCGGCGGAGGAAGGCATCAGCTATGGCGTGTTCCGGGAGGGCGTGGTCATGCAGATGACCTGGATCGGCGCCCCCACCATTTACTACGGCGACGAAGCGGGCGTCTGCGGCTTCACGGATCCCGACAACCGGCGTACCTATCCCTGGGGGCATGAGAATCAGGAACTGATCCGGTTCCACCGGGATGTGATCGCCCTGCGGAACCAGTATCCGGAGCTTCGGAACGGATCCCTGAAATTCATCGACAAGGGCTACAATTACCTGGCCTACGGCCGGTTTAACCGGGAGAGTCAGACGGCTATCCTGATCAACAATAATGATACCGAGCTTACAAAAGAGATCTCCGTCTGGGAGATCGGCACCAATCGTACCGGCAAAATGAAAGTTATCCTGCAGACTACGGAGGACGGCTATCGCCTGAACGGTCCGGAGTACCAGTTAAAGACCGGTATCCTCACCATCACCCTGCCGCCCGTTTCGGCCACGGTCCTGCATTTTCAGGAGAATTTCGTGCCGGGTGACGCACATCCGGGAGCAAGATGACGGTTTCCTTGCATTATCGCGGGGGCTATGATAGAATGAGTTTCGGTTTAGCCCCTCTTTCGCTTCGGCGAAGGATCGGTGCAATGCTGGTGTGGCGGAATAGGTAGACGCAAGGGACTTAAAATCCCTCGGGGGCAACCTCGTGCCGGTTCAAGTCCGGCCACCAGCATTTTTTGTGCTCTTTTTTCGGAGGTTTGGGGTGAAAACCCCACAGAAAAGGAGAGGATCATGAAAAGATCAATGAGAGTATTAGGCCTGTCCGCCATCCTGATCATGGCACTGACCGGCTGTAGCAGCATTGAGGGAAGCGAAGAGCCTGTCACCGCGCAGGAAATCGTGGCCCAGCCCATTGAAGAGCCTGCGGTGGAAGAACAGCCGGAAGAAACCCCTGCAGAGGAGCCTTACGACGAAGGTCTTGTGGAGATCACGGAGCGCTACATCAAGGACGGAAAGATGCAGAGCTATCTGACCGGTGAGTGGAAGGATGCCGAGGTGGTGCAGAGACGCCCCATGGCAGTCATGATCCCCAACAACAAGGCAGCTCTTCCCCAGTATGGTATTTCCAAGGCCAGCGTGATCTATGAAGCGCCCATGGAAGCCGGAAGCTGCACCCGTCTGATGGGAATATTTGAGGACTATGACGAGCTGGAATACATCGGACCCATCCGAAGCAGCCGTCTGTACTTTATTCACGAGTCCATGTCCTTCGATGCGATCTACTGCAACTGGGGACTGGCAGTTCCTTATGTGGCCGAGACCATCAACAGTGACAAGGTGGACAACATCTCTGCAGCAGTCTCCGGTATCGAGAGCGCTTCCGACGAGGCATTCAGCAGATCTTCCGCCCGGAAGGCAGCCGGATACGCCACCGAGTACACCGGTATCATGACCATCAGCGGTTATGAAAAAGCAGTGACCCGCCATGAATACGAGACCCAGTATCCCGAAGGATTCCAGTCCGCATTCCGCTTTGTGGATGACGGCGTGAAGGCAACTTACGACGAGTATGCCGATGCTACGGTGATCCGCCCCGGCGGAAGCAGCACCAACAGCAGCGGTTACGGCGCCGCACTTCCTTCCTTCGAATATGATCCCGCCACCGGCAAGTACACCAGACATCAGTTTGGAAGCGTCATGAAGGACGAGTACAACGGAGAAGAGATCACCGTGGATAACGTGATCCTGAAGGTTGTAAAGGGCGGTTTCGTGGATGCCAACGGCTATTTGGGATTTGACTGTTACGGCATCGGGCCTGCATATATTTTCACCAACGGCAAGGTAATGCTGGGCTGGTGGACCAGAGACGAGGAGACCTACGATTCCAAGACCGTATACTTTGCGGAAGGCGGCAAGGAAGTGGTCCTGAATCAGGGAAAGACCTGGGTTTGCCTGGTCTGGGGCGATTACGAGAACCTGATCTCATACGAATAAAAATACGGGGAGCGGCCACGCTCCCTGTATTTTTGTGCAATTTTATGCATTCCGGAAACCGAATAAATTGACAGAGGCGCCTCTACAGAATAAAATGAGGGGAAGATGTGTCGGACACATCAGAGAGGAGAGCATTATGAAAAAGATGTCTTTGAAGAAACTTGCCGCCCTTTCCATGGCAGCAGTTCTCTCTCTTTCCGCTGTCGCATGCGGAAGCGAGGAGACCGGAACCGGAGCTAACGCATCCGAGACCACCGAGACTCTGGCTGAGCCTGTAGAAGAGTCCGTTCCCGTTACCGAGGAGAACTCCCAGGATCTGCTGGCTGCACCCACCGAATCCGATGCCTACACCGTAGCCATCATCAAGCAGCTGGATCACGCATCCCTGGATGAGATCGCAAATGCCATTGCAAGCGAGCTGGAGCTGATCGCTGTGGAGAACAACGTGACCATCAACTACGAGATCTACTCCGGACAGAACGATCAGTCCACCCTGAAGCAGATTGCAGATCAGGCGGTGGCTGAGGGCGTAGATGCCATCATTCCCATTGCAACTCTGGCAGCCCAGGTGGCTACCGTATCCGCTGAGGAGACCCAGACCCCTATCATCTTCGCAGCAATTTCCGATCCTGTTACCGCAGAGCTCACCGGTATCGATTATGTGACCGGCACCAGCGATGCACTGAACACCCCCTTCATTCTGGACATGATGCTGGCTCAGAACCCGGAAGTTCAGAAGGTTGGCCTGCTGTATTCCCTGTCCGAGTCCAATTCCGAGACCCCCATTGCTGAGGCAAAGGCTTATCTGGATGAGAAGGGAATCGCTTATTCCGAGATGACCGCAAACACCAACGACGAAGTCGTTCTTGCTGCTTCCTCTTTGGTGGCAGAAGGGGTTGACGCCATCTTCACTCCCACCGATAATGTAATCATGGCAGCAGAGTTGGCGATCTACGATACCCTTGCCGAGGCAGGCATCCCTCACTATGCAGGAGCCGATTCCTTCGTACGCAACGGTGCATTCGCTACCTGCGGTGTGAACTACACGGATCTGGGAACCAAGACTGCCGATCTTGCATATCATGCAATGACCGTCGGAATGGCTGATCAGGAGGACTTCTACCTCATGGACGGCGGTATCATTACCGTGAACACCGAGACAGCTGCTACATTGGGCGCTGATTACTCCATGTTCTCTTCCATGGGTGAGCTGGTAGAGGTTGAAACTACCGAGGAGTAAAGATCTGAAAATCAGGTGGGCGCTGACTGCGTCCACCTTTTTTATTTTTCTGAGGAGGTATCTTTTCTTGCTATTCATCATCAAAACCGCGCTGGAATTGGGGTTCCTGTACGCGCTGGTGCCGATGGCACTGTTTATCAGCTTTCGAGTGCTGGATATCGCTGATCTGACCACGGACGGTTGCTTCGTACTGGGAGCGGCGGTTTCCGTCTCCATGGTCATTGACGGCCATCCCATTCTGGCCATTCCCGCGGCTATGGCAGCAGGCGCATGCGCCGGCTTTGTCACCGCGTTTCTCCATACCCGGCTGAAGATCCCTGCAATCCTTGCGGGAATCATCACCAACACCGGACTCTACACCGTAAACCTCATGGTCATGGACTGGAGCTCCAATCTGAGCATCCTGAAGACCCCCACCATCTTCTCCATGCTGAAGAAGACCGGCTTCGGCGGCGCCTGGTACCAGGTGATCCTGGCGGCCATCGTCACCGTGGTCATCGCTCTGATCATGATGTGGTTCCTGAACACCCGACTGGGTCTGTCCATCCGCGCCACTGGCGATAACATCGACATGGTCCGCGCATCCTCCGTAAACCCCAGATTCACCATATCCGTGGGACTTTGCCTGGCCAACGCCCTGACAGCACTGTCCGGCGCACTGGTGGGTCAGTATCAGAACACCATCGACATAAACGGCGGCACGGGAATCGTGGTCATCGCTCTGGCCTGCCTCATCATCGGTGAGACCGTGTTGGGCCGCAGATCTTTGCGCAAGGGTGTCTGGGCAGCTATCGTGGGCTCCATCATTTACCGTATCATCTACGCGGTAGTGCTTTACACCAAGGTGGTTCCCGTGCAGGGCCTCAAGCTCATCACCGCCATCGTGGTGGCACTGGCCATCGCCTTCCCCACCATTCGGAGCTGGGTGGCGTTCCAGCGCTTAAAGCACAACGGAAATCGGAAAGGAGGACAGGAAAATGCTTGATCTTATCAACATTTCAAAGACCTTCAATCCCGGTACCGTCAATGAGAAGACCGCTGTTTCCCATCTTTCCATGCATCTGGACGACGGAGATTTCGTGACCATCATCGGCTCCAACGGAGCCGGAAAATCCACGCTTTTCAACGCTGTTGCAGGAACCTTCTATGTGGACGAGGGTTCCGTCATCCTGGGAGGCCAGGATATCACCTATCTGGAGGAGCACAAGAGAAGCCGCGTCATCGGCAGAATGTTCCAGGATCCCATGAAGGGAACCGCGCCCTCCATGACCATCGAAGAGAATCTGGCCTTGGCATACCTGCGGTCCTCCGAGGGTACCTCGCCCTTCAGCCGCATTTCCCGCAGAGACAAAGAGGCTTTCCGCGAGAAGCTGTCCCTCTTGGGAATGGGACTGGAAGACCGGATGAAGAGTCCTGTGGGACTGCTGTCCGGCGGACAGAGACAGGCGCTGACCCTGCTCATGGCCACCATGGTCACTCCGAAGGTGCTCCTGCTGGATGAGCATACCGCCGCTCTGGATCCCGCCACTGCGGACAAGGTGCTGGAACTTACCCGGGATATCGTGGCCCGTGACCACATCACCTGCATGATGATCACCCACAACATGAAGCAGGCTCTGGAGACCGGTAACCGCACCTTCCTCATGTCGGACGGCAAGATCGTTTACGATGTGAAGGGAGAAGAGAGAAAGAATCTGACGGTGGATGACCTGCTCCGGAAATTCCGGGAAGGCACCGGCCAGGATCTGGACAATGACCGGATCCTGCTGTCCTGAGGGACTTAAAGAAGTTTGCGCTTCAGCAGGTCTGTCAGCGGTTTATCCACGAACCGGTAAACCAGCGCGCTCCACAGGAACATGGAGGCTACAAACAGGAATGCAACAAGGTAGCCGGACACATCGATGCAGGGACAGTAATGCTGCAGGATCCCGAAGAGAAGGAGCATGGAAGCATGCCAGACGTAGACATCGTAGGTAATGTTTCCCAGTGATTCCAGTACCGGTGCTTTCAGCAGATCCCGCATCCTTCCGAAGTAGAACAGGAGGAACAGGCCGGGATAGACAATGAAGATCAAAAGCCAGCCTTTTCCGGGGATCGCGTAATCGGAAAGGTGCAAAAACAGGGATGCGGCCACCACGATCCACAGGACCGGTTCCCATTTCCGAAGGAATTTCGTGGCCTTTTCCGTCAGCAGGGTTTCTCCCATGATGCAGCCAAGGAAGAACATGGAATAGCCCCGGCCGGTGTAGACGCACAGGAGGGGAAGCTCGATCTTTACAATCTTCAGAACCAGTCCCAGAGCGATCATCAGCGCAAAGGGGATCAGAGGGCTGATCCGGATCTTTTTGCACAGCTTTACCAGCAGGAAATACAGGATATGGCAGAGCAACAGCACGCTGACAAACCAGGTGGCACCGTTGATAAAGGGATTTTCGAAAATGCCGATGCCGTGAAGGCAAAGGATGGTGATGACAGACCCGAAGAAGGACACGTTATAGGTGCTGTCCCCGTTCAGGGAATTCAGGAGAACAGCGAAACCTTCATAAAACAGGACACTGAAGGCGATCTGGGGGATCAGGCGGATGACCTTGGGCAGAAAGAATTTCTTAAATCCCGTGTCCGCGCAGCGTTCCACGGACAGCTCGAAGAAGCCGGCGCAGATAAAGAAAAACTCCACCATGGTACTGAAGTTAAATCTTCCGCCCACAAAATTCAGCTGGCCGGTGCGGAAATATCCGCCGAAGATCTGATAATGATACAGCACGATGAAGCAGCTGGCGATCACCCGGAGGAAATCGATACTGTACACGCGTTTGGATGCTTGTTTATTGCCCATGGATTCCGAGTCCTTTTTGAAGTGGTATGGTTGGTTTCACCAACGGAATTATAGCATAGGGAGACTTTCCCGCACAAACGAAAAGCCCCATGGCATCTGCCATGGGGCTTGCTGTCTGTCCGGAGGGATTTAGCTTTCCTTCAGCTTGTTCAGCTGGTCGGAGATCTCAGCCATGATGGTGGCGAATTTCTGCAGATTCTCAACATTGGAATTGGACATGTCGGAAACTTCCTGAGTGGAAGCGGAAATCTCTTCGCTGGAAGCGGAAAGGGTGCTGACGGAATCCACGATCACGCGGTTTGCGCCCACCATATCGTCCATGAGACGAGCCACCTCGTCTGTATGCTTGCGAAGGAGGGTAACACTGTCGTTGATGTCGTGGAAGCGGTTGGCTGCGTTGTCAGCCAGTTCCTTCTGAGCGTTGGAGATGTTCACGCTGTCATCCACCTTGCTCACCACGTCTTCCGCATCGGCTGCCAGCATATCCAGGATCTGGGAGATCTGGCCCGTAGCATCCTTGGTCTGCTCAGCCAGCTGACGGATCTCATCAGCCACGACTGCAAAGCCTCTGCCGGCCTCGCCTGCTCTTGCTGCCTCGATGGAAGCGTTCAGAGCCAGCAGGTTGGTCTGGGAGGAAATGTTCAAAATCATCTCGGTGATCTTACGAACGGATGCGGAACGCTGCTGGAGGTTCTCTGCGGACTGCTTCATCTGCTCGCCGAAGGACAGAGCCTTGTCCACCTGCTCGGACAGATGGGACATTGCCTCAGAACCTGCGTTGACACTCTTCTGAGCATCGTTGGCGGTGGTGCTCACTTCCTGAGCCTTCTCGCTGGTAGCCTGGATGATCTCCGCGATGGAATTGGTCTGAGCGGTCTGATCCTGAATGGCATTGGCGTTGTCCGTGATGCCCATGGTGATCTCTTTCAGGGAGTCATTCATGGAGTCGGTAGCATCCTGGATCATACCCAGTGCATTTTCGACTTCTCCCATCTTGTAGTCCACATCGTTAGCCACTGCGCGGATGCTGTCGGATACCTTCTGGTTCTTGTCAAGAACGCCCTGAATCTCTGCCAGGGAGCCTTCGAAGAAAGCGGACAGCATTCCGATACCGCGGAACATGCAGATGGTGAACAGGACGGTCACAATGCCTTCCAGCATCACATACTCAATAACTTCCTGAGGAGATCCCGTTGCCAGGGAAAGTCCCATACGAATGAAGTTGACTACCAGGAATATGATGGTGACGATTTTACTGGTCTTCACATCCATGGTGATCATGATACCCACCATCAGGGGAATCAGCAAAGGATAAGTCTGGTTGGAGGAAGAACTCAGCAATGCGACAGCGTAGGTTACAACGAAAGCCCAGGCTACACACCGTGAATAGAACAGATCCCCTTTCTTTTGTGTGTAGACGACGCAGCAGAAAATCAGCTGGATCGCGATCAGGATCATGGGAATGATGCTCCGGATGGGAGCCATGCCCGAGAGCTTTAACTGGGAAACAAGGCCGACCTCCATGAAAACAGAGGTAAAGATATGTCCCCAAAAGATCAGCAAATGAGCCCGAAGTAAGTGTTTTTCTTT
>JAEEGL016232388.1_pt1 | contig 21035 bp, 20 predicted proteins | sample 9134231 | NCBI WGS metagenome assembly JAEEGL01 (sample SAMN16246548, study PRJNA631951) | gut metagenome | biome: gut microbiome; feature: rumen; material: fiber-attached | host: Bos | place: Iran: Karaj | collected 2018-10 | reverse complement strand
GACCGCCGTGATCCTGGACAACGCGGTGCAGTTCAACGCGGTCGCCGCGACCTTTGAGCAGGCGGGCATCGATGAAAACGACCTTGCGCTGGGCCCGGTCTGCAATCTGGTGACGGACCGGCTGCTGACCCCCGTGCTGCGTGAGAACATGGGCGCCTACGGCGCGCAGAGCCTCGTCGTGCCGGGCGGTGGGATCATCCTGTTCTCCTACGCCGATCCGAATATCGCGGAGACCTATCAGGTGTTTGGATCGGTCCCCGACCTGCTGGAGCAGACGGAGGTGGACCGGGAAACGCTGGAGGGCTATATCCTCAGGGAATACTCCCAGTACGCGAAGCCCGCCGGGGAGCTGACCGGCGCGGCGCAGGCGCTGGACGCCCGGGTCCGCCTCGGAAAGCGGCCGGAGGACACCCTGGAGCACATGCGCCGCCTGAAGGAGCTGACGCCGGAGGGCGTGCGCGCCGCGGCGGAGGTCTACCGGACTGCCCTGGCCGGCGGCGCCCGCGTCACGCTGGGCAGCGCGGGAAAGATCGGGGAGAACGGGGCGCTGTTTGACAAAGTGTACAATCCCTTCAACGTGAAGGACCTCTCGGGAGTCACCTTTACGGACGTGACGCCGGGCAGCGAACACTACGCCGCCGTGCGCTTCGTTTTTGAAAAAGAGATCCTGCCGCCGGACAGCGATACCGCCTTCGGCGCGGGAAAAAACGCGACGGAGGGCGATCTGTACTTCGCGGTCTGCGTGCTGGTGGGGATGCCCGAGGCGGACCCTGCGGCCGCGCGGGACCTGCTGGCCGGCTACGGCCTGTGCGCGGCGGACGCGGACACGGAGACGCCGCTGACCGGAGAGTATGCCGCCGGCCTGATGGCGGCGGTCGGCGCGAATATCCCCGCCGGGGAGCAGCCGGACGCCGTGCTGACCCGCGCGGAGCTGGCGGAGCGGATCTTCCGCCTGATGAATCCCGGACAGTAAAGAATATTCATGCCGCAGGCGCCCGCGGAGCACTTCCGCGGGCGCTGTTCATATGCCCGCGGAAGGGATCGGAAAGGGGTCATTTTTTAGTTGTTAGCTTGACGCAACAAAAAAAGAGGTGTATGATGACGTGGTTAGCCAAAGCTAACAAAAGAGAGAAAGGACGAATACCCATGAAAAAGATCCTGTCTGTTACCCTTGCCCTGGTTCTGGTCCTCTGCGCCGAATGCTTTGCCCTCGGCGAAACGGCGGAGACTGCCTCCGCTGCCGGCGTCCTTCCGGCGATCGCCGGCGAAAACGGCATGACCTACGTCAATCTGTTTGAGATCATCCTGGATGACAGCTGCAGAAGCATCTGGACGGACTACTGCGGCGCCGTGGTCGGCGAGGAGAACGCCGACGCGGTCGTGGACGGCCTGCAGGCCTCCATCAGTTCCGACCTCTACGGCGAAGCCGCCATCGAAGCCTTCGGCAGCAGCGACAGCAAAAAGTTTGACTGCTGGTTCATCAACGGCCTGAAGTCCATGACCGTGAAGGGAAATGAGATCACGGCGGAAAAGACTGACGGAACGGCCGAGACCCACACCTATGAATATCTGGGCCAGTATAACATCGGCGAGGGTGAGACCATGGTGTACATGGGCCAGGAGATCCCGATGGCCTTCCCCTGCGACGTATACAAAAGCACGGACGAAGCCGGGGAGTTCAACTACTTCTTCTTCCGGGACGACACCATGGAGACCACGTATCACCTGGAGTTCCGCTACGGAAAGGACCTGCAGGAGCTGCAGGGCTACCTGACCGGCCCGTACGCCTACTGGCTCAGCGCCGCCTTTGACGCCAATGCGGATGAGAAGGCGCTCAATAACGTGATCGCCCTGTTCTGCCTGGAGAACATGGACTATTCCGCACGCACCGACGCCTCCCTGGCCCAGGTGAAGGAGCTCGGCCTTGTGGGCAGCTGGGACGCGGATCTGACGCCCTTTGGCGATGCCTACGCGGGCGCGGAGCTGAACATGACCATCGATGAGAACGGCCACGGCATCACCCTGATGAACGGCACCCAGACTGCCGACTTTGCCGCCTACGCGGTGGACAGCGGCGAAAAGGGCGACGGCAAGGGCCTGTACGTCGCCTACAGCAATCTGGAATACGAGGCGGAGGGCGCACCCTTTGAAATGACCGTGAATGAGGACGGCGCCCTGGTGCTGACCCTGATCTCCGACGAGGGCACCATCAGCTGGATCAAAAAAGCGGAATAAGAGCAAGGTTCCGTTTCAGGGGCTGCCCGGCGCGCCGGACAGCCCTTTTCCCTTTGGCGCTTCCGGGTGGAATTCCGGAGGGATTTCCGATATACCGCATGGGCAGAGAAAAAGGACCGGCCGACCGGCCGGTCCTCTTTATATGGCTTTTTCCCGCTTTACGCGGCCTTGGACCGCCCCGTACGGATCCTGCTCAGCTGCCTTCGGCGGGAGGTTCACAGCTGATCCTCACGGACAGCTTTTTGCTGATCCGCTTCAGTTCACCGCCGGCAGAGTCGGGACATATGAGCCTGAAGGTGATCTCACCTGCTTCCAGCTGCTCCTGCGTTACGGTCCACGTTCCCTGCCAGGTGACATTTTCCCCGGCTGCCAGGAGCCGCGTCCTGAGATCGTTTATTTCTGTGCCGTCGGGGGCAAGCAGCTGCAGGGGTTCCGGCATGTCGTATTCGCCGGTGTTTTCTATGCTGACCGTGACGGTGACCTCTTCGGGGGCGCTGAATGTGCTTGCGGACAGGCTCATGTCCACATTCAGACTGTCCGCGTCAAAGCCCGCGGGCAGGGGACTGCCGCCGGCTCCATTCTCCGGATCGGCCGATGACGCGGATCCACCGAATACGTCCCCGAACACGTCCGTAAGTACCGGCCGAGCATGAAGGCCGATGAAGTGCCCGGCCATATGGATCATACCGGTCGTGATCTGATCGCCTTCTCCGGGCGCGATCAGTTCAGCGGCATATTCGGCGGCATCCGCCGCCCGGACGTACAGATACGCCCTGCCGGTCCTGCCTTCCTCGCCGGGCCTGATGCGGAAGCGGAACAGCCCGACGCAGATATTCCCCTTCTCATAGGGGACGATGGCCTTTTCGGTCATCATGATGACGTCATCGCCGGCAAAAAGGACGGTCCAGTCCGCCAGACCGGTTTCCAGCGGGACCGCATAGCAGAAGTCCACCCAGGTGCCGTCCTCCGCGGCCGCCCAGTCCGTATAGCCTGTACGGAAGAAACCGTCGTCCCCGGACAGGGGGAGCGGGATGACGAAACAGCGTTCCGGCGTGTACTGCATGGTATCCAGGAAGGTCAGGTCATTCTCCGCTTCGGGGATCCTGTCGCCCTCCGTGTAGATGACAGGGCCGTCTCCGCGGCCCTTGACGATTTTGCGGACCTCTGTGGGATGTTTGAACACAAGGCCGTGCTCCGTGTCGATATCGGATTCATACAGGACCAGCGCCGTATCGGAGTCCGCTCCGGGTTTATAGGCTGTGCCCAGGTCCAGGCCGAAGGATACCGGGCCGGGCTGCAGGGCGGAGGCGCGCGTCGCGCACAGAGAGACGTGCAGGGTCCCGCTTTCCTCATCAAAGGTCCAGCCCGTGCCGCCCGGGCCGGCCGGCGTGGAATCCGTAATCAGGCGTACGCTGGTGTTTTCTGTGGCCGCCAGCCTCAGATCATACGAATCGGCAGGGATCTCCGCATCGGTGTCCAGAAAGTAGTACCAGACGCCGAAGCCCAGTATGCACAGGCACAGCGCGGTGATCAGCACGGTGCGCAGGATCCTGTGGCAGCGCAGCTTCCGGATCCGTCCGATCTCCTTTTTCGCCTCCTCCGGCTCCGCGGTCTCCGGCGCGGGCAGGGGCTCCTGCATGGCCAGCCAGAGCTTTCTGCATTCCGGGCACAGCTCGATGTGCTCCCCGATCAGCTTCCGGCTGTCCTCACTTCCCCCGCCTTCCATGCAGACGGGCATCAGGTCACGAATGACATTACAAAGCATTTGTTTTTTCTCCTTTCACGGCAAGCAGAAGCATCTGCTTCGCGCGGTACGCGGTCACTCTCGCCCAGCCGGCGTTTCTGGCGAAAAGGCCGCCGATCTCTTCGTAGCTCAGTTCTCCCAGCGTGCGCAGTGTCAGCACCTCCCGGTACGGCTCCGGCAATTCGTGAATCGCTTTGTGGATATACATGCGCTGTTCCTTGTCGATGACCATATCGGTCAGGTCCGTCGGATCGGCCTCATCCTCCGGAAGGGGAACTGTTTTGGGCTTTCTGCGCCAGGAAAAATAAAGATTTTTCGCGATCCCGCACAGCCAGGTGCCCGGCTTGCACGTGACCCTGTAATCTTTCCAGCGCTTCGCAGCCTGATAGAAGGTTTCCTGAGTCAGCTCTTCCGCCAGGGCCGGATCGCCTGTCAGGCGCGTCAGAAAGCCGAGAACGTATTCATAATTCTCGTGACAGGTTTTTTCCAGGTCCGGCATCCGACTCATTCCTCCTTCCATTAAGTTTATGTCTTTCGTGACCGTGAATGTTACAGGATCTGTCCAAAAAATTTTTTGACAGGCCGGGTGAAAGGAAAAAAGGGGCGGGCCTTCCGGCCCGCCCGCGTGTTTATCAGAAGGGCGGCTCCCAGGGAATGATCTTCAGCTCCTCCGGGATCGGCTCGGTGCCGGAGGTGGGTTCCTCACGGATATCGGTCACCATGCCGTTTTCATCCAGCGTGACGCAGTAGTCCGGATACTCCAGCCACAGGCTGCGGAGGCGCACGCTGTTTCCGTTGATCTCCGGCTTCCAGTAACGCGCGTCCTCAATGGGCAGCTCCTCGTCCGGGCAGTCCAGCGACATATCGCCGAAGGTGTGGTAGACGGCGGTGTACGCAAGCGGCAGTGGCCCTTCCTCCTCCAGGGTGACCCGCGCCCAGGTGCGGAGGAGCGTATAGGTCCGGTAGCCGGGATCCACCTTGTCATACTGGGATTTATACTGCTCCAGGCCGACCCGCTTCCCGGTCACGGCATCGACCTCGATGAGGATGCCGTCCGGATAGATCCCCTCATAGTCATAGATCAGGAAATGCCAGATGGGGTTCGGCTCCGCGTTGATCAGGACGCCCTGATTGGTATCGCCCAGACGGAAGCCGCCGGAGATGTAGGCGGCCTTTTCCGCTTCGTTCCGGGTCAGCAGGCCTTCCCGCCAGGGGATATACTCGGTCGCCTTCATGACCTTGCCCTCCGTCGTGGAGGCCGGCAGGTCCTTTACGGCATTGGACAGCTGGACCCATTTGCTCTGCTCCCAGTCTCCGTACCAGCCGTAGGCGTTCCTGTAGCGGTCCACGATATTGTCGGCGCTCAGGGTGCCGTCGCCCACCTGCAGAACGACCGCTTTCTTCGTGTCGTTCCAGACCAGCACGGTATAATCCCCCTGCTCCATGACCCGGCTGAGGAAGGTCACGTCCCAGATGGCGGTCTCGTCGCTGTGGCGGGAGAACTGGGGAGTGAATACGGCCGGATCGTCCGCGGGGAAATCCTCGCCGCAATAATCCTTCAGCGCGGCCACGGCAAGCTGCAGGACCTCCTCCTCCGGAAGGGTGTACATTTCCCGGATGGCGATCCGGGGATCGATATCCTCGATCTCCTCCACGCTCAGCACATTGCCCTGCCTGTCCATCCGGACGATGAAGTCGCGGGAGGTGTCGTGATATTCGTCACAGAACAGCTGCCAGACCGTGCCGTCCTCCTTCGGCTCGGCAAAATAGTCGTAATCGAGGATATATTGCTCCCGGTCCTCCAGGGGCAGGTCCGCGCCGTACCGTTCATAAACGGCGGCGAGCATGATGCGTTTTGCCTCCTCCTCGGGCAGGTCATCCGGCCCCGGCATGGGATAGATCTCCCATTTATAGCCGAGGGCGTTCATCGTTTCGGTAAACCAGTGGCGGTCGGCGACCTTCCATTCGGAGAACATGCCGCCGAAGGCCTTCCGGCTGAGCTCCATGACGGTTTCTTCTTCGCTGTAGCCTTCTCCGCTGCGGAGCGCCTCCAGGATCAGGCTGTTTTCATCCAGATCGATGCCGTTCTCGCTGCAGGCTTTGATGAATTGAGCCAGCTCCTCCGGGGAGAACTGATCGTGGATCCGCCAGTCTTCGTCATTGTTCCGCGCCAGGGGGACGGCGACCGTTTCCACGACCTGCTTCGGCGTCAGCAGGGTGATCGCCAGCGCGGTCACGGCTAGCAGCAATACGCTCGTCAGTACGACGATAAAAGACATTTTCTTTTTCATGGGTTTTGCTTCCTTTCCGGCGGCCTGCGCGATCACGCGCTGCGCGAGGAAGGGATTCAGCTGCATACCCTGGGCATTGTCGTCAACAGCCTGATGGATCTGCTTCCTGATGTCTTCTTCGTTCACAGTTCAGACCCCCTTTCCAGCACGCCGCGGAGCTTTTCCCGCGCGGCCTTCAGTCTCCGGGAGACCGTCGCGGGCGAGGTGTTCAGCGCCGCGGCGACTTCCTCCAGTTTCATGTCCTGATAATAGTAGAGGAGAAGCACGTCCCTGTACCTGTCGGGAAGCGAGGAGATCTCCGCCGCCAGCCCGGAGCTCTGCTGCTCCGGCGCGGCCAGGCCGGTCATGTCCTCCGGCGTCACCCTGCGGTCCGTGTGCCGGAACCACGGGGTCCTCGTCATATCCCTGCAGGTGTTGATCGCGATACGCATCAGCCAGGTCTTTTCGCTGCATTCCCCGCGGAAGTTCGGCAGCGCGCGGTAGGCCTTGATGAAGGTCTCCTGCACGGCGTCCTCCGCGGATGCCCTGTTCTTGAGACAGATCAGGCACATGTTCAGCAGCGCGGACTGATATTGACCGACCATATCGGTCAGGATCTCCTCATAATTGCGGGTCGGGCCCTGATCAGCAATCATCGGGTGCTTTTCCCCCCTCTCACTTTATCAGACGGAACGGAAGCCGTTCTTTTTGCATCCGGATCAAAAAAATTCGGGATAAAAAAATCAGCGGGTGACGCCCGCTGACGGATCTGCCTCCGGATCCGGGTCGCAGACGGAACGCCCGACGGACCGGGCACTGTTTGCTGCTGTCTGCGATTCGGGTTCAATCAGGATGAATATAGCATATTCCCGGAAGGAAAAAAAGACAGACGGAAGGGAAATGTTTCATTCTTTTCATTTGTTACAATTCAGCCTGCCGATCTGCTGGAAAAAGGCGAAAAAATGTGCTATCATCCAAAATGCAACCTGACGTTGCGAAAACGCAAATCCGGGTTGGTGGAGAACCGCGGAGGGAGCGGATAGGATAAAGCCATCAACAGACACAGGGAGGGAAAAGCGTGAGCTTTGGAGAGAATCTGAAACAGACCCGGAAGGCAAAGGGCTTCACCCAGGAAGAGCTGGCGGAAAAGCTGAATGTTTCCCGCCAGGCGATCTCCAAGTGGGAGGCCGGCGGCGGCTATCCGGAAACGGAAAAGCTTCTGGAGGCCGCCCGGGTCCTGAACGTGTCCCTGGATTTTCTGCTGGACAACGTGCCGGCGGAAGGGAGCGGGGAGAGGAGCGGGACCGCCGGCTCCGGCAGGAACCGGATCCTGATCACGGTGTTTGACGGCAGCCGCACGGTGGACTGCATCTCCGTGAGCAGCAGCCGGATCCTTTTTCCCGGGAAAAACGAGCCCGAATATATTCTGGAGGGCGTGGACCGGACCGGCATCCTCGGAGACCACAAGGTGATCCTCGGCTGGTATGACGGCGGGGAGGAAGCGGAAAAGGAACTGAAGTGCATCAACGACGCGGTCCGGCGGGGCCGGAAGACCTATCAGCTCAAATACTTCACGCCGGTGGAATTCCGGGGCGTGCTGGGCCGGGCGGTCCGCGCGGAGCCGGAGGACCCGAAGGAGACCGTGCCCCTGACGGAGCGCGGCCTGCTGGAGTCGGACATGCTGTCGGACGTGCTGGCGGAAAACGGCATCCCCTTCCTGAAAAAGGGAAAGATGGGCGCCGGGCTGGCCATGAAGGCGGGTCCGCTGCTGGAAACCAATATCTTTTACGTGACCCGGGAGAACTACGGCAAGGCCAGGCAGCTCATGGAGGAGCTCTTCGCCCCGAAGGACGGGGCGGAGGGGGAGGAAGCGGACGTCCCGGAGGAAGAAACAGAAGAAGGATAAACGAAACGCGGCGGAATATTCCGCCGCGTTTTATATGGCCCGGGAAAGGGATCAGCCGTCTCCGTAAATGAACTCGTCGAAATTGACCGGGTCGTTGCCGTTCAGTGTCATGATGACGCGGAAACCGTACTGGGATACCGTGCCGATCTCCGTCCCGTCCAGGTACAGGACGACGTCCTCCCCGCGGTAGTCCCAGGTCAGGTCGAATTGCTCGTATCCATCATCATCTGTTTCTTCATCCTCATCCTGCTCAGCGACATAATGGCCTATCCACAGTGTGCCCGTGCCGGTTTCTTCGATCAGCTGAAGTCCGAGACTGTACACCTGGGCAAACTGATGATCGCCGACAGAGTACGTGAAATCGATCGTATCCCAATCGCCTTCCTCCCAGTCCCAGTCATCGGGAAGGAGGAGCTCGTCCCAGTAGTTTCCGAAGAAGGGCATGGAGCCGTCATGCAGGATAAAGCGGTTCAGGATCTCCACGCCGTTCGGATCCGTCAGAACGACGTCGTTCAGGCCGTGGGATTCATAATCCGGAACCAGCAATGTTCCGTCATCGCGGTAGTAATACCATTTGTAGTTGAAGCGGACCCAGCCGTAGTGGGGATGGGACGTGAACCAGGCGTTGGCGTAGGCGCCTTCCGGGGCGTGGGCGTAGACGATGGCGCAGTGGTCGAAGGCATCGTCGGCGATGGACGTGACGGAAGCGGGGAAGGTGATGCTCCGGATGCTGCCGTCGGCAAAGGCTTTGGAGCCGATGGACTTCAGCGTGTCCGGCAGGACGACGGTGCCCAGATTTTTATCCCCCATAAAGGCCTGGTCGGCGATCGCCGTCAGGTCCTCGGGCAGGTCCAGCGTTCCGGCCACGGCGGTGGCGGAGCAAAGCAGGGACAGCAGCAGGATAAAGGCAAACAAGCGTTTCATACAGTCTTCCTCCCGGATCAGAATAGGGGAAATGAATGATGGGGTTCGGTTTTCAATACGTTGCGCTTACCTTTTATCTTATAACGGTTTCCCGCCAAAAGCAAGCGGGAAAAAAGAAGCGGCCGGAGTCAGCGGGACTCCGGCCGGGTTTGCTCCGGGGATCATTTTTCGCAGTACGCTTCAATGGCGCTGGCCGCGAAGGCGGCGGTGCCTTCCCCTCCGGCGCGGTCGATGTTCTCCGTCATGCTGCCGCCGGCGGCGTACATCTGCCCGAGACCGGCAAGGATCCGGTCCGTGCAGGTATAGAAATGCTCCGAGATATAGCCCTGCAGCTTCCGGACCTGGGCCTGCGGCCGCGCGTCCGCCGGGGAAAGCTGCTTCATCCGGCCGAACTCCGACAGGATGTCCATCAGGCCCGCCCACAGCCGCTTGCGGTCCGCCGGGGCGCGCCCGGCGTCCATTTGCTCAAATTCCTTCCAGGCATCCGTCTGTTCCCAGGCGTCCTTTGCCTCCCTGGCGTATTCCTCCATTTTGGAGGAGTCAAATGCCGTAAAATCCAATGTTCTCACTCCGTTCTTTCTGATGTCCTCCGCGAGGCGGATCAGGTCCTCCAGATGCTCCTTTTTCAGCCGGAGCAGGCGGACCTGCTGGTCCAGCGCCTTCTGCCGGTCAAAGGCGGGACTGCCGACGATGTCCCGGATCTCCCGGAGAGGGAATTCCAGCTCCCGGAAGAGCAGGATGCACTGCAGGCGTTCCAGGGCCGCATCGTCATACAGCCGGTAGCCTGCCTCCGTGACCTCCGCGGGACGCAGAAGCCCGATCCGGTCGTAGTGGTGGAGGGCGCGTATACTCACCCCCGTCAGTCTGCTGACCTCATGGACCGTCATCATGGTTGATCCCTCCCTCGCGCAGGAACAGGATAAACCATGACGTTACGTCAGAGTCAAGGCTTTTTTTCAAAAAAATATCGGGAAAAAGGGAAACAAGGACGGGAACAGGTCAGGAGGAGGAGCCCCGGAACGTTGATCTACAAGGCGCTGCGGCTTTTCAGAATATTTCCCGAAAGGATTCTGAAACTGCTGGACATCTGTTGGACATGCCCTGTTAAGATGGCACCGTTCCAAGGAGAGAAACCGGGAACGGCAGAGCCGGGACCGGATCGGGAAGGGCCGCGGGGCGGTCCGGAATAAGAAGGAGGAAACAACGATGATGAAAAAGATCCTTTCCCTGATACTGGTGATCATGGCGCTCACGGGCGTCTGCGTGACCGCGGCCCAGGCGGGAGACGGAAAAACCTATTGGGTATACACGGAGAACGGCAAGGGACTGAACGTCCGCAGCGCGCCCTATGTGGGCGACAACCAGGTGGCGACCCTGGACTACCGTGATGTGCTGCGGGACGTGACGCTGCTCGGGAACGGCTGGGCCAGCGTGAAGCTGAGAGCGTTCGCCGACCCGGTGTACGTCATGAGCCGCTACCTGACCACCCAGGATCCCGGCCCGTGGAAGAAGGCTGAACCGACCCCCACCCCCGCGGATGACAAGACGAAGACGGCCGCCGCCGCCATGAATGCCATCAACGCGGAGTTCCGCTCCGCCAAACAGGTCACCAATCCCTACATGGTCGTGGCCCGTCCCGCCCGCGCCTCCGGCTGGGTGAACCTGCGCTGGGCGCCCTCCACGGAAGCGGAGCGCATTGCCACCTGCAGCCAGGGCAAGGAGCTGATCGTGATCACCGAGATGACCAACTGGTACCAGGTACAGGATCCGGCCACCGGTATGATCGGGTTCATCAGCCGCCAGTACGTTTCCAGGCGCTGAGCCGGAACCGAATAAAAGGAAAGGAAGCTGAATCAGATGAAGAAATGCATTGCCATGATCCTCTGCCTGGCCCTGGCGCTCGGCTGCGCCGCCGGCTTCACGGAAGAGAAGACAGAGAAGACAGAGAAGGAACTGCTGGGATTCGTCCGCATGGGCGGAAACTTTGAACTGCGCTGCAGGCTGCCCGAGGGCTACGCCATCACCGCCGAGGACGCTGACGTCACGCATTATCTGGCGACGGTCTCTTCCGAAGAGAAGGGAAAGCCGGTCATGTTCGTCTCCATCGCCTACGATGAGCTGATGAGCGGCGTGGACAGGCTGAACGACTTGGACGAGGCCGCGCTGAAGAAGATCGAGGCCTCCTTCCGGGAAGAGGACGAGGTGGAGATCACCTACCGCGAGACGGCTCACGGCACGAAGCTGATGGTCGTCAGGGAAGTGAAGGACGGGACCGACTATGTGGACTTCTACACCGTCTACAGAGGCTACGGGATCGAGCTGGTGCTGACCGGCGCCTATGAGGAAGGCGGGGAGCCGACGCCCCTGACCGAGGAGCAGATCCGGATGGTGATCGATTTCCTGAGCGATCTGGACTTTGTGGAGACCGAACCGGCAGCGTAAGCGCAAAGGCTTTCACGGGAGCAGGGCGGAATGCCCTGCTCCTTTCTGACGGAAAAACAGAAGAAGGGAAATCCTTCCTTGACAGTTCCGTTTCCCCTTTGATATACTTTTTTTGAAAAGGGAGTAGTCGGCACTATACGGGTGTATGCACTGTCGTCAGTACAATCCTTTCGGAGGATTCGGCATGCAAATAATCGGCGAGACTTTGTTGTAGAGGTGTATTTTACAACAAGGTCCCGCTTTTTTTCTGAGGGGGATTCGGGGACATGGAAATGGCGTACAATATCTTTCAGCTGCTGGGCGGCGTGGGGCTTTTCCTCTACGGCATGAACGTGATGTCCACGGGCCTGCGGAAGGCTGCCGGCGACAAGATGCGGCAGATCCTGGAGAAGGTGACCTCCAACCGCGTGCTGGGCGTGCTGCTGGGCATCCTGGTCACGGTGCTCATCCAGAGCTCTTCCGCGACGGACATGATGGTCATCGGCTTCGTGAACTCCGGGCTGATGAGCCTGATCCAGGCCATCGCGGTCATCATGGGCGCGAACATCGGTACCACGGTCACGGCGCAGATCACCGCCTTCAACCTGACGGACTGGACCCCGCTGATCCTGTTCGGCGGCGCGATCGTCTATATCTTTTTCAAGAAGTCCCAGGCGCGGCATATCGGCGGCATCATCCTGGGCTTCGGCATGCTGTTCGTCGGCATCTGGATGATCAAGCTGGCGGTGAAACCGCTGGCGGAAACGGACGCCTTCAAGGCGATGCTCGGCGCCATCTCTCACCCGGTGCCGGCGGTGATCTTCGGCATCCTGTTCACGGCGCTGCTGCAGAGCTCTTCCTCTTCCATCGTCATCTTCCAGACCTTCGCGATCGAGGGCATGCTGGATTATCATACGGCGGTATTCCTGGTGATCGGCGCGGCCATCGGCGCGGTGACGCCGAACCTGCTGGCCGGCCTGACCACGAACCGGGACGGCAAGCGCACGGCGCTGCTGAACCTGGTGTTCAACCTGTTCCGGGCGATCCTGCTGATCCTGATCACTGTGCTGATCCCCGCCTTCACGAACTGGCTGCAGTCCCTGTCCCCCGGGGATATCGGCCGCCAGATCGCGAACACGCACACCATTTTCGCCATCATCGCCGTGATCGTCGGCTTCCCGCTGATGAACCTGTTTGTGGCGCTGGTGAAGAAGATCCTGCCGGACCTGCCGGAGGAGAAGGAGATCGCCGCGGAGCGGAGCCTCAAGTATATGGTGAACACCGGCGCGTCCCTGCCGGCCATGGCGGTGCGCCAGGCTGAGCTGGAAACGATCCGGCTGGGGCAGATGGCCCGGGACAACCTGGCGGCCTCGCTGGAGTATTTTTTCAGCAAGGACAAGGACGAGGGCCTGTACCAGCGGGTGGAAAGCCGGGAGGAGACCATCGACTACCTGACGGATACGATCTCCGGCGAGATCGTGAAGCTGCGGGCCAAGAACCTGACCGAGAAGGAAACCTACATCACCTCCAAGCTGCTGCTGGTACTGTCAGACTTTGAGCGGATCGGCGACCACGCGGTGAACGTGATCGAGTACGTGCCGCGCATGGAGCAGCAGAAGACGAGCATTTCCGAGATCGGCAGCCGGGAGCTCAGATCTCTGGGTGAAAAATCGCTGGCGGTGATCGACCTGTCGCTGCAGATCCTGAAGGAGCAGGACTTCAGCCTGCTTCCGAAGCTGGATGAGCTGGAGCAGACTGTGGACGACTACGACCGGGAGATCAGCGACAACCATGTGGCCCGCCTGATGGAAAAGGCCTGCCACCCGCTGGCCGGCATCGTGTACGCCGACTTCTGCGTGGACCTGGAGCGCTGCGCGGACCACGCGGTGAACGTGGCCTACTCCCTGAAGGACGCGAGATAAAAATTTGTCAGTGGGGATGTCAGTGGGGACGGTCCTCACTGACAGCTTTTTTTGCCCGAAATGCAGCCTCCGTGACGGCCGGAGGAGACGGGCGGCAGCTTTGCCGAAGGACAGAGACCGGAAAGGAAAAATGCCCGGGTTGCCCGAAAAACCTGCATTTGCAACCGCCGGTTGACAGATTGCAAGGCCCGTTTGGTGGGAGGAAACCGGGGCATGGGCTATGCTGTGATCACCGGACGGGGAGTGCCCGCCGGAAAAAAACACGGAGGAAAAGGAAAGATGATTTTGGCGGATAAGATCATCCGGCTGAGAAAAAAACTCGGATGGTCCCAGGAAGAACTGGCGGATAAAATGAATGTGTCCCGGCAGGCGGTCTCCAAATGGGAGGGCGCGCAGTCGACCCCGGATCTGGACCGGATCCTGCAGATGAGCCAGCTCTTCGGCGTTACGACGGATTACCTGCTCAAGGATGAAATGGAGGCGGAGGAGTTCTCCGGGAACGGCGAGGAGGGCGAAGCCCTGCACACCGTGACGATGGAGGAGGCCAATACCTATCTGGAAAACCGGGAGCGGACGGGCCGGCGCATGGGGCTGGGCGTGCTGCTGTGCGTGCTTTCCCCGGTGATGCTGCTGGGGCTGATCGGCGCGACCTTCCTGGAGGGCTCCGCCCTGACCCAGACCGCCGCGGTGGCGATCGGACTGGCGGCGCTCTTCGTGCTGGTGATGGCGGCAGTGGCGCTGTTCATCGCGGTCGGACAGAAGAACGAACCCTATCAGTATCTGGACGGGAACGATTTCACGCTGGCCTACGGCGTTTCCGGCATGGTGCGGGAACGGCAGGCCCAATACCGCGAGACCCATAACCGGTACACGATCCTGGGCGTCTGCCTGTGCATCCTGGGCCCGCTGGTGCTGGTCCTCGGATCGGTGCTGTTTCAGGACGTACCGACGGTGATGCTGTGCCTGTGCCTGATGCTGCTCCTGGTCGGCGTCGGCGCCGGCCTGCTGACCTATACCGGCACGGTGCGGGGCGGGATGCAGCGGCTGCTGCGGGAAGGGGATTACACCCCGGAGAATAAGGAAAAGTCCCGGAGATACGGAAAGGTCGCGCCGGCCTACTGGATGGTGGTGACGGCGGGCTTCATGGCCTGGAGCTTCCTCACGGACGACTGGAAGAACACCTGGATCGTCTGGCCCATCGCGGGTGTGCTCTTTGTCGCGCTCATGGCGATCCTGTGGGCGACGGACAGGGAAAAGAAAGACTGAGGCGGACGGAAGCAGGCGCCGGCGGGGACAGTCCCGCCGGCGCATTTTTCATGCCGGAAGCGGTCAAAGAGAGCTGTCCCGCTGACAGCTTTGAAGGGGTGGGGGACGGAGGCGTCGAAAGAAAAGGGAAAGAGAAAAACTTCAGGGAGGCGGAACGCGTGAGGCTGTTTGTGGCGGTGACCTTTCCGGAGAGCGTGAGGAAGCTTCTGATCAACACCATGCATGAGCTGAAGAGCAAGGGCATCAGCGGGAACTATTCCGCGGTGCAGAACCTGCACATGACGCTGGTCTTCATCGGGGAGGTGCCTTCCTCCGAGCCGGTCAAAAGGGCGATGGAGGCCGTGCCGTTTTCGCCCTTCCGGCTGACGCTGACCGAGATGGGCAGCTTCGGGGATATCCTGTGGGCCGGGCTCAAGAGCGGGCAGAAGCTGAAGGAATTCAACCAGGGCCTGCGGAAAAAGCTGGACGAGGCGGGCATCCCCTATGACAGAAAGGACCTGGTGCCGCACATCACGCTGGTGAAGAAGGCTTCCCGGTCCTGCCCGCCGGAGGTGAAGCTGCCCCGGACGGAGCTGATGGTGGAAAAGATCTCCCTGATGAAGTCCGAGCAGAAGGACGGCAGGACGGTCTATACCGAGATCTTCTCCGTGCGCTGAGGGCGGCGCGGGTGCGGAAGAGCCTTGTGCTCTTTTGCGCGTATCTGAGCCTGTTTCCCCGGCCGGCGGCCGGCCGACTGTGCGCTGTACCGACCCGGAGGAGCTGCTGAGCAGGCTGTCGGCCGTGTCGGCGGAGGGGATCCGGCGGAAGTAAATGATGAAAAAGCGACGCGGATCCCGCTTCCCGGAGGAGGCGGGACCTGTTTCCGTTCCGGGGGAAAGAGTTGACGAACCACCCCGGAAAATATACACTGTAAGCATCACGGGAGCGCGCTTTTGCCCGCGCTGCCGTTCGGCGGGGAGGTCCTTTCATGGCTCTGGTGCTTTTCGGCTTCTGGATGCTGCTCAACGCCCGGTGGACCGTGGAGGTCGCGGCGGTCGGAGCGGTGCTCAGCGCGCTGGAATATCTTCTGCTGTACAAGTTTTTCGGCTATTCACCCCGGAAGGAGTGGCAGTTTCTGCGCCGCCTGCCGGGCTTCCTTGCCTACGCGGCGTTCCTGCTGGTCGAGATCTTCCGCAGCGGGATCCGGACCGCGCGGCTGATCTGGTCGCCCCGGAAGCTGGTGGAGCCGGAGCTGGCCGAGCTGGACCCCGGGCTGAGAACGGATACCGGGCGCATGCTGCTGGCCAATTCCATCACCATGACGCCGGGGACCATCACGGTGGACGTGCAGGAGGGCAGGTTTATGGTGCACTGCCTGGACAACAGCTTTGCGGACGGACTGAGGGACTCGGACATGGAGCGCCGGATCTGCCTGCTGGAGGAGGGAAAGCGCCATGGCTGATGCTGCTTCCGTGACGGTGCCGGAGGGCTACGGGATCCTGTACAACGCTTCCCTGATCGTGATCGGCGTCCTGCTGCTGCTCTGCCTGGTGCGGGCTGTACGGGGGCCGCGCGTCACGGACCGCCTGATCGCCGTGAACATGACCGGTACGCTGGTCGTGATCCTGATCTGCATTCTCGCCTTTCTGAAAAAGGAAGGATACCTGGTCGACATCGCCATGATCTACACGATGCTGTCCTTCCTGGCGGTGGTTCTGCTGACAAAGATCTATATGGGCGTCTGCCGCAAAAGGAACCGGGAGGAACACGGGAAGGGAGGAGAACCGCAATGATGGAACAGCTGCGATTTATCCTGGCCGCCGTGCTCACCTGCGCCGGCCTTTTCGTGCTCGTGACCGCCGTGCTGGGGCTTTTCCGCTTCCGCTACAGCCTGAACCGCATCCACGCGTCCTCCCTGGCGGACACGCTGGGCATCCTGCTGATGCTCGCCGGACTGATGCTGGCCTTCGGGGCCGATACGGCCGTGCTGAAGCTGCTGGCCGTGATCGCCTTCCTGTGGCTGACGAGCCCCGTGTCCTCCCACCTGATCGGCCGGCTGGAGGTCACCGCGAACGATGATCTGGACCGGTACATGAAGGTGGACGATCCCGAGGCGGTGCGCCGGGAAAAGGAGGGAGACGCATGAACGTGCTGTCCGTCCTGCTGCTGGTGTTCATCATCGGGTGCGCGCTGGCCGTCGCCTTCGCGAAGAACCTGCTGACCTGTATCGTGGTCTTTATGGGCCAGAGCCTGGCGATGAGCCTGATCTGGATCCTGCTGGAAAGCCCGGACCTGGCCATCACCGAGGCCGCCGTCGGCGCCGGCATCGACAGCCTGCTGCTGTTTGTGACCCTGAAAAAGATCCACGCGATCGACCGGATGGAGGGGGAAAAGGAACATGGCCAGGATCCGCAGTGACTACGGGTCTTCCCCGCGGCGGAACTTCCTCCTCTGGCTGCGCAGCGGGGACGAATGCTTTGATCGCGCGCTGATCGACTCCGTTTCCGCCCCGGCTCCGTCGGAGGCGGAGAAGGGGAGGAGCGCGGAGGTCCGCCGCGTCCCGCGCAGGGAGGAAAAGGTCTACCGGAGGGCGGAGGCATGGAACCGGGAGAAGGGAACGAAGCTGACGCGGAGGCTCTATCTCGCGCTGTGCGTGGTGACCGCGCTGGCGGTCATCCTGCTGCTGCTGCGGACCGCCGCCCTGCTCCCGCCCTTCGGCGAGGCCTCCAACCCCGCCAACAACGAGGTGCCCCGGCGGTATATCGAGCAGGGCATGGAGGAGACCGGCGCCGTGAACATCGTGGCCGGCATGATCCTGGACTACCGCGCCTTCGATACCCTCGGCGAGAGCAACGTGCTTTTCGTGGCCGCGTGCACGGTCATTATTCTGCTGCGGGTCGCCGCGGGGAACCGCGATGACGCCGCGCGCCGGCTGGAGCTGGAGACCGACGACCGCATGTATGAGCCGAAGGACGACCTGATCCTGCAGCGGATCGCGGCGGTGCTGGTTCCGCTGGTGTGGATGCTGGGCCTGTATATCATCCTCAACGGACACCTGTCGCCCGGCGGGGGCTTCTCCGGCGGGACGGTGCTTGGCGCCGGACTGATCCTGTACCTGAACGCGTTCGGGTTCGCGAAAACGGAGCGCTTTTTCACCTACCGGACCTTCCGGGTGATCTCCGTGACCGCGCTGACCTTCTATGCCGTCAGCAAATCCTATTCCTTTTTCACCGGGGCCAATCACCTGCCCTCCGTGATCATGCCGGGCACGCCGGGAATGCTCTTTTCAGCCGGGCTGATCCCGTATCTGAACATCGCGGTCGGCCTGGTGGTGGCCTGCACGGTCTATGCCTTCTACACGCTGTTCAGAAAGGGGGACGTATGATGCTCCGGAATTATGAGGAGATCGCGGCCATGGTGCTCTTCGGCATCGGGTTCACGCTGCTTCTGCTGAACAAAAATATGATCAAAAAGATCATCGGCTTTTCCCTCACGGACAGCGCCGTTTTCCTTTTCCTGGGGGCCAAGGGCTATATCGCGGGCCGAAAAGCGCCCATCGTGACCGACGGCGTGACCGCGGCGGAGGCGTATATCAACCCGATCCCGGCCGGCCTGATCCTGACCGGCATCGTGGTCTCCGTGGCCTGCTCGGCGGTCATGCTGGCGCTGACCGTGCGCCTGTACCGGCGCTACCATACCCTGGACATTGACGAGATCACCGCCCGGGTCCGGAAGGAGAATCAGTAACAGATGATGCTTTGGCAGTCCGTTCCGTTTGCCTGTATCCTCCTGGCGCTGGGCTCCGCCGCGGTGACCGGGGTGCTCAGGGGCCGGGCCGCCCGGTGCTGGACGCTGGCGGTGCTGGGTCTGGAGACCGCGGCGTCCGCCGTGCTGGCAGCGCTTGTGGCGCGGAGCGGGACGTATTATACCTACATGATGGGGCATTTTCCCGCTCCCTGGGGAAACGAGCTCCGCGTGGGCCTGACGGAGGCCCTGCTCGGCTGCGGCTTCTCCCTGGTGATGCTGCTGTCCCTGGCGGGCGGCCTGCGTGAGCTGGAGGAGGACGTCTCCTCCTGCCGGCACAGCCTGTATTACGTGATGATCCTGCTGCTGCAGGCTTCGCTGCAGGCGCAGATCTACACCAACGATATCTTTACGGGGTACGTCTTCGCGGAGATCATGACCATCGCCGCGGCGGCGTCCATCGCCGTCAGCGACCGGGGGCGGAACCTGCTGGCCGCGGCGCGCTACATGATCATGAACCTGATCGGGTCCGCGCTCTTCCTGCTGGGCGTCATCCTGCTCTACGACCTGACCGGGCATCTGCTGATGAGCCCGATCCGCAACGCGGTGTCGGCGCTGTACGCGGGCGGGGAGTACCGGATCCCGATGACCGTCGTGCCGGCGCTGATCTTTGTCGGCCTGGGCGTCAAGAGCGCGCTCTTCCCCTTCCACACCTGGGTGCCGGACGCCTATGGCTGCAGTACGCCCGCCTCGGCGGCGATCCTGTCATCCCTGGTCAGCAAGGGTTATATCGTGCTGCTGATCAAGATCGCGGCGCGCGTGCTGGGCACGGAAGTGATCCGCGGCACCGGAACGGACGACGTGATCTTCGGCTTCGGCGTCGCCGGCATGGTGATGGGCTCCGTGCTCGCCATCCGGCAGACCGACGTGCGGCGGATGACGGCTTATTCCTCCGTCGCGCAGATCGGCTATATCTACATGGGCATGGGCCTGAACACGGAAGCCGGCGTCACCGCCGCGCTGTTTCACATCCTCGCTCACGCCGCCTGCAAGGGCATGCTGTTCATTGCCCTGGGCACCCTGGCGGACGTATCCGGCGGCAGCAGCCGATTTGACGCCCTGAAGGGCGCCGGAAAGCGGGCTCCGCTGGCGGGCGCCGCGTTCACCGTGGGCGCGCTGTCCATGACGGGCTTTCCCTTCCTGGGCGGTTTCCCGTCCAAGATGAACTTTGTGCTGGCCGGCCTGGACTGCGGCGGGGCCCATCTGTGGATCGTGCTCGCCGCCGTCGTTGTTTCCACGGCGCTGAACGCGGTGTACTTCCTGCGGACGGTCATCGCCCTCTACGGAAAGCCGGAGGAAGGGGGCGGCCCGGCCGTGCCGGAGAAGAACGGCTTCGCGCGGGCGGCTTCCCTCAGCTGCTTTATGGCTCTGAATATCGGCCTCGGCCTGGCCTTCCATCCGGTGATGGAATGGCTGCGGCAGGGGCTTGCGACGCTCGGCTGATAAATTACCTGGAACGGAGGAATTCCTCATGATCGGATCATGGTATCTGCTGGTGCCGGTGCTGCTGCCGGCGATCTCCGGCCTGCTGATCGGGCTGGTCAGGCCGCTGGGGGAGGGCAAGGCCCGCACTCCCATCGTCACCGCGGTGATGGCGGCCAATATCGCGGCGCTGCTGCCCATCCTGTTTTCCGGCGACCTGACGCTGCATCTTTTCAGCCTGTCGGACAACCTGCCCGTCTTCCTGAAAACGGATGACACGGGGCGCGTGTTCGCGGCGGTGATGGCCTTTGTGTGGTGCGCGGCCGGGATCTATTCCTTTGAATACATGGCGCACGCGGAGCACAAGCGCCGCTACTACAGCTTTTACCTGATCACGCTTGGCGTGCTGATGGCCCTGTGCTTCGCCGGCTCCGTCGTCACCTATTACATGTTCTATGAGCTGATGACGCTGCTGACCGTGCCGCTGGTGATGCACGAGATGACGAAGGAAGCGGTCGCCGCCGGCATCAAGTACCTGATCTATTCCATCATCGGCGCGTCGCTGGTGCTGCTGGGCGTTTTCCTGCTCTCGCCCTATGTGACGACCTTCTCCTTTGTGCCCGGGGGCGTGCTGGACCCGGCCAAGGTGCAGGGGCATGAATCGACCGTGCTGACGGTGAGCCTGCTGATGCTCATCGGCTTCAGCACCAAGGCCGGCATGTTCCCGCTGCACGGCTGGCTGCCCACGGCCCATCCCGTGGCCCCGGCCCCCGCCAGCGCGGTGCTTTCCGGCGTGATCACCAAGGCCGGCGTGCTGGGCGTGATCCGGCTGCTGTATTCCTTCATCGGCGCCGAAACTCTGCGCGGGACCTGGGCGCAGACCGTGTACATGAGCCTGACGCTGTTCACGGTCTTCACAGGCTCCATGCTCGCGTACCGGGAGGATCTGTTCAAAAAGCGCCTGGCATGGTCTTCCGTCAGCCAGGTGAGCTATGTGCTCTTCGGCCTTTCCACCCTGCACCCGCTGGGCCTGGTGGGCGCGCTGCTGCATGTCTGCGCCCATTCGCTGATCAAGGATACCCTGTTCATGTCCGCCGGCGCCGTGATCCACCAGACGGGCAGGACGCGGGTCAGTGAGCTGG
>JAEEGL013259404.1_pt1 | contig 21035 bp, 15 predicted proteins | sample 9134231 | NCBI WGS metagenome assembly JAEEGL01 (sample SAMN16246548, study PRJNA631951) | gut metagenome | biome: gut microbiome; feature: rumen; material: fiber-attached | host: Bos | place: Iran: Karaj | collected 2018-10 | reverse complement strand
CAAAGTTTTGAGACAGTCGGGATCTATTAAGACCCTTTCAGGCCTGTAAAATGTTCCGACGACGTTTTTTATGCCGCAAAGGTTCACCGCCGTTTTGCCTCCGACGGAGGAGTCGACCTGGGAGAGCAGAGTAGTCGGGATGTTGTAAAAATCTATCCCGCGCATGTATATCGAAGCGGCGAATCCGGCGAGGTCTCCTACAACGCCGCCGCCGACAGCGGCGACAGCCGAATCTCTCGTAAAACCTTTTTCGAGCATGAAGCAGAGTATCTTTTCGAGCGTTTCGGGACTCTTGCTTCCTTCTCCCCGGGGGACTGTGTAAATATATGCGTTTTCAGAGCCGGACGCGACTGTTTCCGCGTATTTTGAAGGTACGCCGTCGTCAGTCACAACGAGCACTTTGCGACCTTCGCCGAACAGTTTTCCGGCGTCATCAAGAGCTCCGCGCCTGATCTCGATACCGTATCCGCCGCCTTTATATTTTACGCGCATGATCATTTGCCTTCACCGCCTTTTAAAACGATCTCTGCCCCGAAATGTCCCACGATCTTCAAAGTTTCACACTTTTTCGAGAGATCCGCGATCATTTTTTTACCTTCGGGGCTCGTTTCGTCCCCTTCGGCTTCAACGTAAAAATAGTACTGCCACGCCCTTTCTTTCACCGGTCGGCTCTTCAAAGCCTTCATATTGAAACCGTGACGGCTTATCGCGTTGATCGCGTCTGCCAAAGCTCCGGCGACGTCGTTTACAGTGAACATAAGGATAAATCTGCCTCTTTCGGAACCTTCAGGGAGCGTCTTGGAGAGAACGGCGAATCTCGTATAATTGTCCGCCGACTCATTGATGTCGTGATCCAGTATCTTAAGACCGTACAGATCTGCAGTTTCCGCGCTGGCGACGGCGGCGAGAGTTTTTTCGCCTCTTTCAGCCACTTCCTTCGCGGCGAGAGCTGTATTGTCGGATATTATAGTTTCGAACTTATGTCTTTTTAAATAAGCGGAACACTGTGAGAGAGCGCTCGGATGGCTTATCACAGACTTGATGTCTGATACGGAAGCATCAGGAAGGCCGAGCAGATTCTGGGTCACGGGCAAAGTATAGATGCCGGATACGATGAGATCCCCTTTGAAGAGCAAATCCATGACCCTTCCGACTGTTCCCGCGTAGCTGTTTTCGACAGGAAGCACGGCACAGTCGCAGATCCCGTCTTTGACTGCGTTGTAAGCCTCCTCAAAATCGCCGTATCCGATGTGTTCTCCGTCCGGGAATATCCTTTTTGCCGCGATATCGGCAAAAGCGCCTTCGACTCCGGAATACGCGACTTTCATCCCGTCCATCAGTCTGTGCTGGTATCTTTTTGAAACTGTCATCAGATCGGTTAGAAAAGACAGATAGTAGCTCTTGAGCTCGGGATCGTCAAAGCGGAGAGAATTTTTCTCTATGACTTCTTTTTCCCTCGCTTCGTCAAACACCGGCAGTCCGTGCTCCTTTTTATATTCAGCGATCTCTGCCGCCGCGTTCATTCTCTTTTTAAAGATCTCAGCGAGTTCTCTGTCTGCCTCATTTATCTTTTCGCGGGCTTTTTGCAGTTCATCCATAAGCGTTCCAACCTTTCTCTCGCTCCGTTTAACAAATAAACGGTCCTGCCGTCAAAGAACAGAACCGTTTTCGTAAAAATTCCGAATGATCTATCACTTTCTCAGGCGGTGTATTCTTTTTCGCTCTTAAACCAATAGTAGTAATAATAGCAAAAAAAGTTTGCAAAACAGCAAACAGCCGCAGCCTCGGAGCGTGAACCAAAATCGATATTTCTGTTGTCTTTCATTGTCTTCATGCTCCTTTCGTATGATATCGGACCGTCCTTTTGCGGTCCACGGTAAAATGATATACCGAAATGCGATACGTGTCAACAAAAATTTGTTGTCTGTGCGGAAAAAGAGGTTTATGACAAAACTATGCAAAAATTTTTCATAAAATTGCAAAAAAGGTGTTGACAAGCCTTTTTTTTGCGTGCTAAAATACGCTAAACCGTTGACGGAGAGGAGTAATCCGGATGCGCGGGCACACAGAGAGTCGCAGGTGGTGGAATTGCGGCGGCCGGTCACCGAACGAATGGTCTCCCGAGGGCAAACCGAAACCGTATGTGCGTACGGAGAGTAGGGGCGACGGAGTTTCCTCCGTTATCAAAGAGCGTATGTGACAGCATACAGAGAGGATGAACGGATCATCAAGCAGGGTGGCACCGCAGGAGTTATGGCTCTTGTCCCGGCAAAAACTTATTTTGCATGTGGACGGAGTTTTTTTTATCCCTTCGTCCCGGAAAGGAGTGGCCGATATGGCAAACAAAGAAATACCTTACAAAATTTATCTCACAGAAGAGGAGATGCCCAGACAGTGGTATAACATCAGGGCCGATATGAAAAACAAGCCCGCGCCTCTGCGCAACCCCGGAACGCATGAGGTGATGGGTTTTGAAGACCTTCGCCCCGTCTTCTGCGACGAACTGGTAAAACAGGAACTCGACAACGACACGCCTTACTTCGATATCCCGGAGGACATTTTAAACTTCTATAAGATGTACCGCCCGTCGCCGCTTGTAAGAGCGTACGAACTCGAAAAGAAACTGGGCACCCCGGCACACATCTATTACAAATTCGAAGGCAATAACACTTCGGGCTCGCACAAGCTCAATTCTGCTATCGCTCAGGCATTTTACGCAAAACATCAGGGCCTCAAGGGTGTAACGACGGAAACAGGCGCAGGACAGTGGGGCACGGCTCTTTCGATGGCATGCGCATATCTCGGACTCGATCTCAAGGTCTTCATGGTAAAATGTTCTTACGAGCAGAAACCCTTCAGAAGAGAAGTCATGAGAACATACGGAGCATCAGTCACTCCTTCGCCGTCTATGGAAACGGAAGTCGGCAAGGCGATGAACGCGAAATTCCCGAACAGCAACGGTTCACTCGGAACTGCTATATCTGAAGCTGTGGAAGTGGCTGTAAAGACGCCCGGCTACAGATACGTCCTCGGTTCGGTGCTCAATCAGGTACTTCTGCACCAGTCTGTAATCGGACTTGAAACAAAAATCGCCCTCGACAAATACGGAGTCAAACCCGATATCATCATAGGATGCGCGGGCGGCGGTTCAAACCTCGGCGGACTCATCGCGCCGTTTATGGGAGAAAAACTCCGCGGCGAAGCTGATTACAGGATCATCGCCGTAGAGCCCGCTTCGTGCCCGAGCTTCACAAGAGGCAAATTCGCATACGATTTCGCGGACACAGGAATGGTTTGTCCTCTCGCTAAAATGTATACTCTCGGAAGCGGATTCATGCCTTCGCCGAACCATGCCGGCGGCCTCCGTTACCACGGAATGTCACCGATCCTTTCGCAGCTTTATCACGACGGTTATATGGAAGCCATGTCGGCTGTCCAGACAGACGTATTCGCCGCGGCAGAGGACTTCCTGAGATGCGAAGGAATCCTTCCGGCGCCGGAATCAAGCCACGCGATCTATGCCGCGATACAGGAAGCGAAGAAGTGCAAAGAGACAGGCGAAGCGAAGAACATCCTCTTCGGACTCACAGGAACGGGTTACTTTGACCTCTACGCTTACAAGGCTTTCAACGACGGTACGATGACAGACTACGTTCCTTCAGACGAGGACCTCGAAGTCGGATTTGCGACTCTCCCCAAAATGGATTGACGCTCCGGACGGTCAACAATAAAACACATGCGAAAGGTCCCTGCGGATCAAACAGGTCCGCGGGGCTTTTTTTGTTCTTTTTAAGCAGTAAAATTGTTAAATTTACATTAAAACTCTTGCGAAAAGGTCGTTTTGCCCTGAAAAACGAAAAAATTATGATAATATATACTCAGGAGCGGATGGGATGATCCATGCTCCGAATTTCCGGGAAAGACAGTCGTTATGACAAAAGAGACGTTCAAGGATAAGTTAAAAAAAGTATTGAAATTCATATTCAACCCGAGGCTGCTTCTTTGCGTCGCGATCGCCTGGATGATAACGAACGGCTGGTCGTACGTGCTGCTCGGGATAGGCACTTTTTTCGGTATACACTGGATGACCGCCGTCGCCGGTGCATATCTGACTGCGCTGTGGCTTCCTTTTACTCCGGAGAAGATCGTTACGTTCGCTATCGCGATATTCCTCCTGAGAGTGCTTTTTCCGAAGGATGAGAAGACACTTAAATATCTGATAGATCTTAAAAACAAAACTGTGGAAAAATTCAAAGAAGAACTCGAAAAAATCAAGTCAAGAAGAGCCGGAAAGAAAAAGACCCGCGAAGAGAAAAGAGCGGCGAAAAAAGCGGCAAAACAGGAAAATAAAACGGATTCCGATGATGCCGCAAAAACAGAACAAGAATCATAATCTCACATTTATTATTTTGTTATTTTCGCTGTTTTTCTGATCTCAACAAGGTCTTCGTTCGTGAAGAAAAACTTGTTTCTGCAGAAGTCGCATTTAAGCTCGGCGCCGCGGCCGTCTTCGATGATCTCGTCCAGATCGGCAGTTCCGATGAGCCTTAAAGCATTAGCCATCCTCTCGCGCGAGCATGTGCAAGAATACATGCATTCCGATTTTGTCAACGTAAGATCGCCGAGATCTCTGAAAATATCCTCGATAATATTATCTATAGTCGCACCGGCTGAAAGAAGAGTAGTTACGGAAGGCATACCGGAAACAGTCGCTTCAAGAGTATCTATAAGCGATTCATCCGCACCGGGCATCAGCTGAAGCATAAATCCGCCTGCTTTTTCAACGGTAAAAGGTTTTCCGTCTTTTGGATCGCCTTCATATGGGACAAGCCTTACGCCCAGCGCGACGACAGAGGGCACCTGCTCGGACTGCATGAGATAATATGAAATATCCTCGGCTATCTCACCGGAAATGAGCGCCGAAGTCCCGACGTACGGTTCCTTCATGCCCATATCTTTTATCACGGTGATAAAGCCTTTTCCGATACCGCCTCCGACATCGAGTTTGCCGATGCTGTTAAGGGGAAGTTCGACCTCCGGATGTACTATATATCCCTTGACTCCTCCGTCCGGCCTCGCAACCGCGACGATCCCTCCGAGAGGGCCGCGCCCTTTTATCTGAAGCGTCACGGAATCGCTGTCGTTTTTGAGTTGTTTGGCAAAAAGGACTGCCGCAGTAAGAGTCCTTCCGAGTGCCGCCGTGGCAAGAGCGGAGGTGCTGTGTATATCTGCCGCTTCAGCGACGATCCCCGTCGTTTCAGCCGCCAGAATCCTCACAAAACCGTTTGCACCGAGTCCTGCAAGCACATGATCTTCGTTATTGTTCATTCTCCAATCGATCTTTGATAATTTCTTGCCCATATTTCCTCCGCAATAGAACGTTTTGAATTCGAAAGAACTCTGATGTCAGTATATCACAAGAAACTGCATTTTAAAACAGACACTGTTTTCCGCCTTTTCTTCGTATGGCGAAAGCACAGCGAGCTTATAGTAAAAGGTGTAACGTTTTTGTGGCAAAAACTTCTATAAAAGTATGATATAATTCATCTGTAAAGGAAATGAGATCCTCAATTGACGACATGAAAAAAATGTTATAATAACCATAGATGACGAATTAGTGTGGATCAGTTTCGAACAATTAAAGGAGGAAAACATGAACAAAACTATTATATTGATCGTGGCAGTTATGATGACGCTTCTTGCCGTGATATCCGGATGTGAAAAAAGCCAAAAATATGAAATGCCTGAAGGAAAACAGGAGCCGGTCTCGTCGGAAAACAGAAAGGATAATGATTTTTATTCAATTTTTGGAAAACGTATCAACCCTGCAGGCAGTATGAAAGACTATTCAGACCGGAGAGATGATCCTTCTTTTTCAGGTTTGAATCATTATGATATGTATAAATTTTACAATTCGTCTATGGGTTTTCAATCCGCTGCATCTTTTTCAAACTTCATTATCTATCTGGATGATTTTCTTTACAGATATGAAGCTGAATACGTCGTTCAGACGGATGAAGATCATATTTACATAGTTATTGATATTTCAAATGAAAAAGAAAATGTATTCGCATTCGTCTTTTTTGAAAGGGAGATCATTGAATCGGAAGATGGGACGTTGATGGAAAAATGGAAAGCGGTAAGAGATTCCGATTGTTCTTTGTTTTTCGACTGTTACTATTATACGAAAAAACTGTCAATGAGTGATCTTGGGTCGCTGAAAACAGGTGATTCGTTTAAAGATCTTAAGAAGATCGATGAGACTTTTTGCTTTGGATATCACAATCTCGATAATGATCCGAAAAACGGTGAAAGGACGATAGTCTTCAAGAGAGTTCTGACAGACGGAACAGCGATTATAAAATACTCATTGACAAGCGAAGAGATAGTCGAAATAACTCTTGTACCGTATGGCGAGACCGTTTTCGGAGAAATCGTTCCGGAACTTCCGTAAGATGTGTCTTCTTAATAAGATGATCATTGTTTTGGCACTGCATTTGAGCAATCACCACTCGCTTCCATTCTATCAGAAACCTGCGTCATTTAAACTTGCAATTAACAAATACAGAAAGAACCTTTAAAAAACGCTTGACATGCACCTTTGCCGGTGATATCATATTCCGCGGATGATCTTTAAGGCGATACAGAGATATCGGCAAGATTGTTAATATGGGAACGAAAGGCGCGAGCTGTGCGTCTGTGTTGTTGTGTAACGTCTGTAAAGTCCGAGGATCATGCCCCGGACTTTTTTGAGAGGAGAACGGTGATCCGATGCGATGCTCCGCCGGACACCGGCTTAAGATGCAAAGAAACGAAAAAAAAGAAAAACTTGTGATTTTCCCCGGTTTTTGCGATGTGCATGTGCACTTTCGTGAACCGGGTTTTTCATATAAGGAGACGATAAAGACGGGGACGGCGGCAGCCGCAAGGGGAGGTTTTACCGCGGTGTGTACGATGCCTAACTTAGATCCCGTGCCTGACTGTATGGAGAATCTCAGAAAACAGCTCGAGATCATTGAAAGAGACGCGATAATAAAAGTCCTCCCGTACGGAGCGATAACAAAAGGTGAAAAGGGAGAAACTCTCTCAGATATGGAGGAGATGGCCGATCATGTGATAGCGTTTTCCGACGACGGAAAAGGCGTTCAGACGGATGAGATGATGGAAGAGGCGATGAAAAGGGCAAAGCGGCTCGGGAAGATCATCGTCGCACACTGTGAAGAAAACAGTCTCCTGCGAGGCGGATATATACACGAAGGAAGATACGCGAGGGAACACGGGCACAGGGGCATTTGTTCCGAAAGCGAATGGAGACAGGTGAAAAGAGACATAGAACTTTCCGCGAAAACGGGCTGCTCATATCACGTCTGCCACATTTCATGCAGGGAAAGCGTGGAGATCATCAGAAGAGCGAAGGCAGCCGGGATCGATGTTACATGCGAGACCGCTCCGCATTATCTTACTCTCACTGAAAACGATCTCAGGGATGAAGGCCGTTTTAAGATGAATCCGCCGATCAGATCGGAAGAGGACAGGGACGCGCTTTTGCAAGGGATCTGCGACGGTACGATAGATATGATCGCGACGGACCACGCTCCTCACAGCGCAGAGGAAAAATCGAAAGGTCTTCGCGGCAGCGCTTTCGGAATAGTAGGCATTGAAACGGCTTTCCCCGTGCTTTATACAAAGCTGGTGAGAGGCGGTATCATAACTCTCGAAAAACTGCTTTCGCTGATCACAACGAACCCGCGAAAGAGATTCGGCATACGCAGTTCTGATGAAGATTTTACCGTATGGGATCTCGAAGAAAGATATACCGTCGATCCGGAGGAATTTTTAACAAAAGGAAAGGCGACGCCCTTTGAAGGATGGGAAGTTTACGGCAGATGCGAAAAAACGGTAATGAACGGCAAAACGGTTTACGACGCAAAAAACGCGCATAAGAATACACAAAAGAAGTAAAAAATCGGAAAAAGAGGCAGAAAAATGGCAAAAAGAAAAGACATCAGAAAAGTTTTGATCATCGGTTCGGGCCCGATAGTGATCGGCCAGGCGGCAGAATTCGACTACGCCGGAACGCAGGCATGCCTTGCTCTCAAAGAAGAAGGCTACGAGGTGATACTTTGCAATTCGAACCCGGCAACGATAATGACGGATACGTCGATCGCGGATAAAGTGTATATGGAGCCTCTGACGCTCGAATATGTTGCGAAGATCCTGCGATACGAAAGGCCTGACGCGATAGTTCCGGGAATAGGCGGACAGACAGGTCTCAACCTCGCGATGCTGCTCGAAAGAAAAGGCATACTGAAAGAGTGCGGAGTGCAGCTGATCGGAACGCCGAGCGAGAGCATTGAAAAGGCGGAGGACAGGGAGCTTTTCAAAGAGATGTGCCAGTCCATAGGAGAGCCCGTTATACCGTCGAAAATAACGTACGATATTGAGGAAGCGAAAGAAGCCGCGAAGGAGATCGGATATCCCGTAGTTATGAGGCCCGCTTTTACGCTCGGAGGAACGGGAGGCGGATTTGCGGACAATGAAGAGGAACTGGTCGAAATAGGCGTCAACGCGTTCAAACTTTCGCCCGTGCATCAGGTGCTCGTCGAAAAGAGCGTGAAAGGCTACAAGGAGATCGAATTCGAGGTCATGAGAGACTCGACTGACAGAGCGATCACGATCTGCGGAATGGAAAACGTTGATCCTGTCGGCGTCCATACCGGTGACAGCGTGGTCGTCGCCCCGATCCTTTCTCTCTCCGATCACGATCTTAAAATGCTGAACGACAGCGCGATAAAGATAATCAAAGAACTTAAAATTGAAGGCGGCTGCAACGTCCAGTTCGCTCTCGATCCGGAATCGAGCAAATACTTTTTGATCGAAGTGAATCCGAGGGTCTCGAGATCTTCCGCTTTGGCGTCAAAAGCGAGCGGCTATCCGATAGCGAGGGTAACAGCAAAAATAGCCATAGGAATGACTCTCGACGAAATAGACGTCGCCGGAGGCAAAGCGGACAAAGAACCTTCTCTCGACTATATTGTCGCAAAATTCCCGAGATTTCCCTTTGACAAATTCACATCAGCTCCGAACAAACTCGGCACTCAGATGAAGGCCACGGGAGAGGTCATGGGCATAGGCTCCACGCTCGAAGAGTGCTTCTTAAAATCAGTTTCGTCGCTTGAAACGGGAGTGTGCCATTTTTACTTACCGAAGTTCGACAAATATTCGACGGAAGAGCTGTACGAATATGTGAGCGATTTCAGAGACGACAATATATACGCGATCTGCGAACTTTTGAGACGCGGAGAGGATGTTAAAAAGATCCACGAAGCGACCATGATCACGGAACTTTTCATCGAATCGTTCAAAAAGATCGTTGCGATGGAAAAAACATTAAAAGAGAATGTAAACGATATAGAAACGCTCAAAAAAGCGAAAAAAATGGGCTTTTCCGACAAATATATATCAAAACTGTGGCATCTTTCCGAAACGGAGGTTTACGAAAAGAGAAAGAAAAACGGCATCGTGCCCGTGTTCAGAATGGTCGATACGCTCCATACGGGAGCGTATATCGCATACCTCTATTCGTCGTATTCGGGCAAAAACGATTCCAGGCTGACGAAGAAGAAAAAGATCGTGGTGCTCGGTGCCGGTCCCATCAGGATAGGCCAGGGAGTGGAATTCGACTATTCGACGGTGCACGCGGTCCAGACGATAAAAAGAGCGGGCTACGAGGCGATAATAATAAACAACAACCCGGAGACGGTCTCGACGGATTATACGACGGCTGACAAACTTTACTTCGAGCCTCTGACGCCGGAACACGTGATGGCGATCATTGATTTTGAAAAACCTGAAGGAGTCATCGCGTCGCTCGGCGGGCAGACGGCTATCAACCTCGCCGAGCCCTTGAACGCGCGCGGAGTCAGGATAATCGGAACGGACTGCGAGGCGATCGAAAGAGCGGAAAACAGAGACAGCTTCGAGAAAATTTTACTCGATCTCGACATACCTCAGCCGAAGGGAAGAGCTGTCACGAAAATATCTGACGGAGTGAAAGCGGCCGCTGAGATCGGATATCCCGTGCTCGTGAGACCGTCCTTCGTGCTCGGCGGAAGAGCGATGCAGATAGTCGCGAACGAGGAACAACTCAAGCAGTACCTCAAAACGGCAGTCGAAATAGACGCGGACAAACCTGTCCTCGTTGACAAATATATCCAGGGCAAGGAGGTCGAAGTCGACGCGATATGCGACGGAAGGGATGTCTTCGTGCCCGGAATAATGGAACTCGTCGAACGCACGGGAATACATTCAGGCGACTCGATAAGCGTGTATCCCACTTTCAGCATATCCGACAAGGTAAAAGGCATAATCCTCGGGTACGCGAAAAAACTCGGACTCGGAATAGGCATAATCGGCCTTTACAACATCCAGTTCATAGTTGACAAAAACGACGACGTATATATAATCGAAGTAAATCCGAGGTCTTCCAGAACGGTGCCCTTCCTTTCAAAATCCACAGGCTATTCGCTCGCCGATATCGCGACAGAGGTGATCCTGGGCAAATCGCTCAAGGAGCAGGGAATATTCGATCTGTATCCGGAAGAAAAGAAGAGACATTACGTAAAAGTTCCCGTGTTCTCTTTCAACAAGATCAAAGGTCTCGACGCGTATCTGTCTCCCGAGATGAAATCGACGGGAGAGGCGATAGGCTACGACGACAAACTCAACAGAGCGCTCTACAAAGCGCTTCAGGCATCCGGTACGCATCTGCAGAATTACGGGACGGTATTCGTGACCACGGCGGACAAGGACAAGGAAGAGGCGCTGCCGCTCGTACGGAGATTTTACAATCTCGGATTCAATATACAGGCCACGGAAGGTACGGCGAAATTCCTCAAGGAAAACGGCATACGCACACACGTGCTCAGAAAGATAAGCGAAGGCAGCGAGGAGATCCCGGACGCGATAAGACAGGGACACATCGCATATGTTATAAACACGAGGGACATCGGATCTATGTCTGAAGAGAGTGACGGAATGAAGATAAGAAGTCTCGCGACAGAGAACAACGTTACGATCTTCACATCGCTCGATACGGTGAGAGTGCTTCTCGACGTCCTCGAAGAGACTACCCTCACGATATCCACAATAGACGCCTGATCAAAGGAAAAAATATGAAAGATTGCGTTTTTTACGTAAAAAGCAATAAAAAGATAGCGAAAAACGTCTTTGAAGCGGTGCTTTCCGGCGATACCGGAGAGATAAAAAATCCCGGACAGTTCGTGAATGTGAAGCTTGAAGGGCTGTTTTTGAGACGCCCGATATCCGTCTGCGATGTTACAGACGGAACGCTCACGCTCATTTACAAGACTGTCGGAAAAGGCACTGAGCAGATGAGCGAAATGAAAAAGGGAGACACGATCGATGTCCTAACCGGACTCGGAAACGGTTACGATACAGGCTTTTCAGGTGACCGTCCGCTGCTCATCGGCGGGGGAGTCGGAGTTCCTCCTCTTTATTATCTCGCGAAAAAACTGATCTCCGAAGGTAAAACGGTCAGCGTCGTACTGGGATTCAACACTGAGGACGAGATATTTTACCGAAAGAAATTTGAAAAGCTCGGATGCCGCGTGACGGTCGCGACAGCTGACGGATCGTACGGAGTGAAGGGTTTTGTGACAGATGCGCTGCCTGATGATTATTCGTATTTTTACTGCTGCGGGCCGATGCCTATGCTTAAGGCAGTTTACGGCAAAACGAAATCGTCCGGCCAGTTCAGCTTTGAAGAGCGTATGGGCTGCGGATTCGGCGCCTGTATGGGCTGCAGCATGAGGACTGTCTCGGGAAGCAAAAGAGTCTGCAAGGACGGCCCGGTATTCAAAAAGGAGGAGATCTTGTGGTGAAAAACGTGAACACGAAGGTCACCCTTTGCGGAATAGAACTCGACAACCCGGTGATACCTGCGTCCGGAACGTTCGGATACGGATATGAATTCGCGGAATTGTACGACATAAACAAACTGGGGACCTTTTCTTTCAAGGGTACGACGAGGGATGAGCGCTTCGGAAACGAGACTCCGAGGATAGCGGAATGCCCGTCAGGAATGCTGAATTCTGTCGGATTGCAGAATCCGGGCGTCGAAAAAGTGATAGAAGAAGAGCTTCCGAAACTAAAAAAGGTCTTCAAAAAGCCCGTCATGGCGAACGTCAGCGGCTTTTCGGTCGAGGATTATATGTACACCTGCGAAAAGCTGGACAGGGAGCCTCAGGTCGGATGGCTCGAAGTGAATATCAGCTGCCCGAATGTGCACGGCGGTGGGATGAGCTTCGGTACAGACCCTAAATCTGCCGCAGAAGTGGTAGAAGCTGTCAAAAAAGTTGCAAATAAGCCCGTGATCGTGAAACTCTCGCCCAATGTGACAGATATAGTTTCGATCGCGAAAGCGTGCGAGCAGGCAGGCGCCGACGGACTCAGCCTTATAAACACGCTGCTCGGCATGAGGATAAATGTAAAAACGGGAAGACCGATCCTTACAAATATAACGGGAGGGCTTTCGGGTCCTGCCGTTTTACCTGTGGCGATAAGGATGGTTTATCAGGTGTCAAATGCGGTGAAGATCCCCGTAGTAGGTCTGGGAGGCATTTCGACCGCTGAGGATGTTCTGGAAATGATGATGGCGGGGGCGACTGCCGTCGAGGTCGGAACGGCAAACCTCGTGGATCCGTTTGCGTGCGAAAAGATAATCGACTCGCTTCCCGACGCGATGGAAAAATACGGCATAAGCGATCTGAATTATATAATCGGAGGAAGAAAGAATGGGTAAGGACGTTATCATAGCATGCGATTTTTCAAGCGGAGAAGAGACGCTGAAGTTTCTCGACAGGTTCGGAGACATCAGGCCGTTCGTCAAGATCGGTATGGAGCTTTTTTACTCCGAAGGACCGGACATCATCAGGACGCTGAAAGGTCGCGGACATAAGATCTTCCTCGATCTCAAACTTCACGACATTCCAAACACTGTTAAAAAGGCCATGAAGGCCATTGGGAGCCTCTCTGTGGACATTTGCAACGTTCACGCGGCAGGGACCGGTAAAATGATGAAGGCCGCCCTGGAGGGCCTCACAGAGGCTCATACGACGCGACCGCTTCTGATCGCCGTGACGCAGCTCACTTCCACCGACCAGGAAACCATGGAAAACGAACTTCTGATAAGAGAACCAATGAAAAAAGTCGTTTCAAGCTACGCTTTGAACGCGAAAGCCTCGGGTCTTGACGGAGTCGTATGCTCACCGCTTGAGGCTGCGGAAGTCCACGCGCTCTGCGGAGATGATTTTCTCACCGTGACTCCGGGAATAAGATTTGCGGACGGAGACAGGGGAGACCAGAAGAGAGTGATGACGCCCGCAGACGCAAAAGCCTCGGGCTCTGATTATATCGTGGTAGGCAGACCTATCACGGCTTCTGACGATCCGGTCGAAGCATACGAAAGATGCGTGCGCGAATTTATCGGATGATAAAGATGATCAATAAAGAGGATACTGAAGGGAGAATAAATATGACTGAAACAAATGTTAAAATAGCGAAGGATCTGCTCAAGATCGGCGCGGTGTTTTTCAGACCGGAGGAGCCTTTTACCTGGGCCAGCGGTATAAAAAGTCCCGTGTATTGCGACAACAGGCTGACGCTCACGAGCGTTGAAGTGAGAGGAGACGTCGAAAACGCGCTTGCGCGCTCTGTGAAGGAGCATTTTCCGGAGGCTGAAGTCCTGATGGGAACTTCGACCGCCGGGATCGCTCACGCCGCGATAACGGGTCACATCCTCGGACTTCCGATGGGTTATGTGAGATCAGGCGCAAAAGACCACGGCAGGCAGAATCAGATAGAGGGAAAGCTTCTTCCGGGGCAGAAGACAGTAGTCGTTGAAGATCTGATCTCAACGGGAGGCAGCGTGATAGATGTAGTGAACGTTTTAAGAGAAGCCGGAGCCGATGTGCTCGGAGTCGTGTCGATTTTTACGTACGGGATGAAAAAGGGTATCGAAAGGCTCGCTGCCGCAGATGTTAAAAACTACTCGCTCACCGATTTCGACTGCATCGCGTCTGTTGCCGCAGAAGAGGGATACATAAAAAAAGAGGACGTCGAAAGGCTCATAAGATTCAGGAACGACCCTTCGGACGAGAGCTGGATAACGGCGAAATAATTTAACAAAAAGAGGAAAACCAGATGAGAAGCATTATTGACACATTGGATCTGACTGTGGGAGAGATCGAAGAGCTTTGCGATACGGCGCTTGATATGATCAAACGGCCGAAGCTTTATTCGCACATTTGCGATGACAAGATACTTGCGACGCTGTTTTTTGAGCCTTCTACGAGGACGAGGCTGAGTTTTGAAGCCGCGATGTACGAACTGGGAGGACATGTTCTTTCCGTGACGGATATGGCCACATCTTCCGCATCAAAAGGGGAGAGCATGGCAGACACTTCGAAGGTCCTTTCGGCGTATTCCGACATAATCGCCATGAGGCATCCAAAGGAAGGAGCGGCTTTTGTAGCTGCTGAAAACGCAAATGTACCGGTGATCAACGCAGGCGACGGAGGACACTGCCATCCGACTCAGACACTCGCCGATATGCTCACGATATACAGAGAAAAAGGACATTTCGACGGCCTGACTGTCGGGCTTTGCGGAGACCTTCTTTACGGGCGCACAGTTCACTCCCTGATCCACGCGCTTTCCCGCTACGAAGGCGTAAAATTCATCTGCATCTCACCGTCCGAGCTAAGGCTCCCTTCATATATGAAACAGGATTTCAACGTTGAGGAGACGACGTCTCTCGAAGAGGCGATACCGATGCTCGACGTACTTTATATGACGCGGATCCAGCAGGAGCGCTTTGCTGACCGTCAAAACTATGAGAGGCTCAAGGACAGCTATGTTTTAACACCGGAAAAACTCTCGCGCGCAAAATCAGACTGCATCGTTATGCACCCGCTGCCCCGCGTAAAAGAGATCAGCGTCGCGGTTGACAAAGACCCCCGCGCATGTTATTTCAAACAGGTCGAAAACGGCAAATACATGAGGATGGCGCTTATCTACAAGCTCCTCACCGACGCGGAAGAAAATCACGCCAGGGAAGTGCGACCTTCCGTTTCTGACGGTAAAAAGTGCGTCAACCCGCGCTGTATCGTCTCAGTGGAGCAGGAGCTTCCTCACCGCTACAAAAAAGACTCCCGAGGCGTCTGCAGGTGCATATACTGCGACAGCGAGATGGTCTGATATTTTTCCCCCGGTATATGCTGCGCCTGATCACTTCTTTCTCAAACTCATCAATTGTCGTCAATTGATCTTCACGGCGCAGTTATACATATCCCCTTTCTTTGCAGCCTTCGTGAAAACGCGGGCTGCAGTTTTTTATGAAAGAATAAACCGTAATATGATTGTAAGAAGAGGTTTTTGATGGTAAAATATCTCTTTGGAGGTCGTTTCTTCATGCGGATAACAAAAAAAGGAAAAAGGAAATATCTGGCTGCGATCTTTGCCTTCGCGGCGGTCCTTTGCGGCGTATTCTGTTTTAACGTAAATATGTCTGAAGCGTCCGAGCCGCTTGTGGTCGTCATAGATCCCGGTCACGGAGGATATGATCCCGGCGCTGTCGTTACGGAAAACGACGTCAAATACGAGGAGAAGGTCTTTAACCTTAAGATCGCGGAAGCGATAAGAGAAGAACTTGGCAAATACGAGGGAGTTTCGATATACCTTACGAGAGAGGAAAACGATTCGGGTTATATGACTCTCGCAGGAAGAATAGCTTTCGCAAAGCAGAAGGGCGCCGAGGTCCTGGTGAGCGTTCACAACAATTCTTCCTCGCCCTCAGCGAAGGGATGCATGGCGATGGTCCCGAACGGAAATTACAATAAAGCGCGCGCAAACGAGTCCCTCGACCTTTCAAGGAGGATACTGGACCACCTCAAGAGCATAGGGCTCGACTGCATGGATTTTTTATACAGATCGTATGAACCTGAGAGAAAGATAACATACCCGAACGGAAAGAACAGCGACTATTACGGCATAATCAGAGGCTCGATGATAGAGGATATCACAGGCGTTTTGATCGAATATCAGTTTATGACGAATTCAGAGGACCTTGCGAGACTCAAAGACGACGCGAAGCTCAAACAGTTCGGAAAGGTGACCGCGGAGGCTATAGCCGAAAAATACGGCCTCCGCAAAGGTCCGAATACGGAGCCCGTTCATCACACTCTTCCGCAGCCCGACAGAGTATATATACAGGTCCCGAAGACCACTTTCACGTACGGAGATCCGCCTTTTACTATGACTGCATCGGGCGGTACGGGCACGGGAGAATATCTTTTCGGATCCAACACGTATGACGTGATCATGTGCGACGGCGACAAGGCGTATATAACCGGCTCCGGAACCACGAAGGTGTACGCGACTAAACTGGCATCGGGCAACTACGGACCCTCCAGCAGCTACGGCAGCGGCTGGAAATCGATAACCGTGAAACCGAAAGACGTCAATATCGAAAGATCGTACAAGCTATCGGGCAACGAGGTCATTTTAACATGCAAACTCACGGGGTATGTAAAGGGCGATCTTCCCGCGGGCAAAGTCGAAATATCGGCTGACAACGTTGTGATCAGAGAAAAAAGCTTCAAGGATTCCGATACTTTCCAGTCTTATCTCACGATCTCAGAGGTCGCGGGCAAGAAGATCAAGGTAAAATACACACCCTCGCAATACGACAATTACAACGGAGCGACGATATATTTCGAGATCAATACGGGCACGCAGGTGACTGCGACACCCACGCCGACTCCTACACCGAAGCCCACGGCGACACCTATGCCGAAACAGACAGCCACGCCTACACCGGAGCCCACTGTTGCTCCCACGGCGACTCCGACAGCGGAGCCTGTTGTAACTCCCACAGACGAGCCTTCGGTAACTGAAGGACCTGTTGCGACAGATACTCCCGATCCCGGAAAGACTGACGATCAGGGCAAGGATCAGTCTGTGACACCTGTGCCTACGGATGATCCGTCAGGAAAGAATAATGCAAAATTCGGCGCCGATTATTATATTCTGATCGGCGCGATAATCGTTTTAACTGTTGCGACTGCCGGACTTGCGATCGCTTATGCGGTCATCAGAAAAAGAGGCAAGAAAAAATGAAGAAGGTCGAAGTGCTGTCCGTCGGAACGGAACTTCTGATGGGCATGGTGGCGAACACTAACGCGCAATATATATCGAAGAGGCTGCCGGAGATCGGATACGGAGTTTATTATCATTCAGTCGTCGGAGACAATCCGCAGCGCCTTAAAGAGTCCCTCGCGCTTGCGCTTTCAAGGAGCGACGTCGTTATAATGACGGGCGGTCTCGGACCTACGCAGGACGATCTCACAAAGGAGACTGTTGCGGAGGCATTCGGACTTGAACTCGTGCCTGATGAAGAGAGCATAGAAAATATAAAGAACTATTTTAAAAATAAAGGCGCCGCGATGGTGGAAAGCAATTTCAAACAGGGTTATTTTCCCCGCGGGTCCGTCATAATGAAGAATGGAATGGGCACCGCTCCCGGATGCATCATCGAGCAAAAAGGCAAGACTGTTTTCATGCTCCCGGGACCGCCGAAAGAACTGATCCCGATGTTTGACGACAGCGTTATGCCTTATCTTCGTGAAAGGGAAGACATGTTTATGAAGTCGATCTTTCTTCGCAGCGTGGGAGTGGGAGAATCCATGGTCGAGAAGATCATAATGCCACTCGTCGACGGCCAGACGAATCCGACGATCGCGACATATGTCAAAGACGGCGTCGTAACGATCAGGATCACCGCTTCGGGTAAAACGGACGAGGAAGCCGCCTGCCTTGCTGAAAATTACGCAAACGAGGCAAAAAAGCTGCTCGGAGAGAGTATTTTTACAGATAAAGAAGAGGAAATGTGGGAGACAGTCTTCAAAATGCTCGATGATAAAGGGCTCACGATGGCGGCCGCGGAATCGTGTACGGGAGGACTCGTAGCATCGAAAATAACATCCGTTCCCGGCGCTTCGAGGGTGTTCAAAGAATGCGCGGTCACCTATACGAACGAGGCGAAGATTGCGGAGCTTCGCGTTTCAAAAAAGACGCTTGAACGCTGCGGAGCGGTGAGCAGAGAGACAGCGATCGAAATGGTCCGCGGGATATTTGAAAGATCCGGTGCCGACGTATGCGTTTCGGTAACGGGTCTCGCAGGTCCCGACGGAGGAGAAGGAAAGCCCGCCGGACTTGTTTATATCGCCGCGAAATACCGGGAGAGAGAAGAAGTCGGAGAATACAATTTCAGGGGAGACAGGGAAAGAGTAAGGACGCTCGCGACGCTTAACGCATATGACATGATCAGAAAGATCATATCAAAATAAAGCTTTTTACGGAGGTTTTCCGGTGGAAAACAACGAAGAAAAGAAAATCGAAGAGATAAAAGAAGACGCGCCGGAAAGAACTCCTTCCGAGTCCGTCAAAGGTAAAACGAAGACCCAGTCGATCGGCAAGGGTTTTGTCATCCTGTCAGCCGCGACCGTGGCCGTAAAACTCATGTCTCTCATTTTCGTCCCGGTCATGAGCGCGCTGCTCGGAGGAGACGAGGGCTATGCGGCATTCGGAGCCACCAACGAAGTTTTCGCGTTTATATATGTCATCGCCACGGCCGGAATACCTGTCGCCGTTTCAAAACTCGTCACGGAACTCACAGCTGTCGAGGATCCGGTCGCAAGGGAGCGCGCGTTCAAGGTCGCCAAGAGAGTGACCGCGATCGTCGGCGCGTTTTTCACCGCACTGATGATCGCGCTCGCGAGACCGCTTTCGTTATGGATCGGATACGAGGAAACATGGGCAGGCCTTATGTGCATCGCTCCGACAATATTCATATGTGCGATCCTTTCGGTTTACAGGGGATATTTCCAGGGACGTAAAAATATGACTCCGACGGCTCTTTCTCAGGTCGCGGAGCAGATAGTTCACGTGTGTTTTTCTATAGCCGCGGTAGCGATACTTAAAAAACTCGGATTCGGACTTGTCGAGGCTGTCGCCGGCGCGTCTTTGGGAACGGCTGCGGGAGCGTTCGTCGCGTTGATAATAGTTTATATTTTTTACCGTCGGTCGGGAAGGGCGATCAGGGATGAGATCGTTGCCGCGAAGGACAGAATTCTCGAACCCGTAACGACCAAAAGCATCGTAAGAAAAATCTTCTACTACGGAATACCGATCACGCTCAGTTCCGGCATTCAGTACGGAGGAAATATGATAGATGTAGCGATCCTCAAAAACAGGCTCGTCTACGGAGGCATCGAGGAAGGAATTGCGAAGGGAATGTACGGATCGCTGATAAAAGCGAGACAGCTGATCAACGTTCCGACGGCTCTCGTGACAGCTCTTTGCGTAAGCATTTTACCCGCGATCGCAGGCGCGTTTGCTTTAAAAGACACAAAAAAAGCAGCGGAAAACGCGAATTACGGATTCAAACTGTGCTTTATGGCAGCTGTTCCGATAGCAGGCGCGTTCACCGTTTTCTCGAAGCAGATATATGAGATCTTGAGATTCAATACGAACAACCTGATACTCACCGCGATGGCGATGAGCATCCTGATCACCGGAGTAGTGCACCTGCAAAGCTCAGTTTTAAACAGTGTGAACAAGCTGTTCAATGCGACGCTGCATCTGGCGATCGGAATCGCTTTGAAGGCTGTTTTGAACTATTTCCTCGTCGCGATACCGGCTTTGAACATATACGGCGCGATAATTTCGACATATGTTTCATTTCTGGTGCCGCTCATATTAAACGCGATACTCATAAGGCGTACGCTCGGCCGCGACTTCAGATTCGTGAGGGAGGCAAAGGCACCGATCGTCTGTACGCTGGCGATGCTTGCAGGCGCGTTCGCAATATATTTCGGCATCAGCAAGCTGCTCGGTCTCATAATGGGCACGTCTTTTTCGTACATTCAGGCGGTCATATCGTTCGCGCCGGCGGCGTTGTTCGGATTGTGGTTCTATGCGTTCCTCATGGGAGCGATGGGAGGCCTCACGAGAGAGGACGTATCTTCCGTATCCCCGAAGCTGGTAAAATTCATGCCGAAAACGGTGCGCTCTAAAAAATAAAAAACAGAAAGAATGACAAAACCCGCGGCGCAGGACGCGCCGCGGGTTTTTAATATGATCATTAATGATTTATTTGGGTTCGATCAGGCCGTAGTTGCCGTCGTCTCTTTTGTAAACGGTGCAGATCTTGCCGTATTCGCTGTTGAAGAACGTGTAGAAGTTGTGATCCAGCAGATTCATGTTGAGGATGGCTTCCTGAGTTGTCATCGGCTTCATTTCGTACTGTTTTACTTTGACGACGTTGTATTCTTCAGGTTCGGGTTCGAATCCGGGGACGTCGGGCGTTTCCGCGGGCTGGCGCTTCTGCTCGATCTTGCCCTTGCATTTTGTGATCTGGCGCTCCATTACGTCGAGGCCTTTGTCAAGTGCCGCTGAGAAATTTGAGGAATCTTTTGTCTCGCTTCTGAGCTGGAAGCCCATATACACGAGAGTGAGTTCTGCTTTAAATTCGAGCTTTTTCTCCGTGAATTTTACGTTGCAGACGGTGTCGTCATCGGCAAAATACCTGTGGAGCCTGCGTTCGATCTTTTTCTCCATAGCGTCGAGCTCACTGTTGTAGACCCTTGCGTCTTTCGTGTTGAACTTGATTAACATCGCAATTCCTCCTTTTACTGTTCGGACCGGTGTGATCAAGGTAAAATGTGTCGCTGCCGGTCAGACAGATGTTTTAGTGTAATTTAATTGTACCACAAAAGGGGTTGTTTCGCAAACGAAAAAGGACTTTTTTAAGACGATTGCTTGCGATTTCCGAGGATATGTTTGAGCACTGTTTCCTTGGGGATTCCGGAAAGCCTCAGCTTGTGCGCCTCGCAAAGCATTCTCGAAAAATCTTCGCCCGGTTCAAGACCGGCATTTATCAGATCCTCCCCGCT
>JAEEGL016701178.1_pt1 | contig 21036 bp, 19 predicted proteins | sample 9134231 | NCBI WGS metagenome assembly JAEEGL01 (sample SAMN16246548, study PRJNA631951) | gut metagenome | biome: gut microbiome; feature: rumen; material: fiber-attached | host: Bos | place: Iran: Karaj | collected 2018-10 | reverse complement strand
TTTCATGTTTTGTAATCATCTTGATACGTTTTTTGGTTAAGATTAAACTGAAATTATTGCTCATGTCGCTGAAATCGACGGCCGTGCACTGCTGCAAGATCAGCATCATGTAGTTTCGTTTGTCGGCTCCGGTAGCTACCACATCATCGTCGGCGATGTATTCGTGAAGGCTCTGAAGTTCTCTTTTATAAAAGTATATGAAGGGGATGAACCATTGGAAAATCTTCATCAGCTCCACCATCAGGATGTCCCACGAATGGTGATGGCTGATATGGCTCAACTCATGTCGGATGATGTCGGGATTGACCTTCTCATCTGTGAAAAAGGCATAGCGGAAGAACGAATAGGGTCCATGTTCCTTATGGGTGAACACCATGGTGTAGCCATCCATCTTGCGCTTGGGTGAGCGGATGATCATGGCGACCAGTTTCCCCATTTTGAACAGGAAGAACACGGCCGTCACCGCCACACCTATTAAGTAGATGACCCCCAACACCTGCCACAGGGAGAAGTGTATTCGGGTGGGAGTTGCCACCTCCACCTCGGGCAAAGTCACCGCTGTCGGGTCTCCGTATGAGATGGTGATTTCGTTGAGCATGAAACCGCCTAACATATTTTGCTTGAAGGCAACCACTTGAGGCGTGCTTTGTCCCATCAGCAATCCGAACAGCGGCAACGCCAACGAGAACAGCATCGCCGCAAGCAGATAAAAGCGGTTGAACTGGAAACGGTTGCTGTTGGTGAACAGCAGACGGTAGGCCACCCACAGTACCATCAAGCCGATGGCGATAGGGAGAAGATATTCGGTAAATAATACTTGTGTGTTCATGGCTTATTTCTTTTCGTCTTCAATGGCATCGTCAATCATTTTCTTCAAGGCTTCCAACTCCTCCAAACTGAAGTTCTCCTTCTTGGCGAAGGCCGACACCAAGTCGAGGTAGGAGTTGTTGAAGTAGCGTTCCACCACGCTACCAAGGAAATTCTCCGAATATTCCTCCTTGCTGATGGCGGGTTGGTAACGATTGGCTTTACAGAAGGTTTCGTGCTTGACGAAGCCCTTCTTCTCAAGGATGCGGATGATGGTGAGCACCGTGTTATAGGCCGGTTTCGGCTCGGGGAAGGCCGCCATGATTTCGTTGGCGAAACCGTTCCCAATGCCCCACAGCACCTGCATCACTTGTTCCTCAGCTTTAGTTAACTCTTTCATATTCTGTAGTTTTAATCGATTAATAACTATTTTCTTAGTTCTATAACGCTGCAAATATACATAATATTTTAATCTTGCAACTAATTTTTTAGTTTTTTTATTGTTTTTTTCACGAAATTCAAAAAAATCACATTTTTTTCTTGCATAAAATAAAAAATATGTATTTTTGCAGTCGCAAATGATGCCCAATGGTGTAATTGGCAACACGACTGACTCTGGATCAGTAAAGTCCAGGTTCGAACCCTGGTTGGGCAACTGAGACCTCCGCAAAACGGAGGTTTTTTCATATAATAACCACACCGTGAAAAAAATCTTTCTCCTCTTCGCCACCCTATGCCTCCTCTTCGGCTGCGGCAACAACAATCCAAAACAAAACGAAACCGTTGATTCCGAAAAGATTACAGAAACCACAGCCGAAACAAATGACAATCCCGCTGTGGAAAACCCGAAATCTTTTGCTGTGGAAACTTTTAAGGTTCAATCAAGTAAATCCATCACGGAAGACGATGAAGAGAATCAGGAAAATCTGATGTCTTTCGAATGCGAGGTTGACATCCCTGTTACCGACAACCAAGTGTTATACGACAGCATTTGTTATTGGTTTGCCCAACAACTGGGAAGCGACTACAACGATGACCCTCGTGACATGAAAACCTTAGTGACCCACTACAAAGACCGGGCTCTGGCGACCGAAGAAGATGAAGACAATGAAATTGCGGAGGGGTTTGACCTGAGCTACACTATGAAACTGATGGAAGCCAACGACCATTATGTCACTTATTGCTATGGAATGTTCTTTGAGTCACCCGGAAGTCCGAGAGCCAATATGGAGAATACCTACGTGACCTTCAACAGCGCCACGGGCACCCGCTTCACCCGCCAAATGATCCTTGTAGATGAAAATCTGAAACAAATGGTGATGAACGAACTGTTTGAACAATTCTTCAGCGATTGGAACTCAGAGGATTTGGCGGACCTGCTATTTTTCGACCCTGATGAGCCTGAAGAATACGGCTTCTTTCTCCCCCAATATGACGATCCTTGGATTTACAACGACCTCATCTATTTTGGCTACAGCGCGCATGAAATCGCTGACCGCTGTACCGGCCAGCCTCAATGCGGACTGCCCTACAACGTCATGGAGCCATACCTAACCAAAGAAGGCAAGTCTTTCTTCTAATTTTTTCCCAAATTCATCTTAATCCTTGAGGCCAAAATATCAATCACCACAGGGCTGGATCCCTGCGGCAAGATGATGTCGGCATAGCGTTTGGTAGGCTCGATGAACTGCTGGTGCATAGGCTTCACAAAGGTCTGATAGTGACGTAAAACAGCCTCCCAGGTGCGACCACGCTCAGCAATGTCGCGATGGATGATACGCATCAGACGCTCATCGCTGTCGGTATCTACAAACACCTTGATATCCATACGTTTACGAAGCTCCTCATTGTTCAAAACAAGAATACCTTCCACGATAATCACCTCGGTAGGCTCTACATGCACGACCTCCTCGGAACGGGCACAGGTGACGTAGGTGTAGATAGGCATCGGAATGGTCTCGCCTTTCTTGAGACGATCCAGATGGTCAATCATCAAATCCCACTCGATGGCATCGGGATGGTCGAAATTGATGTGCAACTTCTCTTCTGGAGAAAGATGCCCGTTGTCGTAATAATAGGCATCCTGCGAAATAACTGAAACAGAGTTGTTTGGCAGCTGTTTGACCAGCTCTTTGACGACGGTGGTCTTGCCTGAACCAGAACCGCCCGCAATACCGATGATTAACATGTCATTGATTTTTTTTGGATGCACAAAAATAAAAAAAACTATTTTTGCATCAAATATCCATGCCATGAAAAAAACACAGAAATATCTTACAGGGATAATCCTTGCTATCGCAGGGTTGTTCATCGGCTTACACGGCTATTTATTCTCCCAACACGGCAACTACACTCCCACAGAGAAAGACTTGCCCGTCGATACCTTGACGGAGCTTCAGACAGCTTTCCCTAAGGCCGCATACGTCGAATTGACGGATACTGCCACTTACGCTGTCAAGAACAAAAAAGGCAAGGTCATCGGCACCGTGCTGCTCTCCTCGCCTTACTCTGATAACATCAAAGGCTTCAACGGCCCGACACCCTTGCAGATCGCTTTGGACGGCAATGGCAAAATCATCGAGGTTCGAGTTCTCGACAATGATGAGACCCCAAGCTTCCTAAACCGCGTCATTAACGCTGGATTTATGGATTCATGGAACGGTCTCACCATCGAAGAAGCCATTAATAAAGAGGTGGATGCCGTCAGCGGAGCCACATATTCCTCCAACGGCATCAAGAATAGTTTAAAGACAAGACTGTCACACCAAAAATAAGCCTGATTAAGAAGCTGTTTTGATTTTTTTCGTGCTTATTTGAGAGGGATTTTTGAGAATGATTTTTCTGTTAAGCGAACGACGATAGCGGGCTATCGGAGCGAGCGAAACGAAAAATCAGACCAAAAAGACCCTCAAAGATGCCGAAAAAGAAAAAATAAAAACTTTTAAAAAAATCAAAACAGCTTCTAACAACACACTAAAAGAAATGGTATGATTCTTGTTTTAGTATTTGTTTTGTCAAATGCTAAAACAAGAATACCATGAAAAAGCTATTAGTATCGCTGTTGTTGGTTCTTGCCGTCACTATCTCGGCAGAAGCCCAACCTCATAGAAAGTTTGCTCGCCGTCCCCATAGAGTGGCTCCGGCACCCAGACCCAGATACCATGATCGGGGAACATCTTATTATTACAATCCAATCGGCGACTTCCGGCTTCATATTACCGGTGATCTGGGAGTCAATGATTTGGAAGGCTTTTTTTGGCATGAATATCCCTGTCACTACAGCATTGGCGGCATGGCTGAACTCCAAACGGGTCGCTATTTGAGCTTAGGTTTGGGAGCCGAATATTATGGCACGCTCCACCACTATTATTATGGCTATGACGAATACTACAACTGCATTCCCATGTATGGCAATATCAGGCTCAGCACTCCTGGCTATAGCGCCAAGCTCTTCGTGGAAGCACGAGCGGGATATGCCTTCCCTCTAAACACAGTCTCATCCCATAGCGCACAAGGACTTTTCACAGGAGCAGGCATCGGGTTCAGCATCTATGGCAACAACATCAGCGTGGGAATGAACGTCATCGACATCACCGATGGCAGCATGGCCACCGATTTTTATCTACGATATTCGTATGCGATTCCGCTGAATTGACATGAAAAATGGCGACCGATTGGCCGCCATTTTTATTACAGGTTATCCTTGAAATACTGTGTGATCTTCATGATCAGATGCGCCCGATCCATGCCATACACATTGTGGTCATGGCCGGGATACACGAAGTAGTCGAGCAGTTTGCCGTTGTGGATGCAGTTCTCCACAAAGACCAAACTGCTCTGCCACATCACCACGGGGTCGGTGGTGCAATGGATCATCAGGAGCTTGCCTTCTAACTTGTCCGTCTTGTTCTCCAAGCTGGTCAGCTCATAGCCTTCGGGGTTCTCCTGCGGGGTATCCATGTAACGCTCGCCGTACATGATCTCGTAATATTTCCAATCCAACACGGGTCCGCCCGCCACACTTACCTTGAACACCTCTGGATGGTTGATCTTCAACGAGGTGGACATGAAGCCGCCATAGCTCCAGCCGTCGGAACCGATGCGCTCGGCGTCAACATAAGGCAAGGTCTTGAGCCACTCGATACCTACCATCTGGTCACGCATCTCCAGCTGTCCGCACTGGCGATGGATGCACTGTTCAAAAGCCTCGCCACGGTCGGCGGAGCCACGGTTGTCGAGGGTGAACACCAAGAAGCCTTCCTGGGCCAGATAGTTCAAATAGATGCCCGCGCCCGCCGTCCACTCGTCGGTGATGAGCTGGGCGTGAGGACCGCCATAAACGTAAACGATGACAGGGTATTTCTTGGAAGAATCGAAGTTGTAAGGCTTGATGAGACGGGTGTAAAGCGTCTGGCCGTCCTCGGCAGTCAGGGTGCCAATGATGGTCTCACCGATGTTGTAGTCCTTCAGCGGATTTTCAGCCTCATGGAGACGACGCATGAACTTGCCGTTTTTATCCTGTAAATCGACATTCATAGGCACGTCAGTGCTGGTATAGACATCGAGGAAGTACTTGCCGCTCTTCGAGGGTGTCACATCGTGGGTGCCATGTTCCTTAGTGAGTTTCGTGACCTTCCCGCTCTTGATGTCCATCATGTAGCAGTGACGCTCCAACGGACTGACCTCGGTGGAACGATAATAAATCTTGCTGCCATCTTTCGAGAAACCGTTGAAATCGGTGATGACAAACTCGCCCTTGGTGAGCTGCTTCACTTTGCCTTTGCTGATGGTGTAGAGGTAGAGGTGGTAGTAGCCGTCGCGCTGGGCCTTCCAGATAAATTGGTCGGGATTGTTGGGCAGGAAGTAGGCGGGACCCTGTGGCTCCACGTATTGCTCGTCACGATCTTCGAAAATGGTCTGGATGAAATCACCGTTGACAGCATTGTACTCATTGAATTTCAAATGATTCTGTTCACGGTTCAACACACCGATATAGATGCGTTTATTGTCGGGGTTCCAAGTGATGGCAGTGAGGTATTGATCCACAGGTTCGCCGGTCTTGACGGTAAGGTCCTGGCCTGTAGCCATGTCATACACATGGAGAGTCACTTGATGGGAAGTCATGCCCGCCATGGGGTATTTGATGGGCTTGGCGGTGGCGATACGCTCCGTGATATCAACCAACGGATAGTCAGTGACCATGCGTTCATCCATGGAGTAATAGGCTAACTTGGAGCCGTCGGGTGACCAGAAAATGCCACCGTTGATGGCGAACTCGTTGCGGTGAACGCTCTGACCGGCCACCACGCCTTCAGGATTGTCGGTGATTTGGATTTGCTTGTCACCATCAGCAACATAAAGGTTGTTGGCGACGGTATAAGCGACCCGCATGGTCTTTTCGCAGATATTCTGATTTTCAGAGCCTTGCGGAACAGAAGTCACCTGTTCCACTTTTTTTGACTTCAGGTCAAGGCAGTTCAAGGCGATGCCGTTTTTGCCCATGGCATAGAAATAAGCCTGACGGTCGTTGAGCCAGGTCAGCTGTGGGATGCGGCGAAGGCTGTCGAGACCTGCCTCATGGACGTATCCATTGATCTCATCAAGGGTGAGAAACGACGTTTCTTTCTTGCTGCCAGGGGTCATGGTGACGATTTGTTTGCCATCCACTTTCATGAGGATATCCTGTTCGCCGACCCATTTAAGCTGGTTGGGACGTTGGGCGTAGAGGCTCCTATTATTATAGGAAGCATCCGCCGGGGTAAAGAATTTTTTTTCTTGGGCGCTGGCTGACAGTGTTATGAGCAGCAGCATCGCCATGGTGATTAATTTTTTCATGGTAGTTATTATTAAGATTATTTAGAATATTTCGCCATTCCAAAGCATCTTCAGGAAATCCAAGACATATATCAGCTCTGTATCTCCTGATTTGCGCATGATCGGATCAAGCGACACGAGAATCAACCGGCAGTCAGGATGTTCCTCCCCAAAGGCGTTGAGACCCTTTTTGTGCTTGGTCTCTACATGTTCTGTAGATTTAATCTCAACGGCCACTTTGGCATCGCCGATAACGGCATCCACTTCTTTTTGGTCGTAGGTATGCCAATAGGAGATGGTGTCTCTTTTGTCGTTGTATCCTTTGTAAGCAATGATTTCCTGCATCACATAGTGTTCGAAAGCATGCCCGTAGTCATCGGTGCCGCGTTTCAAAGAGTGACGACCCATCAGGTAGTTGGCAAGCCCGACATCAAAATAATAAAACTTTGGAGCTTGGACAACCTTTCGCTTGATTTCTTTCCTAAACGCAGGGATTTCATACCCGATAAGTGTATCATAGAGGATTTGGAAGTATGACTTAACCGTCTTGGCGGAAACACCGCAATCGGAAGCAATATTGGTATAGTTCAGCATTTCTCCATCGGAAAAGGCGGCAACTTCCATAAAGCGTTCAAATGCATCAAGTTCCCTCACCTCTCCTTCTTCCCTGATTTCTTCGTCCAAATAGACTTTTACATAGCCTGAAAGTCGCTTGGTGGCATCTTCGATCATGTAATGACGGGGAATCATGCCGTTTTGGACTGCACGGTCAATCTGAAAGTCAGTGACCTCCGGCCATACAAGAGGATAAAGCGTTTCAGGTATGGCACGACCTCCGAGCGTGTTGGCTCCCGAGCGTTTGAGCTTTCTTGCGCTGGAGCCGCTGAGAACAAACCACAGTCCTTTATCCACCATCAGGGAATGTACTACATCCAGCAACTCTGGGACTTTTTGAATTTCATCCACGATCACAAGTGTGCCTGCGGGTTTGTCTTGAAGCGCTTCCTTCAAGGAGTTTGGATTCCTTTTAAAGGCTTTTCTCACATCAGGGTCTAACAGGTCATAGTATATCGATCCCTTGAACCGCTCTTTCAAAAGGGTGGACTTCCCCGTCTGACGTGCGCCGAACAGAAACATCCCTTCGTCCAATTTGCCTTCTATATTGAATACTCGCTTATACATAAAACCTTTGAATTTTGTAAGTACACTCCGAGTTTTTATATGAAAATCGGGAGCATGGTCACGAATTTAGCAAAGTTTTTTTCAGTGCAAAGATATAAAAAAAAACAATTGACAACAAAAAGTGATAAGAAATACGCCACCCGACCAAACGACAACCCACCCGTGGCCTTTGTAGTCGGCAACAAGGATGGGTTGTGTGAAATAACCAGAATACCCCCCTCTGGGGGAAGGGGGGCTAAAAATACAAATCCCTCTCCCCTTTCTTAATTCTCTCAATACGGCTCTTGAGTTCATCGAGGAACTTTGGGTCAACATTCTTGAAGTTGTTCTCGATGCACTTCCAGCCCTTGGCAGCGACTTCGGGCGTGGCGTAGTCCACCAGATACTCGCTGAGGGTGAGGATGGCGTTAGGCGTGCAGTAGCGCTTGATGAAGCCCGGCACACTGAATTCCATGAAATGCTCGCCAGTACGACCTAGACGGTAGCAGGCAGTGCAGAATGACGGGATGAAGTCGTGATCCAGCAGCTTGTCGATGATCTCGCCCAAGGAGCGGTCGTCACCAATCTTGAACTGCTCGCGGTGCAGGTTCTGATCCTCCTGTTTGTCGCTGTTCTTCTCCTCTTCCTCGTGATGGTACTTGTAGTCGCCAATTTGCAGGTTGGTGCCGCCGTCGATCTGCGAAATGCCATATTCGATAGCCTTGGCGCGGAATTCGGCATCTTCGCGGGCGGTAAGGATCATGCCGGTGTAAGGCACGGCCAGACGGAAGATGGCGATGATCTTCTCAAAGGTCTCGTCGTCAACGAAATACTTCTTGTCGATGTTCAGGCCCGAAGCGTCTTTGATGCGAGGGAACGAGATGGTGTGGGGTCCCACGTTGAAGCAAGCCTCCAAGTGGTTGGTGTGACGGATCATGGCCAGCACCTCGTAACGCCAGTCGTAGAGGCCGAAGAGGATGCCTAAGCCGTTGTCGTCGATGCCAGCTTCCTGGGCACGGTCCATGGCAGTCAAGCGATAGTTGTAGTCACCCTTCTTGGTGTTGATGGGGTGATACTCGTTGTAGATCTCGGGGCAATAAGTCTCTTGGAAGATCTGATAGGTGCCGATACCAGCCTCTTTCACAGTGCGGAAACCCTCCACATCGAGGGGAGCGGCGTTGATGTTCACACGGCGGATGCTGCCTTTGCCTTTCTTGGTGGCGTATGTCACCTTGACGGTGTGGGCGATGTACTCGGGGGAGTATTTCGGCGACTCGCCATAAACGAGGATAAGACGTTTTTGACCATCGTCCTCCAGGGCTTCTACGTTACGGACCAACTCTTCGTCGGTCAACGTGGTTCTGACCTGCTCTTTGTTGGAGGAACGGAAGCCGCAATAAACACAGTTGTTGACGCAATAGTTGCCCACATAGAGGGGAGCGAAAAGCACGATACGGTTGCCATAGACACGGCGTTTCAGCTCACGGGCGCCTTCTTTGATCTCCTCGACCAAAGCAGGATCGGTGGTGTTGACCAGCACGGCAGTCTCTTCCATGGTCAGGCGGTTCTTGTCCAACGACTTTTGGATGATTTCATGCACACGCTCAGGGGTGCTCTTGGTGTTGTTGATGAAGTCCCAAATCTCTTCTGATGAGATGAACGGGCGGTTGGGCTCGTCAGGGATACGGCATTTTTCTGGATGGAATTGCATAATATTAGAATTTAGAATTAATAATTTTGAATTTAGAGGTTCCCCCCTCTCCCTCGGGGAGAGGGGTCGGGGGTGAGGGCCGTAGCTCTCTCAAAAATCCCTGTCATATAGGCGATGGCCATGCCATAATTGCTGATGGGAACACCTGCCCTGACAGCGAGGTTGGTGCGGTTGAGCAGTTGTTTTCGGGTCGCAACACAGCCACCACATTGGATGGCCATGGCATACTGTTTGATATTGTTAATAGGTGACAGTCCGGCCACGTAGTCGAACTGGATGCTTTTGCCAGTGAATTTGCGAATCAAGGCGGGCAGTTTCACCCGTCCGATGTCGCCGCAGCTGATTTCGTGAGTGCAGGATTCAAGCATCAAGATCTTGTCACCATCCTTCAACTGCGAGAGATACGGCGTGCCTTTCAAATAGTTATCGAAATCACCGCGGAGCCGAGCCAACAAAATGCTGAAACTCGTGAGCGGCACTGCTTCAGGGACAATCTTTCCGACGAAGGCAAAAGCCTGCGAGTCGGTGACCACCAAATTGGGCCAAGGCATGGTATCGAAATATTGCTGTAGGTTGGTCTCTTTCAAGACCACACAGATGCAGTTGTTGTCGAGCGCATTACGGATGGCCATCACCTGAGGCAGGATAAGACGGCCCTCGGGGGCCTCATCGTCGATGGGAGTCACCAGCACCACCACGTCGTTGGGCTTGACAATGCCGCCCAGCATGGAAGTTTTTTTATAGGCACTTTCAGGGATGGTTTTCTTCAAGGCTTCCACAATAGGTTGCGGGTTGTCTTTCAAGACATTGAGGTTGATGGCGTCATCTTTGAGAGTTCCCTCAAACAGGTTGTTTACGACAAGATAAGGAATGTCATATTCCTTGAATTGCTGGATCATCTGGTTTTCTGGCTCGCCATAATGATTGTCGGCGACGACAAGGATGGCGCAGTCGATTTCTTTGAGGGTCTGGTAAGTTTTCTCCACCCGTTGTTTCCCGAGTTCGGAGGTGTCGTCGATGCCGGCAGTATCGATCAAGACCACGGGGCCGATGCCGAAGATCTCTATGGATTTCTTCACTGGGTCGGTGGTGGTGCCAGCTTGAGAGGAAACAATGGCTATGGGTTGACCCGTCAACTTGTTGATGAGGGTGCTTTTACCGCTGTTGGTGCGGCCATAGATGCCGATATGGGGTTTAAGGTCTTTTGCCATGGTACCGATGTGGCACCCCGATGGGGTGCAGATATTTATTGGGTTTTTGTTTTCTTCCGATGGGGTGCAGATGTTTATTGAGGTGGTATCCCTCCAAGGGGCACCCCGATGGGGTGCCCCATCGGTAGCAAAGCCGATTTCACCTCGATCCCCCCGATGCGACCAAGTTGGCCTGTAAGGGATCCGATACGGTCGGTAGTGCCTTCAAACACCACGGAAATCAAGCTATAATTTTGTCTGGGAAAGCCTTGGCGGCAGATGATGATGTCGGAATGACGCGACAACACTTCGTTCACTTGCGGTGCCGACTGACGGTCACCGACATAGATGATGACGGTTCCTATTCTCTTTTCCATAGGTTAATTACTTTTGGATCGGACTATATTTTGCTCCGCATCGGCTTTGATGTCAACCCGGGGTCTTCATCGCAGTAAAAATGCGTTTTTCCGCTGGCAAAAGTAAGAAATAATTTGAAATGTGGAATGCGGAATGCGGAATTATCTTTAACTTTGCGAGATGATATGAAAAAAACAGCGGTAATATTACTTTTCGCCATCTTTGTTTTGGCTTCCTGCCAGAAAAAAATGGAGTATCCTGTCGAGCCGAAAATCACCTATCAAGGTCTGGGTTATCTGATGGATGCCGACAGCACCCTCACGGGGGAAGTCGTGATCAGTATCGGCTATACTGACGGAGACGGAGACCTTGGCCTCGATGACGCAGACACGCTTTATCCCTTTGGGCCAAACGATCCACATTATTATAATCTGATTATAGATTACCTGAAATGGGATGGTTCCGCCTTCGTGGAAGTCCCTTTGCTCAGCTGGAACCAGCAGACACAAAGCTACGACACCATCAGCTTTAACGCACGTTTCAAAAGATTAGTTTTTAATGATGAGGAAAAAGCCATATCGGGCACGATTGATTATAAAATGATGGTTTTCAATCCATTATCGCCCAATGACACCATCAGATTTCGGGTTCGCATTATTGACCGAGCCCTCCATGAAAGCAACGCCATTGAAACAGGAAGCATTTCGTTTATACATTCTTTAAGGCCTAACGGCCTAACAATTTCGGATCATCAAACCATTTCTACCGAGCTTGAAGGCCTACGGCCTAACCCATTAATTCGACAGGCTCCAGACAGATGCTCAAGCTTGGTAGAAACGGAAAACGAAAATCAAAACATTAGGCCGTCAGGCCTTAATGCTCGGTAGAAAGGTAGAAACGGTAATTACGGAAAACAAAAATCAAGAATTAGGCCGTCAGGCCTTAATGCTCGGTAGAAAGGTAGAAACGGTAAAACAAAAAACGAAAATCAAGAATTAGGCCGTCAGGCCTTAAAGCTCGGTAGGATCAACAAAATTTAAAATATGAAAAAGATTTTTTTATTCATCATTGGGATTATCCTCTTAACGACATCCATCAATCTTCATGCCCAAACGCCAGGCGAGAATTTTGACGTCACCCATTATGAAATCCGTCTCTGGGATTTCGATTTCACTAACCAAACCCTTCAAGGCGAGGCTTTCGTTGACATCACCGTCAATGCTCCCACCGACACCTTCGTGCTGGAGCTGAAGAGCCTCACCGCCACCGATGCTGCCACCGAATCATACGGTGTGACCAACTTCAGCCAAGACGGTGATTTCTTGACTATCGTCACTGAAGAAGTTGTAGCTGCCGGTGAGACATTAACCCTCGACATCCGCTACGGCGGCAGCACCTTCAGCGAGACCTGGGGCGGCGTGGAATGGTGGGGACCCGACTACGTCTATAACCTCGGCGTGGGCTTCGAAAGCCAGCCGCACAACCTCGGCAAGACCTGGTTCCCCTGCGTCGATAACTTCACCGACAAAGCCACCTACAGCCTCTACATTACCGTCACTAACGACAAGAAAGCCATCTGCGGAGGCAACCTCGTCAACACCTTCGATAATGGCGACGGCACCACCACCTGGCATTGGGAGACTCCACAAGAAATAGCCACATACCACATTTCTTTCACCATCGGCGATTATGAACTATGGGAAGATGTCTATCACGGCATTGAACGCGACATCCCCGTGCAAGTGTATGCCAAACCTGCCCAAATGGGGAATGTCCCCGGCACCTTCGCCCACGTCAAGGAAATCGCAGCCTTGTATGAAGCCACCCTCGGCCCCTACCCCTTCAACCGCATCGGCTACATCAGCACTGGAAAAGGCTGCATGGAGCACACCGATAACATCGCTATGGCCGCCAGCGTCATCAACGGCAACACCTCGGAAGAGGAATATGTAGCTCACGAACTCTCACACATGTATTTCGGCAACAAAACCACTTGCTCCACGGCAGGCGACATGTGGCTCAACGAGGGCTTTGCCCAGTTCTGGGGCGTGTTTTATCTTGCTGGCGTTTATGGAGAAACCGAATACCAAGAAGAGATGAGCGACAAAATCAACTCCATTGTAAGCTGGTGCAGTAGCGAATCCAACTGGATCCCCCTTAACAACATGCCGTTGAACATGACCTATGACAGCAAAGCCGTTTACGACCGCGGCGCTGTCATCGTCAACTCCATGATGAACTACATGGGAAGGGAGAACTTCCTCCAAGGTCTGCGCTATTATCTCGACACTCATTCCTATAGCACCGCTACATCAGAGCAGCTGCGCGACGCCCTCGCCGAGGCTACCGGCATTGACATGACGGGCTTCTTCAACACATACGTCTTTGTGGGCGGCATGCCTCACTATGCCGTTAACATCAAAGAAACTACGGCTAACGGGAACCTTTTCAACACAAAACTCAAGCTGAACTACCAGCATATCGGTCCTTCTCATGTGGGGCAGGACAACCGTGTTCAGGTTACCTTTGTGGGCGCCAACGGTCAGCTACAAACCGAAACAGCCCATTGGGACGGTGTAGAAGGAGAACAAACTTTCACTCTCGACTTTGAGCCTATCGCCGCCTTTGCCGACTACAACAACCAGTCGCTTGACGCCAAATTCGACAAGAACATGACCACCACCGAGCCTTCGTCCATCACTGTTTCAAAACTTCAAGCCAAGGTCAACAGTGTCACTGACTCAGTGATGCTTCGGGTGGAAGGCCATCTGGTAGCTCCCGACGACGACCCCGAAATCCTCGGCCTAACCCTCTCAAAAAGTCACTATTGGGATGTGTTGCGTTTAGACTTCGGTGATGCCAATGTTTCAGGAATATTCTCCTTCACCCAAAGCACCGACGACGACATCTTACAATCAGAAAATGACTCTGCCGTGCTGCTTTATCGCGCTAACATCAGAGAAGAATGGCACACCATCCCTTACACTTTTGAAGGTAACTGGAAAATCGGAAGATTCACCGTGGATAACCTTCAAACTGGACAATACACCATTGCTGCCTTTGACAAATTCTTCGGGATCAGCGAAGATAACATGCCGACGATACAAGTCTATCCGAATCCCTCCTCCGGCCTATTATACGTAAAGGCCCCATATAATGACATCTCTACTGTTGAATACCGCATCACCAATCTGGCGGGCCAAACTTTGATGACGGGGATAACAAAACGTCAAATTGACGTGTCACACCTGCCCTCAGGTGCCTATTTCATCACCATTAACGGCAACACCTCAAAATTCATCATCCAATGAAAAAAACACTTTTATTATTAATAGGTATCGTTCTAATCCTTGCATCCTGCGAGAAAACCCCCGTGAACGAATGGGAGCGCTTCTATGGCTTCACCCAAGCCGACATCGTCGGACATTATGAGGCCAACCCTGACGAGAGCCTGTATGAGGAATTACCTACTGAAGGCGTGGTCGTTTACAGCAACGCCTCTATGGATATTACCGCGTTGTCAGAAACGCTCATCTCGCTGCACATCGTCATCCCGGAACACATCAACAGGACCTATTCGGGCACCATCGACATGACTGATGAAAACAGGACGGAGCTCATTTTTCACGGCTTCAACGAGGATATCATGATGACCGTCTATAAAAACAGCAAAGGACAAGTGCGGTTCCACGGACGCGTGAAACACTATTACTACGATGCAGAGGGAACATTGGTCAACAGCAATATTTATGGATTCGATGTCATCAAAGCCACCCCAGAAAGTGTATCCAAATAAAAAGGACTGCCTTTTGAGCAGTCCCTTTTTACCCCCATTTTACTCTTTTGGGATTTGAATCAGATTATTTCTTCTTCAGTTTGCCCAGGCGAGCAGTCACCTTGTAGGTGGTCTTTGAATACAAGTCAGTGCCGAGAACCGGAGCGTGACGATAGGCTTCCACTTGAGGATAGATGACCACGTCATATCCCGGGTTCTTCTTCATCAGATCAAACAGAGCATAGTTGGCACCAGAAGGAATAGAGATACCAACGTAAGGAATGACAGTACCGAAGTCAGCGGTTGTGCCGATTTCTTCAGTGCCGAAAAGATGTTGCCAGTCAATACCGAGAATACGGGTAACAGTTGCTTCACCCGTCACAGCATTTGACAAATCGAAATCATCAGCATGGTACTCAACATAGTTGTTGGGAGATTTCATGCTGTGCGTGTAAGTGTTGCAGCTTGCCATAAACAGCATAGCAACAGCGCAAACAATAAGAAGTCCGAATTTCTTCATAGTACAAAGATTTTAATCGATTGATTTGTTAATTGTATTTATAATTTCAATGGGGTCCTAATTTACATCATCAAGAATGACATCATCACACCTGCTGCCACTGCCGAGCCGATAACGCCAGAGACGTTCGGAGCCATGGCATGCATGAGCAGGTGGTTCGACGGGTCATACTTCTGACCTTCCACTTCGACGACACGAGCGCTATCCGGCACAGCAGAAACGCCAGCGGCACCAATCATCGGGTTGATCTTCTCTTTTAGGAAGAGATTCATCAACTTGGCGCCTAACAGACCACCAGCGGTAGCCACACAGAACGAAGCGGCACCGAGAGCGAAGATCTTAATGGAGCTTGCCGTCAGGAACACGGAGGCCTGCGTGGAAGCACCCACTGTGAGACCCAAGATGATAGTCACAATATCGATTAAAGGATTGGAGGCAGTATTCTGCAAACGCTTCACCACGCCCGACTCCTTGATGATGTTACCAAAGAACAGCATACCCAACAGCGGCAGCGCCGTAGGGCTGATGAAAGTGGTCAGGATGAGACCGACAATAGGGAACATGATCTTTTCGGTCTTGTTCACCATACGCGGGGCTTTCATCTTGATGAGACGCTCTTCTTTAGTGGTCAGCGCACGGATGATAGGCGGCTGAATCACAGGCACTAAAGCCATGTAGGAATAAGCCGCGATGGCGATAGGTCCGATGAGGTTTCGCGTGCCGTTCAAGCCGTTGGCAAGACGTGAAGAGAGGAAGATGGCGGTAGGACCGTCAGCGCCACCGATGATACCGATAGCACCAGCTTCACGTAAGTTGAAGCCGAGATACAAGGCACCGATGAAGGTGATGAACACGCCGAGCTGAGCGGCGGCTCCAAGGATCATCAGTTTCGGGTTGGCGATGAGCGAAGAGAAGTCGGTCATGGCACCGATGCCCAAGAAGATCAAGGGGGGATACACACCCGAGGTCACACCGAAATACAGGTAATTCAACACACTGCCCTTCTGGTAAAGACCCGTCTGGAGGTTCAGTTCACCGCTTTGGAACACACTGGTCATAAAGCCTTTCACGCTTTCAATGTCGTGATTGGTCAGACCGTAATCAGCCATATTCAGATGCTCGACCGACTTGATGGCTTCGCTGAGCACCATGTGTTTGTCACCAGGATTGTCACCAAAGACAGCCAGCAGCAATGCTTTCGCCGTGTCCATGCTGAAATTGAGCGTTCCCGCGTCCATCATGGCTTGCACATTGGCGATGGCGTCGGTGAAACTGATGCCGTGTCCTTGGAAGAACGGGATGTTACCGCAGATGATACCAGTGCCAATCGGGATGAGCAGCATAGGCTCAAACTCGAAACGGACGGCTAAAAAGATGAAGAGGATACCCACCAAAATCATGATGATGTTGCCGAGCTTACAGTTTCTGAAGCCGGTAAGCAGCCAGAATTTGCGCAGGCCATCCTTCAGCTGGGCCTTGGTGGACATATCTTCTTCGGGAGCGTTCATGACCTGCTGTGTATCAGCGGGAACATCCTTCTCCTGAATGGTTTCTGCCACCATACTGTCGGCCATGTCGGCCAACTGGGCGTTGCTTTCGTCAACGCTCATATCACTGACCGTTTCCGTCTGTTCGGTGAGGTCGCTAATCCTGGTGGCAAACGTCGGGTTGTTGACTACGGCGATGTTCAGCAGGAGCAAGACCACCAGCGAGGCCAAAATGACGGCGGGTCTTCTGTAAATACTTTTCTTTCCCAGCATGATCTTATCCGATTACGATTAATGTATCACCTTGAAGCACATTGTCGCCCTGACGGCAGTTGACAGCGGTGATGGTGCCATCAGCTTCAGCCAGCAGGTTGTTTTCCATCTTCATGGCTTCGTACATAAGCAGTTTGTCGCCCTTCTTCACGGCATCACCTTGCTTGACAAAGATTTGCATGATGGTTCCCGGAAGCGGAGCGGTCATCTTGTAACCCGAGCCACCGGCGGCTGGTTTCGGAGCAGCTGGAGCCGAGCTCGCTGCAGCAGGTTTGGCAGCCGGACGAGCCACAGGAGCCACCACTGGGGCGGCCTGCTCCTCCATCTCCACTTGATATTCAGTGCCATTAACATTGACAGTGGCCATGTTGCCCTCAATGTTCTGGACTTCTACTTCGTATGGTTTCCCACTAATGGTGAATTTGAATTTTTTCATGATTGTACAATTTAACGTTTCCAGTGTCTAACTCCGTAATTTTTGTCATTCCAAGAAGTAGTTCTTCTGTTAATAGTGATAACATTGCTTTCCTCATCGTGAAGGTTGGTTGAGAGATATAGAGCCATGCCAATGGCGGTAAGCACTTCAGGTTCAATTTCGCCCTTAGAAAGCGAAGAATGAGAAGTTGACGGTGAAGGAGTTTCACCTTTTAACTTTTCACTTTTTACTTTTTCGCCCTCGTCTTTCTTTGTGAAATAAGCGGCCACGCCACGGAAAATCATCGATAGGATGAAAAGGGCAAAAATGACGATGAGAAAACCCGCAATGGTGACAATCCAACCTTTGGAATACACCCAAGGCTCATGTGCCAATAATACTTGTATGTGTAACAGATTCATCACTTTAAAGATTTACGGTTACAGCGGGATATTCGAATGTTTCTTCTCGGGGTTAGCCAAACGTTTCGTCTCAAGGGTGCGCAAGGCACGGATGACACGGAAACGGGTGTTGCGCGGTTCAATCACATCGTCGATGTAACCAAACTTGGCGGCAGCGTATGGGTTGGCGAACTTCTGACGGTACTCCTCTTCTTTCTGAGCGACAAATTCGGCGCGTTCTTCTGGATTGGCAATCTCAGCGATTTTCTTGCCGTCAAGGATTTCGACAGCGCCACTGGCACCCATCACTGCGATCTCGGCGGTAGGCCAAGCGTAGTTGACATCGTTACGCAACTGTTTACAGCCCATCACAAGGTGGGAACCGCCGTAGGACTTACGCAGGGTGACCGTCACTTTCGGCACAGTGGACTCGCCGTAGGCATAGAGCAGCTTGGCACCGTGTACGATAATGCCGTTGTACTCTTGACCTGTGCCAGGCAGGAAGCCAGGAACGTCAACCAAAGTCACGATCGGGATGTTGAAGGCATCGCAGAAGCGGACGAAACGGGCACCCTTACGGGAAGCGTCGCAGTCGAGCACACCAGCGAAGAAGGCTGGGTTGTTGGCCACAATACCTACTGACATGCCGTCGAAGCGGGCGAAGCCGACAATGATATTCTTGGCATAGTTCTTGTGAATCTCCAAGAAATCACCGTTATCCACGATAGCCGTGATGATGTCCATCACGTTGTAAGGCTTGTTCGGATTGTCGGGAATGATTTGGTTCAAAGCGTCATCCAAACGGTCAATGGGGTCGTTGCACTCAACAAGTGGAGCATTCTCCATATTGTTTTGCGGGATGAAAGAAAGCAGACGGCGGACGAGGTTGAGACCTTCCTCTTCATTCTCCACCGAAAAATGAGCCACGCCCGACTTGGAAGAATGGATGCGAGCGCCACCGAGGTCATCAGTACTGACATCCTCGCCGATGACGGTCTTTACCACTTTAGGACCTGTGAGGAACATATAGCTGTTTCCTTCGGTCATGATGATGAAATCGGTGAGGGCCGGTGAATACACGGCGCCGCCGGCGCAGGGGCCGAAGATAGCCGAGATTTGCGGGATGACACCCGAAGCGTTGATGTTGCGTTGGAAGATCTCAGCGTAGCCGGCGAGGGAGCGTGAGCCTTCCTGAATACGGGCGCCGCCTGAGTCGCAGATGCCGATGACAGGAGCGCCAACTTTCATGGCTTGGTCCATCACCTTGCAGATCTTGAGGGACATAGTCTCACTCAAGGCACCGCCAAACACAGTGAAATCCTGAGCATAGACATAAACGACGCGACCGTCAATGGTGCCGTGACCAGTGACGACGCCGTCACCGAGGTACTGTTGCTTGTCGAGACCGAAATCGACGGTACGATGGGTCACGAACATGTCAGTCTCTTCGAAGCTGCCTTCGTCGAGCAGGATAGCAATACGTTCACGGGCGGTCATTTTGCCCTTCGCATGCTGGGAGTCGATGCGCTTCTGTCCGCCACCGAGACGGGCTTCGTTGCGCTTCTCTAACAATTCCTGTATTTTCTGTTCAATTAACATGTTTATTTGTGTTTTTATTTGTTCTTGTTTTCACACAGTTCGGTCAGCACACCGAAGGTTGATTTCGGATGCAGGAAAGCAATGCTCAGACCTTCGGCACCACCGCGCGGAGCTTGGTCGATGAGGCGGATGCCCGCTTCCTTGGCTTCTTCAAGCTGTCCTTCGATGTTCTCCACGGCGAAAGCAATGTGGTGCATACCACCTTTGCCGTTGTTCTTCTCAATGAAAGCGGCAATGGTGCTTTCAGGGCTAGTGGGCTCCAAAAGCTCGATCTTGGTTTGACCGCAACGCAGGAAAGCAGTCTTCACCTTTTGATCGGCGACTTCTTCAATGGCATAGCACTTGGTACCAAGCAGTTTCTCGAAAAAAGGGATGGAATCCTCTAAACTAGTTACAGCGATTCCAATGTGCTCAATGTGAGTAGGATTCATGATTTATTCGAATAAATTAATAATAAATAATACGTATTTTGAAATCGGTGCAAAGGTATGACAATTAATTGAGGTTCACAACAAAAAAAGGAGGCAAAATTTGCCTCCTTTTTTCTGCCAACAAATTGGTTTATTTATGCACTTTGCGCACAAACTCCTCCACCTCAGGCACACCACCCTGATAGACGAGATAGCCATTATAAGGCTCTCTCGGGGTGATCTCGCTGTTAACAGGCGTGAGCATGATCTTCTTCACCTCTTCCCTGTCGTGCGTCTGCCCCAAAGCCCAGCCCAGCTTGATGTAAGCCGTCTCGGCGAGCATATTGCCTGCCGGGATGATGCCACGATCCATCAGGTCACGACCGGTGTCATAGACGAACATGTGGGCATAACCCCAAATGGTCTGCACACACATGTATTGATGCACACCCTTATCGGTGGCACGCTGGATGGCGTCGAACATGCCACGGTTGACGTGACCTAAGCCGGTGCCGTCCCAGATGATACCTTGATAACCGTTATCAACAAGAGCGTCAAGCACATCAGGCTTCATGCCTGGATAATAGTAGAGGATAGCCACACGGTCATCGAAAGTCGGGATGATCTTCACATCGCGATCGGCACGACGGTGGTTGTACTCGTCCTTGATCGGCACCACGCCACGCTTGCGATCCACGGTAGCCACCGGCGTGTCGCCGATAGTACGGAAGGTGCTGCGGTAGCTGGAGTGCATCTTGCGCACACGAGTGCCCCGATGCAAGAAGCCATACTCATCGGAGGTAGGACCGAACATGCAGACCATCACCTCGGCCACGTCGCCGTGACCAGCAGCCGTCATGGCATGCATGAGGTTCAAGGCGGCGTCGGATGACGGACGGTCGGAAGAACGCTGCGAGCCGACCAAAACGATGGGCACTGGCAGGTTCTGGCACATGAAGGTCAGGGCAGCGGCGGTGTGAGCCAAGGTGTCGGTGCCGTGGCCGATGACGATACCGTCGATGCCGTTCTGGATTTCCTCGCCAATCTTCTTGGCCAAGGCGATGTATTCCTTGGGCGACATGTTCTCGGAGAACACGGCGAACACTTTCTCGGTGT
>JAEEGL014408315.1_pt1 | contig 21037 bp, 16 predicted proteins | sample 9134231 | NCBI WGS metagenome assembly JAEEGL01 (sample SAMN16246548, study PRJNA631951) | gut metagenome | biome: gut microbiome; feature: rumen; material: fiber-attached | host: Bos | place: Iran: Karaj | collected 2018-10 | reverse complement strand
CCTATTTCTCCTCTTTTTTCTGTTGGCATTAAGTCAACACTTATATTTGCGTATGCAACTCCACATCTTCCAAGACTATCTAAAGGACTGTATAACTCAAATGAATCTGTTGGAAATTCAGTAAAATACGGAACATTGTTATTTATTTCTACATATGGATTTCCACTATACTCTGGAACATCATTTAGCGAAAAAGAATCTGGTTCAGAAAGCTTTATAGTCGTTGTGGTAGTGGTTGTTGCAGAGGTTGTAGTTGTTACTGTTATAGTCTTAATCTGAGTAGTTGTAATTATAGTAGATTCAGTGATATTTTCAGTTGTAATCTCTTCATTATCAGTTTCACTTACTATTTCTGAACTTGATGAGGCGCTCTGTGAAGAACTTGTTGTTGTATCGCATCCATATAATCCAATACCTGTTAATAATGCTAAAACTAACGATAAAAACCTTTTTTTCAATATTAGCCCCCCTTATCCGAAAATGAGTACCTATACTTATAAACATATTATATCAAGATCGGGTATCTTTATCAACAAGATAATTATAACTCTGCGTAAAATTACCGTTACAAAATTAAAAGTGTATAACATTAGCAAAGCTGGATATACCTTTAATAAAACAAAAGACGTTACGTTCTTCCCTTGAGAAGCATATATGATTAGAACATAAAAAAGATAAGGACTGAATAATCAGCCCTTTAATCTAAAGTGAGACTTGATTTTAACAATTATAAAACATTGATGATAGCACCAGGAACAATGTTTTTCACTTCTTCAAGAACTGAGATTTTTTTCTCTTCTTTAAAATCAGGCGAAAAACCTACATCAAAATTATTGAATGCATTTTCGTTTAAAGAAACTGCAACTTTAGGAGAAAAAGAAGAATTCTTGTAAACTATTTCACTATCAAACACGGTTTATTTGACGCTTAAGAATAAAGAAAAGTACTGAGAAATCATATATTACAACATAGAATGAATTAATCATCATCCAATGACCGTCCAAAGCTGTCATATCCATCTTTGTCATATCCATCTTTGTCATATCCACTACGGTCATATCCACTACGGTCATATCCGAAAGAGTCATATCCGCAAGAGTCATATCCACTACTGTCATATCCGAAAGAGTCATATCCACTACGGTCATATCCATCTTTGTCATATCCACTACGGTCATATCCACTACGGTCATATCCGAAAGAGTCATATCCACTACTGTCATATCCGAAAGAGTCATATCCACTACTGTCATATCCACTACTGTCATATCCGAAAACGTCATATCCGAAAGAGTCATATCCATCTTTGTCATATCCATCTTTGTCATATCCATCTTTGTCATATTCGCTACTGTCATATCCACTACGGCCATATCCTCTGCGGTCATATCCTCTGCGGTCATATCCTCTGCGGTCATATCCGCTACGGTCATATCCACTACGGTCATATCCGCTACGGTCATATCCACTACGGTCATATCCATCTTTGTCATATCCGCAATGGTTATATCCTTCTTCATTGAAACCATTTCTATTGAAACCTTCCTCGTCAAAACCTTCTTCATCATATCCTTCTCTATCATAGCCTAATCGATCGAATCCAAATTCATCATATCCTTCTCTATCATAGCCTAATCGATCTAATCCATATTCATCGTATCCATCTATATCATAGCCATCCGGATCGAATTTCTCATTTTGATAAATACTAATATGGTATCCGTATTTATTAATATTATCATTATTAAAGCCTTTTTTATTAAATCCATCTTTATCTAATCCGTTTACGTCATACCCTTCATTGTCAAATCCATTTAAATCAAAGCCATCCTTATTATATCCCAATCTGTTATATCCTTTAATATTATATCCATCCTTATTATAACCATCTTTGTCAAAACCATGTCTGTTGTATCCTTTAATATTATATCCATCCTTATTATAACCATCTTTGTCAAAACCATGTCTATTGTATCCTTTAATATTATACCCATCCTTATTATAACCATCTTTGTCAAAACCATGTCTATTGTATCCTTTAATATTATACCCATCCTTATTATAACCATCTTTGTCAAAACCATGTCTGTTAAAACCATATTTATCACAGCCTTCTGAATTGTATCTCACAGATTCTATCGCAATAGTTATTGCTGTTGCACTGATAGCTACGATAGCACCAACTATTATTTTTAACATATTAGTCCTCCTGATTATTTAAGATTACAATTGTTTTTCTGTGAAGAACCTGTTGTATCGCATCCAATAATCCAACACCGGTAATTATTGCTAAAACTAAAGGTGCAATTCTATTCTTCATAATTAGCTCCACATGTGTTTATATTTTGGGGGAGTCATATATAAGCTTACGGCGTAACAAGCAAATATCAAATACATCAAGTTTATCGCCTTCGCAAAGACTAGCTGCTCTCTACTAATGACATAAACAACAAAGAATGAAACTACGAATAAACTCTTTTTCTAATATTACGAGATTTTATAGTATTAACAATATCCTTACCCTTATCAATACACTTAGTTGCAAATGATTTCGCAGCATTGTAAACCTTTCTGGCTCCTGAAACAGCCATTTCACCAGCTTTGCTGCCAACTGCATATCCTATTATTCCGCCAGCAACTGCACCGATTACAGCTCCGTGAGGACCGATAACAGCGCCAAAAGTTCGTAATGATGAAGCAAGTGTTTTTCCTAAGCTCGCTCCAACTTTTTTTCCAATCTTTTTACCCACTGATGATGCGAACATTCCGGCTGCTATTGATACAGTGGTATTTGCGAGCTTGTCCATTGCTTCAGTAGTTGTAATCTTCGAGCGACCAAGATCAATTAATATCTTGGTGTTTTCCACAGCAACAAAACCTATATTTGCCCATAAACTGGAAGGTTTTCCTTTAAAACTCTTTATAGCACCTTTCTCTGATGATACTTTTAATGCACAAGCTGTCAATGCTTTAATACCGAAATCCGCTCCACCTTTTAATGAGGCTTTTACAACTTCAGATACATCTGCTTCTTGGTTCGATTTGATCTGGCGATAAGCCTCTATAAATCCTCCTGTTGCTGCCCCAAATATTCCGGCTTTACCAACATTTTTTGAAATACCAATTACAAGGCTTTTATTATTAATAGCATCCCAATCATAAATCTTATCAAAATTACCGTTTTTAACATCTTCCTGTAACTGTTTAGCCTGAGCTTTGGTAAGACCATTTGAATGAAGTCTTTTGTTGCCAATGGCAGGAACAACTTTTCTGCTTGGAAAAGCTTTCTGAACTTCCTCTACCTGATCTTTGGGAACAACAATTACTTGACCTTTGTAATTGCCTTTCTTGATCATTTGAATCGTAGCTTTTGCGTCTTTTCCATATTTCATCTGGTAATGCTTCTGTCCAATTGTAACATCAACAGAATTTTTAGTCTGGTTTCCTTTGACCTGAGCATTTCCTATTTCACCCTGAGCTGCTGCATTAATATTATATGTATCCGCATGATAGTGTTCCGCTATAATTCCGTCCCAATTAGGGTTTCCGTTTACTTCTCCATCTTTTCTAAGCATTGCTTCAGCAAAGCTTTTATTGGCATCATTTATAACTTTATCTACTTCACCAAGAAATTCAGCAGTATCCTGCGCCGATAAATACGAAAGGCTATTTTGTAAATCTTTATTAAACCATTCTTCGCTTGTCTTTCCAGTTTTCAGATGTTCATTTAGGGATTTCTTCTTATCTTCGGCAATTTTGATATTGTCAACTATTTCAGAAGTATATCCTTGTAATTCTTCGATAGATTTATCTGGCAAATGCTGCTGCATTGTCTTAGGAAGCCATTCAGACATTTCTTTGTTTTGATTCTCATTATAGCTTCTAAAAAAACTATTAAAAATACTATTAACCTGATTTATATCGCAAATCTCACTCATAACGTATCACTCCTTTGTCGAGGCGTTTTTGAAATGATTATTTGAATAGTAATTATTCATTTCACTAAGGTAATCCTTCATTATCACAGAAAGGGATTTGGTAGTCTTTATTGTTCCTATAATATCCTCCGTAGTTATTGTGTCTCTATCATCCGAAAACGCCTTCTCTACTGTTTCTCTTACAACCCCCTCTATATCTGCGCCACTGAAACCGATTGTACGCTTAACTAAAGTATCAATATTAATATGCTTTAAATCCTTTTTACGGCGTTTCTTAATATGTATTTCAAATATTCTTTGTCTTTCATTATCCGAAGGAAGATCAACATAAAAAATATCATCAAACCTTCCCTTACGAAGGAATTCTGCCGGTAGATGCTTTATATCATTTGCTGTTGCAACAACAAAAACAGGAGCTCGTTTCTCTTGCATCCAAGTCAGGAAAGTACCGAACAGACGCATTGTAACTTCGTGTCCATTGCCTTGTATTCCTGCAAAAGCTTTTTCAAGTTCGTCAACCCATAAAATACACGGCGAAATATCCTCTGCAATCTTTATGGCGCGTCGTAAGTTTTCTTCTGATTCACCAACATATTTTCCCATTATTCTACCAATATCCAGTTTCAACAAAGGAACTTCAAACATTGATGATGTTGCCTTAGCAGTAAGTGATTTTCCACAACCTGGTACACCGGCAATCAAAACACCTTTTGGCATATCTACGCCAAAATCTATTGCTTTATTTATATTCTTGTATATATTAGCTTTTACTTCTAACCACTTTTTAATGTTCTCTAATCCGCCAATATCATCAGGTTTTTCCTTAACTTCGATCATTTCCAAAATACCGGATTTCATTATCATTTGTCTCTTCTGTTCAAAAATTAGATCAAGGCTATCTATACTAAGATCCGAGTCTCGAGCTACTGCTGATGAAATAATGTTTTCAATTTCAAACTCAGATAATCCCTTAAATGCTATGGACATCTTTTCGAGTAAAGAATCAGAAACAACAATGCTTTCATTTTTACAGAAATCACTTACAATACCTATAGTATCTGATTCAGATAAAGCATCTGTCTCTAATACCGTAATATACTTTTCAAGTTCTTTGGGAATCTTAACGATTGAAGAAACGATCACTATACACGAATCTAAACCACTCTCTATTTGTAAGGCAATATCTTTTAGAAGAGCGATGATTTTGGGTTTTTCAAAATATGGCACGGCATCCTTTAATACAAGCATTTGCTTTTCAAGATTATTATATTTGCTCAACCAATCAAGAGTTTCTCCTAAAGACTTTTCTCCACCTGCATGAGTATTCTTTGTTTCAAAATCACAATATAGTGATGCGTCATTCCATTCAATTATTTTTCTATCGCCTGCAGCACTTTTTATAACCAGATCCGTTTTTATTTCCTCATATGAGTTAATAAAGATAATTGGATACCCAGCATCAAAATATTGAATCAGTTTATCTTTAAGTTTCATAATTACCTCACATTATTTTGGGTTTAAGCATTATTACAGGAACGACTCTATATTTAGAAATGACGTTAAAGTCTTGTACTAAGCCGCCATATCCAACTACTTTAGCTCTGCCTGATAAATAGCTTTGGGTTCTTAACCATGATCCATATAATCTTTCTTTTACTTTTATATTTAGTTTTTCATATTCAGCTAAAGAAAGAATAAATACGTTATCAATGACTTGAGATTGCATTGAATAAGATGAAGTATGTAAATCCGCATTGCAAATACTTAATCTTTCGTAAGAATTAAATGCTTTTTCAAAAAAATATCTGTTTAACCATTGCCTTAATGAACAAGTTCCCCAACTATATGCATCTTTACTATTTAAAGGTTTGCTAATATCTAATGAAGGAGCAATAGCCAAGATAAAGTCATTAGTTTTGAACGCAACAATCCATTCAATAGAAGAATTTAAGTACTTACCAAATGTAAAACTGCTTCCTTCTGATAATTCGCTAAGATCCATTGAATATGCCATTTCACTATCCTTAAACGTCACTCTAAGTAATGAAATACCATTCTTGATGTATTCAGCAAGTTTTTTCCCTTTTTTTAACTCGACAATAGGTGAGTTTATACCTTGTATTAGTACATCTTTTCTTACAAATGGTATTTTGAAATTATTCCCATATAAATAAATAATGCTAACTTTATCATTTTGAACTAATCGGTCCAAATCATTATTATCGAAAGCGACATTTTCAAAGTTTTCAATTATCTCTTCATTGTCTGTGATGTTTCTAACTCTATCTAGGACATTTGATGATGTGTATACAGAGGTGAGTTTAATATGTTTGACCTTTAATTCATTAAAGGTATAATTTCCAAGTTCAATAGTCGGTGAATTCAACCCAATTATATCAACAGGATGATTAATACCTTTCAATTTGAATCTGTCGCCAAAAAGATAAATCTTTTTGATTTCCTTTTCCTGTAAAAGCGAATAAAAGCGTTCATTGTCAAATGCTACACATTCAAAATTAGAAAGTATCTCTTTATCTTTTGTTACATTCTTAACTCTAATAAAGTATTCTGATATTTTAGTAGCGTGTTCTATTGTTACTTCGTTTGTTGAGAGATCGTTAAAACTATAAGTTCCAATATCAACAAATGGAATGTTTATACCAGTTATTGTAACTCTCGGCTTCAAAGATTTAAGCTTAAAAGAATCTCCAGATAACCAAATCTGATTTATATCTGGGGTATTTATAAGCTTGTCCAATTCATCATCGTTAAAAGCAACTCTATCAAAATTGGATATAATAAACTCATCATTTGTTATTTTTAATACTTGTTTCAATTTATGCGACGTGATTCCTATATTATTGTACTTCACACCTGCACGTCTTAAATCATTGAAAGAATAATCGCAAATGTCTATACACGGCTCTTTTATTCCAATTAAATTAACAGAACGTAACTGAGAATGCATTTTAAAACTGCCTTCATATAAATAAATCCTTTTTGTTTGGCTGTTCTCTAATAAAAGTGCTAATTGATGATCGTCAAAAGCAAAATTTTTATATTCACTTATAAGACGTTTATCATCTGTAATGCGTTTTACCCTTTCCAGCTTCTCATTATTCAGCACCACTTCAGACAATTCGATTTTTTGATTAGACGATTCAATGCCAAGACATAATAATAATGATGGTACAAAGTCAATTGAATCTTTATCCAATTCTTCTATTAAATCAGCTTTTTCATAAGAATATCTATCTCGAAGCCATGTTATGAGTTTTCCATTGGCATAATAAGAAAGAATTGCTCTTAAATCTGGGTGCTCTTTTAATTCTTCTAATGTTCGAATTTTTATGTTATCTTCTACAATAAGTGGGAAACGAACTTTTCTTTTTCTAAGTTGTCTCATGGCAACCTCCTCGCAAACGTTAAAGGAAATTTATAACATATTATTATAAACATTATACCATTATTTGTAATAAATGTCAACAGAACAGCGCTTGGATTTTTGTAAATTATTTGCAGATTAAATTAAAAGTGTGTCACTGTTGCTGCTGTGACACACTTTTTAAACTACTAAATAAAAAATAGTTCATAAAAGTCATATTTAGAGCACGAACGTAAGAGTAAAATATTCCGCGTCTTCCCTCCTACTGTCCAATGATGTATAATAAACTCCAGGAAACTTGACGGAGTAAATTGTACATTTCAAAAAACTCCAAAAAGCTCCATGTAGTAAATTGGAGTCCGTTGGACACGGGAGGGAACATTATGCAGAATAAAACAACAGAGATCGCAACGATCAGACAGGCAGTACGCCTGCAGGAATGGTCGGAACTTATCAAAGCACAGCAGGCAAGCGGCCTGACCATAAAGCAGTGGTGTGAAGAAAACGGCATCAAGCCGAACACTTACTACTGCCGGCTGAAAAAGATCCGTGAACAGTTCGTTGAAGCTCCGGCCATCGTTCCTCTCAACGTTCCTCAGCAGCAATGTCAGTCAGAGATCCGCATCGGGAAGAACGATCTTCAGATCTCGCTGCCGTCAGACATTGATCCTGAAACCATCCTCGCTCTGGTGAAAGCCCTATGCTGAACGATATTTCTTCAAATCAGCAGGTCTACCTCGTCACAGGCTACACAGATCTGAGGCGCTCCATAGACGGACTTTCAATGATAATACAGGGACAGCTCCGGCTCGATCCGTTCAGCAGCGCACTCTTCCTGTTCTGCGGCAGACGCCGTGACCGTATCAAAGGTCTTCTTTGGGAAGGAGACGGATTTCTTTTGCTCTACAAGCGGCTCGACAACGGACAGTTCCAGTGGCCCCGCAATGAAATTGAGGCGAAACTGCTGACACCTCAGCAGACAAGATGGCTGCTTGAAGGTCTGAAGATCGATCAGCCGAAGGCGATCAAAGACGGTAAAACAGGGATGATCTATTGAACGGAAAACAAGGAGAATTCGCCTGTTTTCCTTGCTTTTTCGCTTGTTTTGTGGTATAATATATGTATAGTGTCAGGAACGGAGGAAGCGGTATGTCTGAGCAGAATACAGTACAGAATATGGAACAGGAAAATGCTGTGCTCCGTTCACGAGTTGCCATACTTGAAGAAGAACTTGCATTTGCACAGGATCAGCTTGCATGGCTGAAAAAACAGATATTCGGCCGCAGAACTGAACAAGCCTCCGTTATCATGGATGACTTGCAGCTCTTTCTGTTCCCGGAAGAACAGAAGCCTCAGGTACAGCCCAAGCCTGAAACAGTCACAGTTCCTGAGCATAAGCGCAGAACAAAGCGTACTCACGATGACTGGATGGAAACACTGGCTATTGAGGAAGTCAAGCATCAGGAAGAGCATCCTGAATGCGAGAGCTGCGCTGCGGAGATGAAGGAGATAGGCAAGGAAAAGGCTTATGACGAGCTTGTCTTCACTCCCGCAAATTATCATATCCGCAGACATATCGTGTGTACCTACAAATGCCCGGAGTGTGGCGAAAAGCCTGAGAATGACGCATCTCATGCCGATGATATTGAGCACTGTCATATCCGCAGAGCAAATTATCCGAAGCCGATGATACCCGGCAGCTTCTGCTCGCCTGAGCTGCTTGCACATATCGAATACGAGAAGTATGCGAAAGCAGTTCCGCTGCACCGGCAGGAACAGGACCTCGCCTCAAAGCATATACCTCTGCTGAAAGCTACAATGTCAAACTTGGTAGGTTCAGCAGCTGAAAAGTGGTGTATGCCGATAGTTCGGGAAATGCACAGGCTGCTGCTTGCCGGAGAGGTCATCCACGCAGACGAGACACGCATATAGGTGCTGCATGAGGAAGGCAGGCAAGCGACTCCCGAGTCGAAGATGTGGGTATACTGCAACGGGAAACTGAATGACCGCAGCATCGTCATTTTCGACTACAAACCCACCCGGAAAGGCGAAAATGCACAGGCCTTCCTGAAGGGCTTTGACGGATATCTGGTGCGTGACGGATACAGCGGATATCATGTGGTGACCGGTGTAAAGCACTGCGGTTGCATGACTCATGTTCGCCGTTATTACGTCAATGCACTGCCGAAGGATAAGTCCGTACAGGAAACATTTGTCGCAGCAGAAGCGGTCAGATACTTTGAGCGGATATACCATGAAGAAAACCTGCTGTCAGGCATGACGGCTGAGGAAAGATATGAGCAGCGTCTGGCGAGATAAAGCCTTTGCTCGATGCTTTTTTTTCGTGGCTTGAAACGCTTCATGTCAGCGGAAAGAGTGCTCTTGCCAAGTCAGTTGCTTATACGCTGAATGAAAAGCCGTATTTATACACGTTTCTGGAAAACGGGAATGTTCCGATAGACAATAACCGTGCCGAAAATGCCATAAGGCCGTTTGCCATAGGCCGCAAGAACTGGATGCACAGCAACACCGCGAACGGCGCAAAAGCGAGTGCAGCGCTGTATTCCATTGTTGCCACGGCTCAGGCTAACGGGCTGAACACAGAGAAGTATCTGACAGAGCTGTTCTCACATCCGGCAGGAACAATTCTCCTTCCATTCAATACATGATATACAGACAGGCTCACCTTGGTGAGCCTGTTTCTTTGATACTATGTATCGGCGGTTTACGCTTACTCCGCAACTATTGCGAACGGGAAAATTGTTCAGTCTTCATCCGGTATATATTGCATCTTGATCTTTTCTTCTTCAGGAAAGCCCTTAGGAAAAACTGTATGTTGATTATAAATAGCATCTTTTAGTTTTGCACCTTCAAGATCTACTTGTTTCATATTTGTACCGCAAAGCGAAACTCCCTCTAAATGAGCTCCTTTCAAATTGACATTTCTTAATTTTGCTTTGTCAAGCGTTGCATCAATCATCCAAGAGCTATTTAGATCAACATCATTCATTTCAGTTTCTTGTAAATTAGCTTCATCTAAAATAGCACCAACAAGGCTAACATTATTTAACTTTGAACCTTTTAGATATACTTTTGTCATATTAGCAGCATATAATTCTGTATTACTCAAAATGCTATTTTCAAGATGTGTCATTAATAAATTAGTTCTTCGAAGATCGGATCTTATTATTGTCACATTATTCATTTTAGCTTTTTTCATTTGGGCCTTATGCAGTTCAACATCATTTAACCATGCATTTTCCAAATTTACACCATCCATGTTAGCTATGTTTAGAATGGTAGAAGAAATATGAGCACCTTTTAAAAATGCGCCTTCTAAATTTGCCTTGACTCCTTCCGACTCATCAATATACGCATTGTTTAAGTTTATTCCTTCCATATTTGCATAGCTCAAATGTACATTATTTAAATATATTTTTTCTAAATTGGCATATCTAAGATTAATTCCTTCAAAATCCCAACCATTAAAGTTAATATAATCAGTATATCCGGCAAGAAGATTTCCTATTTCAAAGCCTTTTATTTTCGGATAATCCGATAGTTCATTATAACCAATCTCTTTCTCAAAATAATGTGCAAAATAATTCAGTGTATTTGTTAAGGCCAGGCTAATCTGAATATTAATAGATTTATTAATCAAAGGTTCGCAACTATGGAAACAATAGTCATTTATCCGATTATCTGCATATAAGTATTCATCTTCCGCCGGTGGAATTCCTATTCTTGCGAGCAAATTCTGTTCCATACCATGTCTGAACGCATTGTAAAATTCTTTAAAATTGAAGGAAGAATTATCGTCAGGTGCAGAATCAGTTTCTAAAGAAAATGAAACTGATTTCATATTAATGATGAATGTGAATATTTCATTTGTTACTAGCTGATACCGATATGCTTCTATAAGATTAATCATGACATCTCTCGCAACATCGTCTAAATCTTTATCCTGAAAATAATTATTATTGTATTTCGATAAATAGTCTTCATATATTTTTACTGCTGTGAAGTATTCATATACCGTTTTATGTGCGAATGTTATTCCACCCGATACATTTTCTTTTGTAAATGGACAAAGAGCAAGTTCTCTTTTAATATCAATATCCCTAATATCAGCTTCAATATCGTAATTTTTTTTGCAAAACTTAATCGCCATTTTTTCTGCATTTTTTATGCCTTTGGCACGCATATTGTCTACATCATCCGATTTAACAAGATCGAGTGAATCGATTAGAAACATTTGATATGCCAATTCTTTTGTATATTGCCACGCTATTAAATTTGACTCTCGTTCAGAAGTTGTCAGTTTTGATAGTCCTGACTGTCCTGTTTGATGTTCTCGGCAAAGTATATTTATGAAAGCATTATTATAAATAGATCCTACACTATGATGATCGGATAGCAGTGTTTCGCTATATCCGCAAATATATAGTATTATTGGCGTGCAGAATATATCCCTTCTATTATCGTCTTTATCTAAATTATCAAATTCGGTGGTAAATGAACTACACCAATTGTTTCTATTTGAATTATACAAGCAGTACTTATCACACCATATTTTTATCTCATTTTCAGTCCATCTTAAACGCTCTATTACTATACGTTTATTATTGACTGGCTCTTTGAAATAGTAATCTGCTTCACGAGATGTAACTAAAACATGAAAGCCATTTTCCAGCTTACTCATATTCGACAAAAACTCCGAACCTTCAAAACTTTTATTCATTACACAGAGTTCATCAAGTCCATCTAAAACCAATAATTTTGTTTTTAATTGATCGAGTGAATAGCCGCCGAACATTTTCAGAATTTGCTCTTCGCTATCACTTGCCATTAATTGAACGTTAGAAAGCTTACGCAACGTACAAACAAGGACATCATCTTTAGAGATTTTAAATTCAACTTCTTTTTCGTCAGTTTCTCCGTTTGTGTCAGCTATAATTTTGGATATAAGGCTTGATTTACCAACACCAGCAGTACCGTATAATAGCATACATGGTTGACGTCGATTGGTTTCAAACCAATTCATTATGAATCTTGCTGCACTGTCTCCTGTGCTTTCTATATGTGGGGAAACATACATATTCTTGAGCGTTACGTCACTCCCATCCGCCTCTAAAAACAGCTCGTTCTTAAAATTTTCAAGATATGATTGATTATCAGTGGTATTGGATTTGTTTGATGTACCATTTTGTTCTAGAGTTTCTATCCTTTTCTCGTGATCATTTATCATTTTCCAGTGATCATCAGATGTTTCTTCAAGAGTAACGACTCTTTCATCTATTATATTTAGCTTGTTCAAGATGCATCTGATATCATTCAAGTTATCAGCACTAACTTGATCACAATTTAAAAGGACAGACAAGATTTCTGGATTGCCTATATAATTCACCACTTCAGATATGTATTTTTTGTAATCATCCTTAACATCATGACGCTTGTCCGAACCTTCGAAGATTTCATCTTTCAATTCTTGAAGGAGTAGTTCATCATGAAAAGTTTCTCGAATAGTATCTTTTCTGCGTATAAGTGCGCTACTTGTTGCAAAACAAATTGATTTTATATCTTCTTCGGATAGACCATGACAATGTATTTCAGATTGGATCTGATCTAAAATCTGATCAGCTTTATGTTTATCTTTTATCAACTTATGTATTCCATCTATTAGAACAATTCCTGCACCAGCAAGAACAGTAACCGGTTCCGTATTAGGTTTAAAAAGAGGCAATAGTGTTATTCCGGATACAAGCATATTTATTATAGTCTCTTTTTTGTCAGTGTCTTTAAACATCGTAACTTCACTTCCTTATCAAATTATTGAGGATTCATTATTATGATTGATATGTAGTTAAAGTGTAGCACAGTTTGGTTGGCTTTGTCAATAAACTTTGATACAAATAGCAACGTTGATACTTTTATCAACGAGCCAAGAAAAAACCGTATTTTCGGCATTTTTTACGTTGCTACAAGTATCAACGCTTCATCAGAAGCCACTGTAGGCTCCGTATCCTATTATAATAGTATAGTTGCTACAAGTATCAACGGCCAAACTATATCCCAAGCTCCTTAACAATCCGATAGAATCTGTAACGCTTCATATCGAGGCGTTTCATGGTCTCAACGGCTGTCTGCTCTCCGCTACGCCATTTCTGGCACTCGGATTTGAATCTATCATCATTGAAAAAATATTACTGCGTTAAACATCAGAAAGCTCATCAATCCCGTGAGCTTGCGGATTATTCTTCATTGAAGCCTTTATCTCTCGTTTATACTTATAATAAGTATTTCTGCTTATTTTCGCCAATTGGATACATTCACTGTCATTAAGCGTTCCGCCGAAGGACTTACAGTGCTTTTTTATAAGCTCTTTTGCAGGAGCTTCCTTTTTAACCATCATTTTTCTGCCTTTAGCATTACCGATCTGCTTACCATTCAGACGAGCTGTTTCAATGCCTTCCTTCGTTCGCTGCCGAATATCCATTACTTCTTTTTCTGATTGCTCAAAGGCAAGTTCAATCTGTTTTGCCGCAAGCAGCTTCAATACCTTGTTAGTTGCTTCGATATAAACATCGGCTATATCGTTGCCCACAAGTTCAACGCCGCCGTTCAGAGCTTGCTTGTAATTCTCGGTATTAACATAAGGCTCTTTCAGGAAAACAAGCTCAATACCTTTGTCAAGCAATTCCATATACTGATCCACGCCTTCTTTAGCGTTACGGCTCATTCTGGAAACGCTATCGAATACAATAGTGTCTCCCTTCCGCACCACTTTGCAGAGCTTCAACCAAGAAGCACGATTTATAACTACTCCGGTGTATATTTCCTTATAAATAACAGCAGTCGGAAAGTGAGAAATGATGTTTCTCTCTTGTCGTTCAATATTTTGAGTAGGCTTTGATATACGACAATATCCGTAAACCATATATAATACCCTCCAATCATACCGAATTTAACGAGCGATAAATTTACTACTTAATTATAATATGATTTTCTATAAAAGTCAACACGGTTTTAATACTTTTTTATTAAACGTCAAATTTGGTACAGATTTAGGCGTTGATACTTGTATCAACGTACAAAGAGAAAGCCGTTTACTCTTACGGAAATGGGATTGCTTTTTTCGGGGGCGGTATGATATAATTTAGAAATAGAAGTAGGCATTTGCCTTGCTAAAAAAATTCGGTTGAGGTATATTACTATGGCATTTCAGTTAAACAGTGTTGTTCAGTGGGGTAGGAATATCGACGAATACAGAGAGATGTTTCTGCTTAGTGATGATGATATGAAAATGAATATTGCTGGTTTCGGTGACGGTCCGGCGAGTTTTAATTATCAGGCTACACTTGCAGGGAGTAAAGTCACATCTTTTGATCCGATATATCAATTCACCAGAGAGCAGCTTGAACAGAGAATCGAAGAAGTCCGAACTATCGTAATGGAGCAGATGGCTGAGAATATAGATCATTATGTCTGGGACAGGATTACTTCTCTCGAACAGCTTGAAAGTATCAGAATGTCCGCAATGAGACTGTTTTGGGATGAATATATGCAGGGAAAGAAAGATCAGCGCTATATTTATCATGAATTACCTGACAGACTGCCCTGTCCGGACAACTGTTTCGATATTGGTTTAAGCTCACACTTTCTTTTGATGTATACAGCACTGGGCTATGATTTTCATGTAGCGTCCATCTCCGAAATACTTCGTGTGTAAACAGGTGCGTATATTCCCTCTGTGCGACTTAGACAGCAACACTTCCAATATGATAGAGGACGTTATCTCCCATTTCAGAGAGGGGTACAAGATCGAAATAAAGTCAACAAGTTATGAGTTCCAAAAAGGGGCAAACCGTCTACTAATCATCAGTCATGAATAACATTCAATGCAGAGCAACACCAGCTCTGCATTTTTTATACCCGATTCAGAATTCCCCATAACAATTTCACGATAAGAAAAGTTTTATGGCGCACTCAACTTCATGCGCAATAATCCACATCTTCCCTCCCATGTCTAACAGACTCCAATTTACTCCATCAAATTTCTTGGAGTATATTGTACATCTTTGGACAGCGGGAGGGAAGACGCGGGATATTTTACTCTTACATAAAAAGTGTGTCACAATCTGTGACACACTTTTTATGATGTGCTATCATAGCTATTTAATCTGAACTTACAAGGTAAACAAAAGAGCGGTTAAGTGCCATATTTTTTAAGATTAATATTAACCTATAATTGTCTCAACCTTAGCAAAAAACTTTTTAATTAGTTTTATACAGTATTCTGCGTCATTTCTATTGAAATTATAAAGTGAATAATCACATTTCCAACGTTGATCTTTCACATACTCAAAATCACTTTGATCAGATGTATCAAGTATTCCGCTCAATACCAAATCATTTAATCCTTTTTCAAGTGAATTATGAGTTTCGCTTTCTTTTAATTCGTTTACTTTCCAATCGGCAAGCAAACCTTGATGCTCCAATAATGCTTTTAATGTGAACATCATCGAATAATAACACCTATTTGCACAACCAACGTATTCTTTGTTTGCAAATAAAGTTTCGGCAGAGGCAATTGTTTCCTTAGCTTTTTCTCTTAACAACACTAAATTGAAGACGGGCTTAATTAAGTTTTGTTCAAGTGCAATGTCAGTTGGTGAAATATTATTATGAAACTCTCCAGCCCCCTCAATTAGTTGTTCTTTTAATGTTTGTTTTTCATCAAATGGAATGCTTTCACTGTCCAAAACAGCTTTAAGAACATCAGTTAATTCACTTTTATTTGTTGATGACAGATTATTAAGGCTATCATAAAGTGGGATATATTTAATTTTTGAGTTATCATCCATCGATGACCACATACCATAAATAAGCGAAACTCTTTTATAGAATTCTGATTCAAAATAATCATCGAATGATTTATAACGTTCTTTTCTTTCACCCCAATAGTAACCTGCTAATGTATACATAAATGCATTTCTAAGTGTATTGTTTAACTTCTGTTCAGCCACATCATTTGAGGTTTTCCAAGCACCTAAATAAAAATGTAATCCATCATTGTTATCAATATTTTTTCTCTCAAATGAGCCTTCAAAATCAAAACAAGAAATTATTTCCATAGCTGGTTTATTAAGCAGATCAATAATAATATATTCCCATGTTTCTGCACGAAGCTTATCTATAGCTTCATCTATTAGCGAAAACGAAAGCTTACCATCTTTTAGTTCAGTTTTAATTCCAAATTGACTTAAAAGACTATCTTGATTTTTAGTGGTATTTCGGGTAGTTTTCTTCATTATAAGTGATAGTAATGCATCATAATCACTATCTTGAAATACCACTCCACAGGAATATTTTTTTAATAAATCTATTTCTTTGACAATCGAATCATTAACAACTTTTTTCAAGTAAAGATAATATGCATCTCTTGGAAGATCAATAGATATAGGTGCTGTATTATTATCATTTGTATTTTCAGTTTGGTTTAAAACCATAGATAACACAAACGGAAATATCTTCTTTTCAATATTTATAATATAATCAGACATGTATATGCTCCTTTTATAGTAGAATTTTTAGATACACTTTCATTTGAACCAAGTATCTTATTGAGCTAATATTCATATTATATCTCATCAATGGAAATAAGAATTGATATGACTCTCCAATGTTAATTTGTTTTTGGTATGATATCCTCTCTTTGTCATTCGGCTATACTCAAATATTTCTGTTTTAGTAAAAGAAGCAATATCATTTATTATGCTTTCAAATGAATGCTTGTAATTTAAACAAAAATACGAGTTCCCGGCAGAAAAAGACTCAAGAACAATTAGTTTGTATTTAGAATAAACGAAAATGAAATACTCAGGTAATGAAATAATTCCTAAATCTTCTGCAATAACATCAGGTGAGTGCTTCATCCATAAATTCATTCGATATTGAATTTCAGCATTTGTTAATTCATCAATTCTTCTTTTAATTACATCACTTGAAATATGCTTTAAAACAACACTACCAGCCATTTGTAATTCATTTGTGCCAAATCTATTTTCGTCCAAATTCTCAATTTGAATACAGTTGATGAATAGTTTTTTTATCCATTCTTGAAAGCTATTTTTTAAAGCATCTTCATTTTTAAATACAAAAGCAATGTTTAATTCTAAATTTGACGAAAATGCAGAATGACTTACATTAGATGATCCCATAACAATTATTGTGTTGCTGTCGCTTTCAAAATAGAATATTTTCCCATGATAAAAGCGATTCTTACAGGTAAATAATGTAAAGTTTTGATTTTTTAGATAAGCGTTTAACTTTTTTACTGTGTTTTGATCTATACCTGTTAATACATTCTCTGCATCATCATAATAACCTTGCAAAGCACCTATAACAAATGTTACTTTTCCGTTTGAAGAAATCGTTGTTTCAATAATAGAGTCTAAATGCTTTAGTCCACTATTAAAAATATAACCACAAGCAATAATTATATTATTAATCGATTCTCCGTGTAATAATTCCTTAATCTGCAAATGAAAAGGTTTATAGCTGTCAAGAATAAATGCATTATAAGTATTGTTTTCTTGTACCTGAAAAACGGAGTGCTTTTCGAGTTCAGACGTCTTATTCTTATAATATTCAATAATATCCTCACTTGGAGATGTAATGTATTTGAATGATTCTATATCGATATCCAATGCGTATTTAGCGACTTCAAATGAAATCTCTTTTATTAATCCAACACTTAGCAGATTTTCCTTTAACATTGCCTTTTCATAGTTCTCATTTGGATTTTTGATTTGTAAATATATATCCGATAAGTTGTTCATTTCAGATATACGCTTCCCCCGGTCTTGATTGTTGATTATTAAGTTGATAAATCCACTAAATGAATATATTTTATCATCTATGATAATAAATGATGTACTATTGAAGTCTATAATCGAAGATATGAATCTATTAAATGCATCTTTATCATTTATGTTTTTTCTTATATTTAACAGAATTTCTTTATATACACCTACTCCAACAAGATTAACATATTTTCCATCTAAAACCGTATTTGGTATCCGTTGTATAACATTATTATATGTTATTCTATTTGCTAAACGTTTTGTAAGATATATAAACAAGTCAGGGTTAAATCTTATATTGTTTTTAGTTATTACGTCTTTAAAGGATAGAACAACTTGATAATATGCTCTTTCCCAACACTTATTTCGATTTTCTTTTCTGCTGTTACCTATTATAGTAAATGAAGGGGAGCTTTCTTTATTGTTGATTTTAAAAACTGTAGAAAAACTATTGTTATCAATTTCTATGGATTTGATTTCAGGTCTTATTCCCCATATAGATAAAAAAGATCTTACTGAAAATTGAAAATCAATATTTTTAGATAAACCATTTGCTAACAAAGAATCATAGATTTCAGAAAAGTCATCCCATATCCTTTTTTCGGGTTCGTAATTAGATAGAAAATAAGCAGCAATAAAGCAAAATACAGCTTCATTTTTTTGTTTATCTGATTTATAATCTGTTGATGTTAGATTTAGTTTAACAAATAAGTCGCTGGCAAAATAAGTAGTTTTTAGCATATCGTCCATCTGGCTAAATATTACAGCTGGAGAAAAACCGGGATTACATATATCAAACTCAGAAATATCGTAATCATCCCACAAACCTTGATTCATTGTTTTTTCCAATATAAACACTCTCAAAAGTTCATGACCGAGATAAGAGAAATACCTCTTAAAAGTTTTATTATCTTGATCTGCTACAAGAGAAAAGCCCATACTTTTTAAAGATTTATTGTACTGAGACCTGGGAAGTAAAACAAAGTGCAACAAAACAGGAGCAATTGAATATAATTCCGAAAGCTTTAATACATTATCATCTGTTTGTAATTCTATTTCGTTTATCTCGAATTTACTATTATCTTTTATAATAATATTATTTTCTGCTAAATAATCATTAATAACATATTGCGGAATCATAGGCAATAGGTCTTCACACAGATTATTAATTGCAGATTTCTTGCTATACCCATTTCTTTCATACTTGACTCCGTTTAGGATAATTGATGCAGAATACACCTTATCATTAATTGAATAATCCTTAGATAAATATACTTTAAAATGTGCTTGTCGACTATGTATTTTTTGATAGTACTTATCAATTACTTCTTGTGGATTAACTAACGGAAGATTTGTTTTTGCAACTAAATATGATAGTATTATATTTTGAGCCTTATTATAGGCTCTATCATATCCATTTGTGTGTATATATTTACCTAAAGCACGAAATGATATTCGCATTTTCTCAGAAATACCATAATCATCACATTCCCAATAAGAATAATCATCAAGAAATTTTTCCGAGAGCATTCTTAATAACTTTTCGTAATTAACTGACTGAATAATCAAGGTAGTATATCTTGATTCTTGAGTAATATTCATAAATACTATATGTCTAATCAAAACCTGAAAGTATTGTTCTCCAAGCAATAAGAATCTGCTTTCGATAGGATCAACTATATTTTGAAGAGAATCACTATTATTGTTATTTATTGCCATATCTTTTCCTTTCATTCTAAGCAAAGATAATAAAGAGTGTGACATTCCAATTTTTCTGATATATCTATTCAATTTTTAATAAAGCCGTTCATAAATATCTGGCTTTGAACCCGAACGTTCACAAAAAAGAAATAAGGTGTTTACGAACTATAAAACCGCATATCAATATGTGATTCATCAGCGTTCATAAAGGTGTACCTTTGCGAACGGAATTATACATTATTAAACATGCTATTTATCTTTGTTATTACTTTGTGATTCTATAGCATTTTTGTGATTTTTTTTATGTTCCTTAACAATTCCTAAGTATACAAGAATTAAAAGCACATCATTAGGAATATAGAACAAGATGTTTTCAATAGTTCTGGTTGTTCCAGGAGAAAAATGCCACAAATACTCCTTTCCAGATATACTACATCCAATGAGATGAAAAATTATTATTATTATATAGGCATAGATACTTTTATATCCGAGTTTTGAACGTAGTTTGGATATCAAGCTTTGAGTACCTATAGATTCTGGCATTCTTTTTGATAGCGTTTTAAAAGAATCCTCTAAAATGCTATTTCTGTTCATCAAATCTGACTGATTCGCTAGTTTTAAACACATATTCTGAAATTCATTTCTCATCACAATAGCAAGTGATTGCTTTTCATTTTTAATGAATTCAGAAAACGATTCCAGTTCTATGTCTTTTAAAGCCTTTTCACCTAATGGTTTTATATCCCACCAGCACCATTGTATAGCATCAATGTAGAACATAGTTGAGATTTTTCTAAGAAAAAAACACTTTGAGTTACAATTTATTGAACCCAAGAATGTGTAAATATCCTTCCTTTTCCTAATGTCGGAATAAGTTGATTCAAAACTAAAGATTCTAATCCAAACCAGTAAAACTGGTATTGCGGCTATCACACATCCCATAGAAGCCAAAAGGAAAGATTCCGATTTGAAAAATAAGGATATTATATAGAATGGTATGCTTAAAAACAGAGTCTATCCTAAAATTTGTGTAAACCTCTGAAGTAGTGTATAATAGAAGAGACACTACTTCGGAGGTTTTAATTATGAGCAGAAGACGAAGAAATGAAACAGAAGAGCAGCGTGCAAGAAGAGAGCTGATAAGCGAT
>JAEEGL011227500.1_pt1 | contig 21039 bp, 19 predicted proteins | sample 9134231 | NCBI WGS metagenome assembly JAEEGL01 (sample SAMN16246548, study PRJNA631951) | gut metagenome | biome: gut microbiome; feature: rumen; material: fiber-attached | host: Bos | place: Iran: Karaj | collected 2018-10 | reverse complement strand
GGGGTAGTTTGTTGCCAATGAGTATTTGCATCATTCTTGTAACATTTCCATCCGATAAATCTCTTACCAGAATCTGCTGTACAACTATGTCCAACAGGCACATTCTGATAATTTTCAGCATATCTATGCGCAGATTCAGCAATTTGTCTCTCTGAGGTTTTAGAATTTCTACAATTATAATGCAACTGATACTTTATCTCTGTCCAATCTGGTGTACAATGTGTGTCTGAATGTATTGTAATAGAACTACCAGGATTAATATCGTTGTGCACCGTGCCATTTGTCCCTGTACAATCCCATTTAAATGTCCACCCAGGTTTAACACACGCAGTTACTGGACTATTACTTGCTGTATTTACCGTCGCAGCACCATTACTACCCGGTGTAACCGACTGTAATGCTGGTACACCATTTGGTCCGGGCGTACCACCTTCACAATCATAATCTACGGTATAAACATCACCTTCAAGTTTCGTATAAACAATAGCATTACAGTTACCCAACTCCATCTGTGAAAAATAACGTGTGTTGCTATAGGAGTAAGGAACACCACTAGTAGTCGGCGAGTACCATATTTGTTGTCTGTATTTCCATATAGATTTCGGTATATTAACCTGACCAACATTACATGCAGGATCACCATCATCGTCACACGTAACCCCAGGCCCAGTTGATATATTGTTTTCGTCTATATGCGGAAATTCAACATTCAACACATTGTTTGGAATAAAATGTAGATAATCCATCCAAACGCCATCTATCCAACCGTTCTCTATCAGACCTGTCATATCCTTTTGATATACGGTATTATTTGGATGATTAAAACAATCATTATTTAAATTCTTCTTACACCCAATATACGTGATAGGGCAAGCACCATGTAAATGGATACAAAGGTGTACTTCCTTAGGCTTCCAAGATGCACCATCTATTGTGTCCACCTCCGTTTCAAACATGGTAACATGATCTACACCTAAACCAGGACCACTTACCGGACGTGCATCATCACCACCCACACAATAATACCACTTTGAACCCTCAAAACTATATGCAGGATCAGAATACGGTAGATTTGGTGTCAACAACGCCTGACTCGTATTCTTGTTATATTTCGCTGGATTTGAGCCACCACTAATATAATCATTCGGATCACCAGATATTATGCTACTTCCTTGTACGATGTGATATACTATATCATATTCTTCCAAATTACAGTTAGAATCAAACCCTTCTTCCAGCTCATAATGCGTTATATTCTTTGTACATTGTTCTGACGTACCTGGTACGCTATGACCATCGGCATATTGTTTTGTCTTATTTTCTTCCAAACAGTCACACCTACAATCATCTTGCCATGTAACATTTGTCCAGCAAGGTTCTGCAGGTTCTGTGTTTTTCGTACATTCTGGACATACCTTTTTATAACAATCAGCTGCAGATGTTGGCACCTCAACATCATAGAATGGGAATTCAGGATAATTTTCTTCGCACGAAAAATCTACGGAACATTTTGCAGTAAGTACCAAACCAGTATTCAATCCCCAATCATTAAATACATATGGTGGATCGTTTGGATCTGCATTAACAACCTCTGGGAAACCCGAAGGAAGAGCTCTGCCATCAGATAAACTAACCGTCCATCCATGGAACGAAGAGCCTGTTGGAACAGATACACCAGGGTAATCAACTTGACCAACAACACTTGGATTTAAAACTGTATAATCCCCACCAATCGTCAAAGCATTCGCGAATGTTGCTCCATTTCCTTCACAGCTTCCTGCTTTATATTCAACATTATACTGTCCTGCTGAACATACTGCAGTCAAAACTAAATTACCAGCAATATTATAAGGATTAATCGCCGCTCCTGGTGTATACGTGCGATTACTCTCTGTCAAAGCATTCGTATACGATTGTTGTGTACCATTATAAAGACCATCACTCGTACCAATCCATGCAGTAACAGTATAATAATCAGGATCTATTTCAAGACCAGAATCAGAAACAGATTTTATAGTATAAGAAGAACCATATGTTGCACCACCTGTCTCAGTTTGTGGATCATATGCATCGGTAATTCCATCTCCTGCGCCACCGCAAGACGCATCTTTCTTGTATATTACATTATAATGATTCGGTACCCAGATAGCAGTAAATGTAAAAGTACCAGAACTTGGCGTAGTTTGACCATCATCCAAATTCAACGGTGTTGCTGCACAATCTGCGGCTGTGATAAGTTCATGTGTTGTTGAATCCAATCCGATCCAACCACCAGTTTGTGTAGCATCAGGATCTACCCCAACGCCACTAGAAGCAGCGCCAGCAACCATAGGGCAGGTGATAAACAACGTTAAAAATATTAACAACCGTTTTAACATATCCTGATACTTTTACTAGTTCTTTCCCTTATTGATGATTCGTCACCTTCCAACCCTTGAACGTATAACCTGGTTTATTCGGTTGTTGAACAGTCTTTATCGCACCAGTCGACGCAGTAGCAGCTGTCCCATATACACAAGTCTCCGGAGAGTTGCTCTGAACAGCGGCATCGTTACTCGCGTTAACAGTATCCCAAACTAAATTAATCGTATTCGCCTCCCACATAGCGGTACATTCTATATTACCTTCATAACCATAACCCGTACCTGTACCAGCAACACCACTTCCACCAGTGATAACATTGCCAGTAGTATCCAACGGATAATTAGCAGTATTACCATTATAAGCACTACCAGTCGTAATAGTACGTTCACACTTCCATCCTATAAAATGGATACCAGTATCTGAGCATTGACCAGCTGAAACAGGCAAAGCCCAAGCACTATTAAAAGTGACAGGCGTATCTGCTGGATGATTACCCGCAACATCATAACCTGTTATAGGATTCGTACCGCAAACATAAGTTATCTTATAACCATTAGCATCACCCCAATTTGCCTTACATAAAACATCAGATGGCGGCATCGTTATGCTCTGTCCAGAAGACGTCGCATTAGGAGAAGAGTCATAGGAGCCAGTAACCGTCACTGCAGCACCTGTTGTCCCATTCGCATATCTATAACAATCCCACCCACTGAATGTATAACCTTGTTTAACACAATTGCCCGTACCATTTTGTTCCAAAGTTACCGAACTATTAACCGTATGAGGAACAGGATTATTACTACCATCTACATCTGTTGGCGCTGTTCCACTACAAACATTAGTATCATCACAGTTACAACTATATGTTACATAATAATCATTTGCCGTACAATATGCAGTAAGAGTTAAATCACCCTCAATTTTATAAGGATTAATTGTGGCTGCCGCTGAATAAGTACGATTAGACTCTGTTAAAGCATTAGTATATGATTGCTGCGTACCATTATAAAGCCCCGTACTTGTACCAATCCAATTGCTAAAAGTATAACCATCTGGAATAGTCACACCAGAGTCACCAGATTGTGATCCTACGGCTTTTATAGTATAAGAACCATCATATTCTACACCACCAGTATTTGTTGAGGAATTGTACGAATCCGTAACCCCAGTTTGCGCAGTACCACAACTAGTAGCATCTCTTTTGTATATTACGTTATAATGTTTTGCTTCATACAATGCAGTAAATGTAAACGTTCCACTATCAGGAGTTGTTCCTTCAAATCTCAAAGGATCAGCCATACACGCAGCGGCAGTAGTAACACTGGTACTGCCACTCTGCAAACCAATATAACCATTCCAGTCACTATTATTCTGATTACCATACGTATAGTTACCATATTCAGTATGACCAACACCAAACAGACCACCTGTCGGAAAAACTTCGTCATCAGCGAATGCGGGGGCATTTACCACCATCATTGCTATTATACTCGTTAAAAAGATTTTGTTTCTCATTTTCCTTTCCTTTTTTAATTGTTTTATTTTTTATTTCTTTGCTGTTTTCATAAAAAATCAACACAATCGACGTAAATAGCACGCCCCATAAATATCAGAAAAACCCCGAAAAACAGCCATTCTTATCAAGCTTTTTCTCCTAACTACAAAATACTGTACAAAATTTGTTGCGATTATGTCCAGCAAAAAAATGTCATAAATTATTTTTTTTTATCTTTTTTTGTGATATTATGTAAATCGTTAAGAAAATAAAGAGAAAAAAAAAACTATGAAAAACAATATTCAGACACTCAAAACGACAGATATTTCAAGTGACGTTTTTATAATCGCCCCTAATCAAATCGAAATTATTTCTAAAAATTTCGGTGATGCCGTAGCAGAAGCAATGAATGTTCGGCCTTTGGCTGATAAAATTCGCAAAATTGCCGCTGAAACACTCGTCAAAGTTTTAAATGATGCAAAAAAAATGGGCGAATAGTGGGTTCAGATTAAGTAAACCTTCGTTTATATATTTCAAAAAAACATTGAAAAAATCAAAAAAGATACTATATTCCACATGCTGGGCGTGAAAAAGCATAGCTGGTTGTATTAAACCAGAGGAAAGTCCGGACTGCATGGGACAACATAGTGGCTAACAGCCACGCGGGGCAACCCGACGATTAGAGCAGCAGAGACGAGCGTGTTAAATCACGGTGAAACGGGCAATCTCTATGTGCAGCAACTTCAAAAAGGATTCCACGATTCGTCCCAATCATTAATGGAATCGGGTAGAGGGCTTGACATTTTGCGGCAACGCAATTTGCAGATTAATTATGCTTGCAACCCATCAGGGTTGAACAGAATCCGGCTTAATGAACACCCAGCAAATAAAAAATCGCCGTTTTGGCGATTTTTTTACATAACTTTACCAGATGTCGGATAAAATGTAACCGTTGTATCGCGCCAAGCATCATATTCATTACGTGGTAACATTGAAAATGGCGAACATGTCTTTATAGCAGCACGTGCTGTTTCCAAAACATAAGCAAAATCAGGATCTGTTTGTGCGCGACTTTCTGATTCAAACCATAATTGGTTAACATCGCCAGTTTGTGCAAATTTAATATGAGCAGTAAGACGAATATCTTCCAACCCAGGATGATTTATATCAATAACCCAACAACGTGTCAAAGCAACACGCAAAGCATCAATAACAGATATCGTCATTGTACGATCAAGCGATAAAACTTCACGATTAACACGAACTAATTTTTTCTTACGTGGAGCAGGCTTATCTTCTTGTTTTGTTTCTTCTGTTTTTGGTGTTTTTTTCGAATTTAATTTTTCACTTTCAGTTTCAACCATAGTTGGTTGTTTTAACTCTGTTTTTTCATCTTGAACAATTTTCTTCTCTTCGGCTTTTTCGTCTGTTTTTTTATCATCATTTTGCTGGGGAACTGACGTATTATATAATTTCGTTTCGTCACCACTTACACGTACATTTTTTAAATCTATTTCTATGATTTCAATACGATTAGGTGTTACTAATTTTGCCTGTTCAACTATAACAGAAAAAGACATCAATAACACAGCAAGCAAAACCATATGTCCCAACACGGACATTAAAATATTTTCACTTTGAAATTGCGTACTCTGTTTCATTGTTATTTATTATCAAGTTGTGTTCGAAGTCCTACACGTTGGAAACCAACGTCTTTTAATTTTCCCATCATTGACATTACTGCGCCATAATCTGCATGCGTATCACCACTTAATGTAATTGCAAGATTTGGATTTTCACCACGCATCGCAACCGCACGCTTTACAATTTCATCACGCGGTAATTGTTGATTTGACAGATAATAATTCCCACGCGAATCCACACTTATTTGTATTGCATGATCATTACCAGTCATTGCAGAAGTTCCGGCACGTGGCAAATCTATATCTATACCCGTCGTCATCATAGGTGTTGTCACCATAAACACCGCCAACAATGTTGTCATTATATCTATCATTGGCGTCAATGACATATTAGCATCGTTAACATTAGAACGTCTTCTGGACATTGTTTATTCCTGTTGTTTTATTTATCTTTCATTTCTTTGACTTTATCATCCAAAGATTCATATAAATCGTCTGCTTTTTTAGAAAAAATATTATAAGCAATTGCTGCAGGAACAGCCGCAATCAATCCCAAAGCTGTTGTTCCAAGTGCCACCGCCAAACCAGGTGCAATAACACCAATACTAACGGATTGATTAACACCAATCGCAGCAAAAGAATCCATAACACCCCAAACCGTACCAAACAAACCTACAAAAGGAGCAACATAAGAAACCATAGATAAAAACCACAAATTCTTATCAAATGGACGAATTAATTTGTCTGCAATCGTATCCAAATTATCGCCAGCTTTTATTGATACCGGATGACGTTTTTGATGTCTCCAAAGACGAATTTTTTCGATTATCAGCGCCCAAGACATTATACTGGCCGCGACTAAAATCAAAGAAACACTAAGCGTCATCAAATCACGCCCAGAGAACAAAGACAATAAAGAAAAACTATTTTCCATTTTATTTCATTCCTTTCTAACGTTATTAATTCAGCGCATTTATAATACTTTCAGGTATAGCAGCAGGGCGCATACCCGAACCTAAATACGCTACAGTTACATTCATTATAGCACAAATTTTATCACATTTCACGAATTTTTGTTCAACCACCATAGAAGCAGCACCAATTTTTACAGTTTTCGTTTCTACAACAAATTCATCACCCAATAATAAAGGCGACTTATATTTAATATTTAAATCACGAACAACAAATCCAAAATCACCATCAGGTAAAACAATATCTTTTGACCAATTTGAACGTGCACGCTCAGCCACTTCTATATAGCGACCATGATACATTATACCGCTTAAATCCGTATCAGCATAAGCAACAGCAAAATTAAAAATATGTACTTTTGTCATTGTGTTATTCCATAAAATTAAAGTTATTTTTCAAGACCAAGATGTTTATAACCGCTTTCCGTCACCACACGACCACGAGGCGTCCTTTGAATAAATCCTAACTGCATTAAATATGGTTCAATTACATCTTCTATAGTATCTGCTGGCTCTGATAAAGCAGCCGCTAAATTATCAATTCCGACCGGTCCACCAGCATAATGTTTTATAATTGCATTCATATATTCACGATCTATCTCATCCAATCCCATTTCGTCAATATGTAATTGATACAACGTAGTTTTTATTATATTTGTATCTATAGAATCTTTTTTAGTTGCAGCAGCAAAATCACGGGCACGTTTTAATAATCTATTTGCAATACGCGGTGTTCCACGAGCAGATTTTGCCAATAACATCGCACCATCTTTATCAATTTGTGTTCCTAAAATATTTGCACTGCGCATTATAATTTTAGCCAAATCAGAAGCAGGATAAAAAGTTAATCTTAAATCAATACCAAACCTATCACGTAAAGGATTTGATAATAAACCTGTACGAGTTGTTGCACCAACCAATGTAAAAGGAGGCAAATCTATACGTACAGATTTAGCCGTTGGTCCTTCGCCCAACATAATATCCAACTTAAAATCTTCCATCGCGGAATATAAAACTTCTTCAATGGCAGTTGGTAAACGATGAATTTCATCAATAAACAAAACATCCATTGGTTCCAAGGCTGTTAAAATCGCAGCCAAATCGCCTTGTTTGGTCAACATAGGTGCAGAAGTCGCCCGAAAATTTGTTCCTAATTCATTTGCAACAATATGAGCTAATGTTGTTTTACCCAATCCTGGAGGACCATAAAGTAAAACATGGTCCATCGCTTCACCACGATTTCGTGCAGCTGAAACAAAAACAGATAAATTTTGTTTTAATGCATCGTGGCCAACAAAATCAGACAACAACTTTGGCCGTATTGTTGCAGCCATATCATCTGGAATATTTGGATTCACAAAACGTTTACTTTCATCAATCATAATAACTTATCATCTTCGTTTTCGCGTCCAACATACGCTTTCAAATCATTGTACATTTGTCGCAAATCGCCAGGTTGAGAATAACCAGCATCAGCATTTTTAACTTTTATTGTCTCCAAACTAATTTGGGCCTGTTTCTTCAAAATCTGTGTTAAATGTGCAGCAAACGCATTTGCTTCGTCACCTTCATTTGCACCTTGCAATAACAAACCACGATTTGGACGCGGTGATAAAAATCCAAAATCAGAAACAGAAACATCTGGTGAAACCAGCGCAAACCCGGTTATTTCTGGGCGACGCATCAACATTTGTAAAACATACCACGCCCCCAACTGATGCCCAGCCAACCAAATTTTTTCACTGTCTTCATTTTTATTTTGAATCCAATCTACAACCGTTGCTATGTCCAACATATTGTCCGCAGTAGTTCCAATCGCACCTTCAGAATCATTAACACCACGATAATTGAAACGAACAACGGAAAAACCGATATCCATAAAAGCACGAAACATCGCATAAGAAATCCTGTCGTTCATGTGGCATTTTTGTCGTGGGCTGCCAGATAAAATCACTGCCAATGGTGCAGATTCTTGTTCTGATTTATGATACACCGCGTGTAATTTCCCAGATTCACCAGTAATAATAACGTCTACCATTTTTATATCCTATTATTTAATATGAACTATTATATCATATTTATATAAAACAAAAAAGCCATTATTTCCAATAAAAATTTTTTTGCTTTGACATAATGCTATAAAATATTCTATTATTATACAAAAGGTTAAGAGAAAAAGGTTAAAAAACATGAAAAAATTCGTTTTTTTGGCTGGTATTTTGGCAATTTACGCAACAAATGCTTGTGCATATAGGTACGAAGATGAAGATTTTGTACCTCAATCATTGACATCTGAAATATATGGCGATGATTCTTCTGACGTTGTTGTAACCGAAGAATATACAGCAACACAATATTACGATGTTCCTATGCGGTCTTATTATGCTTATCCAAATGATATAAATTTTGTTCCAGAAACGGAATTTATGAATATGGACAATGAAATAAACTATGATGACGTTATTTACCAGGTCCGTTCTGCCGAATATATGTATAATCCGGGTGTTCAATTTGCAGAAAGACCAACTGTTATTTGCCGTAATTTTAATTGCACACGTTTGAACGATCGTATAACGCGCACATTTTTATTTAACAGTTTGTCAAATATGTTCATGACGAACACTCATTCACGCGTATATATTTGTGAAGCAGATCCTTTTTCTCGCAGTTGTTTACAATCTGGCATATCGTTTCCGGTTCGCGCGGGTGTTGCTAATGCGCTGGTAAAGATACCAAAGGCTACTGTTTCTCAGGTTAATTTGACTCCGGGCCTTTCTCGCGCAACTGCGACAATGACTTATGAATTTTTAATTAATGGTATAAAACATACTTGCGAACCAACAATTATGGATATTGCTGTTCCTAATAATTCACAAGCAACCCTTATGAATCGCGAATTTGCATGTAATTTAACTAGCGATGGTATGTCAAATGTATCTTTATTACTAAATGTTGATTATATCGATTTAGATTACGGTTTGATTGGTGCTTATTATTCTTTGGGCTTACAAGGACCAACCATTGGCGCATCAAACGGTTATTTGCTGTTTAAGACAGAATTCACAACAAGTAGTGGTACATATCGCACCACTATGTACAGAGATTCTGAAAATCTGGATTATCTTGGGCGCACAATTCAACCTGGAGAATATACAGTAGGTGCTTATAGATAAAAATCTATAACAGAACAGCCCAACCATATTATTATATATAAGAAGAAGGGCAATATTTATAAAAATGACCAAAAGTGTTTTAATTATTGATGATGACGATATGTTGCGCGACACATTGGCAACAGGCTTGCGCAAAGCAAACTTTGATGTGATTACGGCACAATCGGCCGAATATGCAGACAATATATTAACCAAAGTTTCCGTCGATGCAATTGTGCTTGACCGCATGATGAACGGTATGGATGGACTCAGTTTTTTAAAACAATTACGTTCAAACAATAATAATACACCCGTTGTCATGCTAACCGCATTATCTGGTGCAGAAAACACTATTGATGGTTTATCGTGTGGCGCAAACGATTACATGTCAAAACCTTTTCAATTGCAAGAATTGATATTACGACTAAACAATGTAATTAAAACAACAAAAACCGAAGACAACCACACAGATTCCATTGGGTTAGTATTCTCTGGTGGCGATTTTTTTGCTTTGGACGATGCAGATCATAAAATTTTGATATCTTTATCCGCGGAAGAAAAAAAATTATTACAAAATCTACTTAATCCTGTCGGAAATATTGTTTCGGCAACACCTATGGTTGCAAAACGCTTGCGGAATAAAATAAATAGTGTATCATCAGATATAGATATCATAACCGTTCGTGGAATGGGATACAAAATAATAAAAACAAAAATTTAGGATAATAACATGAGACTTATGCCGCGCAGTTTTTTAGCAAGAACTATATTGATGGTATTAATTCCATTGGTTATTGCCTTACTTATTGTGACCAATGCATTCTTTGGCAACCATTGGAAGAGGGTGCACGCGACTCTGGCACGCACATTATCCGGTGAAATTACAACGATGATGCACTTTTTGGACGACGGCGACTCAAATGCGGTTCAAACATTAGCACACGATATCGGTATAAATGTTTCGATACACGACTCTTTAAAAAGACCTAAACATAACGATAACAATGACCGTGAAGCCGGCGAATTAGCATATCAACTTAAAAGAAATTTAAAACAACAAGCTCAAATTTATATTGATCGTGGCAAAAGATTGCTGTTCGTCGATATTCCAACAAAAGACGGAAAAATCGCTACATTTGGAACATCTTTGCACAGAATTTATTCTACCAGCACAGAAGTGTTTTTAATTTGGGTTATTGGTGCTATTTTGATAGTTTCTATATTAATAACTCCTTTTATTATACTGCACACACGAAGCATCAGAAGAATTGCCAAGGCCGCAAACAAATTTGGACGTGGAATGGATGTGCCTAATTTTAAACCAAGTGGATCATCTGAAATTCGCGAAGCCGCAGCGGCGATGATAACTATGAAAGAGCGTTTAAATCGTTATAACAAAACCAGAACAGATATGCTTAATGCTGTCGGACACGATTTAAAGACACCTTTGACCCGTATGCGTTTAGGTGTAGAAACAGATTCTATAAAAAAAGAAGATTTATTACGCAATATTGACAGAATGACCGAAATGGTTAATGGCTATTTGTCTTTTGCACGTGGTGAAATGCCAGAAATAGAGCAAACTGTTGAATTGCCAGCCATGTTAACAAGAATTGCGCGTGATGCGGCACCTAAAAAGAAAATTATTTTAGATTTTCCTGAACATCCGGCTCAATTCTATGCGCGTCCTAATGCTTTGACCAGCGCGTTTACGAATATTATCGAAAACGCCGCACGTTTTGCTAAAAAAACATTACGTATTTCAGAAATTGATTCTAATGAATCTGTTACTATCATAATAGAAGATGACGGTATCGGAATTCCTGATGACAAAAAAGCATTAGCCCTGCAACCATTTGTTCGTTTAGATGAATCTCGTAACGAAAACACTGGCGGAACAGGACTCGGACTGTCAATTGCCCAAACAGCTGTTGAAAACCATGGTGGTGAAATATTCTTGGAAGACAGCGACCTTGGTGGCTTAAAGGTTCGTGTAGTGTTGCCTTTATAATAATACGGTAATATTATACCATATCGATTTTTCTTGACTTTTTCGCGGGCTTAAAGCATAATGATGCACGCTATTTTAACAAAACACAAAAAGGCAAAAATATGACAACGACAAAATCGTTAAAAAAATGCGAATTAGAAGCCAAATGGTATCTGATTGACGCAACAGATTGTACACTGGGACGTCTTGCCGCTTTCACGGCAAACATCTTGCGTGGTAAAAACAAACCAACATGGACACCAAATATGGATTGCGGTGATCATGTTATTATCATTAACGCAGACAAAGTTGCTTTGACTGGACATAAAGCAGACAAAACAAAATTCTTTTGGCACTCTTTATGGACAGGCAGTACCAAAGAAAGAACTTTGGGACAAATGCGTGCTGAAAAACCAACAAAATTGATTACAAATGCTGTAAAACGTATGATGGGACGTCGCACGGCTGTTGCATTAGCAAACAAACGTTTGACTAAATTGCATGTTTATGCAGGTCCAGAACACAAACACAGTGCACAAAATCCTATCGTTATTGATTTTGGCTCATTGAACCGTAAAAACAAAAGGGGCGAATAATGACAGAAACAAAAAAGACAGCAACAAAAACAGCTGCAAAAACAACTACAAAGAAAGCGGCCCCTGCAAAAAAAGCAACGACTGCAAAAACAACAAAAGCAGCAACAACAAAAACAACAGCTGCTGCTAAAGCTACGCCTGTGGTAAATGTAAAGTTATCTGATTCAATTTATGCTACAGGTAAACGTAAAGATTCTGTTGCACGTGTTTATTTGAAACCGGGTAAGGGCAACATCATTATCAACGGAACACCAATGAAAGACTATTTCAAACGTCCAGTGTTGCAAATGATTTTGGTTCAACCATTTGACGTAACAAAACGCGATGGTTCATATGACGTTATCGCTATTTTCAAAGGCGTCGGTTTGTCTGGTCAAGCAGGTGCTGTAAAACACGGTATTTCTAAAGCATTAGAAAAAGCAGAACCAGATTTACGCAAGGCCTTGAAAGCTGCAGGCTTCTTGACTCGTGATAGTCGTGTTGTTGAACGTAAACACTACGGTTACCACAAGGCTCGTCGTTCTACACAGTTCAGCAAACGTTAATCTTGCGTTTTTCGAACACACAAAAAAACCACCGTTTCCGGTGGTTTTTTATTCTTGTTATTGACTTTGACAGATAAAATGGTACATTAAAATCATCACAAAAAGGATTGATTTATGGGCACCTATCAAGATTATATCGCAGAGCAACATTATTCCAAATTAAAACGCAACCCTTATTATATTGAAAAGATACCTGCAGATGAAATTAATTACGAAATGTGTCGTATTGCACTTACCAGTGGTGCAGGTGATTATAAATTATTTAAATTGATTTTAGGAAAATATCCAAATTTTATAGATAAAAAACTTTGTGAAATTGCCGTTAGTGCAGAACCAAAGAAAGAATTTTTACGCGAAGAAGATTCTGGTTATACACAACCCAATGGCACCCCTTACGACCCTGTTTCAGTGTATAAATACTTTGACCCAGTATTAAAGCACATCCCAGAAAAATTTCGCACCGCCGATATTTGTCGCGCATCTGCAAAATACGATTGGCGAACATTAGAATTTGTGCCTGTCGCAGTTCAAATTTCACATCCCGACATTTGTGAATTAGCAATAAAAAATTGTAGAGAAATCATGGAAGATGCGGACGATTTATATCGTTCAAGTCGACAACAAAAGATTCTTGAATTTGTAAATCAATCTGTATTTGAACATAATCCAAACATTTTTAAAGGGGAATACACATTAAAACATGTATCGACAAAATGGTTGATGGAAAATTTAGAAAAAGTTAGCGAACTTTTATTAAAATACCCAGAACAAGTTAAATTATTGCCAAAAGAATTTCGTAAACAACATTTTGAAGTCATACGCAATGTTGCCGAAAAAGATCAAGAAATAATACGGTTTTTATATATTGCGGAACAAAAATCTCTGATTGATTTGTGTAAAAAGGCACTTCAAAATGGATCACTTGATTTAAGCAGTATCCCTGCATCAATCCAGGTTTTAATACCAGATATATGCGTTGCAAAATTAACAAAAGACCCATATATGCGGGTATGGTGGGCAAACAAACCGATGCCAGAGTTGAATCTTGAAAATCTTTGTCTGGAATTACAAATGAAAAATTCAAAATTGATATCAAAATTAGTATCTGAAAATGGCAACCTTTTGAAATATGTTAAAACAGAGGTTTTAATTGCACACCCTGAAATATGCGATACAGCACTTCAAAAACAAGATTTTGATGTGTTTGAAACAATTCCTCAGGCGGTGTTTGATGCAAATCCATATTTATATAAAACTGTCGCAAAAAAACAGCCGAAATTATTACTAAATTTTCCAAAGAAAATTCAAACCCGTGCATTATGGACAGAAATATTAAACGAAAACCCTTGGATGGCGACCATGGCACCAAAGGGATATACAACCATTGAACATTATAAAGCAGCTTTTTCAAACGGTCGTTATTTGTCTCTTTCTGGTGTTCCAAATAAATTTAAAACATATGAAATATGTAAACTGGCAGTCATACAAAATTACTTTAATTTAGAAATGGTTCCGAAACAAATAAAAATAGACCACCCAGATATTTGCGAAGTCGCTATTGAACAACATCCCTGGTGTATCAAAGATGTTCCTGAAATAGTTCAATTACAAAATCCAAACTTGTGTAAAATGGCAATATCATCAAACCCAGAAACACTCGAAGAAATCCATGCGTCTGTGCAACGTAAATATCCAGAAATATGTCGATTGGCTCTGGCACAACTGGTAGTGAATTGGGGACCATGTTTTACACGCACGTTTGTTAATGAATTAGAAAAACGAAAGAAGAAATTATATGACTCCATTGCCCCGGATGTATTAAAAAAACATTGGGAATTTATAAATGATATACGGGGGGTAATTACCGCCGTTCCACACAGAGGACGTTTTTAAAAACGAAACATATTATGACATATACTTATACACAATATTTTCAAGAATCAGATTATTATAAAACTTCCCTTAATCTCGGGAAAAATGTTGTCTTTTCCGATGAATACACAAAATTCAAACAACATATTGTTGATATTGGAGCGCTTGATTTAACAAATCCAAAAATCCGTTCTCAAATTCCAACACCTTACTGGAAACACGCAATCAGATTTAATATACATATGTTTCAAACAGATTTAAATTACATAAAAAACACCATGTATCAAGATCCTGTATTTAATTTACTGTCGCCAGTAATTGAAAACGAAGAATATATTAATAAGTATGTTCAATATAAAATAATAGTTCTGCATGAAGAATTTTATACAAAACCAGATATTCCAAATAATTTGAAAAACATTTTATGGACATATTTGGGTAATTTATATTCAGCAGATATACAGAAAAAAACCTTGAATGCGCAAAGGCCGTTAATTCAACTGTGGTTTGACAGGGTAAGGCAAAAAACATATTGAATTTTTGAAAAAACACTAGTATAATCACCCCCAGTTTAATATCCAAAGGACAAATTATGTTTACAAAAGAGAAAATTAAAGATTTACATTATTCATTATCTGGCAAAATTGCCGCTGACGACATACAAAAAGCTGCTGATAAAGTTTTAGCAGAATTTGGAAAAACCGCAAAGATACGCGGATTTCGTCCTGGACACATTCCTTTATCTATATTGCGTCAAAGATATAATGCTTCTGCATGGGGCGAAGCCATTGATAAAGCAATAAACGAAGATTTACAAAAATATACATTTGAAAAGAAATTGCGTTTGGCTACTCAACCAAAAGTTGATTTTAAAGGATATAATATTGGCAACGATGTAGAATATTCTATGGAATTTGATGTTTTGCCAGAATTACCAGAAATAGACTTATCAAAAATTACTGTTACCAAGAAAGTAACTAAATTTGATGAAAAAGAAGTTGAAACTGCGCTGGAAAACATCCGTAAATCTCGCAGTGTTGCTGAAAAACAAGACACAAAATACAAAGCTGCCGATGGTGACGTTGCTGTTATTGATTTCAAAGGCTTTGTTGGAAAAACAGCTTTTGAAGGTGGCGAAGCAAAAAAACATCATTTGGTATTAGGTTCGGGTTCTTTTATTCCGGGATTTGAAGATCAAATTATTGGTCATAAAGTAAACGACGAATTTGATGTTAATGTAACATTCCCAAAGGAATATCATGCTGAAAAATTGGCTGGCAAGAAAGCTCGTTTCGAAGTAAAAATTCATGAAATTCGCAAGCATATTTTGCCAGAATTAAATGACGATTTAGCAAAGGCTGTGGGGCATGATTCTGTTGAAAAATTAAAAGAACACATCCGCAGAATAATTGAAGCACAATATAATGATGCTGCACAACGTGAAATGCGCGAAGAACTGTTGGATATCCTTGCTGACAAGGTAAAAATGGACTTGCCAACAGCTTTGGTCGATCAAGAATTAGCAATGGCTAAACAGGAACACGATGCACAACATGCGAATTGTGACGACAAAAAATGCAAAGATCATAAATGGGATGAAAAACAAGAACGCAAAGATGCGGAACGCCGCGTTAAATTAGGTCTTGTTTTGGCAGAATGGGGCACACAACACAAAGTTGAAGTCACTCGTGACGATATGCAACAAGCTATTTGGGCAGAAGCATCTCGTTACCCAGATCCAAAGCCTATATTTGATTTTTACAACAGAAATCAAAACGCGGTTACTATGTTACGCGGGATGATTTTTGAAAGAAAAGCTTTAGATGCTATGTTAAAACATGTAAAGCACAAAGAAAAATCTGTTCCAGCGGAAGAATTGTTTAAACAAGCAGCTGTTAAATAACAAAATGTATAAAAAACCGCCGATTCGGCGGTTTTTTTATTGACTTGTTATACATTTTTTTATTATATTTTACCATTAGAGGACAGGGGATGTGAAAGGAAAAAGGAATTTATAATGAAAGCATATCTCAATATCCTGAAAAACTGTCTTAAAAACGGAACATTATCTGATAATCGTACTGGAACCCCCACCATCCGCATACCTTGGGGCGATACTTTTGTACATGATATGAGTAAAGGTTTTCCTCTTATCACCACAAAAAAAATGGGGCTGAAAAACATATCTACCGAATTGGAATTCTTTATCAAAGGATATACCGATAAAAAATGGCTACAAGACAGAAAATGTTATATCTGGGACGAATGGTCAAACACAACCAGCTGGGAATCATTGTATACAAAAGCAGAGACCGCTTTACTACAATCTTCAGATAATTTATCAGACAATTTTAACATGGATGTAATGGAAGACGTTAAAAACACTATTATAAAAGGGACAAGAAATTTAGGTCCTATCTATGGGTGGCAGTGGCGTCATTTTGGCGGAGAATACAAATGGAACCCTGAAAACATAGAACAAAATTATAATCCACAAAAACCTGGTTTTGATCAATTAGCCAATGTTATCGAAGCAGCAAAGAAAAACTCTACTAATCGTCGTTTAATCGTCAGCGCCTGGAACCCCGTAGATCAACAAGAAATGGCGTTGCCTCCTTGCCATTATTCTTTTGAAGTATTAATACACAACAACAAATTAAATCTTATTTGGAATCAACGTTCTTGCGATATGTTTCTTGGTGTTCCTTATAATATTGCATCATACGCAATGTTGTTATTGCTTTTTGCAAAAGAATTAGGATGTGAACCAGGAATATTACGTGGCAACCTTGGTGATGTGCATATTTATGTAAACCATCTGGAACAAGTAAAAAAACAAATCAAACGCAAACCCAAAAAACTACCAACTGTTGAAATTCCGGACAACAACTGGAACGGGTTGCTGAATTGGTCTGCGGCAGATGGATTTATTTTAAAAGACTATGTTTGTCATTCAGCACTTAAAGGTGAGGTTGCAAGATAAAAATTACAAAAGCCTTTGCAAAAAGGCTTTTTAATTGACTTTGGATATATTTTGTCTATACTTGTCTCACAAACACAAAGGATAAAAAATGTCAAACGTATCTAAACTTCAAAAATTCAATCCAGAAGCATTTGCAAAAGAAATAAAAAATTATAAACCTTTGGCTGCTGTCGCTATTTCAAAAACATATTCTGAAAACTTTGAAAAGCATACAATATCTCCAAAAGAACGCCTTGTTTATTGGTTTTGCGATATTTTGGACACACCAAGATTTTATTATACAAAAACTTTTGAAACCCTTAATCCACAAAACAAGGTATTGTTAAACGGTATATTTTTCAAAAATCTGTTTCAAGAATATTTGGCACATTTAGCCGTTAATTTCGATGATCTTAGAATACAAACCAAAACGGCAACTAAATTCTCTAATATTATTTCAAAAGACGAATATACAAAAATGCCTAAACATTATCGTGGTATTTTTATGCCTTATGATTCACAACACTATGCATTAAACAATAATTACGAAACATTGCTTTGCACTGTTTTTGTAAAAAAACAAGATAAAAAAGAACTAAGGAAATTATTAGAATATGCCAGAATTTTACTTCCTGTTGTTTACAAAACACAAATGCGCGAGAACATTCCTAATTTGTCAGAAAAACAAAGTGAAGAAATGTGGCTCAACAGAACAATTGCTTTGACAGTTACACGACCAGCATTTATGTCACATTATTCAATTAAAGCGCAATTTGTCAGTGATATGCAAATTGATGCATTGCAAAAACTTTGCGACATATTCACAAAATTAGATAATTTGACGCAATCACACGAATACGGTTTAAACACAAAAATAAGCAGCAATGCTTTGAATCTTTACAGTGAATACCGGAACGAATTATCCAATAAAGATCGTTATCTGAACGCACAAAAAGCACTGAACAAAGCCAAGAAAGAAATAACTGGCTTGCAAACACTTTCAGATAACGCAAAAGAATCAGAACGCGATGGAATAAACGTTTTGTTAGAACTTGCACAAGCAAAATATGCGAAAGTTCATCAACAAATAATCGCTGATGTAAAAAATCGTACAAAATAGAAAAGGAATAAAAATGTCAAACGCACGTAAACTTAAAGATTTGAGCCCTGTGATGCTTTCTCATCATGGCAAAGAATGTTATTCAATGTCTCTCTCTTCTGTCACAAAAGCATTATCAAATATTCCAGAAGAATATAAAAAAAATTCTTTAAAAACTCGTCTAGTAACGTTTTTGAATGAAATTTTAGATTTAAACTACAGAGCTTATTCTGAAGAAGTATATCAATCTCTTAACCCACAAAACAAAGTGTTAGCAAACGGTATATTTTTCAAAGAATTCTTTTCTGAATACGTCAAAAATTTGGGAATAAATTTGAACGACATAAGGTTGCAACCAGAAACAAAATTTAACACTCGTCCGATGATTTCCAAAGAAGAATTTGAAAGTCTTGCTGGTCGTTATCGCGGTGTATTTATGCCTTATAATTCAACACATTATGTTTTGCGTAATCATTCTGCACCAATGCAAATCTTTTCCGTAAACAAAAAAGATCGTTCAAAATTAATAGACTCTTTAGATTATGCCAGAGTTTTGATGCCTGTTGTTTATACTACCAAATGGTCTGAAAACACTTCCGAAGCAAACGAAACGATAAAAGAACCAGATTTTGTTCCAAATTCTATTTCGGCTCATTTCGTTGAAGATACCCAAATTAATGCGGTACAACAGTTGCACAAAATATTCAAAGAAATTGTAAACATGACCCAAATTTATACACGTTATAACTTGCTTTATAATAATGGTGCAAATGATATTTACAATGAATACCAGAACGAATTGACAGGCAAGAATCGTTATCTGAATGCACAAAAAGCTATTAACGATGCCAAGGGAGAAATAACTGGCTTGCAAACACTTTCAGATAATGCTGCTGAATCAGAACGCGATGGAATAAATGTTTTGATTGAAATTGCAAAAGAAAACTATGCAAATGTTCGCAAACAAATAATCGCTGATGTGCAAAGTCGTGTAAAATAAAAAAACCGCCCGCATGGGCGGTTTTTTCTTGCTTTTCCAAAAAAACATCTATATAATATGCTGGATTTCGCGGGTGGGCGCGATTTCAATCCGATTAACCCCACAAGACCTCGTCTTTTATAAAGAAAAATATGACGACGGCAAACTTTGTTATAAATTCTATGAAAGATTTATCCAAAGATTTATTTAACCCAATATCTGGCGAAGATTTTGTCCAGATGTTTGATAAAAATTATGGCACACAAGAAACTCTTCAAGGTTATGCTACCAAAGGTACAGTCAAAGACATTCGTGGCGATTTCGCTATGGTTGATGTCGGACTTAAATCAGAAGGGCGTATCCCATTAAAAGAATTTGGTGCTTCTGTTCCATCCGTTGGCGATATTATCGACGTATTTGTCGAAAGATATGAATCTCGCGAAGGAACTGCTGTATTATCTTATACCAAAGCACGTGCAGAAAAAGCATGGAAAGATTTGGAAAAGACCGTTGCCGAAGGTATCGATCCAGAAGGAACAATTATCGATGTTGTTCGCGGTGGTTATACCGTCGATATCAATGGTGTGTTCGCATTTATGCCATCCAGCCAGGTTGATCATAAACCGGTACGTGATGCCAAATCTTTGATTGGTTTGAAAGACAAGTTCCGTATTTTGAAAATGGATGCTTTGCGTACAAACGCAATCGTATCTCGTCGTGCTATCCAAGCTGACACTATCGCTGCACAACAGAAAGAAGCAATGAAAAACATTTCATTGGGTGCTGTTGTCGAAGGTACTGTCAAAAACATTACTGATTACGGTGTGTTTATTGATTTGGGTGGTATTGATGGTTTGTTACACGTTACAGATTTGTCTTGGAAACGTATCAATCATCCACGTGAATTGGTTCATGTTGGCGAAAAAATCAAAGTCAAAGTTATCCAATTTGATCCAGAATCTCATCGTATTTCTTTGGGTGCAAAACAATTGGAAGAAGATCCTTGGGAAACAGCTTCCAAAGCATTCAATGTTGGCGATACAGTAACTGGTAAAGTTTCATCTTTGACAGATTATGGCGCATTTATTGACTTGGGCAACAATATCGAAGGTTTGGTCCACATGTCTGAATTGTCATGGACAAACAAAAATATTCACCCAAGCAAAGTTTTGCAAAATGGTCAAGAAATCAATGTTGTTGTTTTGGATATTGATCAAGAAAAACGTCGTATCTCTTTGGGATATAAACAATTGCAACCAAATCCATGGAAACAATTCGCCGAAACACACAATGTTGGCGACATTATCACCGGCCCAATCAAGAACACAACTGAATTTGGTTTGTTCGTTGCATTGACCCCAGAATTAGATG
>JAEEGL014676344.1_pt1 | contig 21040 bp, 18 predicted proteins | sample 9134231 | NCBI WGS metagenome assembly JAEEGL01 (sample SAMN16246548, study PRJNA631951) | gut metagenome | biome: gut microbiome; feature: rumen; material: fiber-attached | host: Bos | place: Iran: Karaj | collected 2018-10 | reverse complement strand
GTTTTTATTTCGCGTAATACAGATCAACTCCGATCCCATCTCTTCGCCAGCTTTGTCCCGACCAGAAGTATGGAGATCCCACAGGCGGTAATGATCCCAAGCGACAGCCAGTGAGCACCAGAGAACGCATGGGTTTGCAGGTAGAAAATCTTTGGCAGGAAGGTAACGACGGCGGCGAAGGAGACGCACATCACGGAGCAGACAGCGATCCGGAGCTTGGTGAAGGGGCGGCAGGTCAGGGCCAGATTCACCAGACCGATGATGCCGGCGGAGAGGGCGGCCATGGTGGAGGCGATCTGATGGGGGGCGCCGCTTTGATTGCACAGCATGGCGGCGATGGCGCAGCAGGTCACGGCTGACGCGCCGGGCGCGGCCCGCAGGGCCACTCGGCGGAGAAAGTGCTTTGCCGCCCGTTCGTGGGAGGGCTCTAAAGCCAGGAAGAAGGAGGGACAGCCAACCGACAGCGCACTGATCAGGGTCAGCTGAATGGGCTGGAAGGGATAACGCAGCGGAAGAAAAAGCAGAAGGATCGCGAGGGCTGCGGAATACAGCGTTTTAACCAGAAACAGGCTTGCGGTTCTGGTGATATTGCCGATAACCCGGCGCCCTTCCGCCACCACAGCCGGCAGAGAATTGAAATCCCCGTTCATTAAAACCAACTGTGCTGCGTGCTCTGTGGCCTCCGCGCCGCCCGCGATGGCAATGGAACAGTCCGAGCTTTTCAGTGCGGGAATGTCGTTGACGCCGTCGCCGGTCATGGCGACGGTGTGGCCGTCGTACTTCAGAGCGCCAACCAGCAGCCGCTTGCGGTCCGGGGTGAGTCGACCGAAAATCACCTGATCTCTGGCGGCGAACAGCTCCTCGTCAGACAGCGCGGCGCAGTCCACCGCTTTCTCTGCGTCAGGCAATCCCAAACGCCTGGCCACGGCAGAGACCGTCCTCGGATCGTCGCCGGACATGATCCGCACACTGACGCCTTCGGCCCGGAACCATGCGAGAGTATCCGCCGCCGCGGGACGAATGGTGTCGCGCAGCAGCAGAAGCCCCAAAAGCCGCGAGACCGGCGGAGGCGCGTCATGTTCCAGATTGCCCTTCGCTTCCGCCAGGGCAAGGACCCGGAAACCGGCCTCCGCGTACTGTTCCGCTACAACCGGAACGCGGTCCAATACAAAGGAGGGAGCGCCCAGAATCAAAACGGTGCCGTCAGAAAAGGCGGCCGCGGATTGTTTGCGGGACGAGGAGAAGGGGAGAACCCGCACCGGATTTTCCGTCCCCGCCGGGATTGCTGCGGCGATGGCCTTCAGGGTTCCGGAACAGGCGTCGAAGGCGCCGAGGAACCGGGAAACTGCGGCACGCAGTCCGGCCTCATCCGTTTCCGCAGGGATCGCCTGCTCCAGGCTCATTTCCCCCGTCGTCAGGGTGCCGGTTTTGTCCAGACAAAGCACGTCGGCCCTGGCCAGGGTCTCGATCCCGAACAGCTCCTGCACCAGAGTTTGACGGCGGCCCAGCTTGACGATGCCGGCCATCAGAGCCACGGAGGTCAACAGGATCAAGCCCTCCGGGATCATGCCGATCATTGCGGCGACTACGGCTGGAACGGCTTCTTCGATGGGGACCTGGCGGGTCAGGTACTCCCGGATAAACAGCAGCAGCCCCAGGGGAACCAGCAGACGGCTGATCCAGCGTACCAGCCTGTTCAGATCGCTCATGAGCTCCGAGCGGGGAGAACGGATCCGGCGTGCGTCGCCCATCAAACGGGCGGCGTAGCTGTCGTCGCCCACAGCGGCAAGCTGGGCCGTGACCTTGCCCTCTGTGAGAAAGGAGCCGGACATCAGCCATTCCCCGGGTCCCCGGGCGATGGGATCGCTCTCGCCGGTCAAAAGAGATTCATCCGCGGCACAGGAGCCGCTGCGAATGATGGCGTCAGCGGGAAGCTGATCACCGGCACGGAACACCACCAGATCGCCAAGCACAAGCTCCGAAGGCGGGCAGTCTTGCTCGACGCCGTCCCGAATGGGATGACAGGGCTTTTCCTGCAGCAGACGGAGCTGATTCAGCATCGAACGCGCCCGAATGGACTGGACGGTGCCGATCAGCGTGTTGGAAAAAACGACCCCCAAAAATAACATGTTCCGCCAGGAGCCGACCAAGGCCAAACAGAAGGCAAGCGCGAAATTCAAAAGATTGAAAAGGGTAAACAGGTTTTCCCCGATGATCTGTGGGATGGATTTGCCTGGCTGGGCGCTCTGCTTGTTAGATTGCCCGGCAGCAAGACGCGCCGCGGCCTCTGCAGAGCTGAGACCGGTCTCGGAAGTGGGGACAAAATCCTTCGGCGGCTGCGTGGGCAGACGCAGAGATCGTTCGGGAGGGGAGACGGCGGGAGCCGCGTCCCGATGGAAACAGGATCTGGGCATTCAACGATATCCTCCTGCGTGATACTTCTCTTATCCTACTGGTTTCGACGCGAAATGTCAAGATGCAAGCTGCTTTTCGACAGCTTTCGACATTTTTCCACAAATACTTGCATTTTGTCGGATCATGTATTATGATAAAACAAATGATTCCGCGGGAACGGCACATACTACCGGAGAAAGGAGGACGGCTCTATGGATCTGCAAACCGTTCAAAATCTGATGGATCTGACGGAAGGGCCGGCCTTTGTACTGGAGAACGACAGGCTGATCCTCTCCAACCCGCAAGCGGAGGCCTTGGGATTGCGGGTTGGAAGTACGGCAAACGAGCTGCCGGAGGAGCTGTCCCTTCCGGTTCCCGGTGAGCAGACCCAGCTTCGGCATGTGGCCTTTGCGGGAAAGGAGTGGGTCTTGCGGACGCTGGCTCTGGAGCCTTGGACGCTCTGTCTGCTTCAGCCGGAGGCGCCCCTCATTCCGCCTGCGAACGACAATACGCTGCTTCACACCGCGGGAAGTATTCGACAGGCTGTTCATGAGCTGACGACAGCGTTGGATGAGCTGACGGACAACGACGGACAGGATCCGGCGGCCTCCCACAGCGTGTCTCTGGCGCTGCGGAGCATTTACCGCCTTCGCCGCACGGCTGGAGAGCTGGAGATGTTTGTCCGACTCCGCAGCGGCAGCTATCGTTTGACGCCGGAGCTTTGCGATCTGGGAAGCAAAACAGAGGAGCTCTGCGGTGAATTGGCGGAGCTCCTGCGGGCTGCCGGGATCGAGCTGCAATGGGAACTTCCAAAGAGTCCTCTTCGGGTCTGCCTGGATTGGCAGCTGCTCTCCGCTCTTTTGCGGGAACTGATCACGAACGCCGCGCTGCAAAGCGCGGATCGCCGCGTATCGCTCCTTCTGCAGCGCAACGGTGACGACAAGGTCTGCTTCCTTGTGAAAAACCGGTTCAAGGAAGCCATACCTGAAAGACTGTTTCATCGGCACGCCGCCGAGAATTCCGAGCTGAAACAGGGTCTTGGCATCGGTCTCAGCTTGGTCAGCGCAGGCGCGGCCTGCCACGGCGGCAGCCTTCTTCTGTCCTCGGAGGAGTCCGGCGTCATGACGGCAATGCTCAGAGCCGCCCTCTGCGATCCGCCTCCAGCCGGCACCTACCGCAGCCAGGTCCAGCTTCCCGGAGATCCGGATTTAAATCTGATCGCACTCTCTCCGGTGCTTCCGCCTGAGGCATATCGCCCAGACGATCTTTTGTAACACACAAATAAACGACCCGGGATCCTGGAATCCCGGGTCGTTTATTTGTACGATCCTCAACTTGTACGATTCTCAACCCTCGCTGCTGGAAGCGTTGAAGGTCAAGTCCGTATAGGCATGCTTGAGGAGCTCCTCGTCGACGGTGATTTCGTTGGCGGTAGCGATCCCTTCATAGAACTTGGTCCACAGATGGTTCTTGACCATGGTATCGCGATAGGTCATTTCGTCGGTGGAAACATAGCGAACGATATAATAAGCGGTGTCGCTCTCATAGCTGGTAAACAGATCTCCGGCCTTGCGATTCTCGTCAAAGAGGAATTCGCGGATTTCGTCTATGGAGTAGGTGTGGGAGACACTGTTGGTGTTGACGCTCAAATCCAGATCGGTGACAGCCTTGCTGAATTCATCGTCGCTCATGCCGTCCTTGATGGCGGCGACCAAAGCGTCGCGTCTCTGCTTGGCGGTCTTCTGTTCTTCCTTTGCTTCGCTGTCTGCTGTGCCTGTGTCTTTGGAGTCCGTCGACTTCTCATCATCCTTCTTTTCCTCTTCCTTGTCCTTCTGGATCGTGATGATGTTCGCGTTCACCAGACAATAATCGTTGGTTTCACGGCTGTCAAAGCGGACCGTAAAGTAGGTGAGCTCCTTTTCGTCCTTGGCGAAGACCTTTACGTCGCCCTCCTTCCGGGCGTCTTCGAAGAGCCAATTGGACACTTCTTCGTTCAGATAGGTGGCAACGGTGGACTTGTTGTAGGTGACGGAAACAGCGTCCTCAGGCATCTCCTTGGTGTAGCCCTCCGCCTTCTCCTTGGCGGCGGCCTTGGCCTCATCGGTGTAGGTGGTCGCAGGAGCGGTGGCGGCCTCGGTGCTTTCGGTGTTGTCCTTCGTGTCGGGGTTGACGGCCTCGCCGCTGGGTTCTACCTTGGAAGACTCGGCGGCAACGGTGGCGTAGGTGAAGCTCACCAGGTCATAGGCGCCGGGATCTTCCTCATAGGCGGCCTTCAACTCCTCGGCGCTGGGCTGGAACTCCTCGTTGAGCTTGCTGGCATAGGCGGTATAGGTCATGAAAAGTTCCATGTACTGCTTGTAGTTGTCTGCGTTGCAGCCCTCTCCGAAGCGGGCGTGGAGATACTTGTCCATGTTGGAGAAGCCGTAGTTCTGAGCTTCTGCTTTCAGAGATTCTATGGCGGTGTCGATGTTGGCTTTCTGTTCGTCGTTCAGCTGGAAGCCGTCGGCCTTCGCCTTGGCGCAGACGTTCAGAATTTCGCGCAGGGTGCTCTTGGTGTTCTCCTTCAGATAGTCCTCCATAGTGCCATCATCTCCGTAGAAGGACTGCTGCTTGGACAGGGGTACGCCGGCCTGAATCAGGAAGGAATAGCTGTTGTAGAAATTGGAAGCGTTCAGGTTGTAGAAATAATTATAAATGGGAACGGATACCGCTTCCTCGCCCACGGTTACGGCAGCAGCCTTGTTGTCATAGCTGGGACGATTGACCAGCTTGATAACGCCGAACACAGCAGCGGCGCACACCACCACAGCCAGGACCGCGATCAGGACGTTCCTCAGCAGCTTGTTCTTTCTCTCTTTTTCCTTCTGGGCAGCGACGGCGCTCGCGGACAGTCCCTGCTCTTCAAGTTCTTTGCGCTTCTTTTTGGATGCGGATGCGCTCATTTGTTCATCAATCCTCTCAAAAAAATGCTTTGGCCCCGGTTTTGGGCCTGATTGCCACCTATTATACTCTTTTTCATTTCAACATGCAAGAAAAAGTTTGTAAAAAAGCAAAAAAATACAAAAGCTGAAAAAAGGCGAAAAAAACCCCGCTATGGCCGTGTGCGCCCATTTATAACCTGCACGTTCCGGGCAGGTGGGTCGCCCCTTCCGGGCTTCTCTGTTCCCAACGTCCGTTCCGGTCGAGGCCGGAGCGGGAGGTCTACAATCCACCAGGAAAGATCAGGCGTCCCGTAAAAATGTTGTGGGTCTAAAAGGGCACATCACGCACCAAGCAGGGTGTTTAACAGAGGGGATTATTCTTCGTCTTCTTCCGCTTCTTCTTCGTACTCATCCAACAGCAGCTCGTAAACGGCGGCAAGCTCTTCCTCGTCGGTGACGGCCTCCAAAATCTCCTCGCCGTCTTCCTCCACGACCTTCAGAACGCTTACCTCCAGCTCGGCGTCCTCATCCTGTCCGGCCGGACAAACGCCCAGGTAGGTGCTGCCCTGGTATTCTACGCTGCAGAGCACCTCCAGCTCGTATTCCACACCGTCCTCGTCGGTGATGGTGATAAAGTCGTCTCCGAACAGCTCGCTCATGATTTGTTCCTCCATTTCCTTTCTGTATTTATTTTACCTGTTTTGAAGTGGAAAATCAAGAGAAAATCTGTCAGTCGGAAATAGCGTTTTACGCAAAATTCATAGTTTGAAATTGTGCAAGCTCACAAAAAATATAAAATTAGGTATTGGAATTTGCTCTGCAATCGTTTATAATATAAAATGAAAGAGTTCGAGCATATCAGAGCTATGCTCCGGAGGCGTTTATGAATCTTCTGTCTGAAAAGCAAAAAACCGAAAAGAAGGACAATCCCTTTGAGCCTAAGGGCTTTGCGGGGACAGTCTATGTGGTCCTGCACGATATGGTATGTATACTGGCTGTGATCGTCGTGAGCTTCGTGTTCGCGGCGCGTCTGGTGGGCGTTTCCGGCTATTCCATGTATCCCACTCTGGTTGGGGCGGAGCAAGGATTTGACACTGCGGGGGATTATCTGGTGCTGCGGAGCAATTTTCTCTCCTCTCATTATCAGCAGGGCGACATTGTGGTAGCCTCCGTTCCGACCTTCGATGACGGAAAGCCCATTGTCAAACGGGTGATCGCTGTGGGAGGTCAGACCTTGAGCTTCCGTGCCGGCGACGACGGACACCTCCACGTCTATGTGGACGGCGTGCTCCAGAGTGAGGACAACATCAACGAGCCTATGGACCTGCGCGGCTTGGTGGAGGACGGATATACCGTTACGGTCCCGGAGGGCTGCTATTTCCTGATGGGCGACAACCGCAACAATTCCACCGACAGCCGCTATCCCAGAGTAGGAATGGTGGACGAGCGCTATATCGTGGGAAAGGCCCTGTGGCTGATTTTTCCGGGGCAGGACTATCAGAACGGCAATGTCAGAACATGGTCCCGGATAGGAGACATTTATGGCGGATGATATGAATATCCAGTGGTATCCGGGCCATATGACCAAGACCCGGCGTATGATGGAAGCGGAACTGAAGCTGGTCGATGCGGTCTGTGAGATTCTTGACGCCAGGATCCCCAGCTCTTCCCGCAACCCGGATATCGACGCGATCTGCGGCGACAAGCCCCGGATGGTCATTCTCAATCGGATCGATATGGCCGACCCAGCCCGCACCAGGGCCTGGGCCGACCATTTCAAAGCCCGGGGCTATTCCGTGATACAAACCGACTGCAAATCAAGAAAGGGGATAGCGGACTTTTCCCCCGCGCTCAATCGGCTGCTGGCGGAGAAACGCAAGCGCTATGCGGAGAAGGGCATGGTCGGCAAGCCCCTGAAGGCCATGGTGGTGGGGATCCCCAATGTGGGGAAATCCACCTTTATCAATCAGGTCGCGGGACGAAAGGGCGCCAAAGCCGAAAACCGCCCCGGCGTCACCCGCGGAAAACAATGGGTCACGGTGGATCAGGGACTGCTCCTGCTGGATACGCCCGGAATCCTCTGGCCCAAGTTCGAGGACCCGGAGGCAGGTCTGCGCCTGGCGTGGACCGGAGCCGTCAAGGACGACATCCTTGACATCGAGACCCTGGCCGCCCGACTGATGGATCGCCTCTGGAGGGACTATCCGGAGGCAATCCGCAATCGCTATAAAATCGAGGCTGCCCCTGACGCAGCGCCCTTTGCGCTTTTGGAACAAGCAGCGAGAAAACGCGGCTTTCTGCTTCCGGGAAACGAGCTGGACCTGGAGCGGATGGCAAAGGTGCTTTTGGAGGAGTACCGCTCCTGCAAGCTTGGGCGGTTCACCTTGGAAACGCCCGATGGAATATAATGAATACTGAGGACCTCAACCTGAAAAAATGAATCATGATTGAGTTTTGCAAATTGCAATTTGCAAAACTCCATAATTGTTCCTTCTTCGTTCTGAAGTCTTCAGTCTTAGGTAAAATATGATGACACCTGACCTTTATCAATTTGAAAACGCCCTGCGCGCTGAGGGCCATGCCCTGATTTGCGGCGTCGACGAGGCGGGCCGCGGTCCTCTGGCGGGTCCTGTCTGCGCCGCGGCCTGCATCCTGCCCGCGGGACTGGTGATCGAGGGGCTCAACGACTCCAAGAAGCTCTCGGAAAAGCGCCGGGAGGCCCTCTACGATCAAATCACCGAAAAGGCTTTGGCATGGGCAGTATGCCTGGTGGACGAAAAGACCGTCGATGAGATCAACATCCTCCAGGCAACCTATCGCGCCATGCGCGGCGCGGTGGCGCAGCTCGAGCTGAAGCCCGATCTCTGCCTGGTGGACGGCAACCGGGACCCGGGACTTGGCCTGCCCACCCGCACCGTGGTCAAGGGAGACGCGAGCTGCGCCTCTGTGGCCGCCGCCTCCATCCTGGCGAAGGTCACCCGGGACAGGCTCATGGTCGAATATGACAAGCAGTATCCGGGCTACGGCTTCGCCGTCCATAAGGGCTACGGCACAAGAGCCCACTACGCCGCCATCGACACGCTGGGGATCTGCCCGATCCATCGGCGCAGCTTTCTCAAAAACCATGGATAGGCGTAAGGGCGTCGGGAGCTGGGGCGAAGCCCAAGCTGCCAAATATCTGAAAAAACACGGTTATCGGATTTTGGAGCGCAACTATTCCTGCCGCTTTGGAGAAATCGATCTGATTGTATCCGATCGCCGCTTCCTGGTATTTGTGGAGGTCAAGCTTCGCAAATCCGACGCTTTCGCCAGGGCATCGGAGTTTGTGGACTGGCAGAAGCAGAACCGTCTCCGCACCACGGCCGAGCTCTGGCTGAGCCTGCATGAAACAGAGCTACAGCCTCGTTTTGATGTGATCGAGATCTACGCGCCTGAAGGCGAGGAGACCAAAAAGCCCCTGATCAACCATCTGGAGGATGCCTTTCAATGAGAGAACGATTTCCTGTTTTCGATCTCCACTGCGATACCGCTTTGGAGCTGAGCCTGCAAAAGAAATCCCTGGCCGCCAATGATCTGCACATCGATCTGGATCGGGCGGACAGACTGCTGACCCATCATCAGTTCTATGCGTTCTGCTGCGTTTATGACAGACAGGGACAAGCGCTGCCCCAGCCGCAGGCAGAGGCCTGCTTCTATCACGCCGTCTCCGATTTCTATTCTCAGCTCTCCTCCAACCAGAACCGGGTGAAGCTCTGCCGGAACGTGGAAGACCTGATCGTTGCCGCCAGGGAGAACAAGCAGGGGATCTTCCTCTCCCTGGAAGGGCCGGAGGTGATCGACTGCGACCCGGATCGCCTGGAGGAGCTGAAGGACCTGGGCTTCCTGATGACGACCCTCACCTGGAATTACCCCAACGCCCTGGCCGGCCCTCACGGTACGGAGATCGGCCTTACGGACCGCGGGAAAGCATTTGTTCGCCGGGCCCAGGACTTGGGCATCCTGATTGACGTGAGCCACCTGTCTGAAAAAGCCTTCTGGGATTTAGTTGACATAACATCTGCGCCCATCGTGGCATCCCATTCAAACAGCCGCGCCGTCTGTGACAATACCCGCAATCTCACAGACAAGCAGTTCCGGGTGATCTGCAATCTGGGCGGCCTGGTGGGACTGAATCTCTATGCCCCCTTCCTGAATGACAGCGGAAACGCGGATTTTTCCGACGTCAAACGCCATCTCGACCATTTCCTGGAGCTGGGAGGACAGCATCACCTGGCCTTGGGCGGCGACCTGGACGGCTGCGACCGGCTGCCGGTCGGTTTCAGCGGCGTCGAGCATTACAACGATTTGGGCCGGTATCTGATGCGGCAGGGGATGGAGGAACTGACCGTCAACAACATCTTCAACAATAATGCGGTACGCTTCTCCATGCAGCACCTTCAGAAGAAACGGGTAGGTGGTTGAAATGGCATTATACGCCATCGGCGATCTGCACCTGAGCTTCGAGGCGGACAAGCCCATGGACGTGTTCGGGAAAAAATGGATCGGCTATGTGGATAAGCTCCGGGAGGGCATTTCCGTCATTGGCCCGGAGGATACCACCGTCCTGCTGGGAGACCTGAGCTGGTCCATGGACCTGGACCGTGCGCGAGAGGACTTTGCCTTTATCAATGCCATTCCGGGCAGAAAGATCATCCTGAAGGGAAATCACGATTACTGGTGGACCACTGCGACAAAATTTTATCGGTTCTGTGAGGAACAGGGATACCGGGATCTGTGGATTCTCAACAACAACTGCTACGAATATGACGATCTTGCGATCTGCGGCACCCGGGGCTGGTTCTTCGAGGAGGAAAAGGGCGGAGCCCATGACGAAAAGATCCTCAACCGGGAGCTGATCCGCCTGGAGACCTCCCTGAAGGCGGCGGGGGAGCGGGAAAAGCTCTGCTTTCTCCACTACCCGCCGGTCTACCGGGGCTATCTATGCCGCCCGATCCTGGATTTGCTCCATCGGTACGGTGTCAAGCAGTGCTGGTACGGTCATCTTCACTCCGAGAGCCACCGCTTGGCTGTGACGGGAGCTTTTGAAGGGATCGACTTCCGCCTTGTCTCCGCCGATTATATCGGCTTTCGCCCCGTCCTTGTAAAAACCGCAGAAAAAGCCAAGAATTCATAAATTAATACTTGAAATATACAAATTTTCTGCTAAAATATATAGGCTTAAGCTATCGCCAACACAGGAGGAAATACTACCATGACTATCAAAAGTGCAAACAGAGAGAACAACAAGCTGACCGTCCAGGTCGAGGTCGAGAAGGAAGTCTTCGAGACGGGCATCCAGAAGGCCTACCTCAAGAACCGCAAGTACATTGCCGTTCCCGGCTTCCGCAAGGGCAAGGCTCCCCGGAAGATGATCGAGAACCTTTACGGCCCCCAGGTTTTCCACAGCGACGCGGTGGAGGAGATCTTCCCCGAGGTCTTCAAGGAAGCCGTTACCGATCAGGGCTGGAAGCCCGTCGGTCAGCCCTCTGTCACCGATATGAACGTCCGCGAGGACAAGACCCTGGAGCTGACCATTGAGGTCGAGCTCTATCCCGAAGTCGAGCTGGGCCAGTACAAGGGCGTCGAGGCCCCCAAGGCCGCTGTTGTCGTCACTGACGAAGAGGTCGAGGCCGAGCTGGACAAGAAGGCCAACGAGGTCGCCCGCATCGTCACCGTGGAGCGTCCTGCGCAGGAAGGCGACACCGTGGTCATCGACTACAAGGGCCTGAAGGACGGCGTGCCCTTTGACGGCGGCAGCGCCGAGGGCTATGAGCTTCGTCTGGGCAGCCACAGCTTCATCCCCGGCTTTGAGGAGCAGCTGATCGGCGCCGCGGCCGGCGAAGAGAAGGCGCTGAACCTCAGCTTCCCGGAGGACTACCACGCCAAGGAGCTGGCCGGCGCCGCCGTGGTCTTCGAGGTGAAGGTCCACGAGGTCAAGGAGACCCAGGTCCCCGCCAAGGACGACGAGCTGGCCAAGGACGTCTCCGAGTTCGACACCCTGGAGGAGCTGAAGGAAGACCTGCGCAAGCAGATTGAGACCCGCAAGGAAGAGGAGGCCTCCCGGGCCTTTGAGTCCGCCCTGATGGAGAAGATCGCCGAGGGCGCCAAGCTCGAGCTGCCCGCCGCCATGATTGAGGAAGAGGTGGACACCGAGCTCCAGAACTTCGACTACCAGCTCCGCGCCCAGGGCATGAGCCTGGAGCAGTACAGCAAGATGATGGGCGGCGACCTGTCCCGGTTTCGTGCCAGCATCCGGCCCTCCGCCGAGAAGCAGGTTCGTCTGCGCACCGTGCTGAAGGCCATCGCTGAGGCTGAGAAGCTGGAGGCTGCGGAGGAGGATCTGAACTCCGAGTATCAGAAGCTCTCCGAGCAGTACAGCATGGATGAGGAGAAGCTGAAGACCATCATACCGGTCGAGGAGATCACCACCGACATCAAGGTCCGCAAGGCCCGCGACCTCGTGATCGCTGAAGCTGTCGCCACAGCGCCCATCGAGGAATAATTCTCCCTGCGGGGGCCGATGCCCGCATCGGCCCGCTGTTTCCTGTCCCGCAGCAGGAATAATCCTGACGCTGTGCGGTTACAATGCCATAGCACAAATTCGCGGGGCCGATACCATATCGGCCCCGAAACCTGAAAGGAGATACGACCATGAGCTTAGTTCCCTATGTGGTCGAACAGACCAGCCGCGGCGAGCGGTCCTATGACATCTTCTCCCGCCTGCTGAACGACCGGATCATCATGCTCTCTGAGGAGGTCAACGATACCACAGCCTCTCTGATCGTGGCTCAGCTGCTCTACCTGGAAGCCCAGGACCCTGACAAGGATATCCAGTTCTATATCAACAGCCCCGGCGGCGTGATTACCTCCGGTCTGGCCATCTACGACACCATGCGGTATATCAAGTGCGACGTGTCCACCATCTGCATTGGCATGGCGGCCTCCATGGGCGCTTTCCTGCTCTCCGCGGGCACCAAGGGCAAGCGTATGGCGCTGCCCAACGCGGAGATTATGATCCACCAGCCCTCCGGCGGCGCTCAGGGTCAAGCCACCGATATCCAGATCCAGGCGAAGCGAATTCAGAGCATGAAGCAGAAGCTCAACGAGCTGTTGGCGGCCAACACCGGAAAAGCCCTGGAGCAGATCGCGGCTGACACCGAGCGCGATAACTTCATGACCGCCCAGGAGGCCCTGGCCTACGGTATTATCGACAAGGTCATCGATCATCGCTGACCCTGTCAGGGCAGATCATGCCTGCAAAGCGGGAAGATCGACCCGCTCCGACGAAGTCGGAGATTGTAACGTGACCCCAACCGAAAGGAGAGCATCCTATGCCCAGTGATAAAGGCGTCCGCTGTTCCTTTTGCGGCAAGCGACAGGAACAGGTCAAGCGAATGATGTCCGGACCCAACAACATCTATATTTGCAACGAATGCGTGGATCTCTGCAACAGCCTGATTCGCGAGGACCTCTACGAGACCGAAAACCGTTTTGCCCATGACCCGGAAAAGCTCCCGACACCCAAGGAGATCAAGGAGTACATGGACAACTATATCATCGGCCAGGAGGAGGCCAAAATCGCCCTCTCCGTGGCGGTGTATAACCACTATAAGCGCATCTATTTCGGAGAGGACTCCGACGTGGAAATGCAGAAGAGCAATATTCTGCTGATCGGACCCACCGGCTCCGGCAAGACCCTCTTTGCCCAGACCCTGGCGAAGATCCTGGACGTCCCCTTTGCCATTGCCGACGCCACCACCCTGACTGAGGCCGGCTATGTGGGCGAGGATGTGGAAAACATCCTCCTGCGGCTGATCCAGGCCGCGGATTTCGACGTGGAGCGTGCTGAGCAGGGCATCATCTACATTGACGAGATGGATAAGATCGCCCGCAAGAGCGAAAACACCTCCATCACCCGCGACGTCTCCGGCGAGGGCGTCCAGCAAGCGCTGCTGAAGATCGTGGAGGGCACCATTGCCAACGTACCGCCCCAGGGCGGACGGAAGCATCCCCAGCAGGAGTTCATCCAGATCGACACCTCCCGGATCCTCTTCATTTGCGGCGGCGCCTTCGACGGCCTGGACAAGATCATCGAGCGCCGGGTGGAGCGCAGCGCCCTGGGCTTTGGCGCGGAGATCTCCAGCAAAAAGGAACGCAAGATCGGTGAGCTGTTCCGTCAGGTCCAGCCCCACGACCTGCTGAAATTCGGCATCATTCCCGAGCTGGTGGGCCGTCTGCCGGTCATCACCAGCCTGCACGATCTGTCCAACTCCGATCTGGTCCGGATCCTGACAGAGCCCAAGAACGCCCTGTGCAAGCAGTATAAGCAGATCCTGTCTTACGACGGCGTTGAGCTGGAATTCACCCCCGAGGCGCTGAACGCGGTGGCGGATCTGGCCGTGGAACGGAAGATCGGCGCCCGCGGCCTCCGGGCTGTCATGGAGGGCATTCTGACGCCTGTTATGTACGAAATCCCCTCCGACAAGAGTATCACCAAGGTCACAGTTACCGAGGAGGCGGTACGCGGCACCGGCACGCCGGCTATCGAGCGCGGCGAACGCAAGCGTCTCCAAGCTCCCTGAATAGGATCAACGCAAGCGCAAAAAGGGAGCGTTTCTCCCTTTTTGCGCTTTTACACTCCCGAAAGGAGGTATCCCCATGGAAGAACGAATCGAATACGAACAACTCCCGGTGATCGCCCTTCGCGGTCTGGTGACTTATCCCCATGTCACGATGCACTTCGAGGCGGGGCGGGAGAAATCCCTCCGGGCGATTGAAAAGGCCATGAAGGTCGACCAGCGGATTCTGCTGCTGCCGCAGCGCTCCCTGCTGGATAACGACCCGGATTTTGAAAAGCTGAATCCCATCGGCACCGTGGCGCAGATCAAGCAGATTGTCCGGGTACCGGGGGAGGCCGCCCGGCTTCTGGTGACCGGCCTGAACCGGGCCAGGGTCGTTACAGCCCTGAAAACCGAGCCCTATCTCTGTGCCAGGGTCTGCGTGATGCATGAAGAGGAGATCGCGGTGACGCCGCGGATCGAGGCCTTGATGCGTACCGCGTATCGGCTCTTTGAGGAATATATGGAGCTCAGCCAGCGGCCTCTGCATGAGGAAATGCTGCGGATGCTGGCCAGCAAAGCCCCGGGCGAGATCAGCGATATCATCGCCCAGGCCGCATCCTTCCGCTTTGGCGACAAGCTCTCCCTGCTGAACCAGCTTCATCCCGCCAAGCGCCTGTACCACTGCAACAAACTGATGGATCGGGAGCTGGACATCCTCGGCATCGAGGAGGAGATGCAGGATAAGGCTCAGGAGAGCATGAACAAGGACCAACGGGACTATTTCCTGCGGGAACAGATGAAGGCCATTCGCCAGGAATTGGGCGAGGAAGAGGACGACACCGACGAATACGAGACAAAGATCAAGGCCCTTAAGCTCTCCGAGGAAGCGGAAGAGAAGCTTTTAAAGGAAGTCAAGCGCCTGGCCAAACAGCCCTACGGCTCCTCAGAGGCCACCGTCATCCGAAACTACCTGGACGTGGCCCTGGAGCTCCCCTGGAACGAGTCCACAAAGGAACGGTTGAACATCGAGCAGGCGCGGAAGCTGCTGGATCAGGATCACTACGGCCTGGAGAAGGTCAAGTCCCGGATCCTGGAGTTCCTGGCCGTCCGCCAGATGGCGCCGGAAAACCGTGGGCAGATACTCTGCCTGGTGGGGCCTCCCGGCGTGGGAAAAACCTCCATCGCCAGCTCCATCGCCGCCTGCCTGAACCGCAAGCTGGCGCGGATCAGCTTGGGCGGCGTCCATGACGAGGCGGAGATCCGCGGCCATCGCAAGACCTATATCGGCGCCATGCCGGGCCGCATCCTGGCGGCGTTAACCCAGGTCAAGAGCAACAACCCCCTGATCCTGTTTGATGAGATCGACAAGCTGGGCACCGACTACCGGGGAGATCCCGCCGCGGCTCTGCTGGAGGTCCTGGACCCCGAGCAGAACGTGGCCTTCCGGGACAATTTCCTGGAGCTGCCCTTCGATCTCAGCAAGTGCATGTTCATCACCACCGCCAACACCGACGACACCATTCCACGCCCCCTGCTGGACCGGATGGAGGTCATCTATCTGGACTCCTATACGGATGAGGAGAAGTTGATGATCGCCAAGAATCATCTGCTGCCCAAGCAGCGGGAGCGTCACGGATTGAAAAAGACTCAGCTTCGGATTCCCGACAGCACCCTGCGGGAGATCATCGCCTGCTACACCCGGGAATCCGGCGTCCGCCGCCTGGAGCAGGAGCTGGCAAAAATCTGCCGCCGCACCGCCATGGAGCTGATCGAACACCCGGAAACGAAGCGGGTGACGGTTTCCTCCGCCAATCTGGAAAAATATCTGGGCGTCCGCAAGTATCTGCCTGACCGTCTGCCGGAAGAAGACCCTGTGGGCCTGGTCAACGGCCTGGCTTGGACCTCCGTGGGCGGCGAGATGCTGGAGGTGGAATGCAACGTGGTGGAGGGCTCCGGCAAGCTGGAGCTCACCGGCAATCTGGGCAAGGTCATGCAGGAATCCGTTCAGGCAGCCATGAGCTATATCCGCTCCCGGGCCGATCAGCTGGGGATTCCCGCGGACTTCTACAAGACCAGGGATATCCACGTCCATTTCCCCGAGGGAGCCGTTCCCAAGGACGGACCCAGCGCCGGGATCACGGTCTGCACGGCTCTCGTCTCCGCCCTGACAGGGGCTACGGTCCGCAGAGACGTGGCAATGACCGGCGAAATCTCCATTCGCGGCCGGGTCCTGGCCATCGGCGGACTCAAGGAGAAGACCATGGCCGCCCTGCGTCACGGCGTAAAAACCGTCATCATTCCCCAGGACAACGTCAAGGACCTGGAGGAGATCGATCAGACTGTCCGCAAGGCTCTGAACTTCGTCCCCGTCCGCAGCGCCGACACCGTCCTGGAGACGGCCCTGCGCTTTCCCGTGGCCGACGCCCCCGTGGTGGTCCCCACCGACGCCCCGGCCCTCCCCCTGACCACCCCGCCGGTGCCCAGGAAGCGGAAACCGGATATCCGGCAGTGAGCCACGCCTGTAGGGACAAGCACTGCTTGTCCGCCCTTCCCCGCACGGAAACGACAAGTAAGAAGTAAAATGTAAGAAGTAAGAATTGAACTGACAACAACGGATAATTCTTACTTCTTACCTCTAACTTCTTACTTTCCAGAGGTAATAACATGAACCTTCAAAAAGCTGAATTTCTCACATCCGTCACAGATATGTCCAAGCTCCCGAAAGACGCCCTGCCCCAAATCGCCTTCTCAGGCAAGTCCAACGTGGGCAAGTCCTCGGTCATTAACCGGGTGCTGAACCGGAAGAACTTCGCCCGGGTGGGGGAGACCCCCGGGAAGACCGTGCACATCAACTTCTTTCGCATCGACAATCGCGCCTACTTTGTGGACCTGCCCGGCTATGGCTACGCCAAGGTCCCCAAAGCCGAAAAAGAGCGCTGGGGCAAGCTGATGGAGCAGTATTTCGCCGTGCCGGAGCGGATCAGCCTGGGCGTCCTGATCGTGGACGCCCGTCATAAGCCCACCGCCGACGATTGTACGATGGCTGCGTATTTCAAGTCCTCCGGCCGTCCCTTTGTGGTGGTTGCCAATAAGCTGGATAAGCTCAAAAAATCCGAGCTGGAGCCCAATATGGCCCTGATTCGCCAGACGTTGGAGCTTCCCGAGGAGATTCGGCTGATCCCCTTTTCCGCAGAGAAGGGTACGGGCCGTGACGAGCTGGTAAAAGTACTCTTCGATGCCTGCGACGAAAAACCGTAGGAGCGGCTATACTTTGTGATCCAGCGAGTTTGGCCATCCGGACAAACTGCCGGTCGCACACACAACATGATATAAATGATCTGGAATCACTGTAATCTGAACAAGCAGGTGAGTTTTGATGGCAACAGAAATCGTAGCGCGGATTTGTGAAAGCTGCGGGAGGATCATTCAGGTTCCCGCTGAACTGACAGAATTTTCCTGCGTTTATTGCGGTGCAAAACAGCACAGTTTGGATTTCACGGTGACGACCCTGCCGGCCGATGAGGCGGACCGAGCCTATGTTCAGGAACATCTGCTGGACTGCATACGGGATTTCCCGGATTACTTCAAGCAGTTTACCCGCAAGAAGTACGAGGCCAGCTACGGGGTCCATCGGGACGCCATCCGAGAGACCTACGAGGCCATGGACCGCTATGTCTGCGCCCAGCCTGCCAGACGGGACGAGCTGCTGGAGGCCTTTGTCAACAGCTTCCTGGAGCAGTGGGAAGTCTTGCAGTCGTCCAAAAGAAATGCAAAACGGAGACGCAAGGAATTTTCAGACAAGCTGACGCTTGCCTGGTTCACAATCCCTGCCATCCGCGGGCTGGGTCTCTCCATCGGCGAGGATTTCACGGAGCTGCTCCGGAAACGCTTCAACGAACGGTATCCGGGAAACAGCTTTGAGATCGGCAGCTACGAGGAGATCCGTTCCGGCTTCCGCAAACAAGGCCTCCTGGGCCTGTTCGGTAAGTAAAGCAGAATAAAAAACAGGTATTCTGAACCCGTCAGAATACCTGTTTTTTCTGTATACGATCTCAGCCGGGGAGGATATCCTTGGTGATAGAAGCGTCGGTATCCGCAGCCCTGGCCAGCACCATTTTTCCGGCGGGGACAGAGTGGGTCAGCCAAACGCTGCCGCCGATGACGCAGTCGTCTCCGATTACGGTTTCGCCGCCCAGGATTGTGGCACCGGAATAGATCACCACGCGATCTCCGATCTGAGGATGGCGCTTGACATGCTTCACAAGACTGCCGTCATTGGCTGCTGCAAAGCTCTTTGCGCCGAGGGTCACATGCTGATACAGCTTGACCTGTTTGCCGATGATGGTGGTTTCGCCGATGACGACGCCGGTGCCGTGGTCAATGAAAAAGGAGTCCCCGATGGATGCGCCGGGGTGAATGTCGATACCCGTGAGCCGGTGGGCGTATTCCGTCATGATCCGGGGCAGAAGAGGGACCCCGGCCTGATAGAGCACATGGGCCAGCCGATAGGTACTGATGGCGGTGAAAGCCGGGTAGCAGATCTGGATTTCATCGAGACTCTGAGCCGCGGGGTCGCCACGATAAGCGGCGTCCAAATCTGTCAGCAGCTGGCGCTGGACCTCCGGCAGGGAGGCGATCAGCGAGTGGATGATGCCCTCCGGAGACCGGTCCGGATCCAGCACAGAGGGAAGCACGGAGCGCAGCAGCTCTACCGCCTGCAGCAGACTTTCCGCGCGGGAGACCCGCTTCGGCGCATGGCGGGGGAAGAGGGAAGTAATCAGAAGATCTGTCAGCCGTTCCACCTGCTCCCGAAGGCCGCAATAGTCCCGCAGCTGCGTCCGGTCGCCCTCCGCCTGCTCCAGAGCCAGGACCGTGTCGTGAAGGAAAATAAAATCAGGCTTATTCATTGTCGTCACCATACAAAGAAGTGGAAAGATAACGGTCGCCGCCGTCGGGCAGCAGGACCACGACAGTCTTTCCCCGGTATTCCGGCCGTTTGGCAATTTGGACAGCGGCCCAGAGAGCAGCGCCGGAGGAAATCCCCGCCAGGAATCCTTCCAAACGGCCGATTGCCCGGGCCATGCGGAAGGCGTCCTCGTTCTCCACGGGGATCACCTCATCATAGATTGACGTATCCAGGGTCTTTGGCATAAAACCGGCGCCGATGCCCTGGATTTTGTGAGCTCCGGACGTACCCTTGCTGAGTACCGGGGAGGAAGCGGGCTCCACCGCAACGATATGGATCGCGGGATTTTGCGCCTTCAGGAACGCGCCGGTCCCCGAAATGGTGCCGCCGGTACCGACGCCGGCTACAAAGCAATCCACCTTACCATCGGCGTCTTCCCAGATCTCCGGCCCGGTGGTGGACGCGTGGGCGGTGGGATTGGCCGGATTGGTGAACTGTCCTGGGATCATGGCGCCGGGGATCTCCAGGGCTAAGGCTTCCGCCTTGGCGATGGCGCCCTTCATGCCCAGGCTGCCCTCTGTGAGGACCAGCTCAGCGCCGTAAGCGGTCATGAGTTTCCTTCGCTCCGGACTCATGGAATCCGGCATGACGATGATACAGCGATATCCCCGGGCGGCGGCCAGAGCGCAGAGACCGATGCCGGTGTTGCCGGAAGTGGGCTCAATGATTACGGAGCCCGGACCCAGAAGGCCTCTTGCCTCCGCGTCATCCAGCATGGAGCGGGCCACCCGGTCCTTCACGGAACCGGCGGGATTCAGAGCCTCCAGCTTTGCCAGCAGACGTGCTTCCAGCTTCTCCGCTTTTTCGATGCGCGTCAGCTCCAACAGGGGCGTTTTTCCGATCAGCTCTTCCACAGATCGATAGATCCTGGACATAAACCTTCCTCCTTAAAGAACAAGAGGCCGTTGCGCGGCCTCTTGTTTTGTGAAGACTGTGCGATTGACAGGATCAATACATCCCGCCCATTCCGCCTGCACCGGCTGCGGCGGCAGCCATAGCGGCGTCGGCCTGGGGATCGGGCTTGTCGACCACCAGGGATTCGGTGGTCAGCACGGAGGCCGCGATGGAAGCGGCGTTCTCCAGGGCGGAGCGGGTGACCTTGGTGGGATCCACGATACCGGAGGGGATCATGTCCACGTAGACATCCTTGGCGGCGTCGTAGCCGTAGCCCTGCTTGCGGGAGTTCTTGATCTTTTCAAAGACCACGGAGCCGTCTACGCCGGCGTTCTCGGCGATCTGACGAATGGGGGCCTGGAGGGCTCGGGCGATGATGGCGGCGCCGGTCTTTTCGTCGCCGCTCAAACGGGCGACCAGATGCTCCACAGCGGGGATGGCGTTGACGTAGGCGGTACCGCCGCCGGCCACGATGCCTTCCTCAACTGCAGCGCGGGTGGCGTTCAGAGCGTCCTCCACGCGCATCTTCTGCTCCTTCATGGCGACCTCGGTGGCTGCGCCGACACGGATCACGGCAACGCCGCCGGACAGCTTCGCCAGCCGCTCCTGCAGCTTCTCGCGGTCGTAGTCGGAGGTGGTGACCTCGATGGCGGCCTTGATCTCATGGACGCGGGCCTGGATCTCGGCGGGATCGCCCATGCCGTCCACGATGGTGGTGTTGTCCTTGGTGGACTTGATCTGACGGGCGCGGCCCAGATCGGACACGTCCACTTCCTTCAGGTCCATATTCAGATCGGAGGCGATATAGGTGCCGCCGGTCAGGATGGCGATGTCGCGGAGCATTTCCTTGCGGCGGTCGCCGAAGCCGGGGGCCTTGACGCACAGGCAGGTGAAGGTGCCGCGCAGCCGGTTAACCAGCAGAGTGGCCAGGGCGTCGCCTTCCACGTCCTCGGCGATGATGACCATCTTCTTGCCGGCCTGGACGATCTTCTCCAGCACGGGCAGGATCTCCTGGATGACGGAGATCTTTTTGTCGGTGATCAGGATATAGGGATCGTCGATGACGGCTTCCATCTTGTCGGTGTCGGTGACCATGTAGGGGGAGATATAGCCCCGGTCGAACTGCATGCCCTCCACGACCTCGCTGTAGGTCTCGGCGGTCTTGCTCTCCTCAATGGTGATGACGCCGTTCCGGCTGACCTTCTCCATGGCCTCGGCGATCAGGGTGCCGATCTGCTCATCGCCGGAGGAGATGGTGCCCACGC
>JAEEGL010868032.1_pt1 | contig 21040 bp, 14 predicted proteins | sample 9134231 | NCBI WGS metagenome assembly JAEEGL01 (sample SAMN16246548, study PRJNA631951) | gut metagenome | biome: gut microbiome; feature: rumen; material: fiber-attached | host: Bos | place: Iran: Karaj | collected 2018-10 | reverse complement strand
GGACCAGGGGGGCGCCGGGTTTGCAGCAATTTTTCATATCCTCCTTGAGTGCCTTGAGAACGGAGGAAATGATATTGGCGACGACGAGATCGAATTTTTCTTCGATATCCCAGATATCCGTATCGTCGAAGATGCAGCCGACGTGATTGGACTCGCCGTTTTCGCGGCTGACATCGATGCAGATGGGATCGTTGTCGATGCCCCGTACATGCGGAATGCCGCACAGGGAACCCGCGATGGAGAGGACGCCGGAACCGCATCCGACGTCGAGCATGGATTCGATATGTTTTTGCGAAGAGATGCGGTCGATAGCCTGGATGCAGAGCTGCGTGGTTTCGTGCAGTCCGGTTCCGAACGCCATTCCGGGTTCAATGACAATGACTTTGACGCCGTCATTGGGGGTAAATTCGGACCAAGGCGTTCGGACGGCGATGTGATCCGAGACCTGCGCAGGTTTGAAGAATGCTTTCCAGCCGTCTTTCCAGCTTTGATCGTCGAATGATTCGATGGATGTGGTGATGTCGAGATGCGCATTTCGTGCATGCTGTTCGACGGTCGAACGGACTTCGGCAGCCTGTACGGCCTGCGTATTATCGAAATAACACATGAGTCGTTTGCATCCGGCGAGGTCTTTGCCGTCGAGCGTCGATTCATCCTGTTCGTTGATGGTTGCTGCGCCGTAGGCGTAGAGAACGGCGTAGAGATCCTGTTCAAAGAAATAGCGCTCGAAATGATCGTCATCGGGAAGGGGATAGGTGATGGAGAGGCGGATCCAGGATTCGTTGTTCGTGGGCATTGGTTTTCCTTTGTAATGCTTAATGGGTAATGCGTAATTCTTGTGAGAGACGTGTCGCGACACGTCTGTACTGATAATAATTGGGTTAATGCTTAATGGGTAATGCGTAATTCTTGTGAGAGACGTGTCGCGACACGTCTCTATCCCTCCCTAACACCCAACTTCCAACACCCAACTCCCAACTCATAACTCATTTTCCGATGCAGAAATGGGAGAATATTTCGTTGATGATGTCTTCGGAAGCGAATTCGCCGGTGATGAGAGAGAGCTGCTGTGCAGCGTCGTGCAAATCGGCGGCAATACATTCCGCAGGCATATTATGATTGAGTGAATCGAGTGATCTGCGGATTGCGGCAGCGGCATTATTGAGATGGCTGATGTGCCTCTGGGATGTAATGAGGGTCACATTTTCGAAGTGTGATGTGATATTTTGGGCAGTCCGGACGAGGGCATTTTCGAATTCAGCGAGTCCCTGCCGGTTTATGACAGAGATATCGTAGATGGTAAGATCGTTTTGAGCTGCGAAATCATTGATTTTGTTTGAAATTTTTGGTCTGTCCTTCAAATCGGCTTTTGTGCGCACGAGCATGAGCTTTTTATTTTGGAGTGCGTTATTGAGGGCATCCGTGCAGCGTTCATTGAGTTCCGCGAGGATATTGTCGTCGGCGGAGCAGCCGTCGAAGAGTACGACCAGGATATCTGCAGTCATGATTTGATCGCGGGTGCGTTCGATGCCGAGGGATTCGATGGGATTATCCGAATCGGTGATGCCAGCAGTATCGATGAGACAGAATGTCTGCTGCTGCAGGTTGAGCGTGGATTCGATGGTATCAGTCGTCGTTCCTGCGATTTGGGTGACGATGGCCCTTTCGTGTCCGAGCAAAGTGTTGAAAAGGCTTGATTTCCCTGCGTTTGGCTGACCGACGAAGACGGTTCGGAATCCGCCTGCCCTGTATTGTTCGTGAGCGCGTTTCATTCGGTCGATTTGATCGAGAAGGATTTGTGATTCATTCCGGATTCTGTCGACGGGCATCGGGGCGAGTTCTTCTTCGGCGGAAAAGTCGATGGTAGCTTCGATTGCGCATAGGAGGGACAGGACGCAAGCGCGCAGTTCACTGACAGATTTGGAGACGGACCCGGAGAGCTGTCTTTGTGCTTCGCTGCACTGCATTTCGTTTTGAGCGTGAATGACATCCATGATGGCTTCGGCCTGTGCGAGGTCGAGTTTTCCGTTGAGGAATGCGCGTTTTGAGAATTCCCCGGGTTCAGCGGGGGCTGCGCCGGCTTCACAGAGTGCATTGAGGACGCGGGACAGATTGACGAGTCCGCCGTGCGCGTAGATTTCGACGGAATCCTCGCCTGTGAAGCTGTTTGGTGCTTTGAACCAGCATACGAGGACGTCGTCGATTTTATTACCGCGAACGTCGAACAAAGTTCTGGCGTGCATGGTTCTTGGGCGAAGCGAGGAATTGTGCAGGCATTTGGAGATGATCGTCAGTGCGTGACTGCCTGTCATCCGGACGATACCGATGGCTGCGGGTGTTTGTCCCGAAGAAATTGCGGCGATAGTTTTTTCGAACTGAATCATGAAAAAATCCAAAGGAATGAGGCGCGTATGCCGCAGGCATAGCGATCTACATGTGCTTTAACAGGCGATTTCAGACGGTATACGATGTCTTATTCGCGCTTTGCAGCGCGTTTGTTTGGTTTTGTACGCTTCGCGGCAGGGACGGATCAGATCTATCCATAGCGGAGGATAGAACAAAAGAGCAAAATCCAAGTTACATCATTGAAGGCGTAGCAGGCAATCTTCTGTAAAAGCTGAAGATCGTCAAGACGTCCTTGAGTGCCTGAATACGTTCTTCTTCGTTGAGGAAGCGCGAGTCCATGACGAAGGCAGCGGGGGCATCAATGAATTGCAATGTTATGTATTTATTGAGTTCTTCTATGCTGAGCGTGTTTTGAGACAAGTCGATAAACATGCCGGCGGGTCGTTCGGATCCTTCCTGTCCGCGCAGCGATCCCGGGGTAGGTGTTTTTTCGAAGAGGCATACCTTGTATCCGGGGTCTGTCGTATATCTTGGCGGTTCGCCGGCCAGAGGTCCTGCCTGCGCGAATCTGCACGGACCGAAGGGGTGGCTGAAATCGATATTTTTGGCGTTATCACTCCATTCGAGGCGTGCGAAGACGATGGGGGCATCCTCGCCGGAGATGCATGAAAAGAAGAGTGATTTTGCGGGGTATTCGAGGGGGCATTCGATACCGGATCCGATGGGGATCGTCTTGGGGAGGCATTTCCCTGAGCCGGTCAGTTCGGATTGAATTTTGGGGCAATCGATGCGCGGGACCTGAATGAATTCGTATTTGACGGCGATATCGAGTTCATCCCATGCGAAATCGGTTTGATTGAGGATTTTGGGTTCCAGCGGCGGATCTTCCGGGGTGAGCAGGTTGCATGCATTTGCAGCGAGCAGAATCGGAAAGATCAGAGCTGAGGGGGATATATGAAGGTGCATAGAGTTATAATCGGTGATTTGCGCAATCGTGGTAACATTCAGGCAGGCAGTGGGCCATGTATATTTTAGCGTTATGTGCCGTGATGATGACTTCGCGTGCGGAGGCTGCGATTGCGCCGGATTCTCCGGCTCTGAGCTGGAATACTTCGCCTTCGACGGTGAGTTCCGCCGCGGATTGCATGACAGAAATGAAAGTCAGCTCGCCGTGCATGAGATTGGAGCATGTGCCGGTTCCGGAAATGATTCTGGCCATGAGAAATGGTTTTTGTGAATAATCGACGATGCGCAGACTGTTTGAACTATATGTGACTGTTGGTATTGTGCGGCATCGCGTTTCGAGTTCCTTCCCTCTTGGTGCATTGATATCGATATAGGTGAGGGCTTCGTCGAGGTGCAGCGGCCTTGGTACACCGTAGGGGAAGAGATTTCCGTTTTCGTCGTATTTTCTGTTCCAGTCGTGCAATCTGAGCGAGAGCGCTTTTTTTCCTGGCTGCATGAGCTGAGGTTCGAGCGCACAGACTCCCGCGCCGAGCGCATGGATCGTGCATGGCGGAATGGTATAGAGCTCGCCGGTGGAAACCGGGACGAAGTGCAGGAGTGGTTTGAGGTCATCTCCGCGCTGAATCGTCTGAATAAAGTCATCGATCGTGACGTGTGGAGCGAGGCCGAGGTAGATGCCCGAATCAGAGTTGTGGGCGAGGATGAGCCATGATTCCCATTTTCCGCTTTGTCCCGGTGACAGATTGGAAGCTTCGATGGGGGGGTGGAGCTGGAGCGACAAATCGTAAGCGGCATCAATATATTTGACGAGCAAGGGGGATTGGGTTCCCCAGACATGTCTGTGTGCGTTGCTTAACCACGAGGATGCCATTCGCGGCATGTTTAAAAAGTCTGCGAAGGTTCCGTTGAACTCGCCGCGACAAAAACTTGGAAGTTCAGAAGAGGTAGAGAATTCCCATGATTCGCCGATATGCGTCGGCAAAGACAGATTGAGATCTGCTTTGAGAAATTGCGCGATTCGATGGCCTGCCCAAGGTGTTCTCGTCTGCGTCGTAAAATTGTCGGGTCTAAACTTTATGAATTTCGAATCCATGACGTTCACAAAAGAGGTTTCTGAACTTCTGACAAAAAAACACACTATTTCAAATATTCAGAATATCAAAGAAAATAAGGCAATTTATTTGGAACTGTTATTGGGGGCGAAATGAGCTGCTCATTGCGAACTGAGGCGAATTGATTGGATTTTGGGGTAGGTGCGTATTGGCGCGTGCTATCTCGCTGCAGAAACGCGCTGCGGCGCGCTTCTGCAGCTCAATACGCCCTGCGGGCGCGGCTATTTCATACGCCGCGCCAACAGCGGCGCAGTGATTGTGATGAGTACCAAACATGGCTATTCAAAATCATTGCAGTAACGCGACATCGTTAAAGAAATCCTTTGGGACGCTGCGTTGCTGCGCAGGTTAAACGTATCCGATCCACTCTCTGACAGTACCGAATCATTATTTTCGGGCGGATCCGACTTTGGCCCTGTGTTTTTCGGCTTCATCGGCGAGTCGATGGTATCGGTATTTTTTGAGGAACTGGTCGAACTGTTCGTATGCTTCAGTTTCGTCACCGAGGTTTTCGGCACAGATACCGCGGTAATACCGAGTGAATGCGTCCATTTCGGGGCTTAGATCAGATGGATTGATTTTGGAGAAATACCGCCTTGCGCCTTCGAAATCGCTGAGTTGGTAGAGCGACATTGCATAGTAGTAATTGAGTCTGGGAGCGTAGGCGGTATTTTCCTTATAGGAGAGGCTTTTATAGAATGCGTCGCGAGCCTGTTCGTAGTTGGAAGCGTTATAGAGCATGACGCCGTCGTGGTATGCATTTTCGGCGAGTTTCCATCGGATGTCGTCGATTTTTGCTTCGAGCAGAGCTCTTTCGGCGGGATGCGTGAGCAGATCGATGACCTGCGTATATTTTTCGATGGATTCTTCGAACAGTCCCTCTTCAATTTTCTGATAAACTTCGAGTGCAGCAGCGGAACCGCGTTTTTCCTTTTCGAATTCATCCTCGAGGATGGTTTTGGCCTTTATGGCGTTTGCGTAAGTTTCCTGTTTGTATTTAAGATCAGTAGCTTTGGCATCGTTTCGCATGTTGACGCCGATGATGACACCGATGACCGTGAGTACGGCGAGGATGGTGAATGCGATGCAAAGATTGAGGGCGTAGCGTTTTTGATTCTGGATATTGGTATTCTGCAGCTGATTGAGTGAATCGAGACATTTTTGGTTAATGTCACGCGATTGAGCGAGCAATTCCCTGAGCCGATCGAGATCAAGCGGAGCGGGTTCGGGTTCAGGCGTTTTTTGCTTATTTTGTTTTTTCTGAAGTTTGTGAGGCGCGATGGATTCGCGTGGAGCAACAGACTCGCGCTGTGCGATGGATTCGCGGGGTGAATCGTCATTTGGCGCGGTATTTTCGTCTGCATCATTTTTGATGCTGACATGCAGCTGATCGAGAGGTGACGAGGACTGCGAGGGAGTGGAATCCGGGGATTTGAGAGAGACTTCTTCGGGAACCGGATCCTGTGGGATGTTGTCGAGGAGGCTGCTGGCGGCAGGAAGGGCGTCGCCGGAATCGAACAGTACATCTCCGAGGAGATTTCCCGTAGAGTTGTGATCATTGACTGCCGGAAGATCGACGACGCTTGGTGCCGTTGATTTTTTACTTTTTCTTTTAAGTTTTCCGGGATGTATTTCGTTGAGATTATTCATGGAAGACCTGATATCAGACATAGTGGCATGCCCGTGTAACTGACGGGCAAGGCCTTTTAACAATTCGTGGTTTAAGTGACAAGACAATGAATGAACGTTGGGGTTCAATCATCGATCGTTGTGAGAAAACGTTTGATGTAATGCCAATAGTTGACAAAGTTTGGTTAAGAGGGGTAAAAAGTCAGATGGCAGGCTTATGTCTGATTTTTTTATTGTATCGTGACCAGGGATGATAAAGATGAGCATTCGGAAAGCAGGCGAAACGAACGTCGGCAGAAAACGCAACCACAATGAGGACAGTTTTCTCATCGTACATGATCAACTTTTATATATCGTCGCCGATGGGATGGGCGGTCACGCAGCAGGCGAGGTTGCCAGTAAGATGGCAGTAGAGACAGTATCCCAGTTTTTTAAGGATACTGCGGAAGATGACGAGATAACCTGGCCATTTAAAATGGATCGCCAGAAAAAGTACGAAGAGAATCGTCTTGTAACTGCGATCAAATATGCAAATCTTCGCATCTATGAAGAAGCCCTTGCGAATGCCAAGAAAAAGGGCATGGGTACGACCATCGTTGCTGTCAATTTTACGAAAGACGGCGTCTATATTGCGCATGTTGGTGACTCACGCATTTATCGTTTTCGCAATGGTACGCTGAAGCAAATGACAGAAGATCATTCGCTTCTGAATGACTACATTAAAATGAAGGTGTTGACGGAAGAGGAAATCAAGAATTTCCCGCATAAGAATGTTATCGTTCGTGCCCTTGGAATGAAGGATAATGTTCAGGTCGACATCAGTTTTGAAGTACCTCAGGATAAGGATATTTATCTGCTTTGTTCAGATGGTCTTTCGGGTGAAGTTCCCGATGAGCAGATGCAGGATCTTCTCCGTCAGTACGGGGATGATTTGAATGGTGCCGTATCGGCCCTCATTCAGCGCGCCTGTGACAATGGCGGCAAGGATAATGTCACCTGTGTACTGGCCCAGTATGTTGCTGACTGATGTACGCCAAAGATAATTGATTTAATAAAAGCCGCGCAGATGCGCGGCTTTTTTTGTTGGATCAGGTCTTATCAACACTCCGGCAGTACAAGCACTTTATCATTATTGTTGGGAAGTGCAGACGGGAAATCTGGTGATAAACCAAGCGAGAGCAGCTCGCTCGGGGAGCGGCATGGAATCGTCCTGAAAGAGCAGAGTGCCGGCCATGGAGAAAGGGGATTCCAGTTCGATACCGTCGCATGTATTGGGTGAATTGGTATTGTCTTTGGCATCGTCTCCGACATCGGGATTGCATGTATTCGGGGATTTGGGTGGCGTCACTGCGGTGATGGTAAATCTCCCGGCACGCGGAATCGTCTGAATGGATAAGCCGTTTGTTGCAACTGCACGTTTATTATCGAGCGTATACGACACGTGATTCGAACCGCTGAATGTTTCGAATTTTCCCGGATCCAGGCAGTTCAATTCGAGGCGATCAGCACTCGCTATTGCATACTTCATCTGTGCTCCGCCGCCGTTATTTTCGATATGTCCGAGAATTTTTCCCGACTTTCGGATAATGACCTGATTCGGATTGCGTCGGACGCTGAGTTTTATGGAACTATCACCGGTTCTGAGCGTCAACGTATTTCCCAGCTGTGCGAACGTCCATAGAGGATAATCCTTGTGGATCGGGCGATAGTGGTGCGTTTGATTATCCTCGGGGGTCAGGTAGTCAACCGCCGAAGGCATGGGTTCTGAATTGCCGCATCCAACAAGCAGGGTGAGTGAAAGAAAACACAGCGTCAGGTATTTCATGGGATAACGAATTTATGCGACGGAAATATTATTGTCGTTGCACAATTGCTGCAGGATACCATTGATGAAGTTCTTGCTTTGATCGGCACCAAAGATTTTGGCCAGCTCAACGGCTTCATTGATGAGAATTCTCGGCGTAGAAATGCGTTCAAAATAAAGCTCGTAGGTTGCGAGTCTGAGGATATTGAGATCGACGAGCGCCATTCGCGGAATTCTCCATCGTTTGCTCGAATTCTGGATGAGTTCGTCCAATTGATCCCTGTGTTCAAGGATACTGCGGATATTGAGCGCAGCCTGGCAGAATGCGAATCTTCCTCGCGCATTGTAAGTACCATCGTCCGCAAAGAAGCCGTCGAATGGGAATTCATCGCGAATGAAATCGGGATCGGGGCATGGTTGAACGAGCTGCATGACCTCACTCTGGAGTTCTTCGAGCGAGAGGGAAGGGCTGTATTGAAGGAGATAGAGGGACGCGAGGACAATCATTCTCATCGCCTTTCGCAATCTCGTTCTTTGTCCGGCAATGAGCTGACATGCGTTTTTGGTAGTACCGCGCAATTTGGGATTCAGCATGGATGTCGTTCGAATGATGGCATCTTCGGTGAGCTGTGCAGAAGAAGATTTGAGGTTTGCCATAAATTCGAGGGCAAGCACGCGCAGGGAAGCTTCTCTCCATGGGAGGATTTCGTATCCCTCAGTGTGCGTCGTCTGCATGATTTCATCGAGGAGTTCATCCGTGATGTCCTGATATGGGGCATGTCGCATAGCCATGGCTTCGGCCTGATTCAAATCTGCTTTTGGAAAGCAGAGTTTCAGGAGGGAGCGAATATCTTTTTTTTGTGAAGGTTTTTCTGAGAAGCGTGCGATGCTTTCATTGGCCTGCGATTGTTCGGAAAGATAGTTTTTGAGCATGCAGAGCAGATCTGCATAGTCATTATCTTTGCTGGCAATGAAAAACCATGCGGCAGCCGCAGAACGGGTCTGCGTCTGTTCCGGAGTCAGGGGAGATGGAGACCATGCAGAATTGGTATGATTAGTCATGATGTTATTAATCTATGCGTTGAATAAGTTGCCGGAATATGAAGGAAATCGTTACAGATTAATATTTTTGAAGAGCTGAGCCATTTCGATGGCGGCGAGAGCTGCTTCAGCACCTTTGTTACCAGCTTTTGTACCGGCACGATCGATGGCTTGATCGAGCGTGTCAGCCGTGATGACGCCATAGGATATGGGCATGTGGTAATTCAGGGCGAGCTGTGCGATACCTTTGGTGCATTCGGCCGCGATGTAATCAAAGTGAGGTGTTGCGCCACGAATGAGCGCACCCAGACACACGATGGCACTGAATTTTCCCGAAGCTGCGATTTTGTCAGCAGCGACCGGAATTTCGAAACATCCCGGAACTTTGAAGATTTCTACGTCCTCGAGATTTCCTCCATGTCGTTTGATGGTATCGAGGGCACCTTCAATGAGTCGTTCGGTAATGAAGCTGTTGAATCGGGTAACGACGACAGCAATTTTAAGATTTTGAGCGTTAAGAATGCCTTCGTGGATGACTGTCATGTGCTTGAATCCTATGTGTGAGTGTTGAATAACGATTAATTCGGTTTATGGGGTATGAAGAGGAACGGTTTCGATGATTCGCAATCCAAACCCATCGAGAGCAGCCAGTTTTTTGGGGGAATCGGTGAGCAGAATCATGTCGGAAATGCCGAGTTCCCGCAAACACTGAGCGCCGGTGCCATAAAGTTTTGTATCCGGTGCGACACGATTGACAGCTTCGTCATCGGGTGCAGCTTGTCCGCTCAAAGCGGCGTCGAGCGCATCATCTTCGCGATGGATATAGAGCAATGCGCCGCATCCATAGGTTCGGATTCTGTCGAGCGCATGCGAGAGAGCATGTCCGTCGTCGTTGAGTCCGAGCAAATCATTCCATACGGCACCGCTGTGAACTCTGATTAACGGCGGAACTGTGGCATTATCGAGATTCCAGGTAAGTGCCAGATGTGTTGCGCCGTCGATTTTGCTTTTGAATGAAATGGCTTTAAAGCCTTTTGCCATGCCGTCCGGCAGTATTTTTTCGTGAGTTTTGACGACGAGGCATTCCGTCCGCAGACGATAGGCGACGAGATCAGCGATGGTCACGATGGGAATATCGTGAATCTGGGAAAATATCTCGAGATCGGGCATTCTGGCCATCGTGCCGTCATCTTTCATGATTTCGCAGATGATACCGGCCGGGACGGGACATTCGCAGAGTTTAGCGAGATCGACGCTTCCTTCGGTTTGTCCGATTCTGACGAGTACACCGCCGGGACGCGCAGCGATGGGAAAGACGTGTCCGGGGCGCGCCAGATCTTCCGCATGACAATGGGGAGAGGACGCCAGTTTCATCGTATGAGCGCGATCTGCGGCGCTGATTCCGGTGGTGACGCCTTCAGCGGCTTCGATGCTGACGTGAAATGCCGTGTGGAAGCGACTCGTATTGTGTGCAGTCATCGGTGGAATCTGGAGTTCTTCGAGGCGTTTTTGCTGCATTGTCAGGCAAATCAGTCCTCGCCCGTATTTGGCCATGAAATTGACATCATCCGGGGTGACATCTTTGGCGAGCATGCAAAGATCCCCTTCGTTCTCGCGATGTTCGTCATCGACGAGAATAATCATTTTTCCCTGGCGCAATGTCTCAATGGCGTCATCAATAGTGGTTAACATTCCATGCTCCTCGTGAGCATAACAAACGCGAGTATCCGCCTTTGAGAAAGATTCACCTGTCAAAAAAGCGGACTAAAAAATATCCGACTTCAGATTAATAAAAGCCAGCTTCGCGCAATTTTTGGAGTGTCAGCGAAGATGGCGCGGAATCTATATCACTTTGTTTATCGTTGTGGCAAGAGAGCAGTTTTTCGACGTATTTTCCAAGGATATCGACTTCGATATTCACGATGTGTCCCGGCTGGGTGAATGATTTTGCCAGTACTGACTGCGTATGGGGAATCATCATGATTTCGAAGGATGCGTTGTCGACGCGATTGACAGTCAGGGATGCGCCGTCGAGCGTAACGGAGCCTTTTTCGACGATATATCTGAGCAGGTTTGGGGCAGCCTGAATCGTAACGGCCAGACTGGATCCATGAGGGGTAGTGTGAGCGATGGTTCCCGTTCCATCGATATGTCCGCTCACCCAGTGTCCGCCGAGTCTGTCTCCGAGCTTAAGAGCGCGTTCGAGGTGAACCTCATCGCCGGGATGAAGCATACCGAGGTTTGTTCTTGCAAGCGTTTCGGAGGATGCATCTGCCCGGAAAGAATCGTGGTCAAATGAAATGACGGTCAGGCAAATACCGTTTACCGCAATGCTTTCGCCCAACTGATAATTCCGGAGTGAGGAGGATATGGTGAGCTGAACGCCTTCGTCTGCCGGCAGTATTCTGCGAATTTGTCCTGTAGTTTCGATGAGTCCTGTGAACATGTCCGGAATCCGTGTTTATGACCATCGGAGACGTCCGGAAAGCCGGATATCGCTGCCGAGTCTGATAATTTCATCCCATGAGAACTGAGCGGCATCTGACATTTTATCGATGCCGGTTCCGGCGATACATCCATGTGCATGCAGACCGCCGGTGAGTTTGGGGGCCATATAGATATGAACCTGATCGATGAGATGTTGATCGAGCAGGGCACCGTGGAGTGCAGCTCCCCCTTCGCAATAAAGCGTGGTTATGGTGTATTTTTGGGCAAGAGTCTGCAGGATTTGTGTGAGATTCAGACGGTTTTCTGTTTCTTCGGCATATTCGACACAAACGCCGCGATCCTGCCACGGGGCAGTCTCGGCGCTATGATTTGCGGTGAACAGGATGGTTTTTTGATTCGTCGTATCAAAGACGTTGTGGGAGAGGGGAATCCTGAGGGTTCTGTCGAGAATGATGCGAATGGGTTGTTTCCAGGTTCCGTCGAGTCTGACATTGAGCTGAGGGTTATCGAGGAGAATGGTCTGTGTGCCTGCGATGATGGCGTCGTGTTTTGAACGTTCAACATGGACATCACGTCGTGCTTCAGGACCCGTAATCCATTGTGAGGAACCGGTGGCGGTAGCGGTATGTCCGTCGGCGGTCATGGCCCATTTTGCGGTGATGAATGGGCGATTATCCCGAGTTCGAGTGAAGAATGCCGCATTGAGTTCGAGCAATTCATTCTGGCAGACGCCGACGACGCATTCAATGCCTGCTTCCTGCAGCCGCCGTATGCCTGCCCCCCGGACGCGGGGATCAGAATCGACGGATCCGATGACACATCTTTTTATGCCGGCTTTGATGAGGGCTTCCGTGCACGGTGGGGTTCGGCCATAGTGATTGCATGGTTCAAGCGTGACGTAGATGGTGGCATCCCTGACATCGTGTCCCAGTTCCTGAGCCTGTCTGAGGGCTTCGATTTCGGCGTGAGGCATACCGGCTTTGTGGTGATATCCTCTTCCAAGTTCCTGGTCGTGCCTGACGATAATGGCCCCCACCATGGGATTGGGATGAACTGTCCAGCCGCCTTTTGCGGCTTCGTTCATAGCCTGCTGCATCCATTCAATATCGTTCATACATGCAAAACCAAAAGAGATGGCCGCGCGTATGATAATAGCGCGGCGAGTGTCGGGCGTATGTTTACATAGCCCGACGATACCATAAAATTATCTTTTCAATCCGGCAAATGGATTGTTGCTAAACTGTCTGGAATCATTTTTCTGAGGACGGTTTTTGTCATGTAACTTATTGTTATTGTTGAAAGATTTTGTTTGGTGAGCAGATTTTGCAGGCTCATCCTGGAGCCGACAGCTCAGTGCAATGCGGTTTCGCGGCAGGTCGACGTCGATGACGCGCACGCGGATAGCATCGTTGACATTGACGACTTCGGCGGGGTTGGAGATGTAGCGGTCACAGAGGGCAGAGATGTGAACGAGGCCGTCCTGATGGACACCGATGTCGACGAAAGCACCGAAATTCGTCACGTTTGTAACGACGCCGTCGAGTATCATACCGACCTTGAGATCTTCAATTTTTGTGACTTCGTCGTTGAATTTAGGCGGTTCAAAAACGGCACGGGGATCGCGGCCGGGTTTTTGGAGTTCCTGAACGATATCGTTGAGGGTGAGCAGGCCGACATCGTCAGAGATATATTTGGAGACGTTGATTTTTGAGGCCAATGCCGGGTTTCCGACGAGTTCACGGACGGAATGGCCCATATCTTTGGCGATTTGTTCGACGAGTTTGTATCGTTCGGGGTGAACAGCCGAAGCATCGAGCGGGTTGTCGCTTTCGCGCACGCGGATGAAGCCGGCAGCCTGTTCGAAGGTTTTGGGACCGAGGCCGGAAACCTTGAGGAGCTGTGCTCTCGAATTGAAGTTGCCGTTTGTTTCGCGATGGGACACAATTTTTTTGGCCATGGAGGGGCCGATGCCTGCGACGTAGGAGAGAAGTTCAGCTGAGGCGGTATTGAGTTCGACGCCGACGCGGTTGACGCAGCTTTCGACGACTTCTTCGAGTTTTTTCTTGAGCAGCGGCTGGTAGACGTCGTGCTGATACTGTCCGACACCGATGGATTTGGGGTCGATTTTGACGAGTTCGGCGAGTGGGTCCTGAAGTCTTCTGGCGATGGAAATGGCGCCGCGGACGGTCAGATCCAGGTCGGGAAATTCTTCGCGGGCCAGGTCTGATGCGGAATAAATACTGGCGCCGGATTCAGAGACCATGACGACGTATGGGCGGATATCTTCGGGGAGTGACTGTACGAGGTGACGGACGAAAGATTCCGTTTCGCGTCCAGCGGTTCCGTTTCCGATGGCGATGGCTCTTGCCGGATGTCGATGGAGGAAGTCGAGCAGAATTTTTTCGGCTTCGGCCTGGTTCTTTGTTTGAGGATAAATGGTTGTATTTTCGAGGAATTTTCCTGTTTCGTCGAGGGCAACACATTTGCATCCGGTGCGGACTCCAGGATCGATACCGATGACGGCTTTGGCGCCGAAGGGGGCGGCGAGCAGCAGTTTTTCGGCATTTTGTGCAAAGACGTCGACGGCTTCGCGATCGGCGGTTTGTTTGAGTTCGACGCGCACGTCGGATTCGATACTAGCCTGAAGCAGCCGTTCGAAAGCATCGGTACAGGCTTCGAGCAGGATCGGACCGAAGGGGGATGCCGGATTCATGTGCATGATGGATGCGATATGATCGACGGCATTTTCTTCGTTGATTTCGATGACAGAGCGGAGGAATCCGTCTTTTTCGCCGCGCCGGATGGCGAGAAAACTGTGCCCTTTGCAGCTTGTGACGGGAATTCTGTAATTGTAATACTGTTCGAATTTGGATCGTTCTTCGGAGGCTTTGTCCGTGCCTTCAGAAACGATTTCGCCTTGTTCCGTCATGTACTGGCGCAGGTAATCGCGAACGACGGCCTGTTCGGAAATGACTTCGGCAACGATATCTGCAGCGCCTTTGAGAGCATCATCTTCAGATTCCACGCCGAGTTCAGCGTTGATATAGGCGGATGCTGCCGTTTGCGGATTCCCATCCAATGTCTGTGACAGAATGACGTTTGCCAGACCTTCGAGTCCTTTTTCGCGAGCTATCATGGCGCGAGTCCGGCGTTTTGGCTTGTAGGGCATGTACAGGTCTTCGAGCGCAGTTTTGGTTGCGGCTTCCTCGATTTGTTTTTTGAGTTCGGGCGTCATTTTGCCCTGGGTTTCGATGGCAGAAATGATGGTATTTCTGCGATCATTGAGTTCGTTGAGGTAAGTCTGCCGTTCTTCGATCGTGCGAATCTGGACTTCATCGAGTCCGCCGGTGCGTTCTTTTCGATAGCGTGCAATGAATGGTACAGTGGCGGATTCGTTGAGCAGTTCAATGACTGCGGCGACGGATGCCTGCGGAATGTTGAGTTCATTGGCGATGATGTTGCTCAAATCTGTATTTGGCATTGAATTTTTATCCATGGTTTATGTCTCTGTCATGTGTATTGTGTTGAATTGCACATGAATCCGGCAAGTCCTGACGGTAAACGAGGCGAGGACTAGGGCTCAGATATTCAGAGCGTATGTGAAAAAATATCGGGCTCCGGAGGGGAGCCCGATGTGATTTTAGAATGAATTATTCTTCTTCAGGTCTGGTGCGTCGCGTCCTTCGTATTCTGGGACGCGGGCTGTCCATATTATCCTGAGTCTGAGGAATTTCCTGTGGTTGAGCGCGGATTTCGGGTTCCTGAGCTGCAGGGATTTCTTCGACCTGCGCATGTTCAGGTGCTGAATCCAGCGTTCCGGCTGTGCGTCGCGTACGGCGTGTACGACGTTTGTTCGTGCTGACTGTCTGTTCTGATTCGGGAACGGCAGCATTCTCAATGTTTTCATTGCTTTGCGGAGCAATTTGAGAATGGTTTTCGGGAATCGGAGCCTGAGCCGCAGCGGGCATATCCTGGTTATCGACAGCATCTGCATTAATCATACGGGTTTTGCGTACTTTGCGGGTACTGCGTGTACCTTCGGAGGATGCAGATCTGAGCAATTCGACAGCATCAATTCTGGGGGATTTTTCGATCTTATGATCATCCTCAGCAATTACTGGATTGATCTCTGCTGCGGGCTGCTGCGTCGATTTGGTTTTTCGTGCTGCACGTTCCCGACGATTATGCCGGGGAACTTCGACTGCGGCTTCCTCTGCGGTGGCAGAGGAAATGACCTGATTATCCGTGACTGCGACGGGCGCGGCAGCTGATTCCACGGGGGCAGCATCCAGTCTTTCGGATTCATCCGCTTTGCGGGTCCTGCGAGTTCTGCGGCTTTTGCGTGCCGTGATGTCCGGATTATCCTGGATCTGTTCAAGAGAAACATCGGCAGCCGTTTTTTGAGGGATCGGTTGATTGTTCGATTCCTCAGCATTCTGCGCTGAATCCGAACTATCCGCACGTTCCGGAATAAAGGTGGCTTCCGGAATCGCATTTGTCTGCGGCATATCATTTTGTCCCATGGGGTGTGTACGGTGTGTACGCCGCACGCGTCGGGAATTGCTGTCGGAAACTGCAGGAGCATCGGCGATTTGAGGTTCACTGGCAGGCATTAGAGGGGCAGTTTCTGCTGGAATGGGTTCCATGGGCTGGGGATCGGGCTGTCTGTTTTCGCGATCCCGGCGTGTATGCCGAACTCTTCTCGAAATGGAGACTGCCGGCAATTCCTGTGTGATTGCCTGCTCGAGTGATGCTTTGTTCTCAGCGGCACGTTTTGCTTCTGCATCATCACTATCACTGAGCATGGTCATTGGGGCAATGGGCACATCACTCGTGACGACTTCTGCATTTTCACCTGCGAAAGGCGAAACTTTTCGGGACTGGTCAATCGGCTGCCGCAGCTTACGCGTTCGCGATCTTCGGTGTTCAGCTTTGTTTTCGGAATCATCCGAATACATTGAATCTGAAAGTGCATCGGCAGGTTCGGCGTGTGTGTCGTTTTCCGATTGTGCTGGGGCATCGAAAAAGAGGTCTTTGATGTCGTTCATATTCAAATCTTCGATCTGTTGTTCGAACGTTGGCTGCTGGACTGATTTGTCGGACGGTGCAGTATTTTCGGCGTGATCACCGAAGATAGATGCGCATCGTGCAGCAATTCGGTTTTGCAGCGTTTGAATGGATTTTTCGTTTAATTTTTTAGCATTTCCCAGAGCCGCATTGCGTTCGTCGATCAGAATTCTTGCAATTTCGTCCGGACGTGGATTGGAAGATTCGTCGAAGAGGCAATTGAGGCGTGCTGTTGCATGTTTTGATGTGACCTGATTTCGGAGAGCGATGGCCCATTTATTGAGTTCCTGCTGAGGAAGCTGTGCGGTTGCCATCAGCCAGTCACTGGCTTCGAGCATACGGTCGAGCATTTCCTTTCGGGAAACATCTGTACTGCAGCCACATCCGACGAGGCATACGGCCTTGAGTACGTCGAGTACGAACAGGCGCAAGTCGGACTGGATGCCAGGGGTTTCTTTTGGGGTATGCCGCCGTCTTCCGCGGAAGCTCAGATGATGATGGATACATTCTTCATGGCGGGCTTTCTTTTCGGCCATGCGTCCTCTCATCTGATCAATCAGAATGGCGAGTACAGCCAATGCGGAGGCATTGTGAGCGCCGGTGACTTTTTTGGTATCTGCGGATGAATCTTCAGAACTATCGTCGTTGGTTTGAGCTGTATGGACAGGAGCATTCTGTGACTCAGATTCAGGTTTATTGCGGGATTCCTGTTGTGCAGCCCGTTTTGCGGCGCGTTTGCGTCTTGCTTCTTCGCTTGAGAATTCTTCGAAATCATTTGGCCGGTAGGCATTTTCGCCTTCATCGTTTGTCTGATAGGCTTCGGCGACATCGATAATGGATGCTGCATCCTGATCGGTGTTGCAGGAACGTTCCGGATGGAGCTCGCTTTCCTGTTTTTTGGTCAGCCATTCGATGGATTCGTCACCAAGAGAAATATCGCGCGATGCGACGATTTCGATCCGGATGCCGTATTCGAGTTCGAGCTGAGCGAATTCACGTCTTCTTTCATTTTGCAGCTGCTGTGCGATATCCGGGTGGAGTTTGATGATAACGCCGCCGACTTCGCCATTGGCTGCGCGTGCGTCGATTTCACGAATCAGAGTCATGCCGATGGCTTCTGCACTTGGAATGAATCCACGGCCGCCGCATGTGGGGCATTCGAGATGTGTTCTTTGCGACAGCGCCTGACTGATGCGCTGCCGGTTAATTTCGAGCAGTCCGTTGGCGCTGATTCTTTCGACTTTGCAGCGTGCTTTGTCGCGCATCAGAGCGTTTCGCATGACGCGTTCGACGTCGCGCTGATGTTTGCCGAGGCGCATATCAATGAAATCGATGACGATGAGTCCGCCGATGTCGCGCATTCTGAGCTGACGCCCGATCTCCACTGCTGCCTCAAGATTTGTGTGGTACGCTGTCAAATCCTGCGACTCGCGCTTGGTTGAATGTGCGGAGTTAACGTCGATTGCTGTCAGAGCTTCTGTCGGATCGATGACAATGAAGCCGCCGCTTGGAAGCCTGACCGTTCGTGCGTATATGCGATCAATTTGTTTTTCGATGCCGTATCGGGTGTAGAGCGGCAGTTTGTCGGAGTAGAGTGTGAGTTTGTTTTCGCTGCTTGCAACGGTTGCCTTGACGTATGTGAGTGCACGTTCATAGCAGGATTTGTCGTCGATGATGACTTCATTGATCGTCGAATCGAAATAATCCCTCATCGCCTGAACGACGAGATCCTGGTCATTGTAGAGCAATTTTGGGCCGGTGCTTTTAGCGGCTTCGGCTTCGATTTTATGCCAGAGCTGAACGAGAACCTTTGCATCGCGAAGCAGAATGGCCCGGGATTGATCCATGGCATTGGTGCGCACGATGCATCCATATCCATCGGGCAAATCCAGGCTTCGAATTTTTTGCGTTAAGTCGGCACGGGCATCATCATCGACTTTTCGCGAGACACCGCTTTTGGCATCTTTTGGTCTCAGAACGAGATACCGTCCTGCGACGCTGATATTGGTCGTGACCTGTGCCCCTTTAAGGCCGGTAGCATCTTTGATGATCTGAACGATCAATTCCTGTCCAACATTGAGGATATCGGCGATTTTGGAGGCATCTTTTACGGGTTTGGCGTAAACACTTTCGACGACATCATTAAAAGCAAGAAAACCATTTTTGGATTCGCCAAAATCTACGAATGCGGCATTTAAGCTGGGCGCAATGCTGGTCACAACTGCGCGGTAGATATTATTTCTCAACAGGCCGCTGTGCTTGGATTGAATCTCGAAATCTTCAAGTGTCTGGTTTTCGACGATGGCAACGCGCACTTCTTCCTCACGTCGCCCATTAATCAGGATCTTACGAGTCAAGGGAACTCCAAATTGTAAAAAAAACAGTCCATAAACATCCTGCCATATCTCCAGGAGCCAGGCTCGATCCCATTTTGGAGGGATACCAACCGGAGCTGCAGGCAAACCCATTTTTCTAACCTCGCATTATACCATTAGTTATCCACAGGGTGATCATTTTTTCGATCATGCCACAAAAAAAGCCGCGTTTCTTCGATGAATGCTGGCGTTTGGGCGTTGGATGTCGGGCGTTGGGGAATTCATAATGCATCATGAATAGTGGTTAGTGAATGATGAGTACAGACGTGTCGCGGCACGTCTGTACAAATTAAATCAGCCACGCCCCAACGGATCGTCACATCTGAAGCGCCCTGCAGGGCGTCAGAACACAGTCCGGGAGCAAGCCAAACGTATCTCCGGAGTTAGTGGTTATGGGTACATTGCAAAAAAATCGTACATCTGAGTGAAACAAATCCATCCTCAATGGCATCATGAAAGTGAAGGAATGTTCCTTCCATTTTCTGGAGGTGCCGAATGTATTCATCCGGATTTGTCTGAAGACAATAATCTCCCCAAAATAATGTACGACCAACCGAGGGGCGGTTTGCGGCATCATGATTTCCGGACGCGGAACATGATACTGAAGTGCTGTACATGCCAGGCACATCGGGATGCTTTTTTTTACGATGATTATTTTTACGATGATTAAAATCGGAAAGGGAGCAGTGTGCCATGACCGTGCGTATTTTGGGTTAGGACGGCGAGTCGGCGGGCGGGAAGGGAGAAGAGGAAACCCTTGTGGTTGACTGGTGATGTGTAGGTATATGTAGGTTAATGTAGGTTTGTTGGGAAGGAGACTTGAGCGTTTATGCGGTGAGTATAGGTGTATTATGGGGGGATTTCTGAATATAGTGCAGCCAGTGCATTGGCAATGGGTGTAAGCGCGGCGTCGCTATTTGATCAACATCAATGCGGCGTCGCGATTTGGCTGCAGGCTGAGGATGTTACCGATTTTTGAGTATTCGTCAGTTGTTCTGCGGCATTTCGGTGTTTTCGTCGTCTTCGTCGGTATTATTCAAACCGAGAATGCGCTTGAGGAAGGATTTGGCATCGTCGAGAATGATGTAGTTGCACGGTACGATGACGAGCGTAATGACGGCGGAAAAGAGGACGCCGACGCCGAGACTGATGGCCATGGGGATGAGGAATCTTGCTTCCTTTGATGTTTCGAGGATCATGGGGAAGACGCCGAGGAACGTGGTGAGAACCGACAGAAATATGGGTCTGAATCGCCGCGTCGCGCCTTCTATGACGGCGTCTCGCAGGGACATGCCTTCCCTGAGGAAGTCGTTGACGACGCTCGTCAGAACGATGGATGCGTTGACGACGACGCCGGACAGGGCAATCATACCGAGCAGACTGATGAGGCTCAGGTTATATCCGAGGAATATGTGTCCGAGGATGGCACCGACGAATCCGAAGGGGATGGCGACGAGGATCATGATCGGCTGTGCATAGGAACGCGAGGATATGGCCAGCATGGCGTACATGACGAAGATGGAGAAGGCGAAAAAGAGGATCATCTTGGACATCATTTCGCCGCTTTCGGCCTGCATGCCGCCCATACTGAGGGTCAGTCCCGGGAAGCTGGTCTGGAGCTCCTGCATATCCTTTTTCTGGAGTTCCTTCATGACTTCTTCGAAGGTGGTGACGTTGCCGTCGAGTTCGGCGTTGACAGTGAGAATGCGTTTTCCGTCCGTTCGTGAAATGCTTTTGAGCGCATGACCGCGTTCCATGGTGGCGACTTCCGAGAGCGGGACTTCGCCGCCTGCCGGCGTCCGGATGAGGAAGTTGTCGACGAGTGCTTCCGTCGTGCGGACTTCGTATGGGTATCGGACGAAGACTTTGACGGTATTGCGTCCGCGCTGCTGACGCAGGGCTTCGGATCCGTAGACGGCGGCGCGCAGCTGGCGTGCGAAGTCATTTTCGGTGATGCCCAGGGCTCTGGCTTCGGGTTTGAGTTTGTAGGAAAGCTGTGCCTTTCCTGCGGCGGTATTGACATCGACGTCCTTGACGCCGTTGTATTTTTTGAGCCGGGAAGCGAATTCTTCGGCAGCGATGTCCAGAATATTGCTGTCGCGGTGCGACAGGTTGAACATCGCTCCGGCACCGCCGGCACCTGGCCCCTGGTTGAATCGGTAGCTCAGGGCTTCGACGCCCGGCATTTCGCCGACATTTTTTCGCCACGCGGCGGCGAATTCACTCGATACGTATTTTCGTGCGGTTGCCGG
>JAEEGL016410756.1_pt1 | contig 21041 bp, 40 predicted proteins | sample 9134231 | NCBI WGS metagenome assembly JAEEGL01 (sample SAMN16246548, study PRJNA631951) | gut metagenome | biome: gut microbiome; feature: rumen; material: fiber-attached | host: Bos | place: Iran: Karaj | collected 2018-10 | reverse complement strand
AGGCACATATTCGTTTCGTTTTTGTTTATGCGAAGATAGGGATAAGGCGCGACAGCCGGATCGCCGGGGTTACCAGCTTTTCCTGAGCTTCAGCGCGCGCATGCAACGGACGCCGGTATTGCGCTCCTTGCGCACAGTGTACACCTTTGTCTTCTCGTCATACGTCACTTCGCCGAAGGCGCCGTACCAGGCGGTCCTGTCGCCCATGAGAAAGCGCTTCACATGGGGGAACAGGCGGTAGAAGCCGTTCCATATTTTGTCGCTCGCGCTGAGCGGCGGAATTCTCATGCTGTTACGGTTGTCGCACGGGTTCCCGCTTGTGTTGTAGTATCCGCGGTTGTCCTTGCCTTTGCGCCAGCCGACGAATTCGACAGATTGCCAAGGCTTGAAGTCCGGGCGGATTCTTTTTCCCGTCTTTCTTTTCGCGTAGGTCATTGCCGTACCGTTATCGTCATTTCCACTTCAAGCGGTTCGTCGTCCCATGTGAGATCCTTGAACATCGTTTGCGGGCCGGGCCTGCTCAGCATAAGATATTCTCCCGTGTGGGAATGCCAGAACCATGCCACCCTTTCGGGCATTGCGGTATGGAAACTCAACGCCCCCTCGTTGTCTTTTTCCATGCTACGAAGTTCGTTGGGAGATTTCGAACTCCTGCACGAAGAACGCGCGACGTAGCCCTTGATCTTTACTTCTTTTTCGTCCATGATAGTATCCATATATAATACGAATATACGCGGTTTTTATCTTATTTGGAACTGCCGGGAAACTCCGTCACCCATTTTCCCTTCACGTACTGAGCGTCGATTCTCAGCCTGTCACTGCAGTATTGCATGTAACGCCTGTCGGAATCAGACGACTTGTAGTAATATGCGCCCTTGGGTATGACGCACCGGATAATCACGGCATGTGAGAACTTGTCTTCCTGCTTGCACGCGAAGCTTTCGTCGGCGTAGGAGTGGAACCCGAAGTTGATGTCCCCTTCGCCGGTATAGAGATCCAGAATCGCGGCGGCCTCGAATTTCGGCTCGCGGTATTCCTCGCCCAGTTTGTATTCGAAGTCCCTGAACCAACTGTTGTATTTGCCGCGGCGCATACCGCGCGTGCGCGTCACCATCTTATAGCATTTGATGTCGTGCTCCGCGATGGCGGGATGCCTCATTGATGTAGTCAGACACATATCTATTTCGTTTTTATCGATGCGAAGATAAGGGATTTCTGCGTTCCCGGATCCGCCGGGGTTTTAAATATGCGGCAGGCTTAGCCGGCCTTGCCGCATCGGAAAATCCCGACGGGACTCCGTCGTAGCCTGTCATGAACCCATCCGGAACACTGAGCGATATAAAAAGAAAGGCGGACCCCTTTCGGGATCCGCCTTGAAAACGTCTTCACTTCACACTATCTTCCGTACCACCAGTTCCGCAGCCTGACCTTGAGTATGGCAAGCCTTACCGATAGACGGCTTTCCTTGCGCGGAAATTTATGCCATTTGTCTTCACCCGGCTTTTTCCAGCCTGTGACTATCAGGAAATCGGAGCACAGGTCCTCACCCGTACTGGAACTTCCCTTGTAGTAGTATGCTCCTCTGGGTATCTCGCACCTCAGGATTGTCGTCGCCGGGAACTGGTTGTCCCTGCATTCGTATTCCGCTTCTTCTATGCCGGCATGCGAGTGGAATCCCTCGTATACTATCCTGTAGTCCACTTCTTTCTGGAAGCACGGCTCGTAGTACAGTTTCCCTCCTTCGTACATGAAATTGCGGAAAGCGGAAAAGAATACGCAATAATTTTCGTTGAAATATTCGGAGTCCGTTACGCTCTTGTACGTCACTATGCGTTTCTTCGCACGCTTTGCGATATAGTCGTATGAATAAAGGCACATGGTTATTTCGTTTTATTCGGCGGCGTTCTCCACCATTTCAGTAGTGATACAAAGGTCTTGAGCCACGTGGCAGAATTTCGTGAACAGTCTGAAGTGCGACGGAGACTTGAGCCAGTCCTTAATCGCGTCGAGCAGGTCATAGTTCGTGGCGATGGTCAGGCTCACCTGCCAGTTGAACCAGTTCGGGTTGCAGTGACAGTAGGGGCAAACCACACCCTTGTAGTGAGTCATACCCATATCGAAAACGTCGCGCGGGTTCATACCGTCGGCTATAAGGCCGGCAGCGAGCCACATCAGCAGGAAGTACGGCTTGGCGGGCATGCCCTCCTCTTCAATCGCTTCCTGATCGTAAATGTCACGCTCGAAGAAGTTGATTTTCTCGCTGTCGTTCATGAGCTTCATGAGCACGGCGGTCGGGTTCAGCTCCTTGTGCTCCTCTTCCTCGGCCGGAGCGGCGTCGGTGTTGTAGGTGAAAACCAGCACGCCGGGCTGCCCCTCGTGGGTGACGTACACGGTGAACAGGATTTCATAGAACATGTCGAACTCAGAATCTCCGTCCGGGTAGTTGCTGTTGAATATGCGGCGCTCCTCTTCGTAGTCCGCCTGGGGCACGAATATGACCTTGAGCTCATTGGTCGACACCGGATCCAGCTCGACTTCAGACAGCTTCACTTGCTTTGAGTTTTCGAATAGCATAACTTTATCTTTTAATTACGATGCAAATATAACGGTTTTCCCGGAAGCATGGACCGCCGGGAAACACCTTTATCCGTTTTTGATTTCGTCGTACACGTAGAGCACTACTATGCCGACTATGATTCCTATAATAAACCCAGCTACGTAACTTATGATAATGCCGCACGGAGTGAGCGTCGTTATGATTATGACGTCAATGATGCACATGATCAGAAACGCCAAGAGATGGTCCTTGAGTGTCATTATACTTTAGTATTGATGAGGATGCTTGTAGATTGTGAACACTTCGTTATCGTACTCGGAACGGGCGGAATTGAGATCCCTCCAGCTCTGCACCACGGTGGTGTAGGAGAAGTCGCCGCCCATGTAGCTCGGCACTCCGCTGGTGTAACCGTGACAGACCGCCAGAGGTCTCCAGTCCGGCTCGGATGCGGCCTTCCTCCATTCCTGCTTGGCTTCCGACCACTTCTGCAGCTCGGCGTGGGTGCATCCGATTCTGCCCATGGAGTAGTGCCAGGTGTTGGTGTAGCGGTATTTGCTCTGGTTCTTTTTCTTGTTTCCGAACTTCTCCACCCAGATGAGCGCCTCTTCCTTGGACAGGTCGTAACCGGTCAGCGAGCAGAACTCGTCCTCGGTCTTGCAGTTGCGCACTTTCTCCATACGCTCCTTCTCCTTGCGCTCGGCCTCTTCCTTGGCGAGTCGCTCAGCCTCAGCCTTCTGACGCTCGGCTTCATGATATGCCTCAACTTGGGAATCATACTTGGCGCGGAACTCGGGCCAGATGGAATCGATGGTGGCGTTGATTTCGTCAAGCGTGGCACCGAGGTCCATAGCGGTCGCTCCGAACGGCTCGATGAAATTCCCGAAGTCATACTTGGAATGCAGGTCAGGCGTGTTGATGTTGTCGAGCACCGAGTCACGGCACTTCTCGAACGTGTTGTATGTCACGTAGTGGTTGTACTTGGTAATCTTATAGACGCAGCACAGGACGCAGCCCACGGCGAAACGGGTGATCGCCTTGTCCTTGTCCTTGATGGTCTTGGATGCGCCTGAGTTACGTCTGCTGAGCACGCCGCGCATGCGCTCCCAGTCCTTGGCCGTTACCTTGACCGGCTTCGCTTTGCTTTCCTGTTGGTCTTCCATATAGTTTTCCTTTTTAATTGCGATACAAAGATACGGAAAAAACGTTTGCCTGGAGGCGCCGGGAGAAAATAAACACGGGACACGGGTCCGCGGCGCAGTCCCGACGGGATTCTCGGATCCGCCGGATCCGTACTTCTTCGGGAACCGGGCGGAAAGGGAAAATAAAAAAGCGGACCGCCGAAGCGATCCGCCCACTACGTATGGAAAACATGGAAAACAAAACTGTGCTATTCTTCGCTATCTTCCTCGCTGCGCGGCTCATACATGATGCCGTCGTCAAGACACGCTGAGAAATAGAATGTCGGCCCGGAGAAGAAGCCGCACTGACCGTTGCGATTGTGTTTGCAGTCTGACCTGTGACAGTACAACATGGTATCGGGGGTTTAAGGTTCTACAGTGTGTTCGATTTTCCTACGGTCGAAAGGCTCGACACCCTCCATGTCAGGCAGAGGCATCCACCACTTCACATGGGTGCGGTCATAGAGCGACCAGCGACCGTTACGGAAAGTATTGATTAAGGTGTAGTGCTCGTCAGCGTCGAGCATGGTGATGTACTCCCCGTCCTCCGTCGGGTATTCGCCCGGCTGCGGCGATCTCGGATGCTCCACTTTCCCGGTCCAGGGCAGGGACTCCAACGTGTTTTTCGCCTTGCCGTAATGGATGTCATACTGCAGCCGCGTCATACCCACGCACTCGGGGCACATGTTGATGGCTCCGCTTCCCACCCAGATTCCTTTGTCAGTTTTCTCGAGTCTGAAGTTGATAGTCTGCCTGAGCGTGCCGAATAGTTCTTTCGAGTCCATTGCGTTTGTTATTTGAAGTTGTTGAATACGCCTGCAAAGTAGAGCAGCACGATGTTAATGATCAGGGCAATCAAGGCGATCCACGCGTTGTAGCGGTCGTCCCTGTATTCTCCGTCCTTGGCGAGATGGATGCCGAAGTCCACGAACATAATCGCGAGTAAGATAATTGTAGCAATCATAATTTTAAGTATTTTAAGTTTTAGTCAATCCAAGTCATAATACATTCTGAATGCGTTCGCCTTATCGAGCTCTTCCTGTATATCGAGCTCAAGGCCTTCCCTGGTATAGTAGTCCACCTTTCTCAGGATATCCGTCACTTCGCTTACGGACATTCCGTAAGTGTTGATGTGACTGCAGCCTATCAGGTAGCAGGCGTGCTCGTGCACGTCATACGGTTTGTTCGGTTCGGGCTTCATAGTTTCACATTTCACAATATAGCACCGAGTCCCTTACGTCGTCCGTCAGGCGGTGCGTCTCCCTTTGGTATCTGTTGAGCGCGGCTTCGAGCGAGTTGCTGTGGAACTCGTGCCTGTGGTTGCACCATTCGTTGGCGAACGTCCAGTACACCACGCGGAACTTATAGAGTTTGCCGTTGCCGCTTTTGAAATGATATCCGAGCTCATCGTTTGCCGCGTACAGCTCGTCATCGTTTAACGCGCCCTCGAAAAGCACGAATGAAGCTTTGATGTCGTCCATATCTTTGTTGCTTTGCCGTTCAGTCTAAACGCGTTTCATAGTCCATGTTCACGCCTTGGGTTTCGGCGAACTTCACCACCATGTAATGGCACTTGCTCTGGATGTTCTCATCCTGCGAGAAGATCGCCCTGAGCGGGCAGCAGATTCTCTCATAGTATTTCTGCTCGTCTTTGGTGAACTTGGCGACGAACATATCCTCGATCTTGCCGTAGATGAGCTTCCTGCCGGCCTCGGCGATTTCCTTGGCCTTCTTGTTGTTCTTGCGGTACCTGAAGAACGAGATACTACACCCGAACCCGATCATCGCGTAGCGCTTGCGGTTGGGGTCATTGGGCTTGTCCTCTTCAACCACAGACTTGATTTTCAAGCTCTCGCCGCATGCCTGCCAGATTTCCTCGAAATGATCTGTCATGTACTTCTCGAGCTTTGACGAAAGAGTCGATTCCTTTGCCTTGACGGCGCCTTTCTTATAGTTCGGGTCGCCGAGTTTCTTAATAAGATCCGCCGCTTCTTGCTTGGTAATCTGCCTGTTGCGGTAGTCTTCTTTGGTAATCAGGTAGAGCGCCCAACGTTGACGGCTCGTAGCGGGTTTATTCGGATTGTTCATGTCTTCGCTTTTATTATGGCACAAAGATAAAGAAAAAAACCGGATACTGCATCGCCGGGAATCAATATTCGAATTCTTCCTGCGTATATTTTCCGTATTTGACGTTCTCAAGCTTCACTTCTTCGTCTTCACCGTAAATCATAAGGTATCTGGCGTCTTCTTCCGAGCCCTTCTCAATTTTTTTCAGTGTAAAGCAGTTGACCCCGTCATGATGGTGCACCTGTATGCTCAGGGTGCCGTCTTCCTCAAGTGAAATCATTTCGAAATGCTCGCCGCGGATGTCGCAGCACTTCATGATTGCGGCCAGAGTGGGGCAATCGTCGTCACAAAAGAGTTCGGGAATGATTTCATGGTCACCGTCCCATCTGCCTACGTTGCCGAATACCGCGCACATCGTACCCGAAAGGTGTCTTTCCATGGCGTCTTTGAACATTGTCCAATTGTTGTCGAGACAGTCACTCACCCAACTCCAGTAACTGTCGAAATCGATTTCCTCGTCTTCGGGAATGCCGCAGCACTCACGGTATTCCTCCTCGCTGAACCAGTCTTCAGTAGGATCACTGTCGTAAAGTACGAATGTTTTGTTTTCTGTCGCTTCAATATTCGTGTCCATATCCTTGATTTTTATTATGACACAAAGATAAAAAGATTCCGCCTTACCGGGACCGCCGGGGAAAATAACGAGGTCGTATGAGGACGGCAGAAAGTTCTGACGGGACTTTTCGGATGTTCAGGATTTTCCCTTTTCCGTCTGTCCTTGCGGATATAAAATAAAAAAGACGGACTCCGGGTGGAGTCCGTCTAAAAACTATGAGTAAAACCTATTTGTCAAATATCCACGGGTCTCTCGTAAGAAGGCAGGTTGTCGATTTCCTCTTGTGTGAGTTCCCTCTTGACGTACAGGTATTCGCTGGTGTATCCTCTTTGATCCATAAACGAATCGCTGAATACATAGCCTTTGCCTTCGAAATACAGGGTGTCTTTCGGAATCTCGCATTCGATCACGGCCACTTTTGATTTACTGAAGTTTCCGTCTGTGTAGCACCATTCATAGAGTTGCTTGATGGCGTTGACATTCGGCTTGAACGAATGCAGACCGTAAGTGACGTCACCGTCTTCATTCATCATTTCGCATATAATGCTATCTTGCTTATAATCGGGCGACGTTTTGTATGTCGTATTCTTTCCGATCGCGTACGTCACTCCATGGGCGAAAACAGGGGAATACGTACCGTCGTTATTCCTGATTACCACTTTCACGCACGGAATGGCATCCTTTGCGATGCATGGCTTTACTTGCTTGGTTTTAAGACACATAAGTTTCGTTTTTAAATGTTATATCAAAATTGCCACAGGTTCAAACGGTTACGGCAACGAATTGAAATAATCCACATTCGGATCTTCATTGTCGACAAGGAAATCGTATATCTTATCCACGACATCATCGGGCAAAGAGCTCAGAGACAGTTCCCTTTCGTATTCTCTTCCGTCCTGCTTGTAAGAGTACACCAGGTAATCGTCATCATCAAGCGTGGACCAATAGATGCTGTCGACTTCTTTGCCGTCTAATTCTAATGGTCTGCCGTCCGTTATTTCCATCAACGTTTCGTGATCCAATTCGCCGTAGTGCACAAGGGCGTCGAGAAAATCGGCGTCGTCGTATTCTCTGTTATCGATTAAGTCTTCCATACAAACTACAATTTAAATGTAATAGAAATCGTAATCCTTGCCTTCCATGCTGTCGATGCAATCGACCAGCGACGAATCTACGTCATGGGCGATATCGACGATATCGGTGTCCATAATTTCACAGACTTCGTCCGATGCGTCCTCGTCATCCGGATCGATGTTGTAGGCTTCAGCGATTGCGTCCGGCAAAGCGTTTGACTTGGCTGGGTTCGTCACTACGATTCTGTTGCGGCTTGCGAACAAATAGATGTTTACTTTCATGGCTTTAATTTTATGTTTGATTTACGATGCGAATATAGCGGACATTTCCTTACTGTCGACCGCCTGGAATTTTTCAGTATTGCGTCATGTGGATTTCCTCTGGTGACAGTTTTCTCTTAAACACAATCGATTTTGACGCCGTACACTCGATAAGCATGTTGTCGTCGAACATTCCTTTCCAGTAACCTTCGCCTGCGGGAATTTCGCATTCATAGATTTCCACCTTGACTCTCTTGTCCTTTTCACATTCGCGGCGATAGAAATCGAAATAGTCCTTGACCGCGGATCGCTTCGTAGCATAGGTATGGATAAAGCCGCCGTTTACTGCCCTGGCGTATGGTTTTCCGTCCGCTTCACGTGCGCCGACTATATCGGAATCGCCTTTCGCGACAAACGGTACGGTTCCGTTAATGGTATTTTCGCTCAGTATAACGCCACGGAACGGGGTTTTTCTGGTTATCATTACCTCGGTCGACTCCGGATCATTCTCCTTCGTTACCGTATGACATTCGATCACTTTGTAAACCGTTACGGGTTCGTTTTTTCCTTCAACATAAAATGCATGAGTGATACACATGACTTTTTGTTTTAATTACGACGCAAAGATACGGCGTTTCGTTATACCGGCATGCGCCGGGAACGCGTCATATCTTCGTCAACGCGGCTTGCGAAGTCCCGACGGGATTCCGGAAACCGCCTGTCCGGACCCGTTTTTCAACAGATGAATAAAAAAGCCCGGCATCTTCCGATACCGGGCTTTTTTATTTTTATGTCGGATTTATCCTCTTCGCTTGGCGTTCATCTTGTCCTGCAGCGCCCTGAACAGTTCGGTGCTGTCGCGGTCAAGCGAATCGAAATCGGTAGGAACGATTTCACGGTCAAGCCATTCCTGTTTCGTCATGCCTTCGAGATTGATGAACTCGTCAGCTTTTACATGCCTTACGATGTACCTGCTGTGCGTTATAATCAGCAACCCCTTGTTGTTTTTACGGAACTCTTCGAGCTGCTTGTTGATGTACAAGGCGACACCGTATTGACTCTCCTCCGACATGCCGATCTCGATTTCGTCGAGCACGCCGTACGTATCGTGAGTCTTGGTTCCGAAATCCTTCATTTGGTCGAACGTGTTGATGCTTGAAGGCAGCCACTCGCAGTCGCGGCTGAAAACCATCATGCCGGTTCCGTTACTGTCGAACCCGGCACGTCGGTCCATACTTACTGTCCAGCACGGAATCGACTCGTTCTTGCAAATCAGTTGTATCTGTTTGCGTATGAAAGACTTTCCGCCTCCGTTTCCGCCTGTCAAGATAGTCACTTTATTGAAGTCGATACTGTCCCTGACGTCGACTATACGTTCGATTCTGTCTTCTGTACTTTGCATGCTCTTGTTTTATTATGGCACAAAGATAATATGTTCCGCTTCAATACGGCCCGCCGGGAAAAAGAAATCCCCGACTTCTTGCCGGGGTATTTCGGGCGGATTGACCGACAAATCTGTGTGATTCGTAAGGCGCTTGGGTTCGGTCCGACATTCCTGTAAGCCGCCTCGGGTATGATTTCGAAATCAGATTTCTTCTTCCTCTTCTTCCTCTTCGTCGTACCACGGCTCTTCATCCTCTTCTTCGTCTTCCGGGTATTCGCCGCAGGTATCGATATGGATATTGTAAAGAAATTCGCTGTTCGCACCGACAAAGAAGTCGAATTCTCCTTCGTCCTCATTCAGGATAATCGTGTCACAGGGCGTTCTGAAGATTACGCCAAGATCAGAATCCTCGATTTCCTTAAGTTTCTCAGGGTCGGCGAACTCGAGATTGACTACCGCGAGCACACCGGCGTCGACCGGAAAATCGTGCAAACGGTGTTCGCTTGCCGAGTAGTCATTGATATTGCCGTCGTAGCAGCCGTCGCCGTACGCGGTGCCTTGCACAATCATTACGGGGCGTCCGTCTTTCGAAAGCTCTCCATCCTCGAAGTTGTTTTCATCTCCCCAGAATTCCTGGTAGAATTTGTCATTGAGAATGTAGCAGGGATCGCCCACATAGACACCCGGCATCGACTTGCCGCCATTCACTGTAAGTTTGTATCTGTTCATGATTCGTTTGTTTTGATTGATGAAGCGAAGATATAGCTTTATTATTTATCAATATGTGCCGGGAATCAAATGAATTCGTAGAATTTCTCGGGCAGCCAGACGTTCTCCAAGCTGACGGCGTCCTTGAACAACGGCGCGATTTCGCTTTCGCTGAAACCTGCGATGCCACAGCCGATAGGGGTGACAAGGAATTTCTTTTCAGGATGCTGCTTGGCGTACTCGATGAACTCGTCCACGTATGGGGCGATGACATCGATGCCGCCGTGCATGGTAGGAATACCGTAGGATTGGCCCTGCATGCCGACACCCTGACCCCAGACGGCGCCGAACTTGTCGTACGCCACGCGGGCGGCACCGCCGCCGTGCATTCCTTTAAGGTTACTGCCGAAAACGAACACTTCGTCTTCTTTCAAATCTGTAATCCACTCGGGAGTGATTCTTTTTTCTTGTGCCATTAGATTCATTGTTGATTTACGGTGCGAAGATACGGGGATTCTGATTGCCGCATACCGCCGGGAAATTTTATACTATCACGCACGATTCATATATTTTAATGTCGTTGTCCTTATAGAACCACTCAGATTTCAGGACGTATTCCCACCATTTTTCATGGTTGCCGGTCTCGAATGCGTTACCCGCGTATGAGTGACCGCTGTATTTCCCGGCGATCCACACGTCCGCGTTTACTATCATGTTGTACTGGCCGCCAGCATCTGTCACGTTTGTCTTGAACTTTACATCGAGCAGTTCTTTCAGGCGGTCAGAAACTTCTTTTTTGCTGTAGCATACCGCCATTATAGCATTGCCCTGCACAATCAAATACGTTTTTTCATTCATGCCGTTACTCTACATTTTGTTCGGAATTTCCGAAATAATACAAGAACTTGCGTTCAAGCTCGTCGAGATCTGCTTTCCTTTTCGCCCGAAGTTCATCAAGGAACCTTTTCATGTTTTCGGTCGTGACCTTCACGACTGTTTTACCGACGGTAGAAACAGAAGTTTCGGGTATTGAAACAGAGGTAACAAACTCGAATTCCATCCAGCTGTAATCGTTGGTGACCACCGCATAAGACGGCTCTTCTTGCTTTTTGTTTTTCACATTATATGAAATAGTATTCAATACCTTTTTCAATTCCGTCTTCTGATCCAATGTAAGCAAGTTGTCCATTGCCTTATCCATAAACCTTACGATATCGCAACCGGCTTTCTCTATCGTCGGCGTACCGGAGTCAGGCATAAGGCAGAACGCATACGGATTATTATCGTTCCATGTATGCCCGACATAGCATCTCAGCCTGTCTTCTTTAATCGTTTTCATATTTAAAAATAATTTTAATTAAATATACGACATATTTTTCAATTCGAAAAACAAAGATACCGATAATTTTCCGTATCTGCCTGTCGGAACACAAAAAATCGAGGCGGTTTTGCCCTTACAGAAAGTCCCGACGGAACTTTTCATAGAGGCGCGAATCGGCATCTCGTGTTCCCGCCTCCCTGAAAATTTTTCTTCTCGGCCTGTCCGAAATCGGAAATTGATCGTATATTTGCATCGTAAAAATAAAAAATAATTAAGCGTTGCGGCATCAGCAAAACCTGTTGCTTAAAGTAATTAGCTCGGACTTGATGCTGCGATTCGATACCGTTTTACCATGAAAACAGAAGAACTTATCAAAACGTTCCAGGCGCTCGACGTGCACAAAAGAAACGTCGATGTGCAGTTCATTACCCCGGATCATAAGATACTGGACATCGACAAAGTATCCTTGCTTTCGAGTATTTCCGCGATGAACGACACCCCGAAACTGACATTCTATGTGTATCTCAAGGAAACGCGGAGTGACAGTCAGGATATGCGAAACACGACAGAAAAATCAGCGCTGTTTCAAAGGGTGTTGAAGAATTTGGAATACAAAAAACAACTTACTGAACTCCGTGAAAATAGCGACCATGCCGCGGTAGTATACCCGAGACTGTCTTGAATACGTCGGTATTCCGTCGAATAAAATAAGGATTACGTGCGCATAATCATAATTCATAAGACAATTCAATCATGGACATCATATACAAAAACAACGACGGCAAGACGCTTGCGGATCTGCTTAAAGAGAAAACCTCGGAAGAGCGGGCACAGCACGACGCCATGGTCGAAACGATAAGGAAGGCGGAAGAAAAGAGGTGCGACCGCCTGGAGTGCTTCCTTACCGCGGACGACATGATTTCGTATGTGCTCGACGGAGGCAGGATGGTGCTCAACGGGGTCGGCGAACAGGACGACTATATCTACTATGACAAACAGCATGATTTAATCGTGCACCATATCCACAATTACGACGACTGCAGCGGCAGGTACATTCTCGATGTCAGGGAATCCAGCGTGCGGGAGTTTACCGAATGGGCGAAAGAATGCGAACGGCGTAACCTTGAGCAGGAACGTCCTGACAAGTACTTCAACCCATACTGGAGTCCTTCCGAGGTGTTCAACGACTGAACCGCCGATTCAATAACGCGAATAAATTTATAAAAAGATTTCTTAAAAATATTCCTGAATTTTTATGGAAAACATTCCTGAAAAAAATACGGAAAGAAGTATCATAATCACTTTGCCTTCTTCAATCGAATGGGAGGACTACCAGAAGGAGCTAGACGCGGTCAAGGATTCCAAAGCGGTGATGAATTTCAAGGTTCCGTTCCTGCCGAAAGAAAATATGCGCGACAAGATTACAAAATGCTGGCTTGTGTGGCGCGGACACATAGTAGGGTGGCAACACGTATGCGGATTTGTCGAAGACGGCTCGTTTGACTGCACCACCACGGGAAACCGTTGGGAAGGCAACTTCATACAACGTACGGGACCGTTTCACCCGGTGGAACCCGTTGAAATGAAGGGATTTCAAGGATGGAGATACTATTTTTATTAATATCAAATAAAGTAAAGCAATGACTACCGTTTTCATAATTCTTTTCACGCTTATCGCGGGATTACTGATCGTAAAGCTGTACCGTCGCATGATGCTCGGCAAAAACTATCCGGTACCGCGCCGTAATTTTCCGATGTACGTCGGCAGGAACCGCCGCGGGATAACACCCGGTACGTATTACGTCAGCAGGTCATGCGCCGCTGAAGCAGTGGTGCTGTGCAAAAAGAACGGCGTATGGCATGTGCTCGCCAACAAACGCGGTCCGGGCTGCTTCAACAGCGTGGGATTGTGGAACGTGCCCTCCGGGTATGTCGACACGGATGAAACCTGTGAGCGAACCGCCGTCAGGGAGACGTTCGAGGAGACCGGCGTTAGCATATACGAAAGGAACCTTACTCTGTACTGCTTAGACTCCGTCCCCACGGGCAGGCAGAATATTGTCGCCGTATACTATACGGTGCTCAACCGTGAAGAACTGCCCAGCACATCAGACGAATACAGCGAGAAAGGAGAAATATCGGAAATAAAGTGGATTCCTGAAACGGAATTCGACTATTACCGCTGGATTTCCGAGAACCATATCGGCAGGGTGAAGGAAATCATAAAGCTTCTTGATAAGGATTCCGACCCAAATAAATAATAGGTAAAAATAAACCTTTATCAATGACACAAGAACAGTTTAACCGGCTTGCCGCGTACGCGATGTCCACGCTTGATCCTGAAGAGGTGGATTACTGCTGGTACCAGATAGACAAAAACCATTTGTATGTGCTCACGGATGCCGTGGAAAGCGGACTGCGTGACGCAATCGACGACTGGTGCTCCGATAACGATATCGACCCGGATGAATTCTATGACAACTGGGATTTGATGGACATTTGGGAATGGAAACCGAATTCGGCCGCGAACGAAAGCATAGACGAATCATACAGCGGCGACAAGTACAGGTACAGCACCTATACGAAAGGCGACATGCTTGAAGGACTCAAGGGCCTGGCGAACATAATGCTGAGGTATGAAGAGTACACGAAGGCCGCTCTGAAAGAACTTACGGACTATTATACGAATCTCGGCATCAAGGTTATTTCCGCCGCCATTTCCGGCGAAACGCAGCACACGAACAGCGAAGACGGTTTCGTCATGAAGCTTGACAAGGCGTCCGTGATGGAATACCTGACAAAAAACGGAGTGTCGTACGACATATTCGACGAAAACGAACCGCTGGACGAATATATCGCAGACGATCTGAAGGACCTTACATTAGGCGGATGGATCGAATGCGGCGAAAACATGACCATGCTGTTCGAAACCGTATGGAGCAGTTCAAGAAGGAATATCGGTAACGAATGGGTAGACGTGCCGTACGGCGATTTGTATGTATTGACCGACGAAAACTCGGATACGGTAGAACTCGACTACTGCCCGGCGCTTTTCGACGGCGTCGACGACATCATAGAAAAGATGCGCGACAGTTTCAACGACGAGCAAATCAGGGCATGCGCGCAATTCGCGTAAAGGTCATGAATCGATAAACAAAAATCCCGGCATGTAACATGTCGGGATTTTTTATTTCCTTTGTCTCGATATGAAAAAATAATTAAAAAACCTTTTCGGAATTACAATTTATTTATATATTTAAATTAATTATATGTTTACCGTAAATCTTTAAAAGTATGAGTGAAACAAATAAAGAGCAAAAGCAAAAGCTGTACAAAACGCCGCGTAACACAGAAGGAGGAAAGTATTACTACATTTCGAATCCCACGCAGAAAAACCTGGGTACGAGAAACTTCTGTGTTTCATGGAAGTTCTTGAAGAACATGGACAAGGATTTCATTTTCGAATGGACCAATCCGGGAACCGGCAAGCAAGAGAAGAAGATTCTCAACCGGTATTATGTCAAACGGCACACCTTTCCGAAATTCAACTGGAAAGACAAGCTCGACGAAAACGGTAACCCGGTAATCAACAAGAAGACGGGAAGGCCGGTACGCGAAAAAGGCGATTATATTTGCCACATGATTTCATACCAATGGATTAACAGGTATGAAGAACTCGTCGCGAGAAACTGGGCCGCTCCGGTTTATGTTCCTCGTACATCAGGTAAGTAATCAATTATCAATAACTAAATATTCGACTTATGATTTATTATATTGCTAAGCAAATCAGTCCGAAAGAACACAGCATTCTCGGTTATTTCGAAGACATGCAATCACTTGAAAAGGTCCTCGAAGAAAAGAAAGAAACGTTAAACCTCAACGGGCAGGGACGTATTTTCCAGGTTGAACCCGGAATCTATACGAAGCGCGAGCTCGTACGTAACATTGATTAGCCATGCATATCGTTTTTGTACATGAAGATAAAAGCACGAAGGTAATCGATACCGTGTATAATATCGGTGACATTGTTACATTAAAAAACGTCGCGCACGTCAATAGTACTTTACGGTATCGTCCATTGCTTTGCGACGTAATCGGAAGCAAGTACAGCAATCTTGAAGATTCATGGCCTGTCGAAGTCACTGTCAGGTATACTATTTGCGATATCGGCGTATCCGCTGCAACAGGTATTTTGACGTATAGCCTGCACTACAGTAATGACGGACTGATGTTTACCTCTGGTAACTGTTGCGTCAGTATACATGAAATAGAAGGGAAAGTCGATTCTGACAATTATGAATCGGATCCGACAGTAGTAGAATGGTGCAATGAAGTACGGGATAAAATCTCGAGTCAGAAAGAAGAAGTAAAAGACAATCCGCAGTATTACCGCATTTCTGATCCTTCTTTGAAAAACGCAGATAGCGGCAATCGTACCTTGCGTAAAGAAGATTGGCGCCTGAAGCAGAAAGACTGGGTGGTCATGTGGGGAGAACCAGGTAAAGTAAGGAAGCCTTACGTGCTTGAACGCGACTGGGTAGTAAATCACGCGTTTGAACATAATAATGCAAGCGAAAGTTCAAAATACATGCTAATCCGTGAAAAGGATATCGAAAAGTATATCCGCGAACGCTGCATGTCAACACCTTTGTTCTAATGGCATTGCTCTTGTTTCTTTTAATGATCTTGCTGCATATCATAGACGATTTCGTGTTGCAGCCGGTATGTCTCAGTAAGCTTAAGCAAAAGGCTTATTGGGAAAATGACGAACTCGGCAAGAAGCGTTTATACCGTAATGATTACAAGGCCGCCCTGTTCATACACGGTTTGTCATGGTCGATTATGGTGCATCTGCCTTTAATGTGCATGCAATTCGTATATGATTATAAATTAGGTGCCCCTTGCATTTTTATCGGCGTTTTGATGCATGCCGTCATTCACGCATATATCGATGATATCAAGGCCAATCTGCATGATATAAATCTTATACAGGATCAGCTTCTGCATTTCGCACAGCTTGCTTCGATATTCATGCTATGGTATGGAATAGTCGTTTTGTGATACAGTTTTTCATTTGTGATGTGATTTTTGCCCGGTTGGCTTCGGTCGACCGGGTTTTTTTATTTTACTGTCCGGAATGATTTACGTTCACGGATGTACGGCTTTCCGATATCCTGACAGGACTTTCCGACAGGCATAGAACCGAAAAAATTTTTCCCGGCGCTTTTTGATTTCCGACAACACAGTATATTTGCGGAACCAAACTTCATAAAAATGAACATCAAATTAGTATTACTGTTTATCATTATGCTGTTTACCGGCGTAAAGACGCATGTCGTAAACCATGTAATCGTTTCCGACAAGGCGGAGAAAGAGTACCCTTTCGACGAAGACTCTATCAGGTACGAGGAAGTCGACGGTAAAAAGGTGCACGTAATGCAAACGGACAGCGGTTTCGTCAGACTCGACACCTTACGGCTGAATATCGAAAACTATTTCGCCGTGTGTGAATTGTATAAGATAAGCGACGCTGAAAAGGTATATGCGCAGTCCTGCCTTGAGTCTGGCCATTTTACAAGTAAAAGGTTCAGGACTGCAAACAACCATCTCGGCATTAAGGCGGGAAAGCATTATGCGTCGTATGACTATTGGGCAGAATGCCTGAAGGCATACGCCGACAACGTGCAGTATAAGAAAAGAGAAAATGAAAATCACTATGCGTTCCTTACGCGTATAGGCTATGCCGAAGATCAGGAATACATTTCGAAGGTAAAATCCGTAGTACGTTCCAACAGGAAACGCAACAGAGAGTTTTTCGAAAAACTATAATCAGATTCCCGGCGTATTCCACATTCAATAAAAACGGTATCTTTGCGATATAATTTAAAAGTCAAGAGCAATGGCAGTCAACAAAACAAAAAGAACGACCCGTAGAATAGTAGAACAGACCGACAGCATCAAGAGTTACTGGAAGGACAACCGTAAGTACAAGCCCCTTACGGCCGAAGAGGAACGCGCTTTGTTTGAAAAGTATCCGACTGCCGGCGCAGCCGAAAGGAAGCGCATACAGACCACGCTTGTGATGTGCAACCAGCGTATCATCTATTCCAAGGCATTGGATTTCACCAAGGATCCCGACCTTATTCAGGACTATATCCGCGAAGGCAGTATCGGACTGCTTAAGGCCATCGACAAGTTCAACATCAATATGGGCGTGAAGTTCATTACCTTCGCTATCGATTATATCTATCGTGAAATGTTCGAGTACAATTCCAAGTTCGGCAATCTCGTCCGTCGTTCCAACGACAAGAAAATCGGAGTGAAAATCAAGGGAATCCGCGATGAATTCTATACGAGAGAGGAGAGGGAACCCACTTCGGAAGAATTGAAGGACATTTTCAAAAAGAAGTACAATATCGAAATCAAGGAAGATGTCGATTTGCTTGATGTAAACATGTCTTCTATTGACGATACCGGAGAGCAAAGCGGTAACGATATCGACATTAATCAAACGGAATCCGGTGAATTTGCCGTCTCTACCGCTTCGCTTAACGGATTCATAGAGAAGGAGGAGGAAGAGCATACCAACCGTCTGGTGAACGCCTTGCTTGGCAAACTTCCAGAAAGGGACCGTGAAATCGTTTCCATGTTTTACGGCATCGGCTACGATTATGAGGTGGATCCTGACGATATCGCGAGCAAGTTCGGTATCTCACGTACGAGGGTAAATCAGATTATTGCGTCATCCTTGGAGCGAATGCGTAAACTTTGTTAAATTCTATAAATCATGTGCCTGTATTCTAAAAGCAAAGAACCGAAAACAGCGGAGAAAGACATTGTGGTATACAAGTGTCTGCGTTCTATGAAGGAACGCTATTCAAGCAGCAAGTATCGTAACCTGAATTCCATCTTCATGGACGAGCCTATTACACGTGAGGAAAACCATGTAGGCAAGGTTGTTTCAGGAAAAAACCGGAGAGAACCCAAAATCGAAGACGGAATGTACGTAATCGGTCCGGGTTATATTCATGCCTACACCTGTCTCGAAGACGCAAAAAATACGGTGCGTGAGCATTTCATCGGAATGGAATGGTATCATCCGGTGATTGTCGAGGCCGTGATTCCAGAAGGCACCAAATACTATGAAGGCAGAGACGGCTACGGTACGTTGAGTGTCGCCGCGGAAAAAATGGTACTCGGAAGACATATCGAATGTTATGTCGACTATAGGTTCCATGATTGCGATTCGTACTATGCCTCGCTTGAAAAAGAAAAGCAGGCGAAAGAAACACAACCGTTCGATTAATGCTCAGAGAACTTACAGATGATTGCTTTACGACTATCATTACCCTTGCGGAGTCCGGTGATCCTTCGAACGTTTTCAGAATAATTTCTGAAAACGGCCCGGAGGATTGCGCCCGTTTTTATGTCGCGTCGCTTATGCTACAAGGCAGGGATTTTCCGCCGGTAATCGAAGTGTCGGAATATTCGACAGTACTTAATGATCAGGGGGTGTTCTATGAACTGTATAAGGCGGCGTCATGCGGCGGTATTTCGGTTTTCGATGTCAAATCTTTATATGACAGCAGCGAATTGCCGGAGATGGTATGGACGAAAACAGACCGCCGTACACGGCAAAGCGAGGAAAAGACGGAAAAGCCGGTCACCACGGCTATCGATACCTTGTTTGACGATATCGGTATCAATCCCGTATATACCGTCCTAAAACCCGGCGGATGCCCGCTATCCGAAGCTATCAAGGCGCTACGCAGGAAAGGCGCAACTGTAAAATCATACAAAGCGATTATTAACAAGAAATCCGTAATACTGAATGTCGCGGAGTATAACGGCAGCATATCCTGTGACATCAATACTTTATATTGTAAAGATATCGATACCTTCATTAAGGAATTCAAACGTAAATTTTTGAGCAAATGACCATGTTTACAGAAGCGTATATCGGTTATGACCGGACGGAAGAGGAAATGAAAGGCCGTACTTGCACCTGCCCCGAAACAGGAAACCCGGACGAATTCGGCGACGGTTCGTCCCTGCCGTGCATGAGCGACATGAACGGATTGTGCGGATACCCTGAAATCCATTGCCGCAATTGCGTATACTGTCAGAAAAAATAATTTTCCCGGCATGCATGCCGTATATGGAAAAGCGTTATCTTTGCGTCACAATCAATGAAAAAGTAACAATCTAAATCTATTGACTATGAACCACACAGCAACGCATGACGAACTCGTCAAAATGGTTACCGAATACAACGGCAATATCACTCTCAGCACATCTACTCCGCTTAAGATGAACAAAGGCGGACGCGGCGGAGTCGAACCGAATCCTTTCTACGACAAGGATGTGCGTAAGGTGAAGACTTCTCTTTACGAAATCGGCGCCAGCTACATCGACAAGATTAATGAGTCGCTTGCAGCCGAAGGCAAGCCGGCTGCTTCCGAGTCGGAATTCACGGACAAGCTTCCATGGGGCGATTACGAAGTCAAGGACAAGGTGGTCGCATATAACGGAAAGCGTTACTTGAGATGCTATCCCGTCAAGGACGCCGAATCGTTCGAGGAAATCACGGTGGACGGCGAAATTCCTTCGCCCGAGGATCTTGAGACAATCCTGTCGTATGTCGGCGAAAAGAAACCGTCGAAGAAGCAGGAAGAGGCCGGTATCACAGAAGAGAACAGGGTGAGACCTCTGCTTTTCAGTTTCGACAACATCACGGAAATTACATTCGAAAATATTTTCGACAACGTCAACTCATTCGAGGTTTTACATTAATTTTTATGAAAGCTTTAATTTTTACAAGCGACAAGGATCTCATCGAGAGAATTGTCAACACCCAACCCGCCGATGATGTCCGCAAGAACACACTTATGGTGAAACGTGGTGACTACTTTAAAGAGGACGGTATGCTGGTATATGAACCATGGCTCGCATCCATCGACGAATTCGATCCTATTCTTGAAACGGAGCAGACACGCAACGAATTCGATACCGGTGATCCGGATATCTCGTATGACGACCTGTGCAGGTATCAGGCGGAATTCGAAGCCACGAATGGCGTACCGGACGGATTCCCTAATGACGCAGAGACAATCCAATATCAACTTGACCTCGTGCAGTATTGCATCGACCGCGCTCATGGTACGCATCACTGATTATTAAGGTAAATAATAAAATAACGTTTCAATATGAGCAGTTTTAATCCTTATTCCAATACGAGAACGATTGAAGACACACAATGGGGCAAGATTGAAGTATGCCAGCCGGCGGACCCGTCGCAGAAGCTGTGCGACGTATTCATTGTCGACTGCAACCAAGGCAAAAAGTTTCTGTCCTTCTATGACGGCAGGTTTGACGATGACCCTCATAAGATTGCTTCATATATTGAAATGAAAATGTTTTAATACCCGATTCATGAAACTTAACTTCTGCGTTACGCAAAACATCATGTTCCTGATATGCTCTTGGCGGGTCAAAGCATGTACAAGGGTAAAGGCCTGGCCGGTACGTTCAAAAGTTGTGCGCGGGTTAGTATACATGTTTACACCGGTTAAATAAAAAATTAAGCAAATGGTAGAAAGAACAGAATCGAGATTCTCATTAGGCGTCATCGCCTTATTGGTTTTCATACTTGCCATTATTATCCAGATTACGTTTGTCCTGCTCAGGATTTTTCATGTCATCGACTGGAACGCGGTATGGATTTTGATGCCGATGATTGTCATCGGCGGTCTGTTGCTGCTTCTCGTAGTTTTCCTGATTTTCTATATTCTGATAGCCGGTCCGCACCGGACAGATGAAGATAACGTGTAAATTAAAATATCCCGGCGGTTAACTGTACGGGATATTTTATTATCT
>JAEEGL014305835.1_pt1 | contig 21041 bp, 16 predicted proteins | sample 9134231 | NCBI WGS metagenome assembly JAEEGL01 (sample SAMN16246548, study PRJNA631951) | gut metagenome | biome: gut microbiome; feature: rumen; material: fiber-attached | host: Bos | place: Iran: Karaj | collected 2018-10 | reverse complement strand
TGAATTCAATGGTGATTTTTTTCACGCAAATCCAAAAATTTATGATTCCGAATTTTCAAACTTTTGGTTTACTGATAAAACCGCAAAGGAAATTTGGAAAAATGATGAGGTGAAGAACAATGCCATAAAAAGAAGAGGATTTGATTTATTCGTAGTATGGGAATCTGATATGAATAATGAGTCCATAATAAACAATATTATTAACTATATCAAACAACGTAAAAATGAAAAGTACGTTTGAAGAAATTGAAAGTATAGAATGTATAGGTGAGTTTGAAGATGAGTATGTGTATGACATAGAGATGATTGATGATACACATACATTTGTAGCAAACGACATTCTTGTTCACAATTCAGTATATTCCCAGTTGGATGAGGTCATATCCACGACGAACTGGGGGATGTCCCCGAAAACAAACTGGAGGATTGACATAAAATACAAGAACGGAAAGGAGTATTCCACTGTTTTCTGCGGTGCGAATCCAAGGGAGGATGTGATAGACTATTTTGATTTGGAGTCGAATGAAATAGAGGAATACACTTTGAGGGAGGTTCCAGGAGAGGCGAAGGATTTTGCCATAAGACTTGACGATGTTTTCCTGTCGGATTATTTCAAAGGGATATTTGAGGAATATGCGAAACAGATAAATGCGGACAACTATCTCAACTTTGAGCTTGAAACATATTCGGATGCCGGAATATGGCTTGCGAAGAAAAAATACATGCAGAACATAAGGTGGACGGATTCCATGCCGAGACACGACATTCTTGACAATTACAGCAAGATAAAGTCAAAGGGGGTTGAACTTATCCAGGCATCGAGTCCGACTTTCGCAAGGAAGAAACTCACATATCTTGTGAGATGGATTTTTGAGCATGACAATTTTGACCTTAAGGCATTTGTCGCTGAATTGAGGAAAATCAAGGATGAGTTCAGGATTGCCAATCCCGATGATGTTTCATGGAACAAGAAAGCGACCGACTATATGAAATGGGTGCAGGATGACACGAAAGACCTCATCATGGCAAAAGGCACTCCAATTACGACAAAGGGTATCGCCTATTACAATTTTTTGCTGAACAAGAATCCGCAGTACAAGAACAAGTATTCCCCGCTCATGCCTGGAAACAAATGCAAGTATTATTATTCAACGAGCAAGAAGTGCGAGATGTTCGCCTATGAACCAGGTGCCTATCCGATAGAGTTCGCACCTGAAATGGACAAGAAACTGATGTTCGAGAAGATAATACTGACACCGATAAACAGGATTGTTGAGGCAATCGGTTATCCTGCGATAGACGGGGATTTGGTAGTATTGAACACAATGAGACTTTTTTAATTTTTTACAATATGGAAGATTACGCACTTATAGGATTGAACAATTACATTTTCACGCATTATATCGAACCGATTAAGGAAAACAAAGTTCTTGAACAGAGATATCTTGACCTTGTTTCCGGAAAGACTTCGTATCTGACAGAAAAGGTTGCGGAAAAGGTCATCTCAAACCTTGTGAATGCCATTGCCGATGATGTGACACATGAACTTTTGAAAAACTGCAAGAGATAAAATATTTGTTTTTATATGGCCACTATAGAACTTTGGAATTGCGACTGCTTTGACTATATGTCGGAAATGGAAGATGAAAGTGTTTCGCTTATAGTCACGGATCCTCCGTACGGCATAAATTTCAAGGGAGTGACTTCAGACACAGGCTGGGATTCGATAGAGGACTACGACAGGTTCCTGTGCAGTTTCTTGTCTGAAGCGAAAAGGATATTGAAAAATGACGGCACTTTGTGGATGTTCTGTGCAAGGACAATGATACCAGATGTGTTCAGATGCATATCGGAATGCGGTCTGCAATGCAACCTTGAAAACTGGATGACCTATGCGAGACAGAAAGGCCGAGGAAGTTCCCATAAACTGAAATCACAGGCGGAGGAGATACTGCATATCACGAAATCTGACAAATGGACTTTCAACAAAGTGGAGTATCTCCGTGAAGTCGTCGCCCCTTATGTGAAAGACGGCAAACCGAGAGGATGGTTTCTTGACCAGAACACAGGCATGCGAGTGAGATGGTCCGGCATAGGGAATGTGCTTGCGTTCACAAGTCCGACATACAATTCAAAGTTCGAGAAACAGATACATTCCACGCAGAAACCTGTTCTGCTGAATGTTGAACTCATAATGCTTTCTTCTAATAAAGGGGACACTGTTTTTGATCCGTTTTCAGGAAGTGGAAGCTGTGCGGTTGCCTGCGAACTTGTTAACAGAAACTTTGTCGGATGCGAAAAAGACAAGGACATGTATGAGAAATCCAGCGAATGGGTGAGAAACATAAACCATGACGAGGCTGAAAACTACATAAACACAAGAGTCAGGTTGTTTTAGGTTATGAAAAAGATGTCAAACATAATAAAAAAAACGATATATTGGAGAAATATTCGTTTGAAAGATATTGCAAGGAAAACAACATAGATGAACATTCCATAACTGACAGCACACATGAGCAGTTTGTAATGGATAACTGGAGTTTTCTGAGGTACAGGCCGTATTACGAATACAAGAGTTGCGTGTATGAAACATTGTTGTCCTCATATGATGCGCAAAAACTATATTCGGAACTGATGTCAAGGTTTGGCGGCAGTCTTGTCGAATATCACAGGATGTACAACAAGAAAGCGACAAACAAAAGCATATCCTTGAAATACAAAGACCTTGGTTTTGTTGATTCCGAAGAATTCAAGACATTGCTCAATCTTTATAATTACACATTGACTTATATAGATGAAGACACGAAAGAGATAAACCTTGAACCAAACATACCTGATGATTTGAGCGAATATGTTTATGACGAGTGCGGAGGAATTGTGTATCATATCACTAAATATTTCAAGGTTGGAAATATCAAAAAATACGGATTGAAACCAAAAACCGGGAAATACCGTGATTTTTCAGAAAGGGTGTATTTCACGACAGGAAAAGACAGCAATGACATAAGAAACGGACTGGACAGAATATATGATATTTTTACACAGGACAAGACTTTTGATCCGTCAACATTGGTTGTCATACAGGTCAACCTGAACAAGTACGGACATAAAGTGACTTTGTTCAGGGACAATGCGATTGACGACAATGCTTACTGGACTAGCGAGTACATACCACCGTATTGTTTTGAGAAGATATTGTTTTATAACGATTTTATAAAAGAAATAAAATAAAGATATGCTATTGGATTATATACAGACAGGGGACACGATAAGCGTGTCTTATTACGGGAAAGACGGAAAGACGCATTTTGAGAATATCAAACTTGACAAGAAGCAGATGTTCAACTGGAAGGAATGTTCCGACAACAGTCCGAACAGGGACAAGAAATATGTTTCATGGAACGGCAAGGCGGTCAAGAGGGAACCTACAGACAGGCTTACTCAATTCCGAATTGCCGAGATAATTGACGATTTGCCGAAAGATGTGTACGACAGGATTTTCGAATATGCTCTTCCGAGAACATATTTTGTGGATATTGAAACGGAGATTGATCCTGAATTGAGTGTCAAGGAATCTGCCGAAATGGCTAGGAAACCGATAACCGTAATCGGTGTGGCAACACCTGACAGGGATATAATGGTGTTGAGTTCGTCAAAGGACTTGTCCCCAAGGGAAAAGGCGCAGATACAATACGACATAGACAACCACACGAAGATATTCGGAGTGAATTTCAAGTTCAAGTTCAAGTGTTTCGGGGACGAGTCCAAGATGCTTGACTTCTTTCTGCAGAACATGGTTTCAAAATTCCCCATGATGTCAGGATGGAACTTTGTGGATTTCGACTGGAAATACATAGTGAACAGATGCGGCAGGTTGAAAGTTGATGTGAAGTCGTCATCCCCCATAAAAAAGACTGTCGGAAAAAACAGGTTTCCGGCACATGTAGGGGTTGTTGACTACATGGAATGCTATTCAAAATGGGACACAAGTGTGGCACAGAAAGAAAACCTGAAACTTGACCAGGCCGGACTTGATGTGCTTGGTGTTCAGAAAGTCAATTACCAGGGAACCCTTGACGATTTGTACCGGGATGATTTCCCGAAATATGTGTATTACAACGCCATTGACTGCATACTTGTTGAAATGCTGCATGAGAAACTTGGGGTTTCTTCAATAGGGAACACTTTGACCTACATAGCGAAATGCCCGACAATGAAAATGTTCTCGCCTGTTGTTCTTACCGAATTCATCATGGCAAGGGACTATTATGCGCAGAACAAAGTCCTTCCTGTTGTCAACGGTGAGAAGAATCCGGAACCTTACGACGGGGCATATGTCAAAAAGCCGAAGATAGGTTTTCACAAATGCTGCATATGCAACGACTTTGCCAGTCTGTATCCCAACATAATGAGGGAGTTGAATCTCAGTCCGGAAACCCTTTTGACAAAGTTTGACGAGAACAACGAGATTCTGCGTGAAAGGTATCTCAAAAAAGGTTATATAGTTTCGGCAAGCGGATGCGTGTTCAAGAAAGAGCCTGGCGTGTTCAGCACACTTGTCGGGAGGGTTTACAACCAGAGGAAGTCGTACAAGAAAACGGCAGTCAACGCGGCCATCAAGGCAAGGCTTCTTGAGGATTTGCTGAAAGAGAACATAACGGACGAAAAGGAACTTGTCGAAAAATACGAAAAAATAATGAATTCATGAAATCGCAGGAAGTGATAAAAACAATATCAAAGGAAAGACATTTCCCGAAAGATGTCGCCATATTGCAGACAAGCAGCGGGGAGTTTGTTGACCTGATGCCAACATGCAAAGGTTACAGGAAAATAGAGGCATTGGACAGGATAAGAAAGATAAAGGAAATAATAAACTTGCAGAAATGAAACAGGAAGAATTGAAACAGATGCTTACCGACATGGGTTATGAGGGAACCGTGTTGTTTGAAAGTCCGTCATACGATACCGCTTGTGTCGGGATAACAGAAGACGGGAGATGCGTCTATGATTATGAGAAAATGGTTCAGCATTTAATTGAAGTGGATGAAATGTCTTATGAGGAAGCCGAGGAATTCATATCCTACAATACCATACGTTCCCTTCCGTATTACGACGGGGCTCCTGTTGTTGTGAATTTTTTCGACATTTACGATAGTTGGTGTTGTTGGCCACAAGACTAAAGGTGATAATTCCGTTTAATTTTATGTTTTAGTTATTAATGACAAAAACTCCGACCAAAAGGCCGGAGTTTTTGTTTTGTTGTGTTTCTGTTGTTTTATACGGTTTCAGCAACACGGTTGTTTTTCTTATCAATTGTGTAGTTTGGACATTCCCCGTTGTTTCTTCCTCCGTTGAGGACGTGTTCCACATATTCTTCCGGGGCTTCTTCAACTCCGAGATTTTCGGAGAAAAGGTATCCGTGACCGACATTGATGAAAGTTTCATCGTTTTCGTCATTGTTTTCCATTGCCGTTCTCTGGCATTCTTCGTAGTCTTTGTCACCTGTCAAGTCAAGATATTGCGCGGTTTTGTCAAGTGCGTCATATTCATCGTCCGCCCATACAAGATAGTTGTCCGTGAGATATCCGCTTCCCCACCAAGTTGTCACTTTATACAGGGTTTCCCCCATTTCGTTTGTGTCTATCATTGTCCAAGTGTCAGGATCGGAAGTCCATCCAGCAAGTCCCCTTTTATTCGGATCGCTGCTTTGCCATTCGTCTATTCTTAAAATATGTGTCATTTTGTTGTATTGTGTTTTTATTTATTCCATATATGCTTATATTTTGGTGGCGTTGTTTTTGGAGTCTTTTATTTTTGCGTCCTTTGTGTATTTGACGCCCAAGGAAAGTTCGCATTTGGAGCAGTCACCGCTTATTGTAGAGTCGCCATCTATCTGTGTGTCTATGACATCAACGCCGTCTGCCACATAGCAGTTGTTTAGTTTTGATTTCATTATGTCGCATCCGTTGAAGAATTCGCAGAATTCGGCATTTGTGTTTGTTGTGTGTGTGAAATAAAGGGAAACATTGGATATGTCGCCCGAAACAACGCAGTCAACCAAATCTATGTCACGAAGTCCGGAAACCCCGTAAAGTGTTGTGTCTTTTATTTGGAGTCTTCCTGCATCCGTGTCGTAGTTGAGTGTCATTTTTATGTTCTCGTTCGGACGCAGAGTTTTGAATATCTGTTTCAACCTGTCGTTTATGCTTGCCCAGAAAACATTTTCCTGTCCGTCTATGTCATAGAGGTCAACCATGAGATGGACATTCTTGTAATGTTTTTTGAACGAGTCGAATGAAACGAATATGTCGTTGAACGATGTGTCCGTTTTTGAAAGGGATGAAAGTTTTGACATTTCGCCCTGTGTGTATTCCGGATTGTTCACAACCGAATATGTGTCAACAATCCATTTGTCCACGATTGCTGAAATCTCCTGGTATTTTTCCTGGTAGTTTTTTCCTCCTATGTATCTGTATGATATTGTGTTGTCCGCAATGTTTGACAGGTCTATGCCGTACACATCGGAACAGAGCGAGCATCTTATGGAATCCTGTGTTGAACCTGGTTTAACAAGTTCCGAAACAGGTCTTGAACCTATGCGGTTTTTCCTTTCCGGGAACATTTCGTACAGATAGGAGTCGTTGAAAGACAGAACGAGTTTTAGTGCGTTTATGTGGTATATGTTTGATATGTCTGTCGGGAATTTTATGTTCACTTTGAGAATGTCGTCCCATTGCGTATGCCCGTGTTTTTTTATCAGCATGCAGATTGCCGCAAGTGTTGATTTTGCGGACATGTATGGCATCATGTCTGTTTTGAGTGTTTTCTGCCAGTTTTCCCCGTAAACATTATAGTCGTTGAAATGTGTGATTTCTTTCTTGTTGCAACGGAAGTTGAACTCAAAGGAAAGCATGGCGTAACTCAATATGTCGTATCTTGATAATTGCATTTTTCAAAAAATATTTCCGATATCCGTCTTGTTTTGAAACGGATATATCCGCAATATATTTATAGTTTTGGTTTAAAACCATTCGTATTTTTCAAGACCGTTTATGATTTTGTCGTATTTCTCGCAAGTGTCGAGGAAACCGAGAACATCGTCAACATCAAGCGAGAACCATTCGTTAAGTGTTCTTTTTGAGAAAAAGTGTCTGTGCAGCATTTTTTCAAGTTTGTATGGATATTCGGATTCATAGGTCTCCATAACGAACACCTCTCCTGGATTTCCTGTCTGTATTTCCTTGAGTCTTGAGTTGACGTCCCTTTTTGTCACGCCTATCTTGAATGTGTCGGTAAGCGGGTTGCATATAAGATATATCGTCCCTTTCATTTTATCCTATTTCTTGGTTTGTTTTGTTGTTGTTTGTCCATAGTCTTGCGGATGAGCTGTTTGCTGCGGTTTGGTTCTTTTTCGGTTCTTTTTCCTGTTTTTTGGTTTCTTGCGCCAATTGGACATTTTCCGAAGATTTGCCGTTCGTTTCTTCCTGTTTCTTTTCAGTATGTTTTTCTATAGTTTCATTGGTTTCTTGTTCTTTTTTTGCTGTTTTATTAAAAGATTCTATTGGACCATATGTTCCTGAAATCCCTTTTGTCAATTTGTTTTCTTGTTCTTTTTCTTTAGTATTTTCTATATCAATATTTTCTTCAGGTTTAGATTGTCCAAATAATACTGGCGGTTCTTGTTCTTGTGCTTCGTTTGAATCGTTTATTTCTATGTCATGTCCGTCTTGGAGGACATCTGCCATGATTCTTATGAAACCGAGAGCGACTAACGGCAGTATCACACCTGATATTCCTGCAAGCACACGTTTCTGTGCAATGAGTTCCATGTCCATCATTCCGAACATGTCAATCCAGTCTTGGAAGTTTTCAAGGTTTATGAATGCCGCATACATGTTTCCCATACATTGGAACAGCGTGAGGACAATGAACATGAACCACACGAGTCCTAGTTTCTTTTTCGGCAGTATGAGTGTTGAGAGCAGGCAGGACATTGCGCCTATTTCAAAACCTATGGCAAGTACCCAGCTCATTATGCCAGAATGTGCGAGTTTGAAGAATTCGGTTGAGCATATGAGACTGATCACTGCGACTATAAGATAAAGTCCCGCAAACACAGAGCAGGACAATGTTTTTAACCAATTGTTCTTTTTCATAAGGTATTTATAATTAAACGACTATATGGAGAATTCCGGTCTCGGCGGGTATCCGGCCGTTATGTCGTACGCCATGACGTCCTCTATATCGTTGAGGTTCCTCACCTCCATCTTGTGGTTTGCAGTGACGTTGTAGCAGTTAGTCGCGTACAGTTCCAGGGTCGCCAGCAGGTATTTTGCGGATTCGCAGTCCAGAGTCAGGCACATGGAATCTTTGTACCATATGTCTATCGTCTCCTGTCCGAGCAGTTCGGCCGAGCTTATGGTGTTGGCCAGCACGGCCCGCGTCACCCTGTCAAGCCACATAAGGTTTCCGCCGTAGAAGAATCCGTTTACTTCGGATGAGAAGTCGTATTCCTCTATTTCCTGTATTTTGCGTTCTTTCGCCCGGTTGAGAACCTCTTCCGGATCTTCCGGTTCTGCCGGGGTTACCGGTTCTTCGGGTATTTCGGGTTCCTCGGGTTCCTCTATCACAGGATATTCCGACATCGGAAGCTCCGTGTAGTTTTCGGGCGAGTCGCTCGTGCCGAGATAAATCGATTCTCCGTATATCCCGTTATTGTTTGTCAGGAAATACCCCTCGTCGGACGTTATGACCGTCATGTTCCCTATCGTTTCTATATTCATTTTATTCTTTTTTATTATTTATCAGAAAGTCTGTACAGTCCATCCGTTCGGTATGCCGTTTGTTCCTTTTGGAATTGTAGTATCTGCCGGTTTTACGAATGTACCGGAGCTTGCGACATTCGATACCCATGAGACTGTGACATTTGTATTCCATGATGTTGAATGTACTTTTATATAATTTAACTGTCTGCAATTACGGAACATATAATAAAAACATGCGTTCCATCCGGGACTACTAAAAATTTCAGGGGCTGATGTAAGGTTTGAACAGTCATAAAACATACTGTAATAACAACTCGAAGCAGTTCCGACTGATGGCAATGCTGATGGCGCTGTTATCAAATTTGTACAGCTTTGAAACATACTGTAATAACAATATGTACCTATATTTTCCGCCGGTAAATCTGGCGCGGATGTCAAACTTGTACAATTTTGAAATAATGTATAAAAACAATAAGATTTAGCAGTCGTCATATCTTCACAAAGTGTTAGATCGCCGGACGCCGCAACACTGCCGGTCATTGTAAACCGGCTGTAATTGCTTGATGAATATGATAATGAGGCATTAAAACCGAGCATATAAACCTTGCTGTTAGTGTTTGCTAATGTTATAGTAGTATAATCCCATGCAGACCATGTCGCTTTATTGTCTGTTGAAATAAATATTAAAGGTTTAGTTGTCGACTGGTTTGTTCCGTTATGCGTCATGCTTATTGTCGATCCGGCTGTATTTGCTGTGAAACATAATATGTTTGATATAAGCGACAGTGGGTAGCATGATATGGATACATAATAATCATCATATGACAATATATATCTGCTATTTGATATGAATTTAGATGTGTCGTTTATTTTTATAACAGCATTAGCGCATATTATCTCTATTGTTTCCGGCCTTGTCATCGTTACCTCGATTTCCGAATTATTGCCGAGCGTGTATGTCGTACCGTTTATCTTATATGAAAATCCTATTTCATTTTCTCCTTTGGAAGAAAGTTTTACTTTTTTTGTATGCGTCGCGGTCGTCCACCCGCTCGGTATTCCGCTTGTTCCGGTAGTTACTGTTAAATTGTCCGGTTTATACATAATGCCGGTAGCGGCTATGCCGTTTGCCCAATTGTTAAAATATGATGTATTCCATGATGAGATATTAGGTGTTATCAAATTATTTAGTTTATTGCATCCGTTATACATATTTGTATATCCAGAATTTGATACTGATGTCATGTTTTGCACATCGGCGCATTCTATAAGATTTACACAGCCTTGAAACATAGAGTTATAACATCCGTTTACTGATGTTTTTGCCGGTAATATCGGTGCGACTTTAAGACTTATACAATTGAGAAACATATTTTGATAGCAAGAAGTTTGTAGTGTTTCTGCCGGAAGGCAATACGGCGCGGTTTCGAGATTAATACAATTACGGAACATAGATTGATAAGATGCGGTTCCTATGGTTTTGCTCAGAAGATCCGGTGCGGATTTAAGATTGTAACAATCTTCAAACATGTATTGACATGCATATCCGTCTATAGATGTAGCAAGAATTTTCGGCGGTGTTACAAGACTCCTGCATTTGGAAAACATGTATGAATAGGCATAATTTAAAATATTTTTTGCCGGAAGATCCGGCACATTTTTAAGGTTTCGGCAATTTTGAAACATATATGTATAACCGTTTGACGGCACCTCTGTCGCCGGCAATACCGGTGCCGTTCTAAGATTCGTGCAAGTATTAAACATATGACCGTAACAATATTGTGAAAGTCCTGTCGCTGGAAGATCCGGCGCAGATATAAGACCATCGCAATATTGGAACAATCTCCAAAATGCGTATGAATTTGATATAGTATTTGTAATCTGATATCCGGTTGTACATAGCAAATTCATTATATTGCCATATGCTTTGATTTTTCCGGTTATTTTGAATAATGAATATTCCATATCGCCTTGCTGTGCAAAAGCTGTGGCAATGCCTCTGATATATAATACAGATCCGGCATTGATTGAAACCGGTCCGAACATCTGCGTTTGTGAAGAATAACTCCAATCGGACCATGTCGTTCCGTTTGTTGAAGTTTGAATACTGGTAATATATGATGTTTTTATATTATTGGGAACGAACAGTCCTATGGTAGATCCGTCTTTTATGGATGCGAACATCAGTTTTGAAGAGTCAACTACAGTCCATCCTGTCGGTATACCGTTTACACCGGACGGAATTGTGATATTGTTTTTGTTTCTGAATGTTCCTGTCGCCGCTACCCCGGAAACCCAGCCAGACACATTTGAAGTATTCCAGCTTTCGGTGCATACTTCTATATTGCACAGATTTGAACAATTTTTGAACATATTTGTATAACATCCGGTTACTGTCGTTGCCGCCGGCAGTTCCGGCGCTTCGGTAAGTCCGGTACATCCTTGGAACATACCTTGATAACAATATTGCGCAAGTGTTGTCGCAGGCAGTTCCGGCGCTTCGGTAAGTCCGGTACATCCTTGGAACATACCTTGATAACAATATTGCGCAAGTGTTGTCGCCGGCAGTTCCGGCAATGCGATGAGACTTGAACAATATGCGAACATATTGCTATAGCATCCGGTTGTTAAAGTATTAGCGTTCAATGCCGGCGGCACTTTAAGACTTGTACAATTATTGAACATGTTTTGATAACAGTAGGTTGCGAGTGTTTCTGCTGGTAGATTCGGCGGCTCAATAAGAAAGGTATTGCCGAAAAACATATTGGCATAACAATATGAAGATAAAGTCAAGGCGGGCAGAATCAATGATTTTGCGGATATCATGTTTAATCCGCTAAAAATACCATAAAAACAATAATTTTTTCCTTCAAGTGATGTCATGTCTTTAAAATCATGAGAAAGTAAAGACATTATATTGCCGCCGATAGACGCGGATCCTTGCGTGACATTAAAGTAACAGTACGATGACGATGACGCCATTGACTGGTTTTCTCCGCGAATATATAATTTATCTTTGTTATTGATTGTTTGCTCGAAAACCCCATATTGATTTATAACCCAGTCCGACCAGTGCAGACCATCAGTTGATATTTGCAAATTAACTGTCATAGACGTGCCCGGTACAAGAGTGACGTTAGTATTGTCTGACTTGGCCTCAAAATAAAGCGGCGTTGGATATTCGAGCGATTCTAACGCGAGAATCGCGTCGTCCATCTCGGATGGCAGATACGTCGTCTGCTGCCGGTTTTTATATCGGATTGCAGAAGCTATATTCTGAAGAGAACTGTTGTTTACTATCATATGTATGAATTTTGATATTTAATAATTAAACGTTCTGTACCGTCCAGTTGTTCGGTATTCCGCTTGTTCCGGATGTAATTGTGGTTCCTGACGGTTTTACAAATGTGCCGGAACTTGCGACACCGCTTACCCAGCTTTGCGCATAAGATGTGTTCCATGACGTTGACCGCACTTTAATATAAGTTAATCGTGAACAACTGCTGAACATGGTATTAAAACAGTTCAAATGGTCAGGACTGCAGAAAATATCAGGTGATGTTGTAATATACGCACATTGTGAAAACATAGCATTATAGCAGTTGTCTGTCGATTCGGTTGCCGGTAATTCCGACGTTACAGTCGTTAAATTAGAACATGCGTAAAACATATACGTATAGCAATTGTTTGCGAGTGTTGTTGCCGGAAGTTCCGGCGCAACAGTAAGTTGTGTACAGTTTCTGAACATTTGACTATAGCAACTGTCGGCAAGGGTAAGCGCCGGTAATGCCGGCGCTGTTGTAAGTTTGCTGCATCCGGAAAACATGCTTTGATAACAACCTGTATGAACCATCGATGGAAAAGTTATGGATACAGTTACAAGACTTGAGCAATTTTGAAACATAAATCTACAGCAATAATTTGCAGTAGTATCTATATTTAATTCTGGTGCTGTTGTGAGACGTATACATTCTTGGAACATTGATATGTAACATTCTGTCTCCATTGTTGTCGCCGGAAGATCCGGCGCTGTAACAAGACTTGAGCAATTTTGAAACATACCGCTATAACAACCGAATGCTAGGGTTTCTGCCGGAAGTTCCGGTGCAGATGTAAGACGTATACATCCATAAAACATATTACTATAGCAGGTAGGCTCTAGAGTTGTCACCGGAAGTTCCGGTGCTGTGACAAGATTTATGCAGTTTTGAAACATACCTCTATAACAACCTGATGCTAGGGTTTCTGCCGGAAGTTCCGGTGCTTCGGTAAGTCCGGCACAACCATTAAACATAGCTAGATAGCAATTGGATGCAAGCGTTTTCGCAGGTAGTTCCGGCGCGGATGTTAAATTCGTACAGAATTGAAACATATATGCATAACAATAGGTATTGAGTGTTTCTGCTGGAAGTTCCGGCGCCATGGTAAGATTTGAACAGTAAGAGAACATTTCATTATAACTGTTGTTTTCAATTGTTTTTGCGGGCAGTTCCGGCGCGGTTTTAAGATTTATACATTCACTGAACATACGGACATAACAGCTGGGTGTTAGGGTTTTCGCCGGTAACTCCGGTGCGACTGTAAGATTTGTGCATCCATGAAACATATCAGCATAACAGTTCGATGCAAGTGTTTCCGCTGGCAGTTCTGGCGCGGTTGTCAGACTCTCACAGTTATAAAACATAGATGTATAACATTGGTTTGCGAGTGTTTTCGCAGGCAGTTCCGGTGCGACTGTAAGATTTGTGCATCCGTAGAACATATATGCATAGCAGTTTGCCGTTATTGTTTCAGCGGGCAACTCCGGCGGAATTATAAGTGATTTACAATTATAAAATAATTTGTAAAAAATATTGTTATATGTTAAAGACTTTACGGATCCGTTTTCTGCGAGCAGATACATGATACTGCCGTATGCGGCGATCTTGCCGGTCATTACAAATATAGAAGAATTTCCTGAAGTATTTCCGAGATAACTGTTGTTTCCGCATATCCATACGCAGTCACCTTTATTCGACAGGGTTATCGATGGAAACATATAAACATTTCCGACAAGTACGCTCGACCATGTGGTCCATGTTTCCATATCAGTGGAATATTTCAGGTTTATGTTTAAATTTGATTCCATTGCCACGCTTGAGTTGTCCTCTATCGCGACAAACCTGAGACAGTTGTTTATTGTGTTTTCCGGAAGCGCACGTATGGCGGCCGGCATTTCCGAAGGCAGATACGTGGACTGCAGGCCGTTTTTCGTCCGTATCGCGGCGGCTATGTTCTGAAGGGACTGATCGGATATAAGCATTCTTGTCTCGTACGGCACGCCTCCGTTCTGATACAGTTTGAGTACGTCGTCGTCGCTCAGTTCCTCAAAGCATGAGAAATGCTTATAGTATGCAAATAATGGACTATTGCGATTGCCAATTGTAAAGTAGCAGTCCGTCATATCCAGATTACCGCCGCCATATTGAAACGACTTTGTTTCCGTGAGTACCCCGTTTTTATAGAACTTGCAGGTATATTGCTCCAGGTTATTCGATATGCCGGTGCATTTGACAGTCCAGTTCAGATATACCCATGTATTTGACTCTGTCATATAATTGTTGCTTACCTGGCAAAAAGAAAGTGAACCTGTATATATCCAATAACTGTTATATTGTGTAAATATCAGTCCTTTTTGCATACCTGTATCTTTCGGTCCTGCGCCGAAACTGCGGCACGGCGAATATGCCGTAGATACATATTTTACCCAGCATCCGAAAGTGAGGGTTTTGTCGGAAGGTACTTGCGTATTCCATATGACGCCGTGTGTTGCGCCGGAAAGATAAAGTCCGTTCGTATCGGATAATGAATAGTATGCCGAATCATATACCGTGAAATCATTATTGCACGAATACATCGGTTCAAGGCTTCCGGTAAGCGGCGCGTAGAAAAACGGGTAATACAGAGAACTTGGCATTTTTTGTTTTATTTGCGGTTTATATTATAATGATTGTTAATAATGCACGATTTCGGCATTGGCGACTGTCTCCAAAGCATATTCGCCGCTCGAGTTAACTGTAAGGAACTTTCCGGCGTCGGATACGGTGGGGACTGGAACAGACGACGGCGGATCGGCGTTGACCCAATAACCATCGTTGTATGATAAAATCTGTCCGTCTTGCAGAGTATTTGTGTCTATAGTTACATTCGACAAAGTGTTTATGTCGAATTCGTTATTTGAAACTTGCCATGAATCAGCCGACCATCCGGTTGTATATGTAGAAGAACCCATTATATTGCATATTCCAAACTCCGAGTCGCCGACCCATTCGGCTGTGAATGCAATCATGCGGGTGGTGCTTGTGTTCGAGAAGAGTTTTATTCGGCATGTCGTATATCCGTCCACCAACGACGCTATTCCGTAACTGTATATTCCGACAACGTTTCTTTTGGCGTCCAACGCGTCCAGTATGTCTTTTATACTCTTGCTGCTTGTTATATGAGTGCCGCTGTCGTTGACAAAATACACGAACATGGTATCCTTGGACATATCATTAACCCATTTCTCGCCGTTGTATACGAGAATGGTGTTTCTGCCGATATACTCGGTTATGAACTGTTTCGGTGTGCCGTCGTATACGCAGCGGACGGTAACGTGACTGCTTTTGGCTATATTTGAAATAGACGTTATTTGGGAAAGATTTCTAAGATTAAGCGTAGAGATAACATCTGATCCGGAACATGTCGCTAAATAACAGTCATATCCATCTGTTCCTGTGCTTGTTCCATATGCGTGTGACGATACCGGATACGCGTTGAATCCTGTGGCGTTATTTGCCGATTGGTTGTTTCCGGGCGTATTATTGTTTGTGCTTGTCGTCCAACCGGTTGTACTGGCAAGCGCTTTGGCTATATAACTGCTGTATCCGTCTAAAATAAATTCAGACTGGCTGCCGACCCATGTTTTCATCTGGTCATATTCCGCCATACTCGGAATATGCCATCCGGCCGGGGCAACGCCTTGCACACCGGAAGGATTTGCCGTACTCGCTGACGCTCCGTTCATAATCGCGGGCCAGTTGTAATAAAGTCCGCGCTGTTCAAGCGTGAATGAACTATATGTATAGTCATAATAATAAGGAACTGTTGAACTTGTTGTATTCGCTGTCTGTATCGCAGTTCCGTCCGAATAGTGCTTGGTCCTCAGGTTTTGCGCCATCCATACCTGGTCCCCGAGTATCACGGCGTCATACGTATTCCCGTCGTAGTCCATGACGGCGTTCGTGAAGTATGTCTGTGAGTATATCGCCGGTAAGTTTATCTCCACGTCGTCGAGGGTCTCTATTTTGCGGCTTATGTTTACTATTGCGAATGAATACTTACTTCCGGATTTATTTGCAATCGCTGGAACATACGCGAGAATACAGTATGTTTTTTCAGTATATTCATATTCGCCGCTTTCCTGACTGATATATTTGAACGGCGCGTGCGAGAACAAAGACAATCCTTCTTCTTCCGACAGGTTGTCGGTTTCTTTCGGTTCGAAAATAAGTTCGTTTCCGTTATATTCCGGCCAGAGTATATGCGCGCTCGTTCCGTCCATTATGAATTTGGCGTCATTGCCGGCGGTCACATAGGTGAATTCTGTACTGTCGAATGTCGGGGAACACGTTATGGTGTAGTTGTCGGTTGTTCCCGTGGCAGTTAAAGTATATACCTTGGATATCGCCGAACTTCCCTGAATACCCTGGATTCCCTGCGTTCCCTGGTTTCCTTTGGTTCCCTGTACACCTTGGATTCCCTGCGTTCCCTGATTACCCTGTATGCCTTGGATGCCCTGAGTACCCTGGTTGCCTTTTGTTCCTTGGATACCATGAGTACCCTGGTTGCCATTGTATCCTTGGATGCCCTGATTTCCCTGGTTTCCTTTGATACCTTGTATTCCCTGGTTTCCCTTGCTTCCGTCAGTTCCCTTGATACCCTGTATGCCTTGGTTTCCCTTGTCTCCGTCAGTTCCCTTGATACCCTGTATGCCTTGGTTTCCTTTGCTGCCGTCAGTTCCTTTGATACCTTGTATTCCCTGGTTTCCCTTGCTTCCGTCAGTTCCCTTGATACCTTGTATTCCCTGGTTTCCATTGCCTCCGTCAGTTCCCTTGATACCTTGTATTCCCTGGTTTCCTTTGCCTCCATCGGTTCCCTTAATACCTTGAATACCCTGAAATCCTTGTATTCCCTTTATACCTTGCGGTCCATTTGCCCCTTGTACCCCTTGCGCCGTTGCAGGTATGTTTTTCAAATAAGCATAGTCAAGTTTGTTGTTTTCGTTTATTGTGTCTTGCTTTTCATCAAGAAGAGTTTCAAGATTTGTTCCTTCTGTGTTTCTGACAGATTTGACGTGCGTGACCGGAAAAAACCTTTCATTGTTTTTTCCTTTTAACCATTTTACTTCAAATTCTTGAATTTCATCAGTCATATATCTATGATATATACAAATATAATTAATGGAATAATACTATTATTCCCCTATATTTATAATTTGTTCCGTATTATCAATTATGGGTTCCTCCGTTTATGTATATTGTTTCTGTATTGAACAAATCGGATAGTCTGTTTTGCAAAACCCATGAACCGCTTTCTTTTAAATAGACATTTGACACTGTTATCCAGTTTCCTGACACTTTTAAAAACAAGGTGTCTGTCGCGACGCCTCCTATAGATATTATAAGTGTATGGGATGTCAAAACCGATGTTATTTTGTAATCGTAGTTGACAATGGGGTTCCCCTGTTTATCAACGCCGTCTGTTCTCACAAGTTCATTTGTTTTGTCAACATTGTTATCTGTCAATGAAACAGTTGCTGATACATCTTTCGGTATTATTTTGAGTGAATAGCTGTCGCCTGAAAGACATACGGATTGTCCGTCCGGAAAAAGTCTGCAATTGTTTCCATCGGAAGATGTCACAAAATAATAACTTACGTTTCCGAATATGAATATAAGACTGTGGTTTTGCGTTATGTTGTTTAGCGTGTATCTGTAATTTCCGCCTGCGCTTGTCGGCGTCACACTTGTTATTTTCCATTGGAGGGAATCGTTGTTGTCATCCGATGCATCATCTTTCCCGTATTTTATATCAATATAATGCTCGCCAGCAGGAATGTTGTACGATATTGTTTGCGTGGAAGAACTGTTAGAACACATTGCGAGCTGGTAGTTTGATGTTGAATCGGACGGCGTGGAACTTCCGTCTGAAGCAGTAAGTCCGTCTCTGGCAACAGTTGTGTCTATTTTTCCGAACATTCCATAGTCATAATTGGCTTCGGCATAGTTTATGTATGTTATTGTGACAATGCAGTCCGACTCAAAATCAAAATGAACGGTTGCGACAGAAGCCGATTTTGACACTCCGTTGTTTGTTGACACATAATACCCTGTTGAAGAATTCAAATTGAATCCGTAGGAAGCACCCGACGCTGTTGTGCTGACTGTGTAAGTGTTTGACGGAGGCATAGACACAAGTTGATCCGATATGTCAACGCCGTTGTCAAGTGCCAATGTCAGAAGAGGATCCGTGGGATGTATCTCTATTATTTCACTTGTCCCGCTTTCTATTCTTGTTGTTCCGTTGATATGAATCAAATCGTTTCCGTCAACAAGATATGTGGTTGCGTTTATGCTTGACACGTTAAGCGAATAATAAGTTTTGTCAGGGTCTTCTTCCGGCGGGACATATGGACCTGATATGTCAAGCAAGACAAGGTGACTTTCCGATACATTGGATATGCTGTATGTGTAGTAATGGTCTGCGGTGTGCTGCACTTCATATTCAACATAGACTGTGGCACCGTTTATGGCACCGCCGTAGTATCCGAGCCTGCATTGCACTTTGAGTTGTGAAAGCTGCGCGACTGTCGGCGTGACATTGCATTCAACCGTTTGCGTTGAATTGGATGTCCCGACACTTTTGAAATTGAGCTCGTCACTCAAGTTTGCGGAACCGCTTATCAACCGAACGCACATGTATTCGTTTGCGTTTGATGTGCTTTCGGCATGTCCGTTCACAAGGCAGTAAACCCTTGTTATTGTCGCATTGTTCGGTATATCGGGAAAATAAGTGTCGTATGTGAACACGGCTATTGTGCTGCTTCCGCTTGAATAGTAGTTGCTTGTTGTTGTTGTTGAGTTGTGTCCTTTTCCGACAAGACCTGAGAAATATGTTGCACCGGAACCGTTGAAACCTCCGCTGACCAAAGTATATGTGCCGAGAACCTTTTCTTCTGTTTGACTTTGTTCCGCGGTATGTCTGACAAGTTGGCTTGTCACATCAACATCATTGTCGGTGACAATATATCCTGTTATGTCATCAACCTCAAACACGATATCTTCGGCGTCATCCCCTTCAAGAACTGATTGGGAAGCGGGACTCACCGATATTCCCGACACATTGCTTATCGCGTTTACATTATAATGTACAGGAATGGTGTAGGTAACCTCTATCTCCGCGCCGTAGACATACACATAAGGGTAGTTGCTGCTTGATGTTGACGAGTTACGCAGAGGTATGTCTATTGAAAAACCACTCCCATACTCCACTATCTGACTCCATGTCAGAGAGCCTGTAGGAATCGTATAAACATCACCGGATGTTGAGGTGGTGATGTCCTCCGAAATGGTTGTGTTACCTATCTTGTAGTTATTGGATGCTTGACTTGCCAAGCATATACGGTAGTTTGTATTGCCTGTAGCTTGATAAGAACCTCTGTACGCCTTTATCTTAATAGTGAATCCTGTAACGGTAGCGTTTGAAGGAACAGCACTGAAATTAAAACCATTTATGAAAGCATAGTATGTGCTGTTACTATTCCTACCAGCACGACCTCTCAAAGTTGCATAATTGCTTGAGTGGTCAGTATTGTTGTACATATTTTCAGCATCAGTAACATTGACATAGCTTGTGTTACTTCTTCCGTAATTGCTCGCTACAAGTCTTATGGTCGCCATATCTAAACTGTTTGTAAATATAAATCACCATTGTTTCCAAGTGTACTACTTGGAGCATTGTTTCCTGTATAATATGTTTGCGTTGTTATTTGCTGTGCCGCCCATGATCCATTTACAACAACAAGGAATTTTCCATTATCGGAACTTGACACTGTTGGCAAACCGGTTGTTCCTGAAATTCCCTGATATCCATAAATTCCCTGGTTTCCCTTGATACCTTGTATTCCCTGGTTTCCTGTTCCTCCGTCAGTTCCCTTGATACCTTGTATTCCCTGGTTTCCCTTGCTGCCGTCAGTTCCTTTGATACCCTGTATGCCTTGGTTTCCTTTGGTACCAGTTCCGTCAGTTCCTTTGATACCCTGTATGCCTTGGTTTCCTTTGGTACCAGTTCCGTCAGTTCCTTTGATACCCTGTATGCCTTGGTTTCCTTTGCTGCCGTCAGTTCCTTTGATACCTTGATAACCAATTATACCTTGTATTCCCTGGTTTCCTTTGGTACCAGTTCCGTCAGTTCCCTTGATGCCTTGTATGCCTTGGTTTCCTTTGCCTCCATCGGTTCCCTTGATACCTTGTATTCCCTGGTTTCCTTTGGTACCAGTTCCGTCAGTTCCCTTGATACCTTGTATGCCTTGATAACCAATTATTCCTTGTACACCTTGGGTACCTGTCATTGCATCTATGAATTCGGCAGTTTCTTGTATTGATTCAAAATAAACACTGTTGAATTCTGTATTGACGACATGAAAAGCCCCTGTTGTTTGGACGAGTTGTCCGTTATTCCAAAAATTGGTATTTATGTCTTCATCATAAACGGTCCATATCTTATATCCTTCTTTATAATAATCTCCAATATTAATTCCATCATCAACAACAATTGGAGCAGATATTCCAGATTCGCCAAATGACAATATTGCGCCAACCGGATATAAAACATTTTCAGGTACACTTATGCATATAATTGTATCTTTGTCTAATTGTTCTGGAATATTCGAATCTGTTATTTTCCATACAGCAGTATTATAATTGTTTTCTTGTATAGACGGATGCGTTAGTACACTTATATCATTTAAATCATAACTATATAGTTTTGATGCGGCAGCAATTCCTTGAACTCCTTGATTTCCTTTAATTCCTTGTGTTCCTTGATTGCCTGTGGTTCCTTGGTTTCCTTGCAACCCTTGTGTTCCTTGATTGCCTGTGGTTCCCTGGTTGCCTTGCAATCCTTGCAACCCTTGTGTTCCTTGATTGCCTGTGGTTCCTTGGTTTCCTTGCAACCCTTGTGTTCCTTGATTGCCTG
>JAEEGL014069953.1_pt1 | contig 21041 bp, 13 predicted proteins | sample 9134231 | NCBI WGS metagenome assembly JAEEGL01 (sample SAMN16246548, study PRJNA631951) | gut metagenome | biome: gut microbiome; feature: rumen; material: fiber-attached | host: Bos | place: Iran: Karaj | collected 2018-10 | reverse complement strand
CAAAGACTACTGCCATCAGCCGCTATCCTTCCGCATCACCAGTCACGTGGACTCCCCTGCCGGAAGCGGTTTAGGTACGTCCAGTACGTTGGTAGTCAGCATCTTAGGTGCTTTTGCTGAATGGCTCAAACTGCCGCTCGGCGAGTACGATCTGGCGCGCTTGGCGTACGAGATAGAGCGTATCGACCTCGCCATGGCGGGGGGTAAACAAGACCAGTACGCCGCTACGTTCGGTGGGTTCAACTACATGCAGTTCCTGCAGGATGACAAAGTCATCGTCAATCCCCTTCGTATTCGCCAACGCTACCAAGACGAGTTGGCGCATAACTTACTGCTCTACTACACCGAGACCAGTCATGTCAGCGCCGAGATCATCCAAGGTCAGATCGATAACGTCAAGGCCAAAAATAACAAGTCCATCGAAGCCATGCACCAACTCAAAGAACAGGCCGTTTGGATGAAAGAGAGCCTTCTCAAAGGCGATATTGATGCCATCGGAGAGATCCTTAATTTCGGATGGGAACATAAGAAAAAGACTGCCTCGGGCATCACCAATCCGCTGCTCGATGACATCTACCAAACAGCCATCCAAGCCGGTGCTACGGGCGGTAAGGTCAGCGGCGCAGGCGGTGGAGGATTTATGTTCTTCTACTGTCCCGGCACCAGCCGATACGCCGTAGAACAAGCCCTGACCTCCAAGTTCTCCGGGCAAGTCAAACGATATGAATTTACACAAGAAGGATTAAAGACATGGACACTATAATTCGTTCTATCACAGACAGCATCGCCACCAAGCAAACCATCTTGGGTAACGGCGAACTGATCGGTACTATTCAAGCCGTGGCGAACGTCATGGTCAAAGCGTTGAAGGACGGCAAACGTATCTTGTGGTGCGGTAACGGCGGTAGTGCAGCCGATGCCCAACACCTCGCAGCCGAGCTCTCCGGACGTTTCTATTACGACCGTCCGCCCCTCAACTCCGAGGCCATGCATTGCAACACGTCCTACATGACGGCAGTGGCCAACGACTACGGCTACGACCTCATCTATGCGCGTATGATCGACGGCGCCTGCAAGCCGGGCGATGTGCTGGTAGGTATCTCTACTTCGGGTAACTCGAAGAATATATGCAACGCTTTTCGCAAAGCGAAAGAGTTAGGCGTCATCACCGTGGCCATGACCGGAGAGACCGGTGGCGAGATGAAAGCGATGGCGGACTACCTGCTCAATGTGCCCTCCTCCGACACCCCGCGTATCCAAGAGGCACACATCATGATTGGACATATCATCTGCGAGATCGTAGAAGCCCAACTCTTCCCCCGTAACCTGTAACCCGTAACCTGTAACCCCTTGTTCCGCGAAGCGATCATATTAGCCGGAGGATTCGGCACACGACTCAGTCATGTCGTGAGCGATGTCCCAAAACCCATGGCGCCGGTGTACGGACGGCCTTTCTTATGCTATCTGCTGGATCGCTTGGTGGACGCCGGCGTGAGCCGTGTCGTCTTGGCTACCGGCTATAAACACGAGTGTATCGAGACTTATTTCGGTACGCAGTACCGAGGCATCGAGATCGTCTATTCGAATGAAGACCAACCCCTCTTCACGGGTGGTGCGATTCGTCAAGCTGCGCAGTATATTTCGTCCGATGAATTGGTGGTGCTGAACGGGGACACACTCTTCGATATTGACCTGCGCAACCTATACGATTTTCATGTAGAACGGCAAGCGAACCTGAGTATTGCATTACGTCATGTGACCGACACAAGCCGTTATGGTGCAGTCACTTGCACCAACGACCGCATCGTGGCTTTTCATGAAAAAACAGAGAGTCAGGGAGCCGGAGATATCAACGGCGGCATCTATACTATCCACCGTGCATGGTTGATGAGCCAACCCCTGCCGACCAAGTTCTCTTTCGAGAAAGAACTCATGCAACCCATGGCCGGGCAAGCAGGTTTCTATGGACTCCGTTTCAAAGACTATTTTATCGATATCGGTGTGCCGGAAGACTACTATCGGGCACAAGAAGAGTTTAAGTCGCTCTTCCCGCAAGACCGGTTCCTTTTCTTAGACCGCGACGGGATCCTGAATAAACATCTGCCGGGAGACTACGTCCGCAATTGGAATATGTGGGAATGGTTACCGGGTGTACTGGACGCCATGCCCAAACTGGCGCAACGCTACCAACGCATCTTCATCGTCTCCAACCAACAGGGCGTGGGCAAAGGTCTCATGACCGAAGCCGACTTGGAAGATGTACACCGACATATGTTAGCGGATATAGCAGCTGCCGGCGGACGCATAGACAAAGTCTATGTATGTACCGAACTGGAGTCCGCACATAGCATCAACCGCAAACCGGAGATAGGAATGGCCTTACAAGCAAAAATCGACTTTCCTGAAGTCGATTTTCACCGTTCGGTTATGGTAGGGGACAGTGCGTCCGATGAACTCTTTGCGCAGCGATCAGGCATGCGCTTCTTCAAAAGCATTCCAGCCTTGGGCCTTTAAGGGCAACTCTTCGCCGTTGCGGCCGATGAGGTTACATCCGTACTCAGGCTTCGTGATATGTCCGATGATGTACAGATCCTCCACCGGAATCAGTTTCTCGTAGTCGTCCAGCGAGCAGGTGAACAGCAGTTCGTAGTCCTCGCCGCCGTTCAGCGCGCAGGTCACGATATTGAGGTTCATCTCCTCTGCCAGCGAAGCTGCCTCGAAATCAATCGGCAGTTTATCCTCGTAGATACAGCATCCGACACCCGACTGACTGCATATATGCAGCAGTTCGGACGACAGTCCGTCACTCACGTCCATCATCGCCGTGGGCTTGATGCCGGCTTTCTTTAAGGCCTCGATGATATCGCGTCTTGCCTCGGGTTTAAGTTGGCGCTCCAGCAGATACTCCTTGCCGGCGAAGTCCGGTTGTTCGGCATTTGCGAGCCGTTCCCGTTCGAGCAGTTGGAGTCCCATATAGGCCGTTCCGAGGTTACCGGAAACGCAAATAAGGTCATTCAACTTCGCACCGTTGCGATACACGATATCCTTGGCGTTGGCCGTACCCAGACAGGTGATCGAGATAGTCAGTCCCGTCATCGAAGCGCAGGTGTCACCCCCCACGATATCCACGCCGTATCGCTCGCATGCCAGACGGATGCCGCTATACAGCGCCTCGATGTCCTCCACCGAGAAACGCTTGCTGATACCCAGACTCACCGTGATCTGTGTCGGCGTGCCGTTCATCGCGTAGATGTCCGAGAAATTCACCACCGCCGCCTTGTACCCCAGGTGCTTGAGGGGTACGTACTCCAAGTTGAAATGGATACCTTCGAGCAGCATGTCGGTGGTCATCAGCACTTTCTTTGCACCGAAATCCATGACGGCACAATCGTCGCCGACACCCTTCTTTGTACTCGGTTGAACGGGTTTCAGATCCTTGGTCAGATGCTTGATCAAACCAAACTCACCCATCGTCGATATTTCAGTTCTTGCCATAATACGCCTAATTTAGTGTGCAAAGATAGTAATAAATCCCGAAAGCAAAAAACGAAAAGCAGAAAATTTATCAAAATAAGCACATTTTTTGCTAAAAATGCGCGCGCACTTGCGTATATCAAATAATTGTTGTATCTTTGCGGGCTTTTTGTATGCAGTATGATTGAATATATTAAAGGAATATTAACGGATTTGAACCCGACGGAGGCGGTGATAGAGGCTGCGGGCGTGGGGTACGGAATCGCGATCACGTTGCCCTCCTACTCGGCTTTAGTCGGCAGCGAAGACAAAGAAGTGAAGCTCTTCATCACGGAGATTATCCGCGAGGATACGCATGAGGTGTATGGGTTCGTGACGAAGACAGAGCGGCAGATCTTCGAGTTGCTGATGACGGTGAGCGGTATCGGTGCCGCCACGGCGCGTATGATCCTCTCTGCGTTCACGGCCGAAGAGTTGCGTATGCTCATCGCAACGGGTAACGCCAAGGCGATGGCGAAGGTGAAGGGTCTGGGAACGAAGACTGCCGAGCGTATCATCGTCGATCTCAAAGATAAAGCCATCAAGCTCGATCTGGGTGGTGATCCGACGGAGATTCCGATGCTCGATGTAGAAGCGGAGAGCGGTGTCAAGGCCGAAGCGATCAGTGCACTGACGATGCTTGGTTTTGCGGCGAACGCCAGCGGTAAGGCCGTGGATAAGATTCTCAAAGCCGACCCGAGTCTCAAGGTAGAAGCCGTTATTCGTGAAGCATTAAAAATGCTCTAATTGAAAAAACTCCTATACATAGTATTGTTGCTGTGGCTGCCGTTAGGAACGGTAGTTCAGCATACATATGCCCAGAAGACGCTGAAGGAGCTCGTGGCGGAGGAGAAAGCGCGTAAGGAGGCGGAGAAGAAAGCCAAAGAGGAGGAGAAAGCGCGAGAGGAAGCGGAACGAGCTAAGAGAGAAGAGCAAAGAGCTAAGAGGGAAGAGCAACGGGCTAAGTTAGAAGCCGGTGAGCTGACGCCCGAGGAGGCGGCGGACTTCGTGACGGAGACGGACAGCTCGTATTGGGCGCCGACGCGCGTGAAGCAACTCGGGGCGCAAAACTACGGCGAGTTGACACGCCCGAACAGTTCGCTCGATCTGAATGATCCGGAAAACATCACCACCACCGTGGAGTACCAACCCGAGACGGGCACGTACGTCATCCGCACCAAACTCGGCGACACGGACATCACGACGCCGTACATGCTCACGCAGGACGAGTACAACCACTACGCCGAGCGCCAGATCATGCATTCGTACTGGCAACAGAAGATTGGCGAAGTGGAGCACAACAACGAGAAGAAGTTCGACATTACGGACATGAAGTTCAACATCGGTCCGGCTGATAAAGTGTTCGGTCCGGGTGGTGTCCAGCTGAAGATGCAGGGATCGGCCGAGTTGCTGTTCGGTTTCAAGCACCAATACATCAACAACCCCTCGCTCACTGTACGCGCGCGCAATAATAACATCTTCGATTTCGACGAGAAGATCCAGGCGAGCATCCAGGGTAAGGTGGGCTCGAAGCTCAATTTCAACATGAGTTATAACACGGAGGCATCGTTCGCCTTCGACCAGCAGAACCTCAAGCTCAACTACAAGGGCGAAGAGGACGATATCATCCAGTCCCTCGAGGCGGGAAACGTGACGATGGACTTGCCCTCCAACCTCATCCGAGGCAGTCAGGCGCTGTTCGGTATCAAGGCAAACCTCAAATTCGGTAAGTTGAAGATCCAAGCTTTGGTGAGCCAGCAGAACAGTGAGGCGCAGACGGTGAGCAGTAAGGGCGGTGCGCAGATGACAAAGTTCGATGTGTCCGGCGATAACTACGACGAGAACCGACATTTCTTCCTCAGTCATTTCTTCCGCGATTTCTATGAGCGCGCGATGGAGACCGTGCCGTACGTGTCGAGTGGTTTCACGATCAATAAGATCGAGGTCTGGATCACGAACAAACGCGGTAACTACGACCAGGCACGTAATATCGTGGCATTCGTCGATCTGGGAGAGAACACGAGCCACACGCAGTACGCCTGGGGCGGCAGTCCGAGTGCTGCGCCGGATAACAAGACCAATGTACTCTACTCGACCGTGAGTGCGACCGATTTCCGTGATTTCCAGCAGACGACCTCGGTGCTCGAAGGGCTGGGCATGGAGAGCGGAACGGACTTCGAGAAAGTCGAGTCCGCGCGCCTGCTGACGAGCGGTGAGTACACGCTCAACAGTGCGTTGGGTTATATATCGCTCAAGTCGGCGCTCAACCAAGACGAGGTGCTCGCCGTGGCATTCGAATATACGTATAACGGTCAGGTGTATCAGGTGGGTGAGTTCTCGACGGATAACGTGGCGGACACGGCTACCAGTCTCTCGCCGAAGACCCCGTCTGCGTTGGCATTGAAGATGTTGAAGTCCAGCGCCAATGCGCCGCGATTTAAGAACCGAGGCACGTGGGACTTGATGATGAAGAACATATACTCTTTGGGGGCGACATCGATCCAGCAGGATAAGTTCGAGCTCTACGTGACCTACCGTAATGACTCGGTCGGCACGGATCTGCAGTACCTCGACGAAGGACCGATCAAGGGCAAACAACTGCTGCGCGTGATGAACCTCGACCGCCTCGACCAGAAGCATAACATCACCTCTGACGGACGATTCGACTTCATCGAAGGTCTGACGGTGTACTCGAGCGGCGGTAAGATCATCTTCCCGGTGCTGGAGCCTTTCGGTAGTCACTTGGCAGCGACCTTGGGCAACGACCCTGCATTGACAGCCAAATACTGCTTCCAAGAACTGTACGACTCGACGCTCGTGGTGGCGCAGGAGTTGAGCGAGAAGAATAAGTTCCACCTGACCGGTAAGTACAAAGGTACGAACGGCAGCGAGATCCGTCTGGGCGCGATGAACGTGCCGCGCGGATCGGTGACCGTCACCGCCGGTGGTGCCACCCTCATCGAGAACGTGGACTACACCGTGGACTACACGATGGGAACGGTGACGATCCTCAACACGTCGATCCTCGAGTCCGGTACGAACGTTGATGTCAAGTTGGAGAACCAATCAACCTTCTCCATGCAGCGTAAGAGTCTCTTCGGTGCGCACCTCGAGTATGAGTTCAACAAAGACCTCGTCATCGGCGGTACGATCATGCACCTGCGCGAGCGTCCGTTGACCACGAAAGTGAACACGGGTTCAGAGCCACTGGCGAACACGATCTGGGGTGTGAACGGAAGCTGGAAGACCGAACTGCAGTGGCTCACCAATGCCATCGATAAGATCCCTTGGATCACGGCGACCGCTCCTTCTACGTTCCAGATCAGCGCCGAGTTCGCGCATCTCATCCCGGGTCACACCCGCGATGTAGGATCGGTCGGAACGGCGTATATAGATGACTTCGAGAACACAACGACCAATATCGACGTGCATTATCCGAGTTACTGGTTCCTGGCCTCTACGCCGACCGTCTTCCCGGAGTCGAAGATCAACCTCACGCGTGACACAGCGGCGTATAACATCAACCGCGCGCACATCGGTTGGTTCGCCGTCGACCCTATCTTCGGTTACCCGCAGTCGAACACACCGGCGCACCTGCGCGATGACCTGCGAGCACTCAGTGACCACCGTACACGTATCGTCTATCAGGATGAGATCTACCCCAACCGCCAGGAAGCAAGCAACGTGGATACGAAGTTAGCCGTCCTCAACCTGGCGTACTACCCCGAGGAGCGCGGTCCGTATAACCTCAATGCGAGCGAACTCAATGCGGACGGTAAACTCAAGAACCCGAAGCAGCGTTGGGGTGGTATCATGCGGCGACTGGATAACACGGATTTCGAGAAAGCCAATATCGAGTATATTCAGTTCTGGCTGATGGATCCGGCACTCACCAACCCAGAGCATGCGACCGATTACGAAGGTGTGCTGTACTTCAACCTCGGTGACGTGAGTGAGGATATCTTACGGGACGGCAAGAAATCGTTTGAGCACGGTATGCCGCTCGCCGAGACCGATCAGGGACGTATCGAGCCGACGTTCTGGGGTAACGTACCGCGTACGACGAGTACGGTGGTGGCGTTCAGTAACGAAGCCGGTTCACGTCCGCGTCAGGACGTGGGTCTGGATGGTCTTCCTAATGATCAGGAGTTCACATGGTCGGCCTATAAGAAATTCTTGGACGACGTAGATGCTGTCCTCAGTCCGGCAACCAAGGCAAAGTGGGCGAGCGATGCTTTCTCCCCGCTCAATGACCCGGCCGGCGATAACTACCATTACTACCGAGGCACGGACTACGACGAGCAGGAGGTAGCGATCCTCGATCGTTACAAGCATTATAACGGCACCGAAGGTAACTCGCCCGCTTCCGAACAGCAGACGGAGAGTTACGGTACGGCCGCAACCCTGACACCGGATATCGAAGATATCAACCAAGATAACACGCTCAATGAGTACGAGCGGTACTATGAGTATAAGGTCATCCTCCGCCCCGATATGATGGAGGTGGGTAAGCAGAACATCACCGAGAAGAAGATCCGCAAGGTCAGTCTGCGTGACGGAACGACCGCCGAGGTGGCGTGGTATCAGTTCAAGATCCCTCTCCGCGGCGACAGCGCGACGGTGCGTAAGGAAGGATCGATACGTAACTGGAAATCTATCCGCTTCATGCGTATGTACATGACGGGCTTTGCGCACGAGACCCACCTGCGTTTCGCTACGCTCGATCTGGTGCGCGGCGACTGGCGTCAGTACACGCGCGATCTGGCTCCGGTAGGTGTGCCGGTTAACAAGGGCGCTTCAATCAGCGTACAGACCGTCAATATCGAGGAGAACAGCACCCGTACGCCGATCAATTACGTGCTGCCGCCGGGTGTGACGCGTCAGACCGACCCGGGTCAAGCACAACTCATCGCCCAGAACGAACAAGCGATGGTGCTCCGCGTGATGAACCTCAGTCCGAACGATGCAAGGGCGATGTATAAGAACACCGGTTACGACCTGCGGCAGTACAAGAACCTGCAGATGTTCGTGCATGCCGAGCAGATGACGTCGATCGATCCCGATCTGCGGGACGGTGACCTCACCTGCTTCATCCGTATGGGTTCAGACTTGCGCAATAACTATTACGAATACGAAATCCCGTTGCATCTGACTGCACCGGGTCAATACAATAACAACTCTGCCGCCGACCGTGAACTCGTTTGGCCGACGCAGAACATGTTCGATTTCCCGCTCCAAGCCCTCACGGCAGCCAAGATGGCGCGTAACAAAGCCAAACGAGCCGGTAACGAAGGCGTGGGTAACACGATCCCGTATGTCATCTATGATGACGCGAACGATAAACCGCAGAACAAGATCACCGTGCTCGGTAACCCGACGCTGGAGGAGATCAGTTCGATCATGATCGGTGTGCGCAACCACGGCCAGCACGATGCGAGCGGTGAGATATGGGTGAACGAGTTACGTCTGTGTCAATTCAACGAACAAGGCGGTGTAGCGGCGATGGCGAACGCCTCGCTGGCCATCAGTGACATCGCGCAGGTGAACGTAGCCGGTCGTCTGGAGACTGCAGGGTACGGTTCGATCGAGTCCAACGTCTTGGATCGAAACATGGATAATTTCTACCAACTGTCCGTGAGTGCTGCCCTTGAGGCCGGTCGTCTCTTCCCGGAGAAAGCGAAGATACAGATGCCGTTGTACGTGTCGTACAGCAACGAGACCACCTCACCGGACTACGACCCGCTTGATACCGACGTCAAGCTCAAAGCGACACTCGACACCTACGACACCAAAGAGGAGAAAGACTCGATCAGGCAGTTAACCAACACGGTCCATGAGGCGACATCGTTCTCGGTGTCCAATCTGAAGGTCAATATACACTCGAAGAAGAAGGACATGTTCTACGACCCGGCTAACTTCTCTATCTCCGCGTCGTACAACAAGCAGAACGAGCACTCGCCCGATATGGAGACCAACGTCACAACCGATCATAGAGGTTCATTCACCTATGCCTATAACTTCAACCCCAAGCCCTGGGAACCATTCAGTAAGGTAGAGAAAGTGAGCAAAGTGAAGGTGCTCAAAGAGATGAACTTCTACTACTTGCCGCAGTCGTGGTCGTTCAATACGAACATGCACCGTACCTTCAGTCATATGAAGATGCGTGACCTGACAGGCAACGGCTTTGACGCCGCCGATCTGACGTACAGCAAGGACTTCACCTGGGATCGTAATGTGGATTTCAAGTACGACCTGACGAAGAATATGAAGTTCAGCTTCCAGTCAGCGATGAATGCCATCATCGATGAAGGTAAGTACACGCCGGAGATCCTCAAAGGCCAGTATTTCGACGCCGACTTCAACCACGATAAGTACGAGGCATGGAAAGATACGATCCAGCACTCGCTGGCTAAGTGGGGTAAGCCGTACACGTACCAACAGGTGTTCACCGCGTCGTGGAACGTGCCGTTCAACCGCGTGCCGGGACTCGATGCACTCACTGCTAACGCGTCCTATAACGCGAACTATAACTGGACACGAACGGCTTCGTCGCTCAACGGTATCGATCGCGGTAACACGGTGAGCAGCGTACAGACCTGGCAGGTGGACGGAAGTATCAATTTCGAGAGTTGGTACGGCAAGTCCAAGTACTGGAAATCGATGACGCAGCGCTATACAGGTCGTGGTTCGCGGCGTTCCTTCAAGCCCAAGAACTACACGCAGACCATCGCACTGGAGAAGGGCAAAGCCGTGGAGATCACCCACCGTCTGAACAGCGAGACGATCAGCGTCACCGTGGCGGACTCGACCGGCAAAGCGATTCCTGTTTCGTTCAAGCCTGCCGGTAACACGAAGATCTCTATCACGCCGAAAGCGGACTGTGCGAAGGCCACCATCACCGTCACGACCAGAGACCCGAACGAACGGACGCCGGCGCAGATAACAGGCGACATGTTCACCTATGTCGGTACCCTCATCCGCCGTCTGCAAGTCACCTATCGGGAGACGAACTCTATGACCCTGCCGGGCTTCATGCCGGAGGCCGGATTCATGGGTCAGCGTAAGACCGAAGGCGGGTATGCACCGGGCTTTGATTTCGCGTTCGGTTTCATCCCGAGCAACATGATGGAGCGTGCGCTGAAGAACAACTGGCTCTCGGGCGACACCTCGATCGTACAACCCGCCATCCGGGCACATACCTCGGATCTGGATATCAAGTTGACTCTTGAACCGCTGCCGGGACTCAAGATCCAGATGAGCGGTAAGCGCTACATAGCCTCCTCGACCTCGATCACTTATAGTTACGGTGATCCGCAAGAGATAACGACCGGTTCGTTCAACATCACGCAGGTAGCGATCGGAACAATCTTCAGTCGTGTCGGTAAGCAGGAGGAGAACTTCGCCAACAGTGCGTACGATCGGTTCCTCGCCAACCGCGAGATCATCGCCGGACGTGTGCAGGATCAGTATAAAGACGTCACTCTACCCGATGCCGGTTTCATGCGCGGTACGGTCTTCCCAGGACAGAAATACGACCCCGCTAAGCATGGCCGTGTCAGCCGTTCGTCGGCCGATGTGCTCGTGCCGGCATTCCTCTCCGCATACACCGGACGGAACCCCGAGAAAGTGAGCCTCAACCCGTTCCTCGGCATCCTGAGTATCCTACCGAACTGGTCGGTGACCTTCGACGGGCTGGGTAAGTTACCGTGGATCAAAGACCACTTCAAGTCCGTCACCCTCACGCATGCGTACACCTGTAAGTACGCCATAGGTTCGTTCGGTTCGTACTCCACCTGGGTGGGCGCCGACGGCGATAATAAGCAAGTCGGTTTCGTTCGTGACGTGACGACCGACACCCCGCGTCCGAGTGCGGCTTACGACATCTCTAACGTCACCCTCACCGAGGCGTTCTCGCCGTTGATCGGACTGAACCTGACGATGAAGAACTCGCTCAATCTCAAGGCCGAGTACCGTAAGCAGCGTAACTTAGCGCTCAACGTGACGTCCGTGCAGTTGACAGAAGGCCATACGTCGGAATTTGTCATCGGCGGCGGTTACACGATCAAGAACCTCAACTTCATCACCAAGAAGAAAGACGGCGGAGAGAAGAAAGTGAGCAACGACCTCAAGATCCAAGTCGATCTGTCGTATAAGGATGTGAAGATGCTGCTCCGTAAAGTGGACGAGGGGCTCACGCAGGCTTCGAGCGGTAATAAAGTGTTTGCGATTAAGATCTCGGCGGACTACGTGCTCAGCCAGAAGATCAACCTGCAGCTCTTCTACGACCATCAGGGTACCACACCGCTCATCAGCAGCAGCTATCCGGTCAAGGCAGATAACGTAGGACTCAATATCAAGCTGATGCTGACACGATAAAGGTTATGGGTTACAGAATCGGTATCATAGGACCTGAATCAACGGGGAAGACAACCCTGGCGAAAGAGATTGCAGCGAAGTACAAGGGGGTCTATGTGCCGGAATATGCGCGGGAGTATGTGGAGCAGAAAGGCACGACGGAGGTCACGTATGAGGAGCTCTGCGAGATAGCGAGGAAGCAAATAGAGCGGTTACAGGTTACGGGTTACGGGTTAGAGGTGTATGACACCGAACTGATCATCACGAAGGTATGGTTCGATTACGCGTTCGGGCATTGGCCGGAGTGGTTGGATAAGGCGATCAAGGACTACCCGATGGATCTGTACGTGATCCTCTATCCGGACATCCCGTGGGTGCCGGACAATGCGCGCAGCAACGGCTCGGATGCGATACGATTAGAGCTCTTTGAGCGGTATAAGAAAGAGGTGGAGGCGCTGGGCATTGAGCATTATTTGGTGAAACACAATTAATTAACCCGATATATTAACTTAATTTTTAACAACCATGAGTAGTTTTAGTGCACAAGACCTTGAGCAATTACAAGCTCGCGGTATTTCTGTGGAAAAAGCGGAGGCGCAATTGGAGTGTTTCCGTAATGGTTTTCCCGAGTTAGACATCGTTGCTCCGGCATCGACGAAGAAGGGCATTTTGGCTCCGAAACGTGCCGAGCAGGAGGAGTACATCGCTGCATGGCAAAAGTATCTGGAAGAGGGTCATAAGATCCTTAAGTTCGTTCCGGCTTCGGGTGCGGCCAGCCGTATGTTCAAGAACCTGTTCCAGTACCTGGAGGATGGTATCGAGACGCCGTTCATTCAGGATTTCCTGGCACATAAAGACCAGTTCGCTTTCGGTCCTCAGTTGGCAGGCAAGGAAGGTCAAGACGCTGTTCGTTATCTGCTGAACGACATGCATTATGGTGAGCTGCCGAAGGGTTTGCTCTTATTCCATAAATATCGCGATGGCGCGCGTACGCCCGCGTTGGAGCATCTGGTAGAGGGTGCGCAGTACTGTGTGGCACCGGCAAAGAAAGGTGAGAAACCGACCGTTTATCTGCATTTTACGGTAAGCCATGACCATCTGCCGCTCTTCCGTCAGCATATCGCTGATAACCTCGCTAAGTTCGAGGACAAATACGGCGTGAAGTATGACGTGACGTTCAGTGAGCAGCTGCCGAGTACGGATACGCTGGCTGCTAATCCCGACGGTACGCCGTTCCGTACCAAAGACGGTAAGTTGCTCTTCCGTCCGGGTGGTCACGGTGCACTCATCGAGAACCTCAACCAACAGGATGCCGACATCGTATTCATTAAGAACATCGACAACGTGGTACCTGATCGTCTGAAGAAAGACACGATCCGTTACAAACAGATCCTCGCCGGAGTACTCGTTACGGAGCAGAAACGTGTGTTCGAGGCACTGAAAGATCCTAACTTGAGTGATGAAGAGCGCGCTAAACTGAATCGTCCTATCCGCGTATGCGGTGTGGTAAAGAACACAGGCGAACCCGGTGGTGGACCGTTCTTGGTTCGTGAAGAAGATGGTTCGATCTCTTGCCAGATTCTCGAGAGCACCCAGATCAGCGATCCGGAGTTGATGAAGCAGAGTACGCACTTCAATCCGGTAGATCTCGTATGCGCCATCCGTGACTATGAGGGCAAACCGTTTGATCTGCCGAAGTACGTAGATCCGAAGACAGGCTTTATCTCCAATAAGAGCAAGGACGGTAAGGAATTGCTGGCACTCGAGTTACCGGGTCTCTGGAACGGTGCAATGAGTCGCTGGAACACGATCTTCGTAGAGGTTCCGGTAAGCACGTTCAACCCCGTAAAGACGGTCAATGACCTGCTCCGCGAGCAACACCAATAAAAAGAAAGGCTGCCGGTTGGCAGCCTTCTTTTTTTAATCAAACGTCCATTTGATACCGAGACAGGGGTTGCACATAAAGCCCTTGCCGGTGAAGTTATAACTGAACTCGATCTCGGTGCCGATATTGAGATTTGGGCACTTGAACCACCGGCCTACATTGTACCACAGCTGCGGTTCACTGATGAGCACCACGTCCTGTTGGCCGCTGAGTTTCTCGCCCCATATATCGAGGAAGCCCGAGAAGCGGAGCCCCGGAGCCGTACAGAAATCATCGCAGCCCCAGACGAAAGTGAACTGGATCGGGACGTTATTATGGATGCCGTTACCCTCGCTGAGGATGTACTTATAGAGCAGCTCGAGGTTGAAGATGTTCTTGAAGTCACTCGTATGGAGACAGTAGTTGAGTCCGACCAGCGCGGCGTGGTTGATGCCGTAACCGCCTAAGGCACCGCCGGCACCCTTATAGATACCCAGACCGCCGTTGTACTCCACCTGCACACTCAGGTCGCGGGCTTTCGTGTTCTGCCAGAAATTAAGACACCGCGCGATCTCTCCGTACGCCAAGAAAGGCGTGTTCTTCGGGTCGTTGGGGTGAATGTTATAGTCAAAATCGATGAAGGCAAAAGTCGAGCCCCACGGGTCGGCATAGAAGAGCTCCAAAGTCGTGGTCATGCGGTTCGAGCGCTGGTTAGGACACGCCGTACCCAGACTACCGAAATCGTAGTAGATCTGCAGGTTCGTGCCCGCGAAGAGCATGGAACAAGGAACCAGGAGCAAAGATAATAAGAGATATTTTTTCATCGGTATAGTTCGTTTAAGAGTTTAGCGAGGCGAATGCCGGCGATGTAGAGCTGATGCTCCATCGGTTCATGCCAGCGGTAGATATAATGGTAGGTGTTGCCGTCCCACGTCTTTTGGTACGCATAGATAGCCTCGGTGATATGATAACTCTGCACGAGCAGTTCGGCATCCGTAGCCCGCTCTATCTGCGCACGCTCATGACCATAGGTGTCCTCGAGCATCTGCGCGTACTCCGTATAACTATACCCACGCGAGTCAATCAGTTTCTCATCCCATACATTGTGCAGATTGGTCTCCTGACGGAACCATTTCATCTTCACTTTGTTGCCACCCTTATCGTCCATGTGCGCCATGTGCATCGGGCAGTACCGATCCCCGGAGAGGTGAACGATAAACCGCAGCGTATGCGGAGTCTTGGGCATACGCACGAGCGAATCGAGTGCGCGGAAGAGATTACCTCCTTCTTTCGGATAATGCACGAGGGCATCGGCTATCTGCTCATCGGAGAGTCCGCCGTCAAAGTCCTGAAAATGCCAATCGTAGCTGGTGGGATAGATGGTATCGGATTTGATCTCATCCGGCCAGTTTGCCCAATAGATCATGCCGCGTTCACCCATCACGGCATCGACTTGTTTCTTCGCTTTCTTACTGAGGTGATCATACGCGATCTGCGCGATGATACGATGCCCTTTCTGTCCCCACGACAACGCCGGTATGGCGTACGCACACAGCACCAAAGTGCAAATAAAGAAAATCGTCTTTCTCATAGTATTATCAATTTTGCGCCGCAAAATTACAACAAAAAAATGACATATGCAACTATCAGAAAGAAAAAAAATTTGCATATATCAAAAAAAAGCAGTAATTTTGCGGCGCAAAATTGTTTGGAAACCAAAAGAGCTTATGAAAAAATACGTATTTATTAGTATGATGGCGCTGGTGACGTTGGTGTTCACCGGTTGCGAGAAGAACGAGCCGTGCCAGTTCCACAAGAAAACCATTGACCTGCTCGTCAACACGAATGAGTGGAAATTTGATGACAATGCGCATCAGTTCTATGTACGCTTCAACATCGATCTACTCACTGCTAACGTGTACGACTACGGTGAGGTATCCATCTCTCGTGAGATGACGGATGCGCAAAACGATCCGTACCAAGTTGCGCTGCCTATGAGCCTGTTCATGGTAGAGACCGTGGATGATGGTAATGGAGGCACCACCGATATCTTCTACACGCAGCACATCGACTATCGTTATGGTGTAGGGTATGTGGAGATCCAGTTGACCAACTCCGATCTGGCGTACGAGACGAACGGAAGCGATTTCGTTAAACCGGAAAGCATGGTTTTCCGCATGCAGCTGACGTATTAAGCAGCCTATTTACATATTCGGGCCATGTTCGGCGGAAACGCGTGAGCAGGTGATGGAGGCCGCAGGTGCCATTAAGGACATCTGCGGGACATCGTTTATTTTTCGCGCGGGCGTATGGAAGCCGCGCACGAGCCCGCACACGTTCCAGGGCGTAGGTGCGCCGGCGTTGGAATGGCTCAGAGAGGTGAAAGACACCTTTGGCATAGAAATTGCGACAGAGGTAGCAACACCGGAGCATGTAGAGGCGGCGCTGAAAGCCGGCGTGGACTATCTGTGGATTGGTGCCAGAACGTCCGCTAACCCGCTTGCGGTGCAGGAAATCGCTAATGCGATTGACCGCTTCGCTATAAGACCGGCTGCGCCTGTAGGAGTTTTGATAAAGAATCCGGTGAATCAGGATGCGGACTTGTGGCTGGGGAATATAGAGCGATTGGAGCGCACAGGCGTATCGGTGATGGCGGTGCATCGAGGATGCGGACATCAGCCGTGTTGGGGCATGGCGCATAAGGTGCGGTTAGCACGGCCGGACATCCCGATGCTGCTCGACCCGAGTCATATGAGCGGGGATGCGAAGAAAGTACCGGAACTGATGGGTAAGATCGCAGAGTTAGGGCTCGACGGGGCGATGATCGAAGTGCATAATAAGCCGGAGCAGGCGCTGTCTGACAAAAAGCAGCAAATACGGCCGGAGGAACTAGGAAACCTAGGAATCCTAGGAGCCCTAGGGAGCCTGGATAACATCGAGCTCAACTGGTTGCGGGCGGAGATAGATGAGTTGGATGAGCGGTTATGGGACTCGATCGCGGCACGTATGGACGTGAGCAAGCGGATAGGCGAGTGGAAGAAAGAGCATGGGGTCGCTCCACTCCAACCCGAGCGCTACCAGATAATAAGTGAAAAGTTAAAAGTGAAGAGTGAAGAGTTAGGGTTAGACGAAGCATTCATGCTTCGTTTGTGGGAGCAGATACATGAAGAAAGTTTAAGACAGCAAAAGTGAGACATTTAAGGTACATATTTTTATTCTTGTGCTTCGCCGGGATGGTGATGGCACAGGAAGTGACGTCTATATCGGGAACGGTGGTGGACGGCGACACGGGTGAGACCTTGCCGTTTGTGCAGATCTACTTCCTCAAACCGACTACCAACAAAGGTATGATCGCTTCGGAGGTGGGTACGACATCGGATATAGACGGTAATTTCACGATCAGCAACAGTTCGGGTTATAACACGCTGAACTTCCAGATGATCGGTTACAAGACAGAGATGCTGACGCTTCGTAAGGGTCAGAACCGTAAAAACGTGAAGGTGAAGTTAACGCCGGATGTGTATGGATTGCAAGATATCGTGGTGACGCCGAAGAACCGTAAGCGCGAGTACAAGCGCAAGGGCAATCCAGCGGTAGAGCTGATCAAGAACGTGATTGCTCGTAAGGACTCTTTCTGCGTAACAGCGGAACCGCAATACACGGCGCAGACGTACAGCCGCATGTCGTTCGCGCTGGATAACCTGAAGATGAACTTCAACAAGGGTTTCTGGAAGAATTTTGCGTTTGTGCAGAAATACATCGACTCGACGGGTGTATATCCGAACGTGACGGTGAGTATCCGCGAGCACATAGGCGAGGAGTACTACCAGCGTAAGCCACACCGCGAGAAGAAAGAGTTGAAGAAGAAACGTGTGTTCGGTGTGGAGGATATCATCGCCTCGCAGTCGTTCCAAGAGAACGTGAACGCGATCTTCAAGGACGTGGATATCACGGAGAATAGCATGAATCTGCTGTTCAACCGCTTCGTCTCGCCGCTGAGTTCGACGATTGCCACGACGTTCTACCAGTACTATATCATGGACACGATTATGGTGGACGGCTATCCGTGTATCGACTTGGCTTTCGTGCCGGTTAACTCAGAGAGTTACGGTTTCACGGGTCACCTCTATATTGTAAACGACAGCACGTTCCGTTTGAAGAAATACGCGATTAACATCCCCCCGGATATCAACCTTAATTTCGTAAGCAACTACTCAGTTGAGGCTAGTTACCGTCAGTTGGAGAACGGCATCTGGGCGCCGGACAGAACGAGCACATATGCCAAGTTCTACGTATTCAACAACAAGCGTGGATTGTTAGCCCGTCAGACGAAGATCTACACGGGTTGGGATTTGGAGACGCCGATACCGAAGGAAGTCTTCTCGGGTTTTGCGGACAACGAGAGCGAGCAAACGAATGACTCGACGGCGGTGCGTCTGGTAGGTTCCGAGTGGGACGCCTTACGTCCCGAGCCGCTGACCAAATACGAGAGTTCGGTAGTGGATCTGGTGAATGAGTTCACGAGTACGCCGAAGTTCAACAGTCTGGCCTTGTTCGTCAATGCCGTGACGACAGAGTACATCCCGACCAAGCCTGCGAAAGTGATGGACGAAAGTAAGTTCGATATCGGACCGATCTATAACTTCGTGAGTTGGAACATGCTCGAGGGCGTACGTGTGCGTTTCGGCGGTACGAGTACGGCGAATCTGCACCCGCAGTTCTTCTTCCGCGCCTATGCGGCGTTCGGCACAAAAGACCTGCGTCCTAAATACAGCGCAACGTTCGTTTATACATTCGATAAGCATAAATACCATCCGTACGACGGTTTGCGGCATCATATACAAGTGACGGCGCAGTACGACGTAGAGGAACCGGGCATGCGCACGGATGTCATCAGCCGAGATCATATCTTGATGTCCATCCCGACAAGTACGCCGACGTATGGCTTCAACCAGTATGTGTTCCATGCGAAATTGGAGTACATGAAGGAATGGAAGAACAAGTTCTCCATCAAGACGGGCTTTGACTTCACGAATAACGAGGCCGCGGGTGCGTTGCAGTACAACAAGATGAACTGGACGCCGAACTACACGGCGACGGACACGACCTGGAGTCTGAGTCAGAGCACTATCCCGTCCTACCGCAACTACGAGGGCTTTATTGAGTTCCGCTACTCGCCGGGTAGCCGTATTCAGATCGACCGTATAGGTCAACCGAGTGCTTTCGCGATCGAGAAAGATGCGCCGACGGTGCAGGTGACGCATTACGTGGGGTATCTGGACGACCGTCACTACGGCGGTGACGGCTTTATCTATAACCGCACAGAGGTGATGTTTGACAAGCGTTTCTGGTTCTCTGCTTTCGGTCACTTGGATCTGCGTGTACAAACGGGTATGTTATGGCAGAAAGCGCCGTTCACAAAGCTCTATATCCCGCAGTCGAGTACGAGTATTCTGCTTGCGCAGCGTGCGTTCAACCTGATGAAACCTATGGAATTTTTGATGGACGAGTATGTATCGCTGTACACGACGTATTTCTTCAAGGGTTGGATCCTGAACCGCATCCCGGGCATCAACAAGTTGAAACTGCGCGGTGTGGTTTCGTTCGCAGGTATATACGGCGGTTTGACGAAGAAGAACAACCCGTATTTGGAGACAGGCTCGGGTCTGTATGAGTTCCCGCACACCCCGTGGGAGAAGAATGCGGACGGAACGAATAATATCCAAGCGGCATTCGATAATGACGGATATATAAAGGATAATTTCCGTACGTCATCGCCGATCGGTAAGTTGCCGTACATGGAGATCACGGCGGGTCTGGAGAACATCTTCAAGTTCATCCGCATCGACTATATCCGTCGTATCACGTATAACGACTATGAGTTGCCGTATATGATCCAGAAGATGGTTCCCGATCCGCTGCACCCGACGCAATACATCCCGGCGGTGGACGATAACGGTGATCCGGTGATGGTTCCCGGCCGTCGTAAGATCGGCGCGTGGGGACGAAATGGTGTGAAGTTAACAGTTAGATTTTCCTTGTAGCCATGAAACGATTAATAGTAATAGGCGGATTGGCCGCCCTGACGATGGGCGCCGCTGCACAGACGACAGACACAAAACTCCTGCAAGCGCTGGATAACGCGAAGGAGAAGCTGGTGGATTTTGATACAGAGCATACGCTCGACTCGATCGATCAGGAGAAACTGCCTCGGTTGGTATCGGGTGGTCTCTTGGCGGGCGCGAACATGAGTAACTTCATCATCACGCGCAATCACACGCCGATGAGTTCGCATATGCGTGTAGGCGGCGAATTAGGTGGATTCTTGGACTTCACGCTGACCAAGCATTTTGTGATCGAGCCGCAGGTGGTCTTCACTGCACAGCAGAACTACTTCAAGGATGCAGACGGTACGCGTAATGACCTGTGGTCATTCGGCGTAGATATACCGATTTATTTCTTAGGCCGCTTCGGTAGTTTGGAGAAAGGCTACGTTAGTTTCGGCGGCGGTATCTTCACGCACTTTACGTTTGCGTCGAACGTAAAGAATAAGTTCCGTAACGTGGACGAAGAAGTCCCTACCCCAACGACTCCTACTACCACGCCGGAAGTAACATACGACTACAGCCGTTTGTACAGTCTGCACGATAACCATTTCGGCATATGCGTGATGGTGGGCTACGAGTTTAAGTTCGGAATGCAGATCAACGCGTCGTATAAAGTGAGTCTCTCCGATATCGCAGGATTCTACAGCGAGATGAAAGGACAGGAGGTAGCCAACGCACTCATCTATCCACAGTGCGTGAGTCTGACGCTAGGTTACAGATGGAGATAAAAAAAAGCCCGCGAGTTGCGGGCTTCTTTTTTGGTCATCACTGTCCTTACGGGCGAGTGATGAGTTTTCCGGATTTGAGTTTCTTTGCCTTGTCTCCGGTGATACGTTGCATGATCGTCTTATCACCGCAAAGGAAAGTGTAGAAGTAAATCTTACCCGGGATGATATTGATCACGAGTCCTGAACGCGAGTTGACGACGTCGGTGAGAATCTCTTTATTGTTGAGATCGTTCACAATGACAACATCATTCGGGTCAGCAGTCGGTACATTTGCATAGTAAAGACGGTGTCCTTGCTCATCGAAGAGAGCGAAGTAAACGTCCTTACGGATGGTACCTACGAAGAGCTCCGTATTGCTCAGACACTTCGCTATGACATCATTACCGGTCGGATCTTGTGCTTCGTTGATGCTCGATTCTACGAAATAGATGCTATAAATACGCTCAGAACCATCCTGTGCCTCTACGTAAATCT
>JAEEGL013340275.1_pt1 | contig 21041 bp, 17 predicted proteins | sample 9134231 | NCBI WGS metagenome assembly JAEEGL01 (sample SAMN16246548, study PRJNA631951) | gut metagenome | biome: gut microbiome; feature: rumen; material: fiber-attached | host: Bos | place: Iran: Karaj | collected 2018-10 | reverse complement strand
CAAATACACGCTCAAGGTCGAAGGAATGATGTGCCCTAAGTGCGAGGCAAGGGTCGTTGACGCTTTCAAGAAGGAAACGGGAGCCAAGAAGGTCGCAGCTTCTCACAAGGCAAAGGAATGCACGGTCATCGCAGACGAACTGACAGAGGAACTGGCAAGGAAGACTGTCGAGAAGGCAGGCTACACGATGACGGGCTTCAAGCGGGAGCCTTACGGCATCAAGGGGCTTTTTTCGAAATAGGACATCTAAAAGGCGGGCGGTGCCCGCCTTTTTCAGTATTCTAAGCATTTTAGGTCCTTTCCCTCAGACTGTTCCGCACCTCTTTTTCTCCGATCCGGACGCCCTTTCTTAACCATTTGTTAACTGTTCTTTTGTTTACTTTAGACCCCTGATAACATATAATAATATAACTGACAAACCATTTCAGGAGAGGCATAATTTGGCAGGAGAAGAGCTTACCAGGATCGAAGGCACAGTGTCTTCAGTCATATACAGGTCGGCCGACATGACCTCAGGCTACACCGTCGTCGAGCTGGAGACAGAGGACGATCGGGTCGTTGTCGTGGGAGACATGATCGACGTGTTTCCGGGCCGGTATCTTGAGGTTGAGGGGACGTATGTGAATCACAGCGTCTACGGGCCTCAGTTCTCCGCAAGGACGGTGAGAGTCAGCCTTCCGGCTGACGAGAATTCCATCCTGAAATTCCTGGTCAGCGGAGCCGTCAAGGGAGTCGGTCCCGTCACCGCGAGAAAGCTGGTGAAGCGGTTCGGCGCCGACACTTTCTATGTTATGGAAAACGAGCCTGAAAAGCTCACCCGGTGCGGCATTTCAAGAAAGAATGCCCGGAAGATAAGTGAGGAGTTCAGAAAGCTGTTCGGAATCCAGGAGGCGGTGAAGGAGCTGACCGGGGCAGGGCTTACAACCCGGATCGCAATAAAGATGTTCTCCGTCTACAGGGAGAGGACCGTGGAAGTCTTCAGGGAGAATCCGTATGTGCTTTGCGACTACCCGTTCCTGCTGCCTTTCAGGCAGGTGGATCTCATCTGCTCCAACATGTTCTACGATTTCGAGGCCAGCGAGAGGATAGTCGGCGGGGTCGTGTTCATACTCAGGCACAATTCCGAGAGAGGACACACCTGCGTGCCGATGGACAAGCTCGTTTCAACGGCGGCTGAATACATAAATATCGAACCTGAAAGGATACGGGAAGTCATACTCACCGAGAGCGAGGACGCCATGGGTTCACTGTTCGTGGAGACCATGGACGACAGAGAATTCGTTTATCTCAAGGATCTGTACGTTGCCGAGGTCACGGCTGCGGGCAAGCTGTCCGCAATGATAGGCGACGAGAGCGCTCCAATCAAAGATCTTGACAGGCAGATTGAAAGGCTTGAGAACGTCCTGAGATTCAGCTATGCCGACAGACAGAAGGAAGCCATAAAGACGGTCGCCCAGAGCAGGGTGTCGATAATCACAGGCGGTCCGGGAACAGGAAAGACCACCCTCGTAAGAGGCCTTGTGACCATGTACGAGGACATGGGACAGATAGTCAGGCTCTGCGCTCCGACGGGGAGGGCTGCCAAGAGGCTGAGCGAGGTGACGGGCAGGAATGCTACGACCATACACAGGCTTCTTGAGGTCGTGCCGGGAAGCAGCGGCGAAACGATAAGGTTCTTCAGGAACAGGGAAAATCCGATACAGGCCGACGTGGTCATAGTAGATGAGTTCTCCATGGTGGACACCATGCTGTTTGCCCAGCTAATAAGCGCGGTCAGGGATTCATCAAAGGTCGTCTTCGTCGGAGACCACAATCAGCTTCCGGCAGTCGGACCGGGAAACATCCTCAAGGATCTTCTGGACTGCGACTTCATACCGAGCGTCAGGCTCGATGAGATATTCAGGCAGGCCCGGCAGAGTGACATCATAGTCAACGCCCACGCGATAAACAGGGGTGAGGTGCCTCACATGCGCTCAAAGGACGGTGACTACTTCTTCATTGAGAGGACTCTCAAGTATGAGGAATACATAGCCGAGCTGGTGGGTACAAGGCTGGTCAACGCCTACGGGCTTGACGGCTTTGACGACATACAGGTGCTTTCGCCTTCGAGAAAGGGTGAGGGCGGGACCGTAAGCCTGAACAGCTACCTACAGAAGGCACTTAATCCACGGGATGAGAAAAAACGGCAGCTTAGTTTCAACGGAGTGACCTTCAGGGTCGGCGACAAGGTCATGCAGATCAAGAACAACTATGACCTTGAATACATAAGGGACAGCGGAGAGACGGACACTGGCGTGTTCAACGGCGACATCGGAAGGATAGTGTCGGTGAACAGGAGAGAGAAGAGCCTGACGGTGAAGATCGACGACAAGCTTTACTCATATCCTGAGGAAGCGCTGGGACAGCTTGAGCATGCGTGGGCAGTCACTGTTCACAAGAGCCAGGGCAGCGAGTTCAAGGCGGTGGTGCTGTGCCTGTACGATGTACCGGCTCAGCTGAGATACAGAAATCTCATATATACCGCTTTCACGAGAGCCAAGGACCTGCTGGTGGCAGTAGGCCAGGAGGACATCCTCCGGGAGATGGTAAAAAACAATGCCAAGAGAGGCAGATACACCGGAATAAAACATTTTCTGAACGAATTCAGAGAGATTTAATATACAAGGCGGGATCAGAATGGCAACTTTGAATGAGATAGGAATAGACCTTGGCACTACCAAGGTCATGATATACAGAGAGGGAGACGGCATAATACTCAACGAGCCGAGCGTAGTAGCTTATGACACCGACACCGAAGAGCCTTTTGCCTTCGGCGACGATGCATTCTTGATGGTCGGAAAGACGCACAGAAGCATAACGACCGAGTATCCTCTCAAGGACGGAGTGATATCCAACTACACGCTTACCAGAGAGATGGTAAAGTATTTCATAAACAAGGTGGACAACACCAAGATGGTGAAGCCCAAAGTGTGCATATGCATACCGAGCGCCGTAACCGGCATAGAGAAAAGGGCTGTCGTCGACGCTGCAGAGAGCTGCGGCGCAAGACAGATATTCCTCATCGACGAGCCTATAGCTGCCGCCATAGGCAGCGGCATAGATGTCATCAAGGCAAACGGAAACATCATCGTGGACATTGGCGGCGGCACCACGGATATCGCCGTAATATCTCTGGGCGGCGTGGTGGTCTCAAGATCCATCAAGGTCGCCGGAAACACCTTCGATGCTGAGATCATCAAGTTCCTCAAGAACAAATTCGGAATGGTCATTGGACAGAAGTCGGTCACCATGCTCAAGCATCAGGTGGCTGACTGCATGCCGACGGAGGAGAACTGTGCTTCGTATACGGTAAAGGGGATCAATCTGTCAAAGGGACTTCCGGGAAAACTGGAGATCAATTCCTTTGATATCTATGAGGTCATAAAGCCTATAATCGATGAGATCCTCGCAGCCGTCAAGCAGGTCCTTGAGATCACTCCTCCTGAGCTTTCAGGCGACATATACACCAATGGTGTCACTCTTACAGGAGCCGGACGGAAATTGAAGAACCTGGACAGGTTCCTTGAGCAGAACCTGAATATAAAGACCACGCTGGCACCGGAGAGCGAAAAGTGTGTCGCCATCGGCACCGGCAAGGCCTTTGCGATAGCCGAATATCTCGAGACGGGTTTTGAGGACGTGACACCGGGCTTCTCGAAGAGATAGGTCCAAGCGTACGGAAAGAGTGATAGATGCAGAAGGGCGGAGCTTCCGCCCCTTTTGATAGAGAAAGGGAAAATGCAGTATACATTGATCAGACAGAAAAGAAAGAGCATGGCGGTAAGCGTTGACAGGACCGGCAAGGTCATCGTCAAGGCTCCCTACGGTGTGCCCGAAGTATTCGTGGACGGTTTCGTCAGCCGGCACAGGAACTGGATCGACAGGCGTGTGCGCGAAGAAGCCGACAAGGCCAGCAGAGCGAAGCCACTGTCTGAGGAAGAGATAAAGGCAATGAAAGAGAAGGCCAGACGGGTCATGACACGGAAGACCGAGAAGTTTGCCCGCATCATGAACGTTACCTACTCATATATACACATCACTTCTGCCAAAAGAAGATGGGGCTCCTGCAATTCCAAGGGAGGCATCTGTTATTCATACAGAGTGATGCTCCTGGACGATGAACGGCAGGATTATATCGCTGTCCATGAGCTTTCCCACAGAAGGCACATGAACCATTCACCGCTCTTTTACGCCGAAGTGGCAAAGGTGCTCCCGAACTACAGACAGATAGAGAAGAGGATAAAAAGATTTGAAGGACTTGACCTGTACTGACAGCCTGTCGGCTGTTGTCGGACAGACCCTGTTATGGTAAAATAATTGGATAGCAACGGAGAGTACGGGATGGCTTTTGAAACAGAGATAAGATTAAGAAAAGAATACATGGAGCAGCAGTTCAGCCACCTCAACGAGATGCAGCGAGAGGCTGTATTCACGGTTAAGGGACCACTGCTTATACTTGCGGGTGCAGGCAGCGGAAAGACCAGCGTGCTCATAAACAGGATATCCAACATGGTCAGGTTCGGCGACAGCTATGCGTCGACCTTCTTCCCGCTCAGTGTCGGGGAAGAGACGGTCCGGCAGCTCGAAGAGGCCGTGAAGGAAAAGACAAGACTTCCGCTTGAAACGGAACAGCGGATATCCGTCGGACGCGTCATGCCTTACAACATCCTGGCGATCACATTCACCAACAAGGCCGCAGGGGAGCTGCGTGAAAGGCTTTCGCGCTCTCTGGGCACTCTTTCTTCCCAGGTGATGGCCAGCACCTTCCACTCCCTGTGCGTTAAGATACTCAGGAGAGACGGAGGTAATCTGGGCATAGCCTCAAACTTTACCATCTATGACACCGATGACCAGAGAAGGACCATGAAGGAGATCTTCAAGGACTTCGGAGTGGACGAGAAGTTCGTCTCGGTGAGGAACGCCATCGGCAGGATGTCCTCGTACAAGGACAGGATGATATCTCCCGAGGAGGCCGAATCCATGGCCAGGAACACCATGGATAAGATAGTGGTCAAGTGTTACGCGGAATACAACAGAAGACTTAAAAAGGCAATGGCACTGGACTTTGACGACCTGATATATGAGACGGTAAGACTGCTCAACGGCTTTGAGGACGTCAGGGACTACTACAACAACAGATACAGATATGTCATGGTCGATGAGTATCAGGACACCTCGGTGGCACAGTTCATGCTCGTAAGGCTGCTCTCGCAGCACGGCAATATCTGCGTCGTCGGAGACGATGACCAGAGCATCTACCGGTTCAGGGGAGCCACGATAGAGAACATCCTGAGTTTTGAGGACAACTTCGGCGGCTCGAAGGTCATCAGGCTCGAACAGAACTACAGGTCGACACGGAACATACTAGGCGCTGCCAACAGCGTCATAAAGAACAATAAGGGCAGGAAGGGAAAGACTCTCTGGACCGCTCAGAGCGGAGGAGAGAAGGTCAAGGTCTTCGTTTTCGAGAGCGAGTTTGACGAGGCGAGGAACGTTGCAGACATCATCCTGGACAACCGGAAGAACGGAGTTCCTTTTTCCGCTCACGCCGTGCTCTACAGGACGAACGCGCAGTCATCCAATATAGAGAACGCTCTTGCCAGAAACGGCATAGCATACAGAGTGATCGGCGGTCACAGGTTCTACGACAGAGCTGAGATCAAGGATATCCTCTCATACGTGAACATCGTGGTGAACCCCGAGGACAGCCTAAGACTGAGGAGGATAATAAATACACCTCCGAGGAAGATAGGAGATACGACCGTAAACAACATACTTGCTCTCAGTGAGGAAAAGGGAGTGAGCATGATAGAGATACTGTACAACATGTATGAGTACCCGGCACTGTCAAGGTCGATTACGCCTCTGAACAATTTCCTTCAGATATATAAGGAACTGCAGAAGGCTTACAGGGAACTTGCTCCGGATGAGTTCGTATCGAAGATCGTGGAGATCACGGGTTACGCTGACATGCTGAAGGCACGGGGCAAGGAAGGCGAGGACAGGATGGACAACATCGGTCAGCTCGTTTCCAATGTCAAGGCCTACATGGAGATGAATCCCGGCGCCACCATGGACATGTTCCTTGAGGAGATAAGTCTCATAAGCGATATAGACAATTATGATGAGAAGAGCGACAGTGTCACCCTCATGACGCTGCATTCAGCCAAGGGACTTGAATTCCCATATGTGTTCATCGTCGGCATGGAGGAAGGGCTCTTCCCGGGAGAGCAGTCCAGATACGACCCTCATGAGGTCGAGGAGGAGAGAAGGCTCTGCTACGTGGGCATCACGAGGGCCAAGAAGGAACTGTACTTGTCCAGGGCCAGGCAGAGACTGCTGTACGGCAGGACTACCAGGCCGGAAGCATCCAGGTTCCTGGAGGAGCTCGATGAAGATACCTATGATGAGATAGACAGGTCGGTAAAGAGAAAGGAGTATCTCTTTGACGACTACGAGGGCGGTTCCGGAGGAAGGATACCGACATATAACAAGGGCATGTCAGGCTTTGACGCGCTCAAATCGAAGAAGGAAAGAGAAACTGCCAAAACAACCGCAATTTATCTGCTGGGTGACAGAGTCAGGCACAGGACCTTCGGAGACGGAACGGTCATTAAGGTCACCAGAGTAGCCAATGACAGCATGCTCGAGATACGGTTCGATGATGTCGGAGTCAAGAGAGTCATGGCAAACTACGCGCCGATTAAGAAGATAAATGATTAACAGCTGAAATATATGGAGGTTTAACAATGAAAGTCAAGTTGATAGCTCATACGCCGGAACCTGAGAAAGTCGTTGCGGCTGCAGCCAAGCTCTGCTATTCCAACGCAGAGATAGAAACTCTTCTCGAAGGCCTGACGCCTGAGAAGAGCAGAGATTTCGTAAAGATGCTCGCTGAAATGGGACACGAGAGCCCGACAGAGCACGCAAGCTTCACCTTCGCCATCGAGGGTGTTTCACGCTCACTGCTGGCCCAGATAACAAGACACCGCATTGCTTCCTTCAGCGTGCAGAGCCAGAGATATGTCAATCTCAAGCAGCCTGAGTTCGTGACACCTCATGAGATAGAGGGCGACGAGGCCTCACTCGAGGAGTTCAACAGATCCATGGAGATAGCGGCAGAGAATTACCACAAGGTCACCAAGCTCCTCAAGGCCGCCCACAAGGAAAAGTTCATCGCACAGGGCATGGACGAAAAGGCCGCCGGCAGGGCAGCCGAGAAGAAGGCTCTGGAGGATGCAAGGTTCATCCTTCCTAACGCATGCACTACAAAGATGATCATGACCATGAACGCAAGAAGCCTCAACAACTTCTTCCGTCACCGCTGCTGCAACCGCGCTCAGTGGGAGATAAGGGAGCTGGCAGAGGAGATGTTCAAGCTGGTATACCGGGTAGCGCCTTCACTGTTCTCGGCCTCAGGCCCTTCATGCGTCAGCGGCCCTTGCCCTGAAGGCAAGATGAGCTGCGGCAAAGCCAAGGAAATGCGTGACAAGTACGCAGAAATCAAGAGGAGCATCGACGAACTGTAATGGGAAAGCTAATAGTCATAGAAGGCCTCGACGGTTCAGGTAAGGCGACGCAGACCAAGCTGCTATGCGAGAGACTTGAAAAGGAAGGAATGAAGATACTCAAGGTCAGTTTTCCTGACTATGAGAGCGATTCTTCTGCCCTTGTAAGGATGTACCTCTCAGGCAAGTTCGGCGACCACCCTGACGATGTGAATGCCTATGCGGCATCCTCGTTTTACGCAGTGGACAGATATGCCAGCTTCAAGGCAAACTGGAAGAAACAGTATGATGAAGGCTATGTCATAATAGCTGACAGATATGCCACGTCAAACGGTATCCATCAGTGTTCAAAGCTGCCTGAGGATCAGTGGGTGGAATACCTGAACTGGCTCAGCGATTATGAGTATGCCAAGCTGGGTATCCCGGCACCTGATCTTGTCATCTATCTTGACATGTCGCTCAATGTCTCCCAGAAGCTGCTGATGAACAGATATCACGGTGATGAGAGCAAGAAAGACATACACGAAAAGGACAAGGAATACCTCCTCAGGTCCAGAAAGGCACGGCGGTTCTGTGCCGAACATGAGGGCTGGAAGAGGATCAAGTGCGATGACGGTGAGGATCCGTACGACATACCTTACATTTCAGAAAGGGTCTTTGAAGCAGTTAAAGAGGTATTATGACAGCCTACAACACACTCAGTCCCAATGACTGCGATACGATAAAAAGATTCTTTGAAGGATCGGGCAAGGAGGACTGTGACCACTGCTTTGCAGCTCTGATGCGGTGGTCATTCAGACATCCTATCCAGTGGAAGGTCCTTGAGGACACATTGTTCATCAGGACCATCACGGAGGATGAGATATGGTATCTCATGCCGATGGGAAGGATGGATATCAAATCTGTACTCGATTTGATCTCAGAAGAATCCAAAGAAGAGGGAAAACCTTTCCTCATATACGGAATAGACCGGGAAGAAGAGAGAATGCTGGAGGAACTTTTCCCCGACACGCTAATTCTTGAAGAAGACAGGGACGGAGAGGACTATATCTACCTTTCAAGCGACCTAAGCGAACTGCCCGGCAAGAGGTATCAGAAAAAGAGGAACCACTGCTCAAGGTTCGAAAAGGATTTCCCTGACTATACGTTTGAGAAGCTGGACCGGTCCAACATACCACGGGCCAGAGCATTCGAGCTGGAATGGAATTCCATTTACTCTTCACCTGATGACATCGACCTCAACTGCGAAAGAGACGGCATTCTACTGCTTCTGGACAATTTTGAAAAGCTCGGTCTTTTCGGAGGTCTCATCAGAGCGGGAGGCAGGGTCGTGGCAATAACCATAGCCGAACAGTTAAGTCCTGAAATGGTCGATATCGTCGTCGAGAAAGCCCATCATGATGTGGACAGTGCATATGCAGTCATAAACAGAGATTTTGCAAGGAACTGTCTCACCGGCTATAAGTTCATAAACAGAGAAGATGACGTGGGCGATGAGGGACTGAGGACAGCCAAGCTCAGATACCACCCGGTGGAACTGAGAAAGAAGTACGTGGCGAGAGCCAGATAGAGAGAATTATTTATGCAAACAAGAATTTGCAGACCGGAGGACAAACAGCAGGTCAGAAAGCTCTGGGACGACCGTTTTGAGGACGGAACGCCGGGCTTTGCCGACTTCCTGTTCTCCAATGTAAAGAATGAAGACATATATATTGCCGAAAAAGACGGAAATGTCTCGGCTATGCTGATCTCCATGGCAGTCCTGGAGTACGGAACGAGGAAAGGCTTTTACCTTTACTCAGCCTGCACAGCAAAGGAACATGAGAATGAGGGCCTGATGCACGCTCTCGTGCCGTTTGCACTGGAGGAGGAGAAAAAGAAGGGCAGAGACTTCTGCGTGCTTGTTCCGGGCGAAGAATCACTTTATGATTTCTACTCCGGGATGGGCTTTGACAGGGTCACATATCTCAGGAGAGCTGAAATAGAGATCCCGAAGAACATCTGGCAGAACGCCGACTTTGACATCACTACCGCAGGCAGGTTCAGGCGGGTGAGGAGCAAGTTCATCTCCGGCGAGATGGTTCATTATTCTCAGGCCGACTATCGGAAATATGCCCGGTATCTGTACTCATTCGGCGGTTCCACTGCAGAGAGCAACAACGCATTTGCCGTGTATTACGAAGAAGGAGACAGGCTGATAGTCAAGGAGATGGCTGCATTGAACACCCAGTACGCCATCAAGCTCCTTCAGGCAATGAGGGAGAGGACAGGCAAGGAAAAGGCCGTCATATATCTTGACGGAGATTCTGAGCTCTTCCTGGGTGAAGGGAAAAAGATCAAATACGCATTGGTTTACGGATTGGATAAGGAACCTTACGTGAACTTGATGTTTGAATAGGAGGAATACAACTTGAAAAAGATATTGACAGTCCTTGTACTTCTCGTCGTTGCGTTCTGCGTTTTCGGCTTTGGAGTGATCAAGGAGATCAACGGCTCATCAAAGGAAGGACAGGAGATCACAGTCACGATACCTGAAGGCAGCGGAGCCAACGCCATAGGAAAGATCCTCGAGGAGGCCGGAGTCATCAAGAACGACCTTTATTTCAAGGTATATACCAAGATGAATCCTCCTTCAAACCTTCAGTATGGAGAGTTCACGCTCAACACAAGCATGTCCTATGCCGAGATAATCCAGAAGCTGAGCGAGGTAAGCGTTAAGAGGGAGACCGTCCAGGTCACTTTCCCTGAAGGCTTCACTCTCATGCAGATAGCACAGAGGATGGAGAACAACGGACTGTGCACTGCAGAGGAGTTCATAGACGTTGCGAACAACGGCGATTTCAGCCAGTACAAATTCTGGACCGAGATCAAGGAACACGACCATAAGTTCATGAAGGCAGAGGGCTATCTGTATCCGGATACCTACGAGTTCTATAAGGATGATACCGTCTATAATATGGTGGATACCTTCTTCAAGGCTTTTGAGTCAAAGATCACTCCTGAGATGTACTCAAGGATGGATGAGCTGGGAATGAGCCTGGATGAGATAGTGACACTTGCGTCCTTCGTCCAGGAGGAAGCTGGACATCCGGAGGATCAGCCGTATGTCGCCGCATGCCTGTACAACAGGATCAAGCCGGATTCACCGCTTCCAAGGCTCGAGTGCAATGTCTGCAGCTACATAAACGAGCCGGGCAACTACGTATATGACTATATCGTAGAATACTACGGCGGCGTTTCAAAGGTCCCTGAGGGAATGATGGATGCATATAACACGTATTCCATCAACGGACTGCCTCCGGCACCGATCTCAAACCCGGGAATAGACGCCATCACCAATACCCTGTGGCCTGCAGAGGACTTTGACGATTACTATTACTTCGTAACGGATCCTACTGGAAAGTACTACTACGCCAAGACCTACGATGAGCATCTTGCTAACGTTGAGGTCGCATACAGCGTCAAAGCTGAGTGATCCGCGGAGATCCGAGTATGATTAAAAGACCAGAATTGCTGTCTCCTGCGGGGGACATGGAGAGGTTGAAGTTCGCTTTCCGGTACGGTGCTGATGCCGTTTATCTCGGAGCTGAAGAGTACGGCATGAGAGCCGCTCCCAAGAATTTCACGCCGGAACAACTCAAAGAAGCCGTCGACTATGCCAACAGCCTTAACAAAAGGGTGTATCTAACCCTTAACACAGTTCCGACCAATGAGGAAGTGAGCAGGATGCCCGACTTCATCCGGAAGATCAGGGACATAGGCGTCCATGCTGTCATAGTCAGCGATCTCGGAGTGCTGTCAATGGTTAAGGATATTGCTCCCGACATGGAGATACATATCTCGACTCAGGCGGGTATTGCAAACTATGCCGCCGCAAACGCAGCCTACAGGATGGGCGCAAAGCGAGTGGTATTGGCAAGGGAGCTGTCCCTTGAGGACATTATCACCATCAGGAAGAACACACCGCCGGATCTCGACATAGAGTGCTTCGTTCACGGGGCAATGTGCATGTCCTTTTCGGGACGATGCCTGCTGTCCCACTATCTTACGGGAAGGGACGCCAACAGGGGAGAATGCCGGCAGCCGTGCAGATGGGAATGGCAGCTGACGGAAAAGACAAGGCCCGGCATGGCCTATGACATAGGCGAGAACTCAAGCGGCACATACATCATGAACGCCAACGATCTCTGCATGGGACCGTATGTGGACATGCTTATCGAAGCGGGTATCTCCAGTCTCAAGATCGAGGGAAGGGCAAAGACCTTCTACTACGTCGCTTCAGTCACGGCGGCCTACAGGAGAGCGATAGATTCATACATCGCTGCCCCGAAGAACTGGCTGTGCCCACTGGATGTGCTGGATGAGCTCACCAAGACCAGCCACAGGAGATACTCCACAGGCTTTTATTTCGGCCCCGAGAACGCCACTCAGACCACTGACACGTCAAGCTATGTCAGGGAATGGGATCTTCTCGGAGTGGTGAGAGAGAGCAGGGACGGAAGGATATATTGTGAACAGAGAGGAAAGTTCACCCTCGGAGACGAGATCGAGATACTGAAGCCTGACGGCACCACGGTGACCTTCGTTCCCGCTGAGATACTGAACAATGAGGGAGAAAAGGTCGATTCGACTCCTCATCCTCAGATGCTTTATTCTCTCGCAGTCCCACGGGGCATGAGCGTACCTGCCATGTCCATACTGAGGAAAAGAACCGAAAGCTGACATAAGACACATATCAAACATTGCAGACTCCGATAGGAGTCTGTTCTTTTTTCCGTGCATCATTGGATGAGGTGCCCTTGTATTGCAATCGGCCGATAAGATATAATCAAATCATAAACGGATACTGATTAATTGATTGATTTCAGGAGGGCGAAATGGAAGATTCGATCAAGAAGCTTACGATACTGCATTCAAATGATCTGCACGGAGATTTTCTGCCTAAGGTAGTAGACGGGGTAGAGACCGGAGGACTTGCCAGGCTGTCGGGATTTGTAAGCAAGATGAGGAACGAGAGAAAGAACGTGCTCTATGCCATTGCTGGAGACATGTTCCGCGGTTCGGTCATAGATTCGGAGTACCGGGGACTCTCAACGATAGACCTCATGAACAATCTTCGGCCGGATGTGGCAACGATAGGCAACCATGAGGTCGACTACGGATTCGCGCATCTGCTCTTTCTTGAAAAGTGCGCAAAGTTCCCGATAGTCAATGCCAATCTGTTCATAACGATGAACAATGCCAGGATATTCACTCCGTATATCAACATAGACATAGACGGCATGAGGATACTGTTCATCGGCATACTCACCGAAGAAGTCCTTGCGTCCACGAAGGGTGAAAAGATCATAGGCACGTTCATAGATGTGGAAGAAGCCGCAAAGGAAGTAGGAATCATCTGCGACAATTACCGTACGATCAGGACAGACATGACGGTCCTGCTCACCCATATAGGCCTTGAAAATGACCTTAAGCTTGCCTCGCTCCTCGATCCTGACTGGGGCGTCGACATGATCATAGGAGGTCATTCTCACACGTTCATGGAAAAGCCGGAATACGTGAACGGAGTTCCGATAGTACAGGCGGGAACGGGTACAGGAGTAATAGGACAGATAGACATACAGTATGACCGGGAGTCGAAGCAGATAATTGATTTCAGGTACAAGCTTGTTCCGGTGAATGAAAAGACGGCACCCGTCGATGAAATAATGGAGGATCTTGTCGACAGCTACAGAACGAAAACTGATTCAAAATACAAGAGAGTAGTGACCAGATGGGCAAGGAAGCTCACTCACCCCAGCCGAGAGCAGGAAACGGAGATGGGAAATCTCTATGCAGATGTCATGGCCCGGGATGCCAGCTATGACATAATGATGTTCGGCTCGGGGAGCATCAGGAAAAAAGAGCTTGGACCGATCATCGAATATCAGGACATGCTCGAAAACACTCCTTTTGATGACGTTCTCTGGATGGTGGAGCTGACGGGCGCACAGTTCAGACAGATGGTGCAGCATCTTATGAGAGACGAGGCCTGGGCAGGAGAAACCGAGTTCTATCAGTTTTCCACAGGAGTCAGGATAGTTTACCGCAAGAGCACTCACACGATTGAGGAGCTCAAGTTCAGAGGTGAGGACATAACTGACGACACCAGACTGAAGATCGGTCTGCAGAACTATCATTACAATAACTTCGATGAGTTTCTGGGGATACCTCTCGAGGAAGTCAAGAAGAACATGAAGCCTCGTGTCGTGGCAACATCAGTAAACAATATTATTGAAGAGTATTTCGCAACTAATAACGGCTTGGATGCTCAGGTCGAAGGAAGAATAACGATCCTTGACTGACATGTCGATAATGCGATTCGGCTTTTAAAGACTAACGGAGATGCCGTTACGGCATCTCCATTTATAGTGGGCTGATTCGTCAGAATGATCGCTTTTGTAATACAGCGTTCCAATTCAAAAGATCAATGTATGTTGATACGTGAAATGACTTCGTTATAGTCCACTGAATGGTCTATCTGGATGAGCAGGTATACTTCGTCGTTTACGAAGGTGATGTACCTGACATTACCGTCTTCGTCCTTTCCGATGAAAGCGCCGCCGACCTCATCAACGTCATAGTATTCTTTGAGATCTGCCACCTGAAGGTCATATTCCTCCCTGTCAATCACAAATGCATGTGCAACCGCTGCTGAATCATCGGTCTTTTTCTCGTTATAGATGTATATTGCAGCATTGCCGAAATCTGCATCCCATCCGCCGGAAACATCGACTGTGGCATCACATACGACGCCTTCATAATCAAAGTGGTGTTCGATTGTTTCTGCTGTAACTTCAGGCTCTTCCGGAGCTTCAGGTTCGGTCTTGCTGCTGCAGCCTGCTAGTACGCTGAGGGCGAGGACGGCTGCGAACATTGCAACAAATATTTTCTTCATCATAAAACCTCCGTATATATTTGGTGACTATAAGATACAGCACATTTATTTAGAATTCAACCCGTGCCGATATTTTGTATTCGTTTTTTAACCATTTGGAAACCGGCGTGATTCTTTTGAGGTAAGGAGACAGCCGTTATGCTCCGAAAGTGGAAATACAATGTGTTTTCTTCATAAAAAGTGAGATCTGCATTTAACGAACAAGTAAAAAAAAACACGAACGGTACGACAAAAAATAATGTAAAAATCTTTATGCAGATAACAGATTAGTGATATAATACTTTTTTAGTATACAAAATATTTACGGAGGAAGAAAATTGAAACACGTCATTAAGCACGTGAGGCCCTACTGGTATTTCCTTTTGGGCAGTATCGTGCTGATAGCTCTCCAGGCCTACCTCAATCTGGCAATGCCTAATGTCATGAGCCAGATAGTAAACGTGGGCATTCAGGAGTACTCCGGAAGGATCGCGGCAGCCAGCGGAGCTGCGGCGGAAGCTCTCATAGCTGAACAGAGAGCATATATCTTAAGGACCGGAGGAAGGATGATGGGCATTGCTCTGCTCACCAGTGCAGTATCGCTGTCGGTGGCCTTCTGCAATGCCAGAATGGGAACAGGACTTGCCAGAGACCTGAGAAAGACTGTATTTACAAAGATAGAGAGCTTCTCAAGCGCGGAATTCGACAAGTTCTCAACTGCTTCCCTCATAACCAGAACAACAAATGATGTTCAGCAGATTCAGATGATGCTCACCATGGGAGTGAGGACCATAGTGTTCGCTCCTTTCATGGGAATAGGCGGTGTCATCATGGCAATGAGAAAGGCTCCTTCGATGGCCTGGATCAACGCACTGAGCGTGCTTTTGGTAGCATGCCTTATGATCTCTATATTCTCAATTACAGTAAAGAGATTCAACAGGATGCAGGAACTGGTCGATAAGCTCAACCTGGTCGCCAGAGAAAGCCTGTCAGGCCTGATGGTCGTGAGAGCCTTCTCAACACAGAAGTATGAGGAGGAGAGATTTGACAAGGCAAACAGGGACCATATGGAGAACAACCTGTTCGTTCAGAGAGTCATGAGCTTCATGGGACCTACGATGGGTCTCATACAGACGCTCGTTCCTGTGCGGATCATATGGGTCGGAGCCCCGAAGATCGCGCGGAGCACTCTGCTCGTCGGTGACATGATGGCATATATCCAGTATTCAGGTAACATCATGGGCGCGTTCATGATGATCTCGGGCATCTTCATTATGTTCCCGAGAGCCATGGTCAGCGTGCGTCGTGTGTCTGAGGTCCTTGACACCAGGAACGTCATCACGGACAGGCCTGATGCTGTTGCAATGGAAGACGGAAGCTGCGAAATCACCTTCGAGGATGTGTCCTTTACATATCCGGACAGTGACGGCGAATCTCTTTCCGATATCTCCTTCACTGCACATCCCGGAAAGGTCACTGCCATCATCGGTTCAACTGGTTCAGGCAAGACTACTCTTGTCAACCTCATTATGAGACACTATGACGTTACCGAGGGCAGCATCAAGATCAACGGCACGGATATACGCGACATGACGATGCATTCTTTGAGAGAGCTCGTAGGCTATGTGCCTCAGAGAAGTGTGCTCTTCTCAGGAACCATCAAGAGCAACATGCTCGTTGCAGACCCTGATGCGAGCGATGATGATATAGCCAGGGCGTGCGAGACAGCTCAGGCAAACGAATTCATACTTGCAAGACCGGAGAAGTACGATTACGAGATCGCTCAGGGCGGAACCAATGTTTCCGGCGGACAGAGACAGAGGCTCGCCATAGCCAGAGCCCTTGTAAAGAAAGCTCCGATATACATCTTTGACGACAGCTTCTCCGCACTTGACTTCAAGACTGATCTCAAGCTCAGGCAGGCGCTCAAGGAGAATTACACGGATTCTACTGTCATAATAGTCGGACAGAGAGTTGCCAGCATCATGGATTCCGACCAGATCCTTGTCATGGATAACGGCAGGATAGTCGGAAAGGGCACCCATAAGGAACTGCTGGAAAGCTGCGAGGAATACAAGGAGATAGTATTCAGCCAGCTCTCCGAAGAGGAGGTGTCATAATGGCAAATGCTAACAGACGTCCGGGCCCCGGCGGTCATGGAGGCGGCGGAAGAGGCTCTGCGATGCGCGGAGGCGAGAAGCCGAAGGATCTGAAGGGAACACTCAAAAAGTTCATCGCATACATAGGTGCATACAAGGCTGCCATAGCGCTTGTAATGGTGCTTTCAGCCTTTGCAAGCATCTTCAGAGTCATGGGCCCAAGACTTTTGGGCAAGGCGACCAACGTCCTCTATGATGCTGTTTCAAAGGGCTTTGAAACAGGAAGCATAACAGTGGATTATGCAGCGCTTCTGGCAGTAGTCAAGTCGATGATCGCACTTTACCTGGTATCATTCTTGTTCTCTGTAATTCAGGGATTGTCTATGGCCAAGGTATCCAACAGCCTGACTTTTAGATTCAGGAAAGAGATCGATGAAAAGATCAACAGGCTGCCGGTAAGCTTCTTTGACACCACCAGCACGGGTGATGTGCTTTCAAGGATCACCAACGACGTGGATACCATAAGCCATTCCATCGGAGGCGCTCTGACACAGCTCGCATCTTCGGTGACGCTGATAATCGGAACCACGGCTATGATGCTGATGATATCCTGGAAACTGACCATCATCGCATTTGTAATGATACCGGCTTCGATGCTTATCATCACCAGAGTGATCAAGATCAGTCAGCCGCTCTACCGAAAGCAGCAGGCCTCTCTTGGCATGGTGAACGGACATGTCGAGGAGATGATGTCCAGCCACATCGTGGTTAAGAGCTTCAATATGGAAGAGAAGTCCATCAGTGATTTCGGTGAATATAACGAATCACTGTATGAGAACGGTTGGAAGAGCCAGATAGCCTCCAGGATAATGATGCCGCTCAACGGTCTTGTATCCAACATGGGATATATAGCCGTTTGTGTCATCGGAGCTTCAATGGTGGCTGCCAAGACACTGCTGGTCGGCGATATTCAGTCTTTCATACAATATGTAAGGAACTTCTCACAGCCTATCGAGCAGATTGCAAACATAGCGACGACGCTGCAGTCAGCTCTCGCTGCCGGCGAAAGGATATTTGCATTCCTTGACCGGAAAGAGGAGACACCTGATACTGCAACCCCGCACTCAACAGAGGACATCATAGGAGATGTTAACTTTGAGCATGTAAAGTTCGGCTACACTCCTGAGAAGACGATAATCACGGACTTCAGCCTTGACTGCAATCCTAATGAGAAGATGGCCATCGTCGGACCTACCGGAGCCGGAAAGACCACTCTGGTAAAGCTCTTGATGAGATACTACGAGCTCAACGGCGGAAGGATCACCATTGACGGAATAGATATCAAGGACTTCACAAGAAATGATCTGAGAGGAATGTTCGGGATGGTACTTCAGGACACATGGCTGTTCAAGGGCACCATCAGGGACAACATCAGGTACTCAAAGCCTGATGCGACCGATGAGGAGATCATAAGGGCTGCCAGGATAGGAAGGGTAGACCAGTTCGTGCAGAGCCTGCCGGGCGGATATGATTTCGAACTCAATGAGGAGACTTCCAACATCTCACGGGGCCAGAAGCAGCTGATCACCATTGCGCGTGCTGTCCTGCAGAATCCGAAGATACTCATCCTCGATGAAGCAACATCGAGCGTTGATACGCGTACAGAGGTACAGATTCAACAGGCCATGAGGGCACTCATGAAGGACAGAACCAGCTTCGTAATTGCCCACAGACTCTCGACCATCAAGGATGCTGACAAGATCATCGTCATGGACAAGGGTGATATCGTTGAGGTGGGCAACCACAACGAACTGCTTGCAAAGGGTGGTTTCTACGCAAACCTCTATCAGAGCCAGTTCGAGAATGCCTGACAGAAGACAGGTATGGCTCCGGTGCATGGAGCAACACACCTAAACATACATGCGGACCGAAAGGGAACAGATTCTCTTTCGGTCTGTTTTCTGTCCGGGCAAGGGATGTACCATTGTGGCGGTTTAATGATATCTGAAAGCATATGTGATATAATGTGCTCGAAAAACTGTTGTTTAACGGGGGATAATACATATGACGTATTGCGGTAGTAATTGCTGTGAAAACTGCAGCAGATTTTCCGAATGCGGCGGATGCGAGAAATGCGCCGGACATCCGTTCGGCGGAAGCTGTGTTGCCGAAAGGAACACCGATTTTCCAAAGCTTAAACAGAAGCTGATCGAAGAGATCAATGCATTGGGCATAGGCGGATTGACTGTGGACGACATGAATCTGCTTACCGGAGCATTTGTGAATCTTGAATATCCTCTTCCAAATGGAGCAACAGTAAGATTTCTGAAAGACAAAGACATCTATCTGGCGAATCAGATCGAAAGACAGGATTCTGAACGCTGTTACGGTGTTGTGGCAGACGAGACGTTTATACTTGTTTGTGAATATGGCTGCAATGGAGCCGATCCCGAGATCATTCTGTATAAACACAGATAAGTGTCAGATTATTGGGAAGGTAAAATAATCGCAAGAAAGACAGAAGTGTAGCAAAATGAAGAAACTGTTTACGGCCATAAGGGCATCTGACATTGAAACAGTGAGGCGGCTCATTGAAAAAAAACCGGAGTTGGTCAATTGCGTGGCAAAGCAGCCTCCAAAGAAGGACGACGGACAGTCGCCTTTGCAGGTCGCGCTCAAAACGGGCAATACCGCCATCGCGAACTATTTGCTGGACATGGGAGCAGATGTGAACTTTATCGAGGATGCGTCCTGCTGCAATGAATGGAGAACGCCGGTGCTTCATGATGCGATCAACTGTGCCGTGATGTGCTGCAGGTGGAACACAAACAATGAATATATGGGGTTCAGGACTTTCTCAACAAAAGATAGAGCATCCGAAGCTCTTGGTATCCTGAAAAGGATGCTTGATATGGGAGCGGATGTGAATTCACCTGATTCATACGGCAATTCAGGACTGAACCGTTTTGCTCTTCAGGCAAAGCAGATATTGCCGTCATACAATTATACTGAACACCGTGAAGGAACTGACCGAATTTTCACTGAGGAATTGCATGAAGATCTACGAGGTGTATTGCAGGCATTGAAGGATGCCGGAGCAGATGCTTCATACAGGGCTCCGAACCTTGGCTATTCCGTCAGGAAGTTCTGCAGCGAAGGATCCATCTCGATCCTGTTTGATGAAGTGTTCGGACCTGACAAGGATACTGAGACGATATGAACATTGTCAGCAGATTTCTATCTGTGTAGGAGGAGAGAGAGGATGCCGCAGGGAGAATGGCGGATCACAGGCACAAGGATCAGCAGCAGATCCAGCGCTGATGTGTACTACGGAGACAGGACAGTCAGAATACCGGGCGAAATCATGGTCAGCTGGTTCCTGGCCGACCCGTATGAAATGTTCTGGCTCGAGAAGGAAGACCGTGAGAGCTGGCCGTGGGATCTGTCAGAAGAAAAAAGGAAGAACAAACTGTCCGAATCAGAGAGAGCGGCCGTTATGGAAACCGTAAATGTGTTCTTTCGGCACAGAAAGGAGCCGATCATCTTTCTGACCAAAGAAATCGAGGACCGTTCTTTGGCACTGGCAGATATGATAAACGATAAGAAGATATCCGCACACAAGGCAGCTGCTCTGTTGAGAAAAGAATTCCCGATTCTTCCGAGCAGGTTCTGCAAAGCCATGATCACAGACTCTCTTGCAGGAGCAAGATGGTATTGATCAACGGATCCATAGAATGCAAAAGCGGCCGGCATAAGCTCGGCCGCATGTCTTTCGGCATATGTTTTTTCGCTTTTGACCTGACGGAAGTCTGCCTCAGTACCGGACGAGGGAGGCCAGCATCCTTGATCCGACCTGCTTTTCAAGCATGACTTTTACGATGTCGCCCGTAGAGGCCTCGTCAGCTTTGACAAGGACAGGTATATATCTTTTCGTGTAACCCGTGTAGTAGCCTTCGCTGTTCTTCTGCTCAAGCAGTACTTCATCTTCGAAGCCGATGAAAGACGCATAGATCCTGTCTCTCGTCTGCTCTGATTTATAGGTCATTATATGATTCCTTTCCTGCTTGACCGAGTTCTCGACCTGATCCGGTCTGTCCGCAGCCACCGTACCTGGCCTCTGGGAATATGTGAAACAGTGGACCCTTACAAATCCGCAGCTCTGCACAAAGGCGAGACTGTCCAGGAAGTCTTCTTCTGTTTCTCCCGGAAAGCCCACGATGACGTCAGTGGAGAAGCCCGGTCTGTCAAACAGTTCCCTGAGCCTGTCCATGGTCCTCCTGTAGAAGTCCCTGTCGTACAGTCTTCCCATCTCTTTGAGAGTCTTGTCGCAGCCAGACTGCAGGCAAAGATGGAAATGAGGACAGAGCTTGTCTATCTTGCTCAATCTTACCATGACCTCATCATCCAGCATGTCCATCTCAAGGCTGGATATCCTGATCCTTTTCACCTTGTCAATGGCAGCGACTGCTTCCACGACCT
>JAEEGL010928107.1_pt1 | contig 21041 bp, 18 predicted proteins | sample 9134231 | NCBI WGS metagenome assembly JAEEGL01 (sample SAMN16246548, study PRJNA631951) | gut metagenome | biome: gut microbiome; feature: rumen; material: fiber-attached | host: Bos | place: Iran: Karaj | collected 2018-10 | reverse complement strand
TAATCGTCGTCAATGGCTAGGCCGGCACGGTATTCTGCAGGTGTGATGCCGTAGCAACGTTTGAACTGTTCACGAAGGTTTGGAGCAGTAAAACCTACCTCACGGGCTATCTCTGTGATTTTCATCTCAGGACGGTTAGTGAGCAGATCGTAGGCTATCTCCATACGGATGGAGTTGATATACTGGGGGAAAGACATTCCATCGGCAAAGGCATTCATCTGGTCGTTCAGACGATGTCGGCCAATACCGAAACGCTCCATTATATCCTCACGCATAAGATTAACTTGTGCGTAGAGACGCTCCTCGCGGATAATTTTGTCGATGGTCTTAAAGAGGTCTTTATCCATTGCCGGTTTATAATTTCGACCGCAAAAGTACAAATAATTTATTGGATTCGGAAGAAAATATATGCACGCATTTGGTCTGTATACCAAATACGTGCATCGAAAACGGGATAAAAGGATATTTCATTACAAATTTTGGCGATATTCACCAGGTGTTACACCATATTTTCGCTTGAACTGTTCACGAAGGTTGGCAGGGGTGAAACCCACCTCAGCAGCGATGGCAGAGATAGTCTTTGTTGGTTCATCGCGAAGCAGATGGAGAGCCTCTTCCAATCGGATGGAGTTAATATATTGTGGGAAAGAGAGTCCGTCTGCATGTTCTGCCAACAGGTCATTAAGATTATGACGACTGATGCCGAATCGGTCGCAGACGTCCTGACGCTGCAGATTGACATTCTTATAAAGATGCTCATTACGTATCTTCTGGTCGATATCATTGAAAATAGAGGGCTCAGACGAGCCGGCAGGAACAGGTTGAGCAGACTCTGGCATCTGCTGTTCATTTATCAGACGAACCAAAACACGGTTTTTTTCGCTGACGATACGTTTCTGACGAAAAAAATAGACGGCAAAGGCCACAGCCAACAGGGCGATAGCGGCCACAGCCAGACTGATGATATGTGAACGCTTGGCTTCGGCCTGTTTCTCCTGGATCTCGAGCTGCTGCTCCTGAGCGTGATAGCGGGCGGCATAGTCGTGGGCCTTGCCTTTAATGAGGCTGTCGCTGAGTATTTTCGAGAGGTCAGCGTTGCGAGTCTGGTAGTAGTAAGCTTCCGCGTAATTTTTCTTTTCACGTGCTGCGATAGCACGGGAACGGAGGATGATGGCATAGTCCTCATTGAGCGTGTCGGCAGCCATGCGACGCTCTAATTCGTCGTAGGTGGCAAGTGCCTCGTCATACATGCCCAGCGCCATCTGCGTTGAGGCAATAAAGCGTCGGGCTGCAAAGGTCTTACCGTAGCCGCTGTTGTCATATAGCGACAGGTATTTCTTCGCCAGGCTTAGGTAACTACTTTCTTCGCCCTTCGGAGGGTTCTTGGTATGGCTATATGCTGTAGCCATAAAACCCCAGGCCTGGGCACGACTGAAGTCCAGATAGCGGTCACGGTCGCTGGGGTGCTCGCTCCAAGAGAGACGGTAGCTGTCTTCGGCATAGTCCTTGATATGACTCTCGAAGTGGTCCAAGCGATCGAGGATGCGTTGTCCCAATGGGATAACCTCGTTGTAGCGTTGCAGTCCGTTGAGCGCATTGATCTTACGCTTACAAGCAACGACAAAGGCATCCATGCGGTCGATGCTGCCAGGAACATCGAGGTGGCTGATGGCCTCGTCGAGCTTGGCAAGGCCTTCGTTCTCCTGTCCCAGATGCGTCAACAGAAAACCTACTTCGGCTTCGCTGCGCCAGCGTTCGGTCTCCAGCCCTTGTTTCTGACAGAGTTCGGCCTTCTGTGTGGCCCAATGTATATATTGCTCATAGTCGGTCTTGGCACGGCTGATGGCAATGAGCATGTCGAGGATGTTCTGCTGTTCTGTGGGCTCGTTGCGTACGGAGTCGTGGTTGAGCAATGCCTTGCAGATCAGGATGGCGGAATCCTGTCGCTGCTCCATGAGTGACTTACAGTAGATCTTGGCACGGATGAACTGCTCGCGATAGTCACTTATATTTCCTAGGACCTTGGCTGAGTCGAGCAGTTTAAGTGCACGTTCAGGATCGTTTACATATACAACTAATATCGTGTCCTGCTGAAAGGGCGTGTTACCCAAATGGGATATACGCTTTATAGAGGCCTTATCCTTGCAACCTACACAGGTTAGTAGCACGGATAATATAATAAAAAGGTGATAAACTTTTCTCATAAAAGTACAATTTGCTGACAAAGTTACTAATTGTTTCGCAGAAAATGTATTATTTCTGAAAGAAATAAATATTTTTTGTAAATTCTGAGAACGATTTGTATAATATGAAGGAGTCTGCAAAGAAAAAAACTCTTTAATTCTTGCTGATATTGCTAAAAATGGTTACCTTTGCATTGTTATGGATAGACAACGAAAGGCAATCGTCATTGGAGCTACTTCAGGCATAGGCATGGAAGTGGCTAAGGTATTGGCAGCAAAAGGCTGGCAGGTGGGCATCGCTGGACGAAGGCAGGAACTGCTTCAGCAGCTGCAACGTAAGCATCTGAACATCGTAGCCACAGAGTGTATCGATGTAACTAAAGCAGATGCTCCTGAGCGCCTACAGACACTCATCGGCAAGACAGGAGGAATGGATCTCTATTTCCATAGCTCTGGCATCGGATATCAGAACACAGAACTTGATATGAATCTTGAGTTGGCTACTGTAGAGACAAATGCTTTGGGAATGACCCGTATGGTTGGTGCCGCATTCCACTATTTTGCTGATCATCATGAACAGAAAGGCCAGATAGCCGTAATAAGCAGTATCGCAAGAACCAAAGGCTTGGGTCCTGCCCCTGCCTATTCTGCCACCAAGAGATACACAAGTCATTATCTGGAGTGTCTCACTCAGCTGAGCCATATCCGAAAGCTCACAAACATCAGCATACACGATATCCGTCCTGGCTTTGTCCGTACTCCGTTAATAAGTGGCAGTAACTATCCGATGCAGCTCAAAGCCGACAAGGTGGCCAGGCAAATAGTAAATGCTTTGGAACGGGGACGCTCTATCATCACCATCGACTGGCGATATAAGATATTAGTATTCTTCTGGCGGCTTATCCCACGCTGGATATGGATAAGGATGCTTGGAGGAATCGACAAGAAATCTGTTTGAAATATGGGAATCAATCCGTTTGCACTATCAGTTGGCTGGTTACTTGATTTCATCTTTGGCGACCCACAGAGACTTCCCCACCCTATTGTGTGGTTTGGGAAGATGATTGCTGCTGGGGAGCACAGGCTGAATAAAGGTAATGCTCGCAAGGCAAAGGGAGCGATATTAGCTATTGGGCTGATTCTTATGGTGTTTGGTCTTGCATGGGCAATAAGATATGTATTGGGCATTTTCGCACTCTTTATCTTTGATGGCACCAATCGGACTATTCATCAGATTCCTATATTCCTCTATATCTTTGACGTTATTGTAGTGTTCTTCTGTCTTGCAGGAACAACGCTGATTAAAGAGGTCCGTGAGGTGTTTCTTGCATTAGACAGATCGCTCGAGGAAGGAAGGACTCAGGTAGCTCGTATCGTTGGTCGCGACACATCAGAGCTCTCTGCCCAGGAAGTGCGCACCGCTGCCTTAGAGACCCTTGCAGAGAATCTGAGCGACGGAGTGATAGCACCACTCTTCTGGCTCGCACTGCTGGGTACTCCAGGCATGCTGGCATATAAGATGGTGAACACGCTCGATTCGATGATAGGCTACAAGACGGAGAGATATAAGGACTTCGGCTGCTGGGCCGCACATATCGATGACATCGCCAACTATATCCCAGCCCGTCTTACAGCTATATTAATGGTTCTGGCCTCTGGGCGATTAGGTTTGTTACAATTCGTCTGGAAGAACGGCAGAAACCACGCATCGCCAAATAGCGGATATCCAGAAGCGGCACTCGCAGGAATTCTGAACTGCCGTTTTGGAGGACCGCATTACTATTTTGGCGAGCTTTTCGACAAACCATATATTGGCGAGAATGAACGAGTCCTCACCACAGGAGACATGAAAAAAGCAGTACACGTGAATCGTACTGCCGAGATTATTATGTTTGCTATAGTTCTTGCCGTAAGTCTTTGGGGGGCATTTTGTTGATTACAGGATATCCATCAGCTGACGCAGAGAGGTGACTTCATAGTCTATCGGCTCTGTGGCAGGATATTCCGGATAACGATTGAAATAAGCCACACGAAGACCAACCCTCTTGGCTCCAAGTATATCCGTCTGGAAGTTATCACCAATCATAAGAGTAGACTCTTTCTTTGCGCCCGATTTTTTGAAGGCGTAATCGAAATACTCTGGGGCGGGCTTGTTATAGCCAGCATCTTCGCTGAGGATAATCGTATCGAAGTATTCGTAGAGACCACATGCTCGAAGTTTCTTATATTGAACCTCATGGAATCCGTTACTGCACATGTGCAGACGATAACCTCTATTACGAAAGTAATCCATCAGCTCTTTAGCTCCTTCAACGAGCCCTGGCTTACAACTGCAGAAATCAAGGAAACGGTCGCTTGCCTCAAGACAGTAAGCCTCATCTGTACTAAGACCCTCACCAAAGCTGAAAGGTTTACGGAAACGCTCCACAATGAGGTAGTCGCGAGTTATCTCTCCCTTTGAATAGCGAGTCCATAGATCGATATTTGCCTTCCAATACTCATCATAGAAAACCTGAGGATCATGGAAATAACGCTCAAGATGAAGCAGATCGAAAAGCTCATGCAGAGCTATCACCGCATTGCCATGAGTATCATAGAGGGTATCATCGAAATCGATAAAGAGGTCAGAAATATTTTGTAATCTTTGCATTGTCGAAGTTGTTCATTTCGTTAATCATCCTCACAGCAGAATCAACTATTGGGAAGGCACAGAGGGCACCAGTACCCTCACCAAGCCTGAGACCAAGATTGAGCAGAGGTTTGGCATCTACCATATCAAGCATCATCTTATGAGCCTTCTCATCACCACAATGAGTGAAGATCATATAGTCCTGGGAGTCTGGATAAAGTCTGATGGCAGCAAGAGCACAAGCAGTCATGATAAATCCATCGACTAAAATAATAAGGTGAGCCTCAGCAGCACGGAGCATCGCTCCGATGGCTGCAATCATCTCAAAGCCACCAAAGTAACGGAGCACCTCACATGGGGACAGGCACGTGTGTGATGTCTCTGACCTCACATCGTGCCTGTCCCCATGTGAGGTAAATCTCTCTTTGGCTTTGGAAAGGATTTCGTATTTATGACGGATGCCAGGAGTGTCGAGACCTGCACCAGCACCAATACAGTCGATGAGAGGGATGTCACCAAAAAGACTCAGCCAGATACTCGAAGGAGAGGTATTGCCTATGCCCATCTCGCCAATACAGAGGATTCGACAACCTTCTGATATGCAGTCATCCACAAGGTCGGAGCCTATTTGTATCGCTTTATCAAATTCCTCTTCGCTCATGGCTGGTTCATAGAGGAAATTCTTGGTTCCTCGGGCAATTTTGCAATCAACGATATTTTCTATGCCTGAGAAGTCATAATCCACACCCACATCAACGATACGGAGTTTGAAACCATGCTGGCGACAGAACATGTTTACTCCTCCACCACCATGAGTGAAGTTAATCATCTGTTGCCACGTTACCTCGCGAGGCGATACACTAACGCCCTCACGCTCTATCCCATGATCACCACCAAGCAGAAGATGACAAGGATGAGCCAAAGAAGGAGTTAATGTCTGCTGGATAAGACAAACCTGCATGGCAAGATCTTCAAGACGTCCCAAACTGCCCTTAGGCTTATTGAGGTTGTCTATCTTAGCCTGAATATCTTGTTGAATCGCCTTGTCTGGGCTTTTTATGCAAAACGTCTTCATTCCCCTTTCTTTTTTTACCTTTTTACTTTATTACCCTTTTACCTTTAAAGGTATTCCGCTGACCATTAGGATTACCTCATCAGCCTTAGAGGCGATATACTGGTTCATCCAGCCTTCGAGGTCAGTAAATTTCCGTTGTATGGCATTCTCGCTCACACCTCCGCTACCAATCTCATTCGTAACGAAGATATAAGTAGCATCATGAGAGGTAAAAGCATCGAATTCAGCTTTTGCCATTTCCAACGATTTGTCTACATCAGATTCGCTATTAAAGAAGAAATTCGTAAGCCAGAGAGTCACGCAGTCTATTAATACCACACATCCTGAGAGATCGTGATGGCTGAGATACATCTCCTCCTCTATGTTTGTCCATTGAGGTCCTCTCCTATCCTGGTGCCTCCGAACCCTCTCACGAAACTCTTCATCCCAGATATGAGCCGTTGCCACATATACAGGATTATCTGAGAGGCTCAGAGCAATCCTTTCTGCCTCGCTGCTCTTTCCTGAGCGCTGACCTCCAGTGATAAGAATTATTCTACTCATAACGGCCACAAATAATTTGATGCACAGACATACAGATAAATCGACAGTTCTACCAACAGGCACACAGCCCCACAACAATCGCCAGTATAGCCTCGCAGTTTGCTCCAAATAAACATGTAGAGCATATACATAACTACAGCAGGGATAAAAATAAGCGCCTCCCATGAGATACCCATAATGAAAATAAAGGCTATCATGGGCAGAAGACCCTGAACAGCGAGACTTACCCCAGCCCAAGCACCAAACTTACGATATATGGTCTTCGACTTTGCCTCCTCCTCACTTCTGGCGTAAGGCATCATCAGTATCATCTGCGAAGTCACCATCTTAGAATAAGGGTCGGCAGCAAAGACCAATAATGTAGCAATGTATGGAGGAATAGAATAAAGAGCAGTTGTAAGAATCAGGAAATAGAATATTAGTCCCAGTACACCATAAGTGCCGATGTGTGAGTCTTTCATTATGTTGAGAATCCTCTGGCGGTCACTGCCTCCTCCACCAAAGCCATCTATAAAGTCAGCAAGCCCATCTTCATGCAGGGCACCAGTGATAAGAATACGCACAAGGATGGCCAACAGCACCCCAATATATCCGGGAAAAATAAGAGTAGCAAAATATAGAGTCAGACCCATTGCTCCACCTGTAAGCCATCCTGTAAGAGGCCAATGCTCTACAACAGTCTGATAACAAGCTACTGGTGGTTGGCGTAATCTCCAAAACGGCAATCGTGTAAAGAAGATTAACGATGCCAATATACGGTCATACCACTTTGTCTGGTCAATACTCACTTCCATCCTTAAACTCCTTTATTGCGTTGATGAGAGCATCGTTCTCTTCCGGACTCTGGGCAGCAACACGAAAACAGTGAGCATCAAGACCATGAAAATTTGATGCATCACGAATAAGGATACCATGATTCTCGATAAGCCAGTTTTTCAGTTCAAGACTTGTTGTCCAGTCGATATTAACAAGCATATAGTGAGTCTTGGTGTCCATCACCATAATACCATCGATAGCTTGCAGTTCATCACGCAGTCTCTGAGCCTCAGCAATATATCCCTCAATATCAGGTATCACCTTGGGATCATTCTTAATAAGCCATTTACCTGCCTCGATAGCCAAGGTGTTTACTGTCCAAGGCTGACGGATATCCCTGAGACGCTCTATTATGATTGGAGACGCAGTCATATAACCAAGTCTTAAACCTGGTATGCAGTATTTCTTCGACAACGAATGGAGAATCATTACATTGTAACAATCCAACAATTCCTTGGGCTTGAGCATAGGCTGTAAGGTATAGTCAGCATAACTCTGGTCAATAACATGCAGGAATCTTGGATGTTTCTTTATCACATAAGCCAACAATTGCTTCAACATCACATTGCCTGTTGGATTATCTGGATTACAGATCCAATAGATACGATCCTCAGGAAGTATATTTAGTTCGTCTGTACGTTCATAAGAGATGATATGATCGAACATTCTACATGCATCGGCATATTCTGTATAAGTAGGCTGAGGAATGACAGAAGCCCAACCACGATAAAGCTGTGCAATAAGGTAAATAGCCTCATTGGCGCCATTGGTAACCATTACCATCGAAGCAGGTATCTCCAGCTTTTCGGCTATCAGCTCCTCCAACTCTTTAGGCTCAGGCTCAGGATAGTTTCCAATAGCATCAAGACGAGTAGCAAGATATTGCTTCAGTTCTGTAAGATCAGCCTTCTGGTAGATATTTGAGCTGAAATTCACCTTCACCTTTTCGCCATATCGGTATGTGTCGTCCCCGTGTCCGTATATCATAAATCGTTATTTAGCTACTGTTACAGATAGATTTTGTGGGTCGAATGTAATTCCTGGTCGCTCAACATATCGAGCCAAAGCTCCATTAGAAGCAAGTTCTTGTGGGGTGCCAATATGGAGTTTAGGCTGTCCGTTGTCAGTTTGCGACTTTTCCATAAGCCATAGTGTATCGGCCACCTGAAGGGCAAGCTCGAAATCGTGAGTAGAGAGAAATATGGTCTTGTCTTTTTCCTGGGCCAGTCGCCTGAGCAGCTGCATCATCTCAACCTTACTTGGGAAATCAAGAAAGGCCGTTGGTTCATCGAGATAGATAACCGGTGTCTGCTGAGCCAGAGCCTTAGCTATCATCACCTTCTGACGCTCTCCATCAGAAAGAGTATGTATCATCCTCTGACTGAGATTGCTTATTCGCACAGCCTCAATAGCATCGTCAACCTCATGCCAGTCGTCATCGTGAAGTGTTCCCCAGAATCCTGTATAGGGAGAACGTCCTAATGCTACCAGTTCACGAACAGACATATTCCTGATGTCAGGCTTCTCTGTAAGCACAACGCCTATCACACGACTAAGTTCCCTGTCATTAAAAGTCGAGATATTTCGACTTTCTATCAGAATCTCTCCTTCCAGTTTGGGCTGAAAGGCTGAAAGAGTTCTTAACAACGTAGACTTTCCAACACCATTAGCACCAAGGAGGCAGGTTAATTCGCCTCTCTTTATACTCGCATTGATACCGCTGGCCACAACCCTTGTTTCGTGGTTCTTAACCCGATATCCGATGCTTAGGTTCTGTAGTGTTATTGTCTCGCTATTCATATCTTTGGTGCAAAGATACACCAAATCAATCAAACAGCCAAATTTTTCGTAAACTATTTTTAACGATAACGTTATTAACAGCTAAGCAGACGATGGCCTAAATCTTTTTCCTTACATACAGATACTATCTGCCGTATTACATCATCCATCTTTGGCACGGAGGCAATATAATATGTGGGATAGTCAGGACATAGTACAACAAGATTCATCGCCTTTACATGTATGCCATAGTAAGTTTCCAGCATATAACGATAGAGGTTCTGTTGGATACAATAATGATAAAAAGCCGTATCAGGCAGATTGATGCCATTAAATCCCCGTTTGCCTCCAAAACCCTCTACAATAGGAGTACCTTGGGTATTCACTACCTTACCACTACGTTTCCAGTCATAGATAGTAAACTCTCCATCGCTCTCACGACAGATAAGGTCGATTGTGCCAGCAACGTTAAGCTCTTGGTCATATACAGGCCATTCCTGACGATAAGGACGAATCTTATAATCTTCGACAAAATGAAGGAAATGCTGTTTCTCTCGTTCTACGCTAATATCTTCTGTCTTGCCATTATATGTAAAATGACACACTTCCTCAAAGAACCCACGTTGGAAATAGTTCTCTGTCTGAAGATGAACGAAAGTACCCACCTCACTGGCAATACGGCCGATGCGATCCCATTGTTCCAGACTCTCATCTACAGGGATATGGTAACGTGCATATTTCCGTTCAGCAGCAGCCAAAGCATCAAACTCCTCGAAGAAATATGCTATCAGCGAACTGACAGGAAGGAATCGCTCCTGACCAGCATAAGTATAGATATGCTCATCTGGTTCGAAATCGATAAACTGATCCTGTTCATATAGGCCAGAATCTCTGAAAGTCGACATCTTCTCTGCCATATCCTCTGTACGAGGGAGTGCCTTAACTAATTGTTTGCATCTCTTTTCCTCCTCAGAGAAAACCAGAAGCCTGTTGGGTAGAGGAACCTCCTCTGGATATTGTTCTCCTTTGGCAGCTATCTTCAATGCCTCACTGCGAGTCCAACGGTTTATTTGAGGTGTGAAGTTAGTGATGAGAGGTGAGAGTGAGAGGAGAGAGAGAATATATTCTGCACAAGCCAGAGGAGCTCTCTGAATCTGCAGGACAGCAAATCTTATTACCGTCCAACCATGACGATTCAAGAGGCTGTCTCTATACTGATCACCACACGACAGATAATGAATAGGTTTGCGATCAATGGTATAAGGCTCATCGATTTCTACATCAATGCGTATTTCTGGGCGACCATCAACCAAAAGAGCAATATCTGGATAATAAGGAGGCTGGTGTTCCGACACATTAATACATACATCCTGGAGTATCTGAACCTGCTCAGGCAAAACCTTCTGGAGATACTGAATGAAATAAGCCTCCAAACGACCTGTACGAGGTCTCTGGATTCTGCGATAAGGATAGAGCACCGTACCTGCTTCCGGACGGCTTACGATAGGATATGTCTCTAAAGCCATAGCCTATTTGATCTTTGACGTCATTGGACTACGTACACCAGTATAACTCTTCAAGAACGCCTTAGCAGAACCGAATGAGAGGAACATATCAAGACGTACTGGGATATGATTTTGATCGTCAGTAATATAGAATCTGATAAGTTCGTGGCTCTTATTGTTCTCACGCTCATAGAATGAGAAAACCAGGCAACGGAACTTCTCCTTTGTGCCGTTCATCTTGAAATTCTCCTTACCTCGATATTCAAGCCATGAGTTAGTAAGACTACGGGCATCGCTTACAGGCATAGGTATCGTCTGGTGCTTCTTCATCTTTGAAGCATCGAAGTTTCTGGCACGAAGGAATATCGACATCATATCATAGATACAACTCTTATAAGTACTGGTCTTCCAATGCTGCTCTCCGTCGGCATCAACACGATGCTTCTTCAACTGGCAATAGTCATTAGGATATGAATACCATATCTCATCGATATAATATCTGTCACCCTCACGAGCTCCCTTACGGAAGTAGAGTGGAGAAAGATCAGGATTACAATAGCTCAACAAGGTATCACGCATAAGGAAATACTTGTCGAGTCTGTTATTGCCTCGAGTTATCAGGTATGACTTCCAGGCATCCTTGCCTTCAAACGTTGTCATCTTGGTATCCATTTCAGCTGTACCAACCTTTACCCATATAAACTGCCAGTTGAAATACAGATCATATTCAAGCATCTCGCCTGACTTAAAGGCTGTATTCTCTATGCCACACTGAGCGGAAGCAGTGAATAGTGAGCAGTGTATGGTGAACAGTATCAATAATATCTTCTTCATTTTTTATTTTTTCTCTAAATTAATACCTTTTGATTTCATATATTCGATGCCGAGCTGCTTGGCTCGCTCAATATTACGGTTCTTAAGTTTCTTAGCCTGATCAGGTTTTTGTTTTACGATTGCCTGAGGTTTCTGACGAAAACGTGGTGTGGCCGTGAGGTTCCACGACTCTGTGACATCCCACTTCTCCTTACATTCCAGTTCCTTAGAATAGTAATATACAGCCTCAGCCTGCCTGTCGGCATCATAGTCACCAGTATCCCAAACACCATTACCGTTAGCATCGATAAATGCACGGAGATAGAATTTACCTGGTGTGACATACTTAAACTCTGCCTTACCTTTACTTACTCTTACCTCTTGCGTAACAGCATCTTGTGAAGTAAGCATCTGAACTATAATGGTTGTGTCGACAGCCTCTACCCCACTAATATTAAGAGTCAGTGAACTAAACTCATCGAGTGTCTTAACCTTTATACCTTGTTTATATGGGTTAGACACTAATCCATAGATATCCACAAATGCAGCAGAATCGATCTCAAGACTGTACTCTACCCCAAGCTTCCAGTCTGCCAAAATCTCATATTGACGGATACTATTCTCCACAGGACGGAACACGCATTCAGCATCATACCACAGGGAGTCGATCTGAGAATAAAGATGAACTGCCGATGTATCACAATGCATAAGAGGTGTTGGCATCTCAACAGTTATCTTCTGTCCTGGAACCATTGATGCTGGAACAGCAAACTTTGGTTCAAGAGGTTTTACTGGATAGATACTATCGTATTTCTCTTCACGTTTCTTTTTCTTGTCCTGTTCCTTCTGCCACTTCTCAATCTCCTTAGCTTTTTCTTTCATACGTTTCTCGTACGATACCTTTGGTACAATATCAACGGCAGAGTCTGTCTGTAGCACAAGATTGCCAAGGGTGTCAGTAACATGATAAGTGATATCCATACTGAGAGTATCCTGATTAACTAACGTTGTATCACGAATCCAGTAATGGATTGTATCTCGCTTTTCATTTGTCTCGATGATAAAGGCACTATCAGCCTTGAAGTTAAGACCTTTTATCTGTGGCAACAAAGAGTCGCCATAAGTAAAATACATTGAGATCTTATTCGGCTCAACACGCTCAGTCTTCAACAGCGTACGATCAGTCTGAAGTTGTTTAAAGGCAAGCAGAGTGATATCGTCAGGCAGAAAGTGAGTATATGGTTTCTGTAATAAAGCGTCGATATGAAGAGAATCGCGCCATACAGTATCCACTCTTGTGTCTGGCTTTGATGATGGCTCAAATGTATCATGATTAAAAGCAATCATCTCACCCTTCTGGGTAAAGCGGAAATCACCATCAGCATCTTGTAGTGCATAAGCACGATATGTACCTGGAGCAACACCCTTAATAACGAAATGGCCACTTCCATCAGTACGTGATATTCGCATCAATGGCTTTGTCTTAAAGGCAGAATCAGCAAGATCATCATATAGACCTACGGCAATACCTTTTATTGGTTCCAGATTGCTTGCGTCAAGTACATATCCTGACACCTCAAATGTATCGATTTGCTCTCCTGTTGAGAAACTATAAGTATAGTTACCCATAGGGTTGCCCTCATTATTATCGCTTATGGCATCGCTGAAGTCGATGGTATAAGTGGTGTTATCTTTAAGGGTGTCCTGAAGCTCAACGATGATTTTCTTACCTGATGCCTTAATCTCAGGCTGCTCCAGTTGTGGTGGAGACACAATAACCTTATTTGTGGCATCTTCAAGTTTTATAAACTCATCGAAGAATATTGTTATCTTCTTTGACTTCACGTTTGTTGCCTTATCTTCTGGTGTGGCACCAATAACCCTTGGAGGATCGTCATCATACCATCCACCATCGGGCGAACCCATTCTCGCACATCCAACGATGATACTTGCTATACAGAAAATATAAAAGAGCTTCTTCATCGATTGAGGTTTAAGAGTTGTTCAATACTGTCACGACTATTACTCAAACGAGGCACCTTATGCTGACCACCCAGCTTACCACGTAGCTTAAGCCAGTCATTAAACAGATTCTGCCGAGCCTCGATAATCTCAAGTGGCTGAAGGGTGATATTCTTATATCGCTTGGCCTCATAGTCGCTGTTTATCTCTTGCAGACGCTTGTCGAGCAGTTCAGCAAACTTATTGATATCCTGAGGAGGCTTGGCAAACTCAATGAGCCACTGATGGCGACATTTTGCATTAGCATCCATAAATACTGGTGCTGCTGTATATTCGCTTACTTCTGCCCCTGTCTGTTCACAAGCGTATGCCAATCCCTTCTCTGCATTATCCACTATCAGCTCCTCACCAAAGGCATTTATAAAGTGTTTCGTACGGCCAGAGATGATGAACTTATATGGATTGACAGATGTGAACTGGATGGTATCGCCTATCTCATAGCGCCACAAACCACAACAGGTTGAAATCACCATCGCATAGTTCTTACCTGTCTCAACAGCCCAAAGGGGCACAATATCACCCCCGTCCATTGGAATGAACTCATAGAAAACATCATAGTCGAGCATCAGGAGCATAGACTTGTCTGATGGATCGTCCTGAAGTCCGAAGAATCCTTCGCTGGCATTATAGGTTTCCATATAATGCATTTTTGGTGAAGTGATGAGTTGTTCATACTGCTTGCGATAAGGCGTAAAAGCCACACCACCATGAAAGAACACCTCGATATTTGGCCATACCTCTTCGAGATGCTGCTTCCCTGTTATCTCCATCATCCTGGTAAGCACAGAAAGCATCCATGAAGGCACACCAGAGATGTTTGTCACATTCTTGTTCATCGCCTCACGAGCTATACGATCGCGCTTTATCTCAAAATCACTCAGGAGAGCTGTCTTCTTCTTGGGAACTCGTACGAGATTCGCCAGAGGATTGATATTTTCGATAAGAATAGCACTAAGGTCACCTACCAGAGAATCCTTCACGTTATAGTTAGGAGCATGGCTACCACCAAGTATCAACGACCTTCCGTCGAAGATACGTGACTTAGGATTGTTCTTCAGATACATCGCCACAGCATCAAAACCACCCTTGTAATGCATCCGTTTCAGACCTTCCTTACTTACTGGTATGAACTTTGACTTATCGTTAGTGGTGCCAGACGATTTGGCATACCATTTCACACGTCCTGGCCAAAGAACATCAGTCTCACCATGACGCATACGATCGATAGATTCCTTAAGTTCCTCGTATGTATTAACAGGGATATGTTTTATGAATTCTTCGTATCCTTTAATGCTGTCAAAGGCGTGTTTACGTCCATATTCTGTATCTTTGGCCTCAGCAATCAGACTGCTAAGCACTGCCCTTTGCAGCACTTCTCCTCCTGTCTGATGCTTGTCCAGTTCCCTTTGCCGAGACTCAAAGACCTTTCTTACTATACTTGTTACACTCATTTTTGCGCATATTTGGCTGCAAAATTAAACAAAACCATTGTAACAGCACAAAAATTTACGTTTTTTTTATATAATAAGGTATAAAAAGCAAGAAGCCAAGATTTTATTCCCAGCGTGGGAACAAAATATTCCCAGCCTGGGAATGAAATGTTCCCACGCTGGGAATAAAAACAAAGGTATATTATCCCTCAGCAAAGGCAGCAGCCTCAGCTTCAGCAATTATATCTTCGCGAGATTTCTCCTTATGGGTGATGTCGGAAAGATCGAATTCATCCTCCAGTTTAGAGTTTGCTGCCACTACAGATTTTTCCTCGAAAGATTCCTGAGGAGCGGTAGCAAACTCTACACTCTCAGTTCTAAACTCTCCACTATCATTACTTATAATAAAATCCTGCTGCTCTTTCTCAGGATCAGGCACCATCATCGTTGGCTCTTCCTCCATCTTCGTACGATCAGACTTCGCCTTGAAGACAGCCTCAACAAACTGGGGTTCACGCTTTAATCTCTGAAGAGTATCTTTTGATGCAAGTTGCTGGGCCTCCTTTTTAGAAAAACCAGAACCTTTCTCACCCTCAACTCCTTCGAGCATCACCTGAAAACTGAATATCGGACTACCATTATCATCCTTTTTCTGTTTCAGCATGCGATACTCCATGCGTACCTTATTCTTCTGACTCCACTCAAGCAACTTAGACTTGAAGTTTACCTCCTTGAAAGCCACCTTGTCGAGATCAATATATTTTCCAAGTACACGATTCTCCCAAAACCACATGCAAGCATCATATCCACGATCCAGATAGATTGCCCCCACAAGAGCTTCGAAGGCATTACCACCTACGTAGCTGTTATGAGAATTACTGCGTCCTGCAGACAGTATGAGTTGGGAAAGTCCCATCTCTGTGGCAAGTTTTCCAAGAGTCTCACGAGAAACGAGCTTACTACGGGTATTAGTAAGAAATCCTTCTCGCTTACCTTCATAATGACGATATACGATATCGCCCACAGCAGCATCGAGTATAGCATCTCCAAGAAACTCAAGACGTTCGTTATTCAGAGGTTTTCCCTTGTCATTACGCCTTCCGATGCTCTTGTGCATAAGTGCCTGTTGATAATATTTGATATCACGAGGGTAGAATCCCAGTATAGCGTAGAGAGCAGAAAAAAGCTCCTTCTCCTTACGGAAAGGGAGCTTTATATAATCAATAATGTTATTAATCCACATATTTCTTGAATACTACACAAGCGTTATGACCACCAAATCCGAAGGTGTTGCTGAGTCCAGCACGTACCTCACGCTTCTGAGCCTTGTTGAATGTGAAGTTCAGGTTATAGTCGATTTCAGGATCCTCATCGCCTTCCTCATGGTTGATGGTTGGAGGAACGATGTCATTCTTTATTGCGAGTACAGTTGCCATTGCCTCAACAGCTCCAGCAGCACCAAGCAGGTGACCTGTCATCGACTTTGTAGATGAAATATTCAATTTGAATGCAGCATCGCCGAATACATCCTTGATAGCCTTGGCCTCAGAGATATCACCAACGTGGGTAGAAGTACCATGAACATTAATATAGTCGATGTCCTCAGGTTTCATACCTGCATCTTCGAGAGCATTCTTCATCACAAGCTTAGCACCCAGACCCTCAGGATGAGAAGCAGTGATATGATGAGCATCAGCACTCATACCAGCACCAACCATCTCAGCATATATCTTAGCACCACGAGCCTTTGCATGCTCCAACTCCTCAAGAATCAGACAGCCAGCACCCTCAGCCATGATGAATCCATCGCGACTGGCACTGAAAGGACGGCTTGCCTTCTCTGGCTCATCATTACGGGTAGAGAGAGCCTTCATGGCATTGAATCCACCTACACCAGTAGCACAGATGGCAGCCTCAGCACCTCCGGCAAGAATCATGTTAGCCTTGCCTAAGCGGATAAGGTTGAAGGCATCAGCAAGTGCATTTGATGAAGAAGCACATGCAGAAGCGGTAATATAATTGGGGCCGTGGAAGCCATACATAATAGAAATCTGACCTGCTGCGATGTCGGCAATCATCTTCGGAATGAAGAAGGGACTGAACTTAGGACCATCGGCCTCATGCTGACCATAGTATGTTACCTCTTCCTCGAAGGTCTTAATTCCACCGATACCTACACCATAAACCACACCTATGCGGTCTTTATCCTCAGTATCGAGATCCATTTTGCTATCCTCAACAGCCTGCTTGGCGGCAATCATGGCCAGCTGTGTATAGCGGTCCATCTTACGAGCCTCCTTGCGGTCAAGATACTCATTCACATCAAGGTTTTTTACCTCACAGGCGAACTTTGTCTTAAAATTGGTTGTATCGAAAAGTGTAATAGGTGCTGCTCCGCTTACTCCGTTGATGAGATTATTCCATGTCTCTTCAGGATTATTACCAACAGGAGTTACTGCGCCCAGACCTGTTACAACTACTCTTTTTAATTCCATAATTCAGTTTATTATATGAGTTGGGGGTCTGAATAGAACTTTCGTCTGTTCAGACCCCCAACCCCCTATCTTAGGGGGCTTCAATTATTTTGCGTTCTCCTCGATGTAAGCGATAGCATCACCAACAGTACCGATCTTCTCAGCCTTGTCGTCGGGGATAGAGATACCGAACTCCTTCTCAAATTCCATGATGAGCTCTACAGTATCCAGAGAGTCTGCACCGAGATCGTTAGTGAAACTTGCTTCGGGCTTAACCTCTGCTTCATCAACACCGAGTTTGTCTACGATAATAGCCTTAACTTTGCTTTCAATTTCTGACATAATTTTCTTCTTTAAAATGTTAATAATTGATATCTTTTTTACCTTAATTGCAACCAAAGAGTTGCTTAGCGGGTGCAAAGTAACACATTTTTATTGACTTACGCAAATTTTAAGAGAGAAAATATACATACAATTGCACAATCACCCCCCACTTGTGCAGTTTTTTAGTCTATTTTCTCTCTCCTGAGCGGATAATTGTTGCGTAATTGTTCAAATTGCGAAGCGTCTGCTTTGAGTTTTTTGCTGTCGTCCATCGGGTTATACAGGGCGAGTGGATCAGAAGATGTCAACACCACATTCCGATTTGTCGATGAATCGACCCTATAGTCCAACGCTGGCGGAACGATGAGTCCAGGGTTCTCAAGACCAAATTGCTGGCAAATGGCATCAATGACCATGTTATCGGCATTGGTCTTTCCGTCTGCAGAATAGCCTGCAATGTGTGGAGTACCAATAAATACTCTGTCAAGCAATTCTGCGTTAGGATGAGGTTCGTTTTCCCACACATCAATAACGGCATCGCGCACTCTACCATCTTTCAGCGCTGCAAGAAGTGCTTGATTGTCGACCACCTCGCCACGACTGGTGTTTATAATATAAGGTACGCGTGAAAGACGATGGAAGAATCCTTCATCAGCCATATGCCAGGTAGCATAACGTCCTTCACGGGTTAGTGGCACATGGAAGGTGATGATGTCTGATTCATGCTCAATAACATCGAGCGAAACGAAAGAAGGATTGGTTAATAAAGGATCGCAGACAAGTACCTGCATCCCTAGCCGTTCAGCGACCGCTTTTACCTTGGAACCCACATGCCCACAACCTACAATGCCAATGGTGGTATGTTGCAGGTCAAGACCCTTTTGCTGTTCCAACAAGAGCAAGGCACACTCTACATACTGGGCCACAGAACCGGAATTGCAGCCAGGACAGTTCGTCCAGCGGATGCCAGCATGTTCCAGCCATTGGATGTCAATATGGTCGTAGCCAATGGTGGCAGTCACCACCAGTTGTACCTTGCTGCCTTCCAGGAGTTGACGGTTACAGTGGGTACGAGTTCTTACTACCAACACATCAGCGTCTCTGACGTCATCAGCCGTAATAGCAGAACCACCCAGAAAGACGGTCTCATCGGCTAACTGACAGATCGTCTCTCGGATATAAGGTATCTTGTCGTCGATAACAATCTTCATGATGCTATCTTACATGATGCCCAGACTGCGCAGGATATCATTGAGATTGGCGACAACCAGCAAGAGCAGGACAATGCCAAAGCCTACATATTCAGCACGAATCATAAATTCCTCAGAGGGCTTTCTGCGGGTAATCATCTCGTAGAGCAGGAACAATACATGACCACCGTCCAAAGCGGGAATAGGCAGAATGTTCATGAAGGCGAGGATGATGCTGAGGAAGGCTGTCATCTTCCAGAAGACGTACCAATCCCAATCGGCAGGGAACAGGTTGCCGATGGTTCCGAAACCACCCAGCGACTTAGCGCCCTCAGCGGTAAAGACGTATTTCAGGTCGTCAACATAAGAAGCAAGCACGCTCCAACCGTATTTCACACCTGCAGGAAAACTCTCGAAGAAGCCGTACTCACGAGTGACGGGCTTATACAGAGAAGCCAAACTCTGAATGGTGAATCCTAACTTCAGGTCGGGGGTCAGCATAACAGCTGTTGTATCTGTACGAGCATCATTACCGAAAGCAATGACTACAGTGCGTGCCTTCAGACTGTCTGCTGCAGTCTTCGAGGTAAGCAGTAAGTCCTGACGACGTCCCAACTGGTCGATGAACTCGTTGTAAGAATCAATGGGAGAATCGTTGATGGCAAGGATCTTGTCGCCTTTCTTCATGCCAATTTTAGCAGCAGGAGATCCTGGGAGAATACTATCCACAATAGCAGGCATTAAGGGACGAACAAAGGCTGGCTCGGCCTTAAGCATATTCAGCATGTTCAGTTCACCTGGCAGATTGATACTCAACGGTTTGCCATTACGGATAATGTCAACGCGCTTGGCTTCTGAGATGTCGCGATAGAGGTTTGCACTAAACTCCTTGAAAGTACGCTTGTCAGTACCTACCAGAATATCGCCATCCTTAAAACCATAGCTCTTGGCTTCTTGGTTAAACTTCATACCCAGCGTCATGTCCTTGACGGGAATATAGGTGTCGCCCCAGTAGAACAGAATCATGGAATAGATGAACAATGCCAGCAGGAAGTTGACTAGTACGCCGCCAATCATCACCAGCAGGCGTTGCCAAGTGGGTTTGGTGCGGAACTCCCAAGGTTGGGCAGGACGCTTCATCTGCTCCGTATCGAAGCTCTCATCAATCATACCCGATATCTTGCAGTAGCCACCCAGAGGTATCCAACCGATACCATACTCGGTATCGCTGTTCTTGGGTTTAAACTTGAACAGACTGAACTTCCAGTCAAAAAACATGTAGAATTTCTCTACGCGTATGCCAAACAATTTGGCAAAGAAGAAATGACCACCCTCATGCAGCAGTATCAGTATCGATAGTGCCAAGATGAGCTGGGCCAGTTTAATCAAAAATACTTCCATTATTAACTCTTAACTCTTTATTCTTATTATTCTTAATTCTTAATTTTTCAGTAACTCTGCTGCAATCCTTCTTGCCTCAGCATCCGTTTGGATGTAAATGTCGTAGTCGGGGTTAGTGCTGAAGGTGCAGCGTTGCATGGTCTCAGCAATAATGTCGCTCATCTGTAGGAAACCGCAACGGTCTTCCAGGAAGGCACGGTTGACAATCTCGTTGGCAGCATTGACGATACACGGCATATTACCACCCTTCTTGATAGCTTCGAAGGCCAGCGCCAGACAGCGGAACTTCTCCAGGTCAGGCTCGAAGAACTCCAGCGGATGGGCAAAGAGGTCGAGACGGTCGCCACTCAGTGATAAGCGCTGAGGGAATGAGAAGGCATACTGGATGGGCAGGCGCATATCGGGTACTCCCAATTGAGCCTTGACGGCGCCATCGTGGAATTGTACGGCACTATGGATGATGCTTTGCGGATGTACCAATACCTGTATCTGACTGGCGTCAACGCCAAAGAGCCATTTGGCCTCAATGACCTCAAAGCCTTTGTTCATCATTGTGGCAGAATCGATTGTAATCTTCGCACCCATGTCCCATGTCGGATGACGCAAAGCATCTGCTTTGGTAACCGTTTCCAACTGTTTCATGTCAAACTTGCGGAACGGACCGCCACTGGCTGTGAGTAATATCTTCTCAATGGGGTTGTCGTCCTCACCTACCAGACTTTGGAAAATAGCGGAGTGTTCGCTATCGACAGGTAGGATGGGGGTGTGATGCTGTTGGGCCAATTGGAGAATCAGTTCGCCAGCAACCACCAGTGTCTCCTTGTTGGCCAAGGCGATGGCTTTGTGGGCCTTGATGG